>Ga0306877_1000067_pt1 | contig 48442 bp, 62 predicted proteins | sample AntDeeMetagenom2_FD_190419 | JGI IMG/M metagenome (GOLD analysis project Ga0306877, IMG submission 190419) | Saline lake microbial communities from Deep lake, Antarctica - Metagenome #2 (v2) (version 2) | ecosystem: Environmental > Aquatic > Non-marine Saline and Alkaline > Saline | place... | reverse complement strand
CCCCTCGGTACTTCGCAGATATACTAATTATGTATCCAATTTTGAAGACTAAAAAAATAAAAAAATAAAAAAAGAAAAAGCCCAAAGCATTATGCTCTGGGCTTTTTCGCGTTTTGTCTTGGGTTGTATTGGGTTGTCTTCTGGGGATTCTTAGAAGTAATTAAAAGAATCCGCCAAAGTACTTTGATTTTCTCTCAATTTCGTATGAGGCTTTGCCTTCCCATAATCAACCCCTATGAGAATATCATTGGAATACTTTTGGCAATGTGCTAAAATAATATCTAAATTTCTCGTGGCAAGTATACGATACCTGTCCATTGCTTCCTTGTGTTTATTTTTATAAAACTTGTCAGCAGGTAGATTGATGATAAAGGAATGGATATAATTGGCTCCCTTGTTTGCTAAAATTTCTGCGGAATCAAATATATCACGGTGATTTTTTATATTAGATACCACCTTTGTTTGCTTAGGGACGTGTAATAATTCAAAATTTTGCCAAGAATCCATTTCCCTTTCCTGCATGTAAAGATAATCATATTCTAGGTCCCTCCTCAGTTTCAAAAGATTATCAGTTGTTTTAATTGCTTTCACATAAGAATCTCTATTGTATATTCTAAAATCCTTGATGCTGTCAAAGAAAGTAATCATATCTGGGTCAATATGGAAGAACATTGGAGGAGGTCTTTTTTCTTCCAGTAATAAACCATTTAATTTTATTTCAAGTTCATTGTTCATCACATCGGCACTAAATTTTACTTCATCATCCTTGTAGTAAATTATAAAAAACCCTATAATCAACGCTATTAAAAAGGATATGTCTGCTCTAAATGCGTAATTAAAAAACCAGACCGAAATCACCAAAATAGCACCATATGTAAATTTATCTTCCGTCTTTATTCTTGTTATGTAATTACTTAAACTCATATTATATCAACACAATAATATATTTTCAACAAAATACCCTGAACCACGCCGTCATTATTTGTGTTAAAAACTACAAATAAAAATATATAGTATAATTAAACAATGGATATTGGAGAAATAGAACAAGAACAACTGGATTATATCAAGAGAAATGGAGTGTCGGTAGATGCTCTAGATAACTTCCCGGACCCTTTAAAAGCCCCTTTGGATGTTCCTGTAGTTCTTACAAAAGAACAAGAAGATAGAATTATCCAAGACATACGACAGCAATTGACCACTTCTGCTCCAGGTGTTAGGAAGGAGGCTCAGCCTTTAAATTTTGCTACTTTTATATCAACGCTGTCTAATTCGTTTGTGGGTATCATGGATGATTTATTAAAATTTGATGGAGACCTTGAAAACTTATCACAAATTTTTACAAAAAACAACCGTATGGTGTTCGTAGCCACTGTATTGATTATTGTTTCTTTGGCTCTTTTGTCAAATAGATAAGCATAATATGGATCAGTACTTGTACCATGAACAAGTCGTCGCATAAATATTTTTATATTGATAAATACTGAGTCCAAATAGTTCAAGAATATATAAAATAAATTATTTAAACATTATACAGTATAATGTTTAAATGTACTCTATACATCTTGTATTTATCAACAAATTTGTTTTGATGATTTTATACTTGCCTGAAGCTTCGCATATTATCAGTGATTTTTTTATATCTATATATTATATGGCTCAATTATTAGAAGTATATAATATTATAGCATCCCAGGATATTTCTAAACTGAGAAATATACTGGAAACTGGAGTTAATATAAATTTACCTGGAGGGGGTGTTACAGTGCTTTCAGCAGCAGTAAATACTGGAAATATTGATATTGTAAAACTTCTTATAGATTATGGCGCTGATGTAAATATACAGAACGAGGACGGATTTACAGTTCTATTCTCTAGCGATATTGAAATTGAAATTTTAAAACTTATTATCACTACAGGTGCTGATGTAAATATACGGGATAAACACGGAATGACTGCCTTATTCTTTTCTAGTTATGAAAAGGCAAAACTTCTTATGGAGGCTGGTGCTATTTTGGATATACAGGACATAGTGGAAGGAAGAACTGCTTTATTCTATACCGAGTATATTGAAGATGCTAATGTAAAACTTTTTATAGATTATGGTGCTGATGTAAATATACAGGATAAACAAGGAAAAACTGCCATATTCTTTTTTGAAAATATTGACAATATAAGTCTTCTTATAAACGTTAATGCTATTCTAAATATAAAAGACAAGACGGGAAGAACTGCATTATTCTATTCTGATTATGAAAAAGCATCACTTCTTTTATATAATGGTATTGATGCAAATACACGGGACAATGGTGGAAAAACTGTTTTATTCTGCTCTGATTACGAAATTACAGAACTTCTTTTAGATACATGTTTAGGTGTTGATGTTAATTTACTGGACAATGAAGGAAGAACTGCCTTATTCTATGCTGATTATGAAAAAGGATCGCTTCTTTTATATAGTGGTATTGATGCAAATATACAGGACAATTATGGAAAAACTGCATTGTATTATTTTTCAAAGAAAGGAGATTTTCAAAACGTAAAATTGTTAGTGACTAAGGGCGCATCCATAAATTTCTCAATCGATGAAATATCCAACCCAAAAATAAAAAAGTATTTAAGTATTCACAAAGACCTCTGGAAACGTACTGTACGAGAAAAGTTATTGGGAAAAATGAAAACAATATACGATTATCGCTCAGAAAAGGTTTGTGACGTCTTTAATGTCCTGGATAAAGAAGAACTTTCTATGGTAGCAAACCTCTACGGTATTGATGAAAAACTTTCCAGATTTCAAATATGTCAGAAATTAAAAGTTATTCTAGACGGTAAAATCAAAGAAAAGGAAGAAGCGTTAGGTACGTGTAATAATATGCAAACTGGAATACTCCAAACAGATATAAAAGACATTGATCCACGTAGTTTTTTCACCTTTGAAGAAAATGGAAAGATTTATTGCGAGGAAGTTGAAGCGTTATATGAACAGATATTTACCCATGGCTTAACTAAAAACGCTTTTACAAATCAACCCTTTTCCGAAGATATCAAAAAAAGGGTCAAGAAACATTATAATATTTATATAAAAGACAGGATATCAGAAGAAGAAAAGCCTCAGGAAACACTGACTGCTCTTTACGCCAAGTTGCACGGATTTCTTTATTATCCCGTCACGAATAAAAAATTTGAAGACAGCAACATCAAAGACCTGAAAAAATTTGTAGCAACTCTACCAGTAAGGATCCAGAAAGACTCTGATTTATTAGAGTACAAGAAGAATATCATGAAGGGACTAATAGAATACATTGAGGACGACCAAGATATATCGATACAGCCTGATGGAAGACGTATCAAAACTTCTGCTATTATTGTGACTCAATTATGGAACGATTACTACGATTAGGTTTCAATTTCAAGGGCTTCAAAGGCTCTCCAACCTTCATTGGTCATTATTAATGTTTCGTTTGCTTTTACAGAATTCAAATAATCTACTTTTACGGTTTTTTCAATTCCATTTTCCATTATGATGATATCATCGTCCTCATCCAAGGTACAAGAATTTTTGTTTTTTGGAAAGACACAATGATGGTTTGATTCAATATAATCTCTTGATTTTTCAAGCATTTCTCTGCCTATTTGAGTGACTGATGCTGCTATTGGAGTATGACCTATACCAGACCCTAAAACACCATAAACAGAATTCATACTGATTTTATATGCGAGTTGTGTTTTGTTGTAAATTTCTTTTACATCCTTGTTCTCTTCCTTTTCCATTAATTTTTTGTATTTTTTTCTTTGGACTGCCAAATTTGCAAGAAGATCAGGTAGAATACTTGTAGTATTTTGAGCAAATGTATGGATTTTATCTTCAATTTTAACCTCCAGGTACTCTACCCCTGGAAGATGATTATATTTTTCGTCCATCACGATTGATGAAAAGCATAAGTTATGTGCTCTTATAATGGACGGGTACAACGATGCAAAATCCAATACCGTGACCGCAGTGAAATAAGCACCTTTCACTGGTTCAAATACGTGAGCACCTTTAAACGGTTCTCCAGTTTCGTAATTTAAATGAGGTATCAAGAATCCTTTTTCCATCGTATTTTTTGCAATTTGAGAAAGCGCCTTGACCTGTTGCCCTCTTTCAATCAAGTATTTTATAGGAACAAATGTTACATTGCTCATTGAAATCTGGGTCTGGGTAATTTTCAATGTATCCACTAATTTTTGAGGCAATAGAGTGTCCTTTATACAGTATTCTCCTATTTTTTTAATTTGAGCAGGGTCTCCTGTTTCATATGCTTTGAATATTTCCACCACTTTAACATCATTCTTTTTCTCCCCGAGATACTTTTCTGATATATTATCCAATTTATATGAATTTTCTTTAAACTCTCGTTTGATGAAAATTAGAATATCAAAATTTATCCTTCCAGGGATATTCAATCTACTGTAATCTGAAGTTCCGTAAGCAGACGATGAAAAGGTTGCTTCCTTTAATTCAGCCTGATAAAGACTTTTCTTTGAGCCGTCCTTTGACCAAGGAACTTCGGTTGATAACATCCTACTGATTTCGCAGAATTCTTCCAATACCCCGAGCATTTTTGCTCTTTTACACATATATTTACAATCAAACATATCACCATTGTATTGGTATAGAATATCTGGGTCCATCAAACTAATCAATTTCTTCCACTTTAACAAGAGTTCTTTTTCTGTTTCACATTCCCACACGACTACCTTTGCGTCATCTATCACATTACATTTCTTGAGGGTCAGTAAATGCTTCACTAAAAAGTCGGGCTCATTTTGCCTCTTGAAACAGGTGGCTATTTGATAAATTACATTTCCTTTTTTTTCTGGAACAGGGAATGGATAGTATTCCTTCCCGTTTTTTGTTTCTGGGCAAGAATATGTTTCTATATCATAACTTGCTTGTAAAAAATTAGCATTGCCATCTTTTTGAAATGGAACTATATCCTTCCAATTACATTTTATATTTATCTGGCAAGATGAAGTCTCTTCGTCTTCTCTTTCAACTCTAAATCTTTTTACATTTACCCAATTTGAAGGCTGGATATCGCTGGCGTGTAAAAATTTCAAAAGAGGGTCCATATTTGTTTCATACAGTGGATATTTGTCTTGTTTTTTTATGATGTACATGTGATTTTTCATTGATTTTTCTGAAAAAAACTCTAATCTTGCAAATCTAAATTTTTCATTCCCGTGAAACCCTTTGAAGTCTTTTTTCCTCATTATTTCTATCGTCTCTTTATCAAAACCTTCTTTGCTTTTACGATATACATCCAAAGATTCTAAATAGGCCAGAACATGGTCCGTGTTCCATTTATCTGGAATTTTTATATAAAAATACGGACGATAATCCTCTATAGTACAGCATACGGATCTTCCACAATCATCTACTCCAAATGCTCTCAATATAAACATTTCTTTGTCTTCGTCGTCTTTTTCATCAATCTTGAACCATTCCAAGCATTGAAATTTTAAATTTGTTTTTTTCGAGAGAACAACTGGATTTCTGTAAAATCCTTCCATGACGCTTTATATATAAGTTTTTATAATTCAAGGTTCTAACAGTTCCTTGAGTGCTCGTAAAAATTTTATTAAAATAAATATAAAGAGGCTCGAACAGTTCCGTTTTACATTTAATAAAATATTATTTTAAATCCTAAAAAAATTACAATTTATATACAGTACAGCCAGCCTCAACCACTCAATACTCGCCAAACATATCGTCCTCTCCTTCGGAAACGTTTCCTTCATCTTGGGATACGTTTCCTTCGTCTTCTAAGTGGTCTTCGTCGTCGTCTGGTACTATTTCACTTGAATTTTCTTCTACTTCCTTCTCAATATCTTTGTAATAAAGTTTATTCAAATTTTCAAGGGTAATTCTCAATTTTTCGTCCCCAGTTTCATGGAATTCTCCTTTAATATTATAGATATTACCCAAATTCATAGATAGTTTATAGGAAAAACGTACCAATGCTCTGTATTCTTTACCATCTTTCTTGCAGCCTCCTTTTAAAACCTCATCAACCTGACCCTTGAACAATAACATAGTATCCTTGAGTATAGGTTCTATAAAGGCTTTTTCTACATACGTTATGATTTCGTTAATTTTATCAATATACAGAGGGTTAGTTGCAGGTACTACTTCTACATTTTTTGATTGTATTTTTTTTGTTTTGCTTTTTATAAATTTGAATTTAATTACAACTGGTTTTGGGATTTCTGTCAGCATTATAGTTTTTCTTGATTTTTTTAGTTGCTTTTCCTGTAGGTACAGGTTTCTCATCCTAAGACCTTGAACTTCGGTAGAATTATCAATTGTTCTTTCCATTTTGTCTTTATTTTTGAATATTTTTTTTCAATTATTTTGTATTATATTCACATAATGAAAGAACTATTTACAAAAGATATTCAAACACACCAGGGTAAATTTTATGTGAAAAAAAAGCCTGAAACAGGAGGTATGGTCATCATAAAGGCTGATTGGTGTGGGCATTGTAAGCGTGCTCTTCCAGAATTAGTCCAGGTATCAAAACTAACAGGTTCTATTTTTCAAATCTACAAATTAGATGCTGATAAAAATAAAGACATTGTGAATTCAATGGGAATAACAGGTTTCCCTACTATCAGGTTTATTGAGACGGACGGGCAGATTACACAAGATTACAAGGGTGCCCGTGATTCAAAATCTATCCTGGATGAAATCTGTACAAAAGCTAGGAAATGTTATGGAGGCAGATAACTGTGTCTTTTCTTGTAATTTTTTATTGATTTGTAATTGTAATGCGCAAGGTACTTGCTATAGACATAGGGATTAGAAATTTAAGCATGTGCTTGATGAGCTGCACTGACCCCAATGATTTTCAATCATTTCAAATACACCTCTGGGAAACAGTAGATACATTGGAAGCAGATGACCATCTATGCGAGGCTATTCAAAAAAATGATAAAATATGTAATAAAAAATGCACGTACAAGTACAAAAATGACCTGGAATGGACATATACCTGCAAGACCCATTACCCAAAAGATAGACCCATTGAAAAGGCCAATAAATTCAAGAAAAAATTGATAAAGGATTACCTTCTTCAAACCATTTCAGAAATAGTATTAACAAAAATACAAAAGTATCACGATGATAACATAGAAGAATTTGAAGAACTAACAAATATAGTGATAGAACTTCAGCCTACGCTCAATCCCAGGATGAAGTTCATTTCTCATATAATTTATGGGAAATTGGTTGAAATATACATGAATTCCAAGGTTATGATACGTTTCGTGAGCGCATCTATAAAATTAAGGGCCTATACTGGTCCCTGTATAGAATGTAAGTTGAAGGGAGGGTATGCAAAACGCAAATGGCTGGCAATACAATATATACGATGGTTTTTGGAAAATAAATTTTCAGAACAAGAAATGAACAAGTGGCTTCCTTATTTTGAAGGGAAACTTGTAAAACCTGATTTATCTGATACAAGTTTGATGTGTATTAATGTTTTAAAAAAGTAAATGAAAAAAGCCCAGTAGAATTTTCTACTGGGCTTTTTTTGTATTTTTCGTGCTTTTTTTGTATTTTTCGTGCTTTTTTTGTATTTTTGGTGCTTTTTGGTGCTTTTTTTGTATTTATTTTTTATCAATGATATATTTGAATACGTGAGATTTATGCTCTGATATCACAGTAGTTATCTTGGAAAGGGTATTTATACTGATTGAAAATTTATCGGATAATGTTTTTTGAGATATATCCAAGTCCATTTCAAGTATAGTAAAAAACAAACATCCAGCAGTAATATTTTGGGGTATAGAACCATCCAAGATTCCGAGGCCCTCCACTGCATTGCATATTTTTTTAATAGTACCTTGAATTTTGAATGAAATTTCACTATTTTCTAAACACCCGCAGTAAGAACTTACAAAATCAACGGCGCTTACAGTATCTTGCTCCTGTTTCATTATCTTTGTATAAATTTTTGTACAACTGTTAAATGTAGATACATCAACCTCCATTATCATACTTATTTCTTCGGGTGTTTTTTTTATATAGTTTTTTTTACAGGCAAAATATACACACGCAGCAATAAGTCCGTCCCTAATCCTTCCACGGTGAATTTCTTTTTTCCCATCATTTCCCTTCTTTGCATCAAGTTTTTTAAAGTTTGAGATAGAATCTTGAATTACATCAGTTTGAAAATAACCCTCAAGTTTTGATTTCATATCATTTGATACCTGAAACAATACTTTTTCATCATATGGCATACTATTCCAATTGCTGATTTTAGCAAGCCTACCCTTCCCAGATATCGTAGTTGTACTACTATTCGGGAATAGAAAGTTTGCTTTTGTAGTAGAAGCATCTGCAAAATCGCAATATTCAGGGACACTATCAATAACTCCCATTCCATCAACTACTCCACACTCTATGCACACAACACATCCTTCAAGATCGATGAGATAAGATTTATCGCAACATCTTTTAAAATCACCCGAAACCTTTGGGCTCATTTCAATATCAAAATCTTTCCACACATTATCATAATCCATTTCAATTATTACTTTGGAAAATTATTTTTCAATTTTTACTTGATATATTCGCGAATGTACAAAAAATTATACACGTGATACACGGTTGCCGTCATTACCAAGAATAAACCTATTTTTTTAACGAGAGTAGGGTCAATTCCTTTTAAAACTTCTGGGTAAATGGCAAAATAAATCACTGGAAAAAAAAATAATACGTGAGCAAGACTTGCTGTTTCTCTATAGGTAAAATCCATATAATATGGAATATAAAATAATTTCTTAAAATAATTTCCATATTTCCCAAAGAACCTTACAGTCAATCCTGTTGTATTCTGCTATACTATTGATTATTTTGGAATCTTTGCTCTCAAGGTACTCAATGTATCCTACCATCGCCGATACTCCGTCAGAGTATTTACTTGATGTATTCCATTTTGATTTTATGAGACCGCTTTTGTATAGGGCACCAGCCACATCCTTTAGTTTAAATGTGCTACATCCCTTCATAACAATTTCAGAATCTACAAAAAATTTATAGAGGTCAAAAAACACCAATGGTCTATTTAGGATTATATCGTACTTTTCAACCATTTCCAATAGATATCTTTTTTCTATACTTGTCCAGTGATAGAGTACAGGGACGTTGTAAGCATCTATAAAAGATATAAATTCCCTGACAATTTGTTCCTCTTCTTTGAGGGTATGGGCCACCCAAGATTTGAATTTGAAATTACCTCTTTCAATGTACCCGCATCCAATATTGAATATATAACTTTTATCATTGCTTTTTGGAAAATCTAAAAAGTCATCATAAACACTTGTCAATATTTCAAAATCAATGAATAAAGGATTTCCCATCTGGACCATCTTTACTCCCTCAGGTATCCTTAGTTTTTTTTTATTTTTAACAATATCTCCAATCAACTTGGAAGGGTATATCATCTCATCGTATGTCATTAACCCCATACCATGCATTTTATTTCTATACATTGGACTACACCTCCACACACTGGTTATCTCCTTTGATGACTTGGAAATCTTTTTTTTGACATTTCTCCAGGGAGCATCCATTGTATTTTTCATATTTGGGAAAATATCCCTTCCAATGATGTACTCTTTTTTTAAAACTTTTTCAAGATGAATATCAGCCTCCATTAACAAAGTATCAAATGAATGAATGTTTCTTGCGAGTAAGAAAACATTATTATGAGTTTCTTTATCAAATTTGTATTTTCTACCGAGGATATAACTGCCATCAATTTTTATATTTTTTCCAATCTCGTTGGTCAATAACCAGTTCTTGAATAGATAATATTCTTGTCTTTTAGTTTTACATATATTTCTATCGGAATCCAAATCCAACGAAGAGTACTCTACCGTGAATAGAGAATATCCTTCTCCTGTACAACGTTCGTCATTTACAAATGTTTTATCAAGGTATTTTGTTTTTACTATTATATCAACCATTCCTCTTTCTGTTTTAACTTCAAAGATACCATGCCTAAAAAACTGCTTTATACTCTGTTTGAATTTTGATTTATTTGAAGCAATGTACCCTGACAACGAACCTGGATTTTTAGGTTTTTCGGCTGAACCAGATTCAAAACAATCCAGTATAGGGTCGCCTATTATAAAATTTTTATACCTTTCAACGGAGCTCATAATATACGTGTATTTTTACTTCTAAATCACTTCTATTCTATTTCTAAATCTAAAAAATCAAAGAGGTACAAGTTTTTTTTAGATTTTGATTGTTTTTTTATTCGCCGAGGAAATCAACTTCAGAGTCTGAGGTATCGCTATCGATAAATTCACATTTATTTACAGTCTTTTCGATGGGATATACCTTCACCTGTAGTGCCTTGAATGATAAACCAAACTTTCCATTCATAAACCACAGACCAATACATTCCAAGATAACTTCAACCTTTTTCTGTCTCGGTAAGAGAGCAAGCGCAAAACTTTCACCTCCTGCCTCTTCAATATTGATACGAGGTAATTTCCCTTCTTCGTCTGGCTCAGAGTAAAACATATCACATTTAATTTTTGATTCTTGTGTGATTATTTTTGACTTCAAAACTGGTGGAAATTGAGGATTGGAGTATTTCACGCAACTGGTGTATAACTTTTTAACTTCTTCAATGGACAGCTCAGGGTAATGCTCTTCCTTTACCTTTTCAATGATAAAATCATCTAATTTTTCAAAAGACTCTACCAAAGCATCGTTGTTTTTGAAACTTAGGTCAAAATTATACTGAACCTTGCTTTCATAAAAAGTATTCTTGGAAAGACCATAGGCAAGTTCCATCTTGGGAAGTTTCAATAGAAGAGGTTTCTTGTCGAGATATACATATAAAAATTTACTCTTTGATTTTGTTTTTTGCTTAGATAGTGCGATGTTTTGATAGTCGATGTTTTCAAGTGTAGTCATTTTAATATTAGTGTAAATATATCTTTAAATATAAAATATATTATTATCATAGCTATAATGAAATTCCCTGTCCTTTTTACATTATCAAAATCTGGAAAAAAACAATCATGGGAAATTCAAGTAGTTGATGAAGGAAACCAGTCAAGAACAATTGTAAAATATGGTTTTATTGATGGTAAAACCACAATCAATGAAAGAATAACTAAAGTGGGAAAATTTATCGGGAATATCAATGAAACATCTCATTATCAACAGGCAGTCAATGAGGCTCGATCTAAATGGAATAAAAAAAAGGATATGCTATACAAGGAAGAGGAATTTGATTTGATAAACACCTTTAAAAACCTACAATTACCAAAGAGTATCTTGCCTATGCTTGCTTTAGATTACGAAAAAAGAGGAAAAGACATTGTTTTTCCATGCTTTGTTCAGCCAAAAATAGATGGTGCTAGAGCAATATACAGGGACGGGAATATGTATTCAAGGATGGGAAAAGTATTTCCAAAGGTTGCTCATATTTTAGACGAATTAAAGAATACTAACCTGGTCATTGACGGGGAATTATATTCATATGATATGACATTCCAGGAAGTAATTGGAGCAATAAAAAAGAACAAACTAGAATCAAAAAAACTTGTTTATATCGTTTATGACATAATTGACTTGGAAAATGATTATCATACCCGATTGGAAATCCTGGGAAAGGCTGTTGAAAAGTTCAAAAACACATTATTAATCAATACTGAAGTATGTGAAAAAGAAAAGGATATATTGAAATTTCACGACAAGTACGTGAAGGAAGGGTACGAAGGTTTGATTCTTAGAAATTTCAATGGAAAGTATGAAATGAAACATCGGTCCAAAAATTTACAGAAATTCAAGAAATTTATGGACGAGGAATTTGAAATCATAGGCGCCACTGAAGGCATCGGGAAGGAGGAAGGATTGGTAATTTGGATTGCAAAAACCAAGGATGGAAAAACCTTCACGGCAAGACCAAAGGGTAGTTATAATGAACGAAAGGCTCTTTTCAAAAATGCTAAAAAACACATTGGAAAAATGCTAACTGTTAAATACTTTGAATTGACGGATGAAGGCATCCCAAGGTTTCCTATTGGAATTTCTATAAGAGACTATGAATAATTCTACTGCTTATCAAAATGAGGTTTCATATACTTTTGGAGGTTGAACATATCGTAGCCGAAATTTTCTTTATCACTTCTCAACTTATAGATAGCAGGACCAAACAACGTCGCCAATTTTGCATCTGGCAAATAAATACCCTTGTTCTCTGGGTTTTTGAGTCCAGCCTTCTTTGCGTATTCGCTGATTAGAATAGTTACCTCTGGTCTTCTAAATTTCGTGTCGGGGGATACCTCAAGAAAAGAGGCAAGTTCCTTTGAAATAGAAACCAAAGCATTAAATCCATGGTTGGACGAACCAGGGCTTCGGGGCTTAGATTGCTTTCTCTTTCTTTCCTTACGGTACAAGGAAGAGATATTCTTAATCTCGTGGTCAATTGCCTTGAATGCCTTTACGTTTTCGGATAAACTTTTCTCCAAATCATGTAAAACTGCTTTTAATTTTTCCAATCTTGAACCGACGTCAGGCACAACTTCTTCAACGACTTCGGGAACAACTTCTTCAACGACTTCGGGAACAACTACTTCGGGAACTTCAACGACTTCGGGCTGGGTAGCAGACGCTTTCTTTGATACTTTAGTTGGTCGTGGCATATTAGTATATAATTATATTATATTTTTTATCTTTAAACGCAGTCTGATGTGCCTGCTTTTCACAACGGGATTGTAAAAGAAACTAAACTACCTGATAAATCAGTATGTTCTATAGCGACATTTCCACCAAGTAAATTTGCCAATTCTTTTGCTATAGGTAATTCTAAATTTTTCATTAAATCTGAGTTTTCATCTACATAATCAAGCAATTTTATTTCAAGAGGGGATATACGATTTCCAGTGTCCTTGACGTAAATTTTAATCTGGATGTCTTCCTCCATTATTTTTACAGATATAAAACCATTGTCAGTGCGGTTTATAGAACTATATATCATATTCACTATCACCTGTATTAATTTTTGATAGTCAGTGTATAATACTTGATTACTCTCTGAAAATTGAAGTGTTATGTATTTTTTTTCTATCCTTGATTTGACTATTTCCTTGATCTCTTCTGTGATTTCATTAAAATTCATTTTCATGGAAGAAACTCTGCCTGTGTTTCCAGTAATCAAGTTAAGATATTCTATCAAATCATTATTAGTCTTTAGAATGTCAAAACTATTTTCCTTCATTATTTTAATATAATCGTGCTGCTCGCTCGTCATATCAGTTCTTGATAGCAGATTTAACATCTTCACGACGATTATCAAAGGATTTTTAATTTTTTTTGATAATTCCGTCGCAAACCTTTTTTTTATTCGTTTTTCAATGCTCCTTGGTGGTCTTTCTATGAATATTGTTTTAACGCCATTAAAGTCTTTGTAAGTTGCTATACAATCCAAGTGCCTTCCATTCAAAACTATCTCTGCTACGGTCCTATAAAAGCACTCTGAGAAATTTTTTATGAATTCCTTTATATTTTTTCCAATGATATCCCCGGGTATAGTATCGAACTCTAAAAGATCGACCGAAAAACATTCATTCATATCAATTATACGATGAATTTCATCTAATACTATTATGCTTGTTGGTATCTTTAGAATATCTTCCAATTCCATATCATATATAGATATAAAAAAAATATAAATTTATTTATATTTTTTTAAATGAGTGATTAACTTCAAAGAGGTAAAATGCTCCTGGTAATTTTATTATGAAAGTTCTTTGAGTACAAAGAATAAACCTCCTGCTAAAATGGCAATAGCGATATTAATGGAAACGACGCTATAATCCTTTGTGTAGGGAATTGTCTGGATAGTAGAAAGAAAGAAGGGATTGCTAAACAAAAATACCAATAGAGAAACAAGGACTGGTTCTTTAATTTTTTCAAAAATCATCGCGATTGTGCCAGCGTCTGTTTGATAATCTCCCTGATTTTCTTCATCCTCTTCGTATTCTTGGTCCTCTTCAGGGACATTATCAGGAACTGCTTCAATTGGCAAGTCTTCGATTGAGGTTGACATTATATAGTCAAGATTGATAAAAAAAAATTGAATATTTAACTTGTTTTTCTAGGATAAGTTAAATATTCAATTTTTTTTTAGAAAGGAATACAAATGAGCATTAATAACTGTATAGCCGACCAAGGCCCAATTGTATCTACGCTCTTATTCGGGTTTTTATTTTTAGTAAGCGAAGGTCTTCCATTTCTAGGGACATTGGAAGGTAATGGTATAATTCACGAAATAATTACAGTCGTTAAAAAAAGAATTTCTTTAAATAGATCCCATTCTATGCCAGTAGATGATATTGTATAATATCAACATCCAAAACAATTTTCTTTTCTTGCATGTATATACATAAAACCATCCTCATTGCGATGTACATTATATAGACTTTTTATAGGAACATGATGGTTCATCATCTGATTATTTTCTGATAATATAAATATAGATTGTGTATGGTCCATTTTTGTTTTCTTTCTTAACACAGATATCAACATTGATAAGTCGTTGTCGTCGTGAATGAGGAATTTACAGCATTGCATTTCATCAAAGTATGCATTGCAAATTATAGGAATTTTCCCGGGATATTTTTCCATTATATCCCTGGATTTTTTAATTCTATCAGCCAGTGATAATAGATCTTGTGACATATATTATATATATTATAGCACAAGAATATAATTTTATTTTAAATTTTTCATAGCAAGAATCAATTTATCATACACCTTTCCGCCGATTTTAATATTTCTATTTGTAACTGGGTTTATTACATGCGTACATTGTATCGGTGGTTTACCTTCAAGTCTCTTGACATTAAACATAGATGATGTATTTTTTGTTTTTTTACTCAAACTCTTTACTTTAGTTTTCTCAATGATTGAAAAATAAACGCTCTTTTTAATTATATCTTTAAAAAATTTTTTAATACCTCTTGATACCATCATTGTTCTTAGGGGTTTTTTTGCCATGTCTGTTATGGTGATAATAGAAGAACCTTTTTCACTTATATTCGCTTCTAGTTCCGCCATCGTCACTACAAGAGCATAGTAATCCATTGATTTTCTTACGTAAAGAGGCAAATCTCCAACGTCTCTAGAGCCTTCTGGCATATAATAAGGAGTTCCTGAATTATCACACATTATAGTATCACATGAAATACCCAGGTCAATCAGTTTTACATTTAATTTATTATCAATCATGATATTTCCAGGTTTAATATCCATATGAGAAATACCGATAGAATGTAATTTTTCAAGGGCCTTTGAGAGTTGTCTTGCGATATAAAGAAACTGGTCTTTGTTGATCTTTTGATGAAATTGGAGCAGTTCTGTTCCCTCGATCATGTCCATTGCTAAGAAAAATTTCCCGTCCAGTACGCCCCATCCGTCTAGGCATATATATTTTTTACATATTGCCTTTGTCTTTAACAAGATATCTATTTCCTTCTTGAAATCAGGATTAGTATCTTGATTTATTTGGAATTTTATAGCAACAAATTTATTTGTTAATTTATTAATCCCTTTCACGACCTTTCCATACCCACCTTCACCCAGCACAATATCAGAAACTTGGTAAACATTATCAAAACTATATTTTTTACCATTGAAACTTACAAAATCAGTGTCTTTATTTTGTTTCATTTTATATATAGATATACAATCCAATATAAAAAAATATTAATAATATTCAAAGTGAATATTTTCAACCGGGCTCGTGATGGAAATTTTTTTAATTTTATTATTGAGATAAGGACAGTCTGTAGGCTGTACGGGAACAGGAACAGGAACTGGTTTTGGTTGTACAGGTGCTGGGACTGGTTTTGGCTGTACTGGTGCTGGGGTTGGTTTTGGCTGTACTGGTGCTGGGGTTGGTTTTGGCTGTACTGGTGCTGGGGTTGGTGAAGGTACTGTGGTAGATGTGCTTGTCCATGGTTCTGGGTTCCAGGCAAGTTGAGAAATATGCTTGGTTTTGCATACATATAAAACGTCTTGGTGGCTTGCTTCATCCCGTACCTCGTATCTCGTGAAAGGCGTCCATTTTCTGACAGGATTAGGAACTGGTACAGGAGTGGGAACTGGTACGGGTCTGGGAGCGGGTACAGGAGTGGGAACTGGTACGGGTCTGGGAGCGGGTACAGGAGTGGGAACTGGTGCCTTTGACATGTTATCAAATATGACTTTTGATAAACATCTATCCGGGGTTTTGGAATCTCCAGAAGCCTCCCATACAATTATACCTTTTAGACCATGTTTGATTACATAATCACATTTTTCCTTTACACTTCTTGGATTATCATAAGAATTCACGATATTTTTTACAGGATCATACGAATATGCTGCTTGTGCTTCTTCATCGTACAATTCTCTGGCACCTGGTCTGGGTAAGTCTTTATAATCTACAATTCCTCTTTCCCAGGAAGTATCAGTACTTCCGCCCGAACTATCCATATTCATCCCAGAGGTATTTGAAAATCCACGGGAATAGTATGCTACTCCGATTACCAGTTTATTTGCAGGAACTCCCAATTTTAAAAATTCCTGTACGGCTGCATGGATACTAAATGGAGTGTCATTAGCAGGATATACGTTAGTGTGATGCGTTGATTTTGTCATCCCCCAGGCACCGTCTGCGAAATCATATGTCATTATATTAACTGTATCAAGATATTTTACAATCGCTGCAATTGGAAGAATACTTAATTTCTTAGGGTCGGCCGTACTGCACATTGATATTTCATAATGGTTCATCCCATTTCTATCAAGCTTTTCTCTCATCATCTTCAAAAACACAGCGAAATTTTCAGGGTCTTCTTTGCGGGTAATATTATCAGGTAGTCCATAAGATTCTCCTTCTGGAGAAATATACTCCCAGTCAAGGTCTAGTCTATTGAAAATAGGATATTTTTTAAACAAATTAATCACTTCATTAGAAAAGGCCTCTCTACTCTGCTGGTCTTTTAAAGATTCTGAAAAATTCTTGCTCCAAGTCCATCCACCGATAGAAAGTCCAAGATTAAACTTTGCCCCAGAATCTCTCAATTTTTGAAACTGTCCAAAATTACCGTACATGGCACCTTCTGGAGTATTCCAGTTATCAAGAGGTCTTAGTCCTTTAGAAGCATCTGTAAAGCGTTGGTCGGTATCTGCCCATGCATCTCCAGTGGTAGGAATATAATTTCCGTTTGTATTTTGACGAAGGTCATAAAAAGCATAGTTTATGTCGCTGATATACTCGATTGGGATGTCTTTCACTTGATAATTTCTACCATAAGTAGACCAATTTGTATGATAAACAATCAATTTTTTATCACTTGGCCATTTGAAAATAGCGGTAGACTTTGCTTCAACATCCGATGGAATATGATTGATTGGTGGCATATAACATATGAAGTTTCATACCTTTAAATCGTATATTTAAAAGTATTTTTTTTCTATACATAATGTATATGAAGTATTCCGATATTGATTTCAACAACACAGGAAAACCCTTGAAATACTATACTAAAACTTTAGAAAAGGATGCATTTCACGTGGATGGATTTGGAATTTCAAATGTTGCCCTGGAATCCAAACTTCAAAGATCCGTAATGACAAACTACAGGACGCCACAAACACTTGGAACTCTACCTCTTCCTACCACAGCAGGTAGAAGCGTCCAGAATCCCTTGATTCCACCAGAAGTACTGAGAACAAATAAATCCTGTCAACCATCCTCTGATAATTTTTATAATCGTTCTTTTCGTATCTTTGAAACCCAGCCAGACATTGGAAAACATGTACAGGCAAGTATCGATTATCGTCAGGGCACCAGTAGTAGAGTAGAAAACAAGGAACCAGCCAAGAACCAGTCAAGAAAATAAATTCATTTATAAAATAAAAATATTTTACTTCAGTATCAGTATATATAAAAATAGAATTTATTGAAATTTTTTTATATACTAATTATAGCCATGGGATCTGATATAAGTAAACTAACTCCAGCCGACGAATGATATCAAGCAAATATGCAATCAGACAATTGACCAAACAACATCAACACCAGCACCTATAGTACCAGCACCTACAGAACCTGTAGAAACTTCATCGATTTCAGTCATTTCTATAGCAGTCATGGTAATAATTTTTATAATCCTGATGTTATATATATTTTCTTTGTTATAGTTCTTTAAAGAAAATCATCACTTTGAAATTAAATTTATAAATTCATCGTCGTCAGAAAAGACATGAATTTTTCCTAAACTATCAATGATATATACATTGTAATCGCTGATATTTTTTTTCCTCACGTGAAACTCTGATCCTTTGTTGAAATCTTCAAATGGCCCTGCAAAATTTAATACTCTTTCTGTAATATTTTTAATGAAAGCGCCTTCATAGATATATGCAAATTCAACTGTATTATTTTCTTTAATATATCCGGTAAAATTTACATATTTTATACATTCTTCAAAATTATTAGTTTCACAAGGACAAATATACTGCTTTGTACCCTTCTTGTACCAGACCTGAATATTTGTATCTAAGTAGGACGGTTCAAAACTGGACATGTAATAAGAAAGGGTTTTATCATATTCATTGCCCATTATACTTGTCTTTAATATTTTATTGATGATTGTTTTTCTTCTAAAAACTTTAAGAATATATAAAATTATATACTTCAACATATATACTATTATATGAATATATTTTAAAATTATTCTATACACCTGTATATTTTGTGTTTATCAACAAATTTATGCTGAGCCTTTGCGCTGGACTGAAGGGATTTAAATTTGTTTTCTTCCAATACTATTTCCATTTGAGAAAAACTTCTTCTTTCAGTTATCTCTGGTACAGATGACCTGCTTGAAATTGCTTCCTTTATTTTTTTCCTGGACATTTTACCAGTGTCTTTTTTGTGTTTTCTTGAAAGTTTATCGATGGTTTTACTGTCTAACTTTAATAACATATCGAGTTCAGACTGATTTATTTTAGGTTCCTTTGAAGACTCTGGTTCGTCCGTAGAATTCAACATAGTTCCATCCTCGCCTGTATGAACATTTATATACACTTCGAGTTCGTTGTATGCTATGGGACCAGTATATTTTAAAAGTTCATTGGATGTTTTAGTCTTTTTCAATTCGCTGAATAATACATTGAATTTTTCACGATTAAATTTTCCTTTATTGGAAAGACTATCTCTAAATTTTGTATCATATGTATTATCTATAGGAGAATATGAAGTGGATAGACCAGAAACTCTTTTTATTGTATTTTCAAAATCCCTGTCGAGGGTATCGTCGTGGAAAAGCAAGTCCCGATCTGTTTCAAATAAATGTAAATTGTTCTCTGGATTTTTTTTCACTGGTAAAATATCTTCCTTTGACTCTTCTTTAAGTTGTATGTGGCTTTTTTCCTTCTTCATGATGTTCCTGATAGCAAATTTATAACACTTGTGTAAAATTTTAAATTCAACCTCCGTTTTTCCCATGGTCTTGTCTGGGTGTAGTAACAGAGATTTTTCCTTGTATGCTGTTCTTATTTCATTTTTATCCTGGCAAAAATCAGATACTCCTAAAAACTCATATGCGTCAATGTCGTACTCTTCAAGGAACCCCATTACTACCAAAGGTTAAAATAAAAACTCGGAAAAGTCGCGACGCAAAAAACCCCATAACATTTTTATGCTATGGGGTCTCTTTATTTTTTTTGGTTTTTTTATTTTTTTTGGTTTTTTTATTTTTTTTGGTTTTTTTAATTTTTCTTAAACACATATACATTGTTCATGAACGAATAATTTACTTCAGTGGCGTTCAATGAATTACCGTGTTTTTTCCATTCTTTGTAGAATTCAGAAAATTCCTGGAATTTTATCATCTTAAACCCTGCTTTTACAAACTGATCAATCAAATTTTTCTTGGGAACTAAAAACTCTACCCTCGGTTTATTCAATACACTGTCCTTGATAAAGACGGATATTCTATCTCCCTCAACTGGTTCAATTTTTAATTCTGGACCTTCTATCGGGACCACTCTTTCATTGTCAAGTAGAGTAAGTATAACCACGGAGCCTTGCTTGGTGTTGTTTTGGATGCTTTTTATGATATTTTCAGGGCTCTTGTAAAAATAGTGATATGCAAAATTACATGATACCATATCAAATTTTATACTTGAACTAACCTCTTGTTTTATGAGGTCCGTATGATGTAAATCTATGTTAAAATTTTTATAGATTGCTTTGCTTAAAAAGTATTCTTTACGGCTATTTGCATTTTTTATACTTTCAGAATCAAGGTCATGGCCCTCTATGTATTTTATATTATTATCAATATACTTTGAGAAATCACCTCCTTTACCACATGCAAGGTCAAGTACAGAATTACTTGGATACTCTGAGATAACCTTTCTCTTGATGTAGTTATGGAACCGTCTCATATCATACAGAGCAGATTTTTTCCTGGACAGTGTAGTTGCTTTCATTTCAAATGGAGTCTCTACTGCTTTCCAGTTATCATAAACAACGGTTTCATAATTTGGGAAATCCTTATCTGGACGAGACTTTAGTAAATTCCATTTTCCATCGTGATAACACTCCATCACCATCCCAGACTCTTGTATATTTTCAAGTATTATTTCTCCAAATTTTAAAAGTTCCTTTGCTCCTTTCATCATAAGATTATACGTTGTTCCTGATGAATATTCCAGCGTAAAATCAAATGTAATCAACTTTTTCCATTTCAATGGGTCGCACTCGTAATATCCCGCGTTTGAATTTACAATAATCAATCCATCAAAATTCTTGTTCAAGTCCTTTGACATTTTTAGCATGGTAGTCTTTACATCATCTGTAAATACATATTCTTTGATGAAAATATTTGCGCATTTGCTTTCAGGTACAAGATTTTTAACAAATTCCCCGATAACATAGAGTCTTTGTTTCAAATCTACAGCAGCAATCACATCAAATATATGGTAATCTCCCCCGAATAATTCCCCGTCAAAAATTATATGCTTGAAAGCCTCTGGTTTATTCACAGTGAATGGATATTTTTTGACTGTTCCGTTTTTATGAATTATATACACTTGACCCTCTACTGACGTCATCAAATATCTAACACCATCCAACTTTTTAGTAATGGCTGAATTTGCAGACAAAATAGAATCACACTGTAGAGTTTTGGGCTGAATTCCTGCAAACTTGCGAGGTAAAAGTCTAAGTACTTTTTTTGTTTCACTGACTGAAATTGGGAACTCGGTGTCTTGAATAATACACTTGATTAGATTTGTATTATTCATAAACACGCTGTATTCACATCCAGAAAGTCGTTCCAATTCAACGTTCATTGTTTTTTCATTCTTGTAAAAAACCTGAGATATATCAATTTTTAGTCTTGCATCATTGCTAATGAACGTATGTCTAACCCTATACCTCGGTGTTTCCTCGTATTCATATGAACTTGCTTCCTCGGGCGAAGTCTCAAGGGCAGAACTAATTCTAATATCATAATCAGCCACATCAACATTCGCACGATTTGTTTTCTTTACGTAGATTTCCTGAGTTTCTGGAGTATCTTGGAATTGTTCATTTACATTTTTAATTTTTTTTGTTTGATTTTTTGAAGAGAATTTAATGATTTGAAAAGAAACTGAACACTCGTAAAATTCCTGCTTTGACATAAAAAATGAAAAGAGGCGTTCGTACTGTGTAATATTTACATGTGGATTGAAATTTTTACTTTCAAAGGCTCCGAAACGGGCCTCTATCTCTTGATTTTCGTCCTTGAATAGATTTTTAATAAGATTTTGTTTTGTTTTTGGGATATTCATCTGCTGCTTGCTGTCCATTGTTATCTATTTCTTTAGAAATTTATTTTTCAATTTTTTTCTCTACATCCAAAAGCAAAAAACCCAGACATTTTATAGTCTGGGTTTTTCTATGTACATTGGTGGTCTGTTTTTTTTTAGAATTTAATTTTTACAAGTCTTTCCATTACAATCTCTTCGTCTGTTTTTATGTTTAATTTTTGAAAATCTTGAAGAATTTGCTCGCATTTGCTTTTACGAATATCTTTGGTCCTGAAAAACATTCTTTGCCTCAGTAATACATCCTTGGTCAATACAGTGATTATTACATTATCAGATTTCTTCAAGCCAACAAGTATATCCACTGTATGTTCATCAATTTTTACTACATGCCCCTTCGTATGCATGTGTTCCCCTCGTCTGATTACTACAGAGTCAGAAACAATCAATTCATTTGTCTGGTAAGAACGTCCCATTTTTAACCATATATTGTGATTTTTTTTTTCAATTTTTAAGAACACATTGAGATTCTATTGTATTGATATTATATTTCAAGAACTGTTATGGTCGAGTGTTTCCAAGAAAAAGCCAAGCAAGCTGCCTCAGGAAATCAGCGTCAAGAAATGGATACTTAGCAAATGTTCGAAAACGTGTTTTTACTGCTGCACCAAAACAAAAGGCATGTGCGAGTTGATGGAAGCACCTGTTTGTTTTGGGTGCCACAAGACAGAAACAGACAACCCAGAAACAGGCAGCACAGAAACAGACAACACAGAAACAGGCAGCACAGAAACAGGCAGCACAGAAACAGGCAGCTTGACGGTACGGGGATGGTCAAGTAAAAAAAGAAACTCCAATGTAGCAGTGCTTTTGGCTTTTGAGTTTTTCATGAAACGCAGTTCCGATTTCTCTGTTTAGCTGTTTCTTTTTGCTTTTATTCATACCTGACTCGACGCTGAAGTGTACTTTATATGCATGTATCATCATCCCCATATCTATCTTACCGAGTTCTTCTGCGACCAAGACATCTTTGATAAAGGTTTCGACGTTTCTTTGAACTTTACTTGGCCTTGGGGGAAGTGGAGGAGGCTGCTCTTGGATCTGGAATCCCCTCGCTTCAACCATGTACATAATTCTGCAACCACAATTATAACAATCATCTTTTTCGCATAAATATTCTGCTATAACTTCATGGTCCTTATTGACGCTATATTCTTCTATATCGTAGTATAATCCCTTGCAGTCCATACGACACAAGTACACATTTTCGCTCAGATTTATATGAGGTCCGCAGCCACGACATGCGTCGTCGTGTTCGAATTTAACGACGAAATGCGATGACTTACTGCAGTAATTACACTGGGGAATGGATTCTTTGGGCCAAGGAAAAGCATGAACTGTCATTGTTTCTTGGTCTTCTTGGTTGGCCATTTTAACCATTTATTGTGATTTTTTTTTTCAATTTTTAAGAACACATTGAGATTCTATTGTATTGATGACATAATCCATGGAAAGATAGCAAAGATAAAATCCATATTGCTGACATTTCTTGGGGGTGGATATTTTTTTTGAAACTACATAATCAGTGGCTTTGTAGTTTAACAGCAGCAGTTCTTGGAATATGATATCATCCATTTTGTTTTTTGTAAAATCCACATTCACCTTTGAAACTACATCTACCATATTATCTCTGTTGAAATTTTGTTTTTGTGGATTTCTACTTGGACTGACAAAATCTGGATATTTCTCACATAATTTATTGACTACATTTTCGCATACTGTTTTCTTTAATTTGTTGTTTTCTTCAAGGTACAGCATGGGAAGAGAAATTCCCATATTTATATTTTCAAAATCACAGATGATATCTGCCTCTGTACCATTGTGTTTTTTCACAATACAGTACATTGTTTCATTTGCTGCCATAAATCTATGAAGACCATCATAGACAACTGGTCCATCTGGAGAATTCCAAATACAGATTATCCCTGGTACAAGTTTTACATCATTGTTTTTGAAATGCTGCTTTATTTGTTCAATTCTTGTTATGTCTGCTGGTCTATTTTTATCCCAGTTTTTCAAATTTTTTAAACTTGATATTTTGGTATAAACAATTTCATAATTATCATGCTTGTATATTTTTTGATTTGTATTGAATATCATTTATAGCATAGTTTTTTTTTCTTTAACTTTTTTTCTATCGTTTATACAATGGAGGAAGATATCTTTTTAAATTCTACTGGACTTACATTGACTGATGTAGCAGGAGAGAGTGGCGATGGCGTGGTCATAAGACATCTTAAAAATATTATATTTAGAGAAAAATCTTCGGTATCTGATGGGTTTTATGTAGATACAGCGGATTCATTATTAAAATCAAACAGACTGAGCGTTATCACTACATATTCCCCTTCAAACACAAAGGGAGACCTCGTAATTCACAATGAAAACACTCAGGTAAGATTACCCGTGGGTGTAGATGGGAGAATACTTGAAGCAGATAGTACAAGCTCAAATGGGGTAGTATGGAAACTAAACAGTAAATTTATAGGAGGAAGTATATCAGTGATTACTGAAAATTCAGTGTATAGTGCGAACGGTCCATATACTAATTTTTCCAGTATTTATGGAGGACATTCCGTCTCTAAACTCGGTAATCAAGTTTTATTCGGAGTCCCAGGATATTTTACATTAACCTATGTATCAGAAAACAATCCAATAGATATATATTTAGTAATAAACGAAGAACATATAGTACTGACTCCAAAAAATTCAAGTACTATCACGACTTCTCCTGTTTATTTTTCAAGTTTAGAATTGGTACATATATTTTCTAAATCTACAGTTAAATTTAGAAGTTCCTGGAATTTCAATATAACATTTGTATCCAATAATCCAGTACTTTTGGTGTTGTCTTCTGATCAAACTATAAACCTTGATGATGTACCAGCAGACTTGGTTCTTTCAGGTATACCAAGTGGAATGATAAACTGGCAAGTTTCGGAAGGCGATGAATTTTTCACCGCGCCCGCGACCACCCTCACGTCATCCCTTACATATACATCGGCACAGATAGGAGAAATAGTAAATAGCACAAGTTATAGAGCCTTTGTAAATTACATTATCAATGGCACGGTGGTGAGACGTTATTCTAACCATATTAGGATAGTTGTACTTATTCCAGACCCTCTTTTTATGCTCGCATGCAAAGATTTTTCACTTTTCACCTCGAGCGGTAATATTACCAACAGTGGAGTATCTCCATACACTGGGTTAATAGGAACAAATTCGGGTATTATTGCAGGGTTTGGTTCCCCTCCAGGTCCAGGTATCCGCCAGGTAGATGCATCAACGCAGGCATGTGCAGATAATTTATTATCAGTATACAACGGTATACGAAACTATACAGCCAGCCCGACATCACATGGCGCTATTTTTGGAAACGGAGAAACATTAACACCTGGAACATATGAAACTATAGGGGCTTCTTCACTTGCAGGTACATTGACGCTTGATGGTGCAGGTGATGTCAGATCATTGTTTTTGTTTGTTATAAACGGAGCATTGGCAGGAGGTGCTGGGTTTAATATGGTTTTAATAAATAACGCAAATCCTTATAATATTTACTGGAGTGTTCCAGGGGCTTTTAGTGTCGGTGCAAATTCTGATATAACGGGGACGTTCATATGCTTTGCAGGGGCAATTGACATAGGTAATTTATCCCAGGCAAATGCGAGGATATTTACTATAGCAGGTGCAATTACATCCGCAAATAGTACGTTTGATTATGATCATCAACTGGAATAGATTATTTGAATATTATTTTATATTTATATGAAAATGAAAATGAATTATGACAATGTTATCATTTCCATTGCTTTGATTGTTTTTTTAGTGTATATTTTATCATGTGTAGGAAGTGAATCTTTTGATAGCGGTGAGGGATGTAAAGGAAAGACAGTGGACGATATACCAACGAATGCCGCGGAAGCATGTAGAACTATATCTTCAAAGGCGGACGAGATAAAGGCTGCTGGCAATGCTTCAGCAGACATATTGAAAAACATACCAGGGTTTTCTCTATTTAACCCGAATAATTTCAAGGGAGGTGATAATACAACTGCTGCCAATATGAGGAATATCATCAATAAAAATCTGTCTGACTGCGAACAAACAAAAATAGCAAATACATGTAGTCAGTCTGCTACAGCAAGTCAAAGTAATATAATCAGTACTGTAGGGTGTGAATATTGCAATGTAAATGGATGTGATATCATAGGCAATACACAAACCAACAATGCAGTAACAACCCAGTCATGTGAACTTCAAGTTGGTATCTCGGCGCTATTATCCAAGGAAAACAGCGTGGAAGCACAGGCATTGGCAAAAGTCGCACAAGAGGCAGAAGGATTGCTCAGCGGAAACAATGAATTCAAGTCTGAAAATTGCAATATTATAAATGTAGATATGTCGACATCAAAGTGGTTGGAAACAAAAAATGAATGTATAGCGAGTTCAGGGCTACTTCAGGAAAACACCCTCACTGGGTGTGGAAATATTATAAACAATTTACAGTCAAATACTTCGGAAATGTTACAAGAATGTGTACAGGGAATCGATGTTAAATCTGAAAAAAAATTAAAAGATAGTACTGTTCTAATACAGAAAACTGATTCTAGTCAGAAATCATCTGGAATAGATACAACGGCATCTATTGTGTCAGCAATCTCGGCATGCCTTTTATGTTCCGTATTACTTGCAGCTTTATATTTTATAAAGCCAGTCGCCAAATCCAAATAAGGATGGTCAATTCATTATTCTTGAAGTAGATTTATCATAGCAGTAATTCAATTACATATGTCTCTTTCTCTTCTGATATTCTCCAGATTTGTTTTACAAACGAGTTATCTTTTTATTATGGTTTATAAAAAACTTCATATATTTTTGATTATCTGTGTTTTTTTTCATTTCTATGAATATACCAATATGTTTAAAGGAAAAAAAGCCGAATTGAAACCCTACGGATTCCCCAGTTACAAATATGTACCAGGTCGCGCACCTTCACGTAAGGCTGTCCGCGCACCTTCGGCAAAGGCACCTACAGTTAAAAAGACAATGAAAGGCCCATCTAGAAAGCCTCCAAGCGTTCCTCGCAAAATCACAATGAAAGGTCCATCTAGAAAACCCCCGAGGGCTCCTCTAAAAACAACTATGAAAGCCCCTTCTAGAAGACCTCCTCCTGTCCCTAGACCCGCTCAAAAAGCACCTGGAATTGCTACAGCACAAAAAAATGCCCTATTTAAAGTATTGAAAGATATGAAAGTTCCTGCAAAAGCAACCCCAAAACCCAAGCAAAAGAAACAAAAACCAGCAAACGGTCTTTACGCAAGATTCAAAAATTTATTTAAGTAAGAATTAAAAAAATAGATATATTATATAATGAAGAACATAATGATGATATCTGGCAGGGCGGGTGCCGGGAAGGATACTCTTGGTAAAATGTTTTCATACAAGAGAGTTGCCTTTGCGGACATACTAAAAGACAGCGTATCCAAAAGATTTTCAATAGATAGAAATTTATTGGATACACAGCATGGAAAGAGTTTGAAATACAATGAAGAAAATACAAATAGACAAATATTGATGGAATACGCTACTGAAATGAGGATAAAAGACATAAATTACTGGTGTAAAGCAGTAGTTGATACTATTAATGAAGATGCTTCTGATAATTTTGTAATTACAGATTTTAGATATCCAAATGAGTTTGATTATATCTCTAAAAATGTAAAAAATTCTAAAGTATCAACTATACTCGTCGTACGCAGCGACGCACAAGTAATAAACCACCACAGCGAAACATCATTGAATGATTTCAAATTTGACCATATTATATATAATGAAAATACCATTAAAGAATTTGAGCAGAATTTTAGAAAAATATGGATTTCAATCAATGCTTGATGTATAATTTAAAATAATTCTCATGCGAATTCCATGGCTTCCATCTTTACATACAGGCTTCCAAAGCCAATTCTCACATGCTGCTTGAATTATTCTGGCAGACTGGTCTTTTAATTTCTTCGTTATAAATTCCCTGACTTTACTATCGGTCGGTATTTTTATCATGAACAATTTATATTTAAATTTTTTATAATCAAGCAAGCAATTCACCGACCTCAGCCTTCCTCCAAAAATAGCATCAGGCAAATATCGTTCTCTTATGATAAAACCATTATCAATCAAGTATCTCATTATATGGGTATCTCCATGAACTATTGCCATCTTCATTATTATATCATTTTGAAAATGTAAATCCATACCATTTTTAATCGCAGTTTTAATTGCATTTAGATCCCCGAACAAGGCATCTCTTTTAAGTTCTTCATAATCAAGGTTCAGTATTGGCATATCCCAGTACTCTGTAAATGGATGATAATACTCTTTTTGTACTATTTCATACCAACCTATCTCCATTATTTACATTGTATTTATAATTTATATATCAAAATTTTAATTCAGTAGACCTGAAGCGCTGCAATTCTTTCCATAATTTTGAATCAAATACAGGACGAATTGAATACTCATTATTATTGGATATATCATTCAAATCTTCCATCGTTATTTTACCAAGTTTTTTGACAGTTCCATGCGAATAACTTCCATATTTCATGATGAAATACTTCATATCTTCTTTGCTTATTTTAAATACAAACAACTCTCCAAACTCATCTACATTGCACGTGGCCAGGTAATAAGCAGTTAAAAGATAATAATCTATCATATGATTTGCCCGAATTTGAACATAATTAAATTTATTACAACATACCCCACCAAGAGACGACTTTACTTCTATGTTCAAATTATTAATTTTTAAATCTCCATTACTATCGCTTGCTTTATTTTTACTCATATTATATTTTTTACAAATATAATGCTCCAAAAGACTTCCTGAAATCTGTCCAGGAAGTCTGTTTATTTTACAGTAAATATGAGCATTTTTTAAAGATACATGTGATAGAATATTTTCCAGATGATTGGTCTTGATTTCTGAGATTAACTGCCTCAGTATTTGCTTCGTGTCCATTATTATTTATGTAAATATATTTTAAACTTTAGAATATAACTTTACCAATTCTGCCTTTCCCATGCTGTTCTGCCTTGCTGTATTTAAACTACCTGAATAATCCAAAACCTTTAATCGTTCTATTAAAGTATCAACGTCTATATTGCTTTTTACCCAATGCCAACTTTTAGGACGTAATAAGGCTGTGTTTTTTTCAATCTCTCCTATTTTTCCTCCATATGCTCGTATAGCAAAATCGGCGCCTTCAGGGACAGTGGGTTGATTTTTGATATCCTTTGGGCCATACATTAGAAACTTCCAATCATCATGTTTCAAGGGCAATTTCTCCAATACCCTCGGGAAATTCATCCTTTCCCATATCATAAAGCAACACTTTACCTGCAGAGATGGATAAAAACAACATGGTTTCACTGTAGTTTCTGAATCCGAAATCAAATGAAACATTGGATTCAATTTATTCTGGACACTTGCTTTCCTGAAGGTTCGTGGCACAATAAAAGCAATGACATTGACATTTTTAAATGAAGCAGAATGATTGAAAAATTTAACGGCAGTTGAACAAACCCTTCCAAAAGGGGGATTTCCTATCACGAGGGCATTTTTATTTTCCTGAGGTATTACGTGTTTAAAAAAATCTTGTTTAATTATTTTTGACTTTTCAGGCTCTATGTCTATACCTATGCTGTGCTCGGGTAATTGATCAAGAAAACTTCCATTACCTGCGCTTGGCTCCAGTATATAATCAAAATTATCATATTTATCCAACACCTTTTCAATGCATTCCTTTGCATAGTTTTTATTCGTGTAGAATTTATCTAGTTTCGGTTCCATTTAGATTATTATGTTTTTACCTATAACTTAAAGTTTTAAAGCATTTAAGTTATATGGACGACAAGAAGGTGAAAAATTTCAACAAGATTTACAGAGACCTTCAGAAGGATGTTTTAAAATCATTCAAAAAAGGGAATGACAAGATTCACAATGTTAAAAGAATGTGCCAAATTAACGATTTTGTAAAGCAAATTGACGAGAACACTGCCTTGTATGAGTCTAAAAATTCTGATCTATTTGAAAAGGTTTTTATCCTCAAAAGAGTCTTCTTTGGAAGACCAAAGTTGAACGCTGTAAATAATCTGGTTGTGTGGAAATATATCAAAGTTTTATACAATATTTCTTCAGACAAAGATTTGGTTTCTGCGCTTGAAGAAGACCCCCAGGAAGTTGCCTTGCTTCCTGGACAGAATGAAATGTTCAAAAGCCTTGGAATTTCTCCTGATAAGATAAACAACTTGGTACAGGAAATGACAAATGGAAAAAATAAAGGAATACAAAACCTCATAAATGATATAACTTTACAACTCGGGGACTCGGACCCTCAAGAAGTCCTCAAGGCTTTGTTGAACCCAGCAACAAGAGAAAACAATGACCTGGGCATTGATTTTAATAAAATGTTTCAAGAAACTCACAAAAAGATTTCAAGTGGAGAAATTGATGTCTCGAGCATCATGAATGGATTGAAATCATAAAATAGAATCTGTTATGTTAAGTCCGCAATATTCCACGGGACTTTTATTATAATCTACATAAGCGTATAATTCCGCTTCTATAGCATACCTCAATAAACTCTTGAAATTTAAAAGAAATTCTTCCGTATGACCAAATGAAACTGCCGATACGTGAGCAAGTTCATGTATAGCAACATACATTAAAGTATTTATATCGTAAATTTTTTCATCACCTTCCCTCGTTGAAAGGCAGAAAGTCATACTATACCCTTTGTTAGTCGTGTATGTAGTATCAATATCCCATATATTCTCGCTTAGACTATGAGGGTTATACTTGTTTAACCTTTGAGCATATTCAGGGGGTTTATCAGATTTCTGTACTACGTCAATCAATTTTACTAATCTACCGTTGATTTGAGCAAGAGCATCGGCCGATTGTTGAGACAGTGAATTATTCTTCACTTTGTATTTTCTTCCATCTATGGAAGATTTCACATATACATTACTATTGTACTGGAAAAGAAGGACAACTATTGTTATAATGACAATACATATATATAATATTATTTGGGTTGTTTTCATTATATATTGATTATAAATTAATTCTAAAAGAACAGTATATAGATGTTTTAGAATTAGTTAATATTTTTTGTTAAATTTAAAAAAGAGTTGGAATTTTTTCAAGAGATTTTTGAATGTCGGTACGGGATTTCCTGGACTCTTCATATTCTGTTTCTGTTTCACTTTCACTATCAGATGAAGTCTCCTCCTGGGAGTTGTTTCCTTGCTCCGATGAAATATCTTCAATTTTAATTTCAGTGTAAAAAATACTTTCAATTTTATGATAATTATTAAACACTGCTGTCAATGACTCGGATAACATATACAAACCAGCAAAAACAACAAGCAAATTCAAGGACTCTTCAATTGAAAACATTGGCATTTTTATATACAATAGTTGTTATTTTAGTTTTAACTTGTTTTAGAAGTATAGGCATCTTTTGAATTTTACCGGCACTGGAGCATTCCCCACTACAGTAAAGTCAAAATTATTCACATCCTCTAATCTTTTATATTTGACAACCTTATCCATCACAAGCACAGGAAATGGTCGGGGAGTGAGTTTTGAAATTTTTGTAAGTTTATCACAGTTGTTTCTTTTCACGGAAATTTTCCCCAAATTTATAAATAATTTATCCGCAGAATTACCTGCCCTCGTTGAAAAAATATACAATATTATCGAATAGAAGGCAATAGCATCGTTTATTTTCAAAGCATTTATCTTTGGGATAGTGACTATCAGGGACATGTGTCCATCTACTATGAAAAATTGACACAAATCTTCAACTAACCCAGGTTCCAATGGATTACAACAGGATAATATCAAATTTTTATCAAGTGGATTTTTCATAAGCAATGAATCCAAATTCTTCAACTGATCTAATCCTCCAAGCACTTCCTTTCTATCAAATAAAGTTTCTTCTTCAAATTGAGGGGAAAATTTAGCCCCGAAAAATCTCCAGTTAAATCCAATTTCTCCATTTCCATTCAAAGTTGATGATATATCCGATATGATTTTTTTATAATCTGTTTTAATAGTAGTTAAAAGTGGAAAATGACATTTTGTATCAAAAATTAAAGTCTTTATATATATGCTCTTTTCCTTGCTATCATTTGAAATATCTCCGTTTTCAATCAAATCCTTGCATAGATCTAAAAATTGATACTCTTGATGCATCAACCCACTTTGTTTATAAAATATTCTTTGATAGAAGCAATTTTCCTCTTGAGAAAAAATGTCACAGTTGTACGTCGTGATTTCATAATTTTCATTTATAAACGGAAAGAATACATCACAATTGTAATCAACCTTTAACTGGGTCAGGATTATTTCATCAGCAGAGTACATGTATAATTCAAACAGTTCCACCCCTCCTAAAATGTAAATATCTTTATCAGGGTACTTGTTCATTAAAGTTTTCAATTCGGCAAGCCCGCCGGACATTATTCCTTCTGTTTTTGAATTTTCACTTAGAACATACGTGGAAGAATGTGGAAATTTATTTGTAGAATTAAACCACATATTTCTACCCATGACAACAACATTGTTTTTAACTCTTCTCTGTATAAAAATGTTATTTTCACACATATCCCAGGGAACAGTATTGTTCTTGGACATACCAAAATTATCATCCACGGTGCATAATATGATGATTTTTTGTTGATGAAATCCCATTTAATGTTTTATGAAAAATTAACTTTAAACTAATTCCAATAGAGCATAATGTTCAAACAATAGAATAGGATATTTTAAAAGCCCCGACGCCTTCACTGGAATGTACATTTGTAACAGTCACGAGAAAACCATTGGATATAATGATTGACCAGCATCAAGATAATTTTCAAATGTAGTGATAACTCCATTAAGCCTAGACATTTTAATATACTTTTATTTTAAATAAACTAAAATAAATTAAAATAAAAGCAAAAGTATTCTACTGTATAATTCTTCAATGAGGCTCTAACTGCTCTGTTATTTAACTTAATCTAATAAATATATTGGAATGAGTTTAATGAATGGCTTCTAAATTTAAACAATCAAATAAGCGACGTTGATAACGGCATCGAGAGTGACGGTACCTACGTTCGTAACAGTCACTACAAAGGAACCAGCGGAAACAGCCGCTCTCGCCATAGGAGAGCCGTCAGCAGTACCAGCATACCCCGAAATTGAAACCAAAACAACAGATTCCGCAGTAACCTTTGCGTTCGTGACTGTGAAAGATGCTGATGCATTGGCGGCAAGAGTCGATACAACCGTAGTGATGACACCACTGCGTTCGGTGGCGGCTACTCCAGTGGTAATGCTCGTGATTTGTGTAGGACTAGATTTTGGCAAAATGAGACCTTCAGTGAGGGAGAAACTGGCTACTCCATTGGAGAGAGTTCCTACGGAATTAAGAGTTACGTTTCTACCAACTTTTAAAAGGCCGACTTCCTGAGAGATACTGATAGACTGAGATGACATATTGTTGTACCATAGGTATAGAAAATAAACTAAAATAAATTAAAATAAACATGGAAGTTCTTCTGGGGGAGGTGGGACGTCCTCTGGTGAATATACATTATCCCTATAGTAAATTACTTCGTCCCATTCTTTTTTCAAGATAGGTTTCATTTCAGCAAACCATTCTCTGCTTCTTGGAATTCTCACTACACTTTCAATCATCACTTTCCAATATATAGTCTTGATTGCTACTTTCTTGTAATTTTCATCTATACAAACAACCGTATTTTCATTAGATGATAATACTGAGAGGTCATTTTCTTCTATATATTCTTCTATTTTATCAGAGGCCCATTTATTCAATGCTTTGAAATCATTGATGAGGCTTTTATCAGGGTAAAAGTAAGTTCTTTTATCAAAAGAGTCTGGGATATCTTCTATTTGTATAAACACCCCTTTATCCCTCGGGTGTTCGTCTTCATCCGTCAGTAGTTCGGATAAAGAGGCTACTTCTTGAAATTCATATTCTGCAAAATCACACAATTCCAAATCACATACCTCCATCTGTATTTGTACCTGTTGATGATAAGACAGGCAAGGAATGCCTGTTATTTTTCTTCTATAAGGACACTTTATCTCGACCATTATACCATCTTCCGTGATAGAGTCCGGAGAAGCAGCCAACCAAGGTATATCTTTATGGGACAATAAACCAAATTCTATCAATTTCGCATTTCCATTATTTCTTGAATAAACATCGAGGGCCACGCTCTCATATTTATTCCCCCAGACAGTAGCCTGTGATGAAGTAAATTTACTACGGCACTTGTCCAGTTTGAATTGCTGCTTTGAACTATATTGATTGCATGACTTGTTATTGTAGTCAAATATTTCATGTAATTCGTAAGCATCTACATATTGCTTGCATACAGCCTCGCTCCTGACCAATAAACTTGAAACTGCACTTGCTGTGATACGACTTTGCCTTGCAAAATACCATTCTTTTGTTCTTTGTTCTGGTTGAGGTTGGTTTAGTAGATATATTACTTGAGGGTGCATTTATATACATTAATTGTTTATCTTAAAGTTTAAATCTTTTTTTATAAGCAGATATACCAGCAGATAATGAAGTTTTTTCCCATAAAATGAACCTGGACAATGCTCCTGCAGTTGCAGGGTCTTTCCAGTTTTCATTTTTACAATGTCTGGCGATATATCTTTTTCTTCTTTCAGGGTCTTTGTGGATGGTGTAATCGCTCATCCCAGCAGCACCAAAATGTATAGTGTTTGTTCTATTAGTCTTTGGATTGTAAAAAACAGCCATCATCTTTTTATTAGATTTGTCGGATTTCTTAATTGAAAGTAATTGCATATATCTAATTCTTTGAAAATATTTTATAAACAAATAATATGGAACAGGTTATTAAATATTTGATATTGTATGTTTTATTTCTGGTAATCACTTCTTATACATTGAAATATTTTCACGGAAAAGGAAGTGAGAATTCTATTTTAGAATACAAAATAGATATTTACTTGAATAGAATACGTCAAGATATCATAGATGGATTTCATAAAAAGACTGAAAAATTTGAGGTAGTTGAAGGAAAACTAGAACCCAGAGTGAAAACCAGTTCATCTGAAACTGGCAAAATATCATCTTCATCTCCGTTTCTAAACAGTTATCACCTCATAAATAATCCACTGGGTTCGGTGGATCTTAAAAGTATAGAGGCGCTTACCACTTGATTACGATTTTATTTGGGTATTTAAAAGTAGTCTTGAACCCTTCATCTTTTAACATTCCATTCAATTTATAAGAAATATCACCGACATTATACAAGGGAAACCCTATCACCAACGAAGGAACTTCGTAAATTATAGAAGTGACTCCATATTTGTTTTTAAATCTAATCATTTTCAAACAACTTTCATACAAGGAAGCCAATAACTTTGTCTCGGATCTTGAATCTGGTTTTCTTTCTTTTTTCAATTCTTCAATGATACCCATTACTTTACCCTAGGAAAAAACAAAAGTTATTTTAATACATTAATATAATTTAAAACTAACTTTTCAATTATATAAATGATGTACTGTGTTATTTGCTTGGATAATTTTAAAATTTACGACCTCGTTAGGATGATTAATTGTGGTCATTACTATCATAACTATTGCTTCATTAAATACGCAAGTAATAGATACGCAAGTAATAGATGCGCAGTATGCAGACAAATCATACAGGAAACTGCAACAGTTTGTCTCTGTACAGATTCCAATACAGGTATTATAGATACAGATAAAGAATCCTTTAAAAAATTAATGGACTTTAATAAGAGAAATTCAATGGTAACCTGTTATCAAAAAACAATGGACAATGAAAGATTAAGGAAAGAAAATCTACAGGAACATCAAAAAATATTTTATTCTTTTTTCCAGGAAAAACTGATTGATTTTAGATTCAAACTTTTACAGGCTGTATCTGAAAAAAAAACAAGTGTTCTCTTGTATTCGTGTGATTTTACTGAAAAGTTCAAAGATTTACCTCTAATTTATATTTTAAAAGGACCCAAGTACCTCGGTACTTCGTTTTTTAGAATCAATAAAATAAAATCATTTGTTGATATTCTACACGAAGAGTTTGGGGTGGATATATTTGTAAATAGCGATTATGTGTCTCGAACAAACCATTTAAAAGCCTACTTTACAACGCTCTGCTGATTTTTCCAGAAAGTCCCTTGATTTTCAAAGGGTCCACTGCTTTTGTAATCACCTTGTATTTATAAATAATCGCAGGCCTTTCAGTTGATCCAGGAACTAAAACTGGATCGATTGTCTCTCTATGTACTTTATATACATATACTTTTCCAGATGAACCAGCGGCGGTTTCTTTAATCACGATAGTAAATACGGGTGATTTGTTTTTTCTAGTACATTCGGTATGTACTAGAACCTGTGAATATACTTTTTTAGCAGCGCCGACAGGGAACTCGCTGACGTATCTACCCTCGTTAATTTTTACTTTTTTACCAAGTCTATTTTGCACATGTACGATCTGAAAGGTTCTCTTCATTTTGTATATGTTTATGTTTATAAAAAAAATTTGAATTAATAATTTTATTTAGAAACAATCTTAGCGCCTGTAATTTTCCCAAAAAAAATCCTTGGGAACAACAGCACTATAATAATGGAAATAAAGGAAGCCTTTGAAATAGATTTTACTTGCAGGTATACTATACACCATAGTATCACCTTTTTTACTTTATTTTGGCAGAAAAAATGCGGGTATTCGTCTAAAATTTCATTGATCACCATAAACCCTCCTATAAGACTGACGGCAGCCACTAAAGTTGCTATATCGCCTGGTATAGTATCTTTTTTTAACATATCCATTTACAATTGAAATAGAATATATTATTTATTTAATTTTTTTGGACGTCCCCGTCCTTTCTTTTCTGGTTGAATGTTGATGTTCTTTACTTTTACAGAACTTGCTACAGACCCTGAGGTAGAATTTGTATCGTCATCGTTGTCATCGTCATCATTTAGAGACCTGAGCATCTCATCGGAAGGTCCCGACATTTCTCTTTGTTTCCCGCTTGGGATGGTCATACTTTTCTGTAGATGAAACATAAAGGCACTTCCAGCCAGCATACTCATCAATTTGATTTCAGGACTTGCTCCCATATTACTGTAGTATTTTTCATATAGTTCCTCAAAGACATCATCATAATCATCAATACTATTCAAGACTATATTGGACCATCCATCTAATTTTCCGCCTACATTGAAATTTTCATTTGCCATTTCAATGGTACTCACACAAAACATTAGGCCTTGTCTGCAGTAATTAATACCTGCATCCACTTGATTTTCCTTTTTAATTCGGTATACCTCTCCTTTAATATCATTCAAAGAATGTTCCATCCCGAAACGACGAGAGACCACTATACCTCTTCCTTCAAATCTTTTTAATTGTGAAAGACACTGTGCCTTTTCCTGTTGTATTTCTTCATGTGTCATCGTAATCGGTTCATTCTCCTCGGGTTGGTTTAAGAACTGATCATCTGACCCAGAAGCCTGGCTGTTGTCATCCCTTTCCTCTTCTTCATCTGATTCATCTACTAAAAATTCCATCCCTAAATTTGGTTTTTCTGCTGCAGAGAAAAAAGGATCTGGTCTTGGATTTCCGCGAGAAGCAGTTATTACGTCGTTTGAATAATTGTCATCCAAGGACGATAACGGAACTTGTTTCGTTTCCGAAGATCTTTTTATTTCAAAGTCAGCCATCAGTAATAATATTATAAGATTTTATATTTTTAAGTATATAACGCAAGGCAGTTGCGTTTAAGATTTATAAAAAATATATTTTGTTATATAAATGGAATTTGATAGTAAAATGATTTCAATCGTCGGTCTTGTATTGGTTATTTCAATGGGGTACTTTGTCTATCTAATTTATATCGATATCCTTAAATTGAAAACTCAGGTTGATGAGATTAAAAATGATTTATCATCTGATAAAGACGACGAAGACGACGACGAGGATTATGACGCGGACGAAGAAGACGACGAAGAGGACGAAGAGGACGAAGACAATTACGATGATATCCTGGAAACCATCGATGAAGTTGATGAAGAAGAGGAAACAGATAAAATCCAAGAGATCCAAGATGAAATCACTCCAGTTGAAATCACTCCAGATGAAATCACTCCAGTTGAACCAGATGATTTGGAATTGAAAAATACCTCGGTAAAGCCAAAAAGAAAAAGAGCAGCAAAAAAAAATACTACAGTTGTACTTCCTGTCATCGAGGCTACATCAACCGAAACTGAAACTGAGACTGAGACTGAGACTTAATCAAAATAAATAGTTTTTCATAAAATATATATAATTCATGAAAATCTTAAAATGGAAACGTATTCATCACCCAAAACATCAATACAAACGGAAACCACGTCATTTTGTATTTTGACATCAATATTGAGCCCAATATAATATTTCCAGCAATATATTGAATTTTTCTATTGTACATGTCCCTTATCACTTCAGATTCATTCTCAAGCGCGAAAGGCTCTATATCCTTCAGTATATCCAGCCTTGTCTCTTCTATAAATTTTGTCTTTTCTGGGTGAATTTTAATTTCATTCTTGAAAATTTTATTTACAAGATGCTTGATGGAATCCCTGGTAAAGGAATCTCTTGCCAGGTAAGGAACTTCAATGAGGTCATTTTGGATAAATTTATGAATATCAATGAGGACACATCGTCTGAATATGAAAAATGATAAAAAAGTTAATAAAGCAGCCATATCCACTATGGAACTATGTCTACCTATTGAGGAAAATACAATTGAAATTATAGATGATAATGTGAAAAAGGAATGAGTGACTGAACTCGCCTTTAGTAGAAAAATCTGAGACTCCATATATTAAAGAATTAATAAAAAATAATACTTTAATATGCGACTTTAATCTGTTATTTATTTAGATTAGTTTTTAATTTCATTCCTTGAATAGCATTTTGAACTTTAAATGCACCCACCAGTACCTTTGATTTCATAGATTTACTATCTTTCTTTACGGATCTTAAAGCCCTTTCACGTAGAGGTAGATTTTTTCCAATATTAACAAAGTCAATTATCTTATCATATTCCATCTTGTTTTGGCTATATCCTGGGAAACCAAGATTTCTTAAAATAAGATTGAAATCTACATCGTTTATGGGGGATTGTTTTGCCGCATACCGTCTAAACCCAGAGGAAAGCAATTGTTTTTTTTCAGCAATATTTAATTTTCTAACCATCAAAGGCCCTGTATATACTGAAATCCTTCCAGTGACAGCAACAGGCTTTTTTTTAACGGATTTAACACTGGCTTTAACGCTGGATTTACTACCGGCTTTACTGCTGGCTTTACTTTTTTTAATAGAAACCTTCTTTGGTAAAAATGGCAATGAGTTGTATTTTCTCTTGGATGTTAGAATTCTTCCTTTAGATGCAAGTAATTTAGCCGGCAGGGACTTGACCGACGAACCAGCATTATTACCCTCGGAAGGGTCGTTCATCTGGAAATCATTGAAATCCCATAAAGTGATTGCATTCTTAATATTGTTCATATGATATCCATTATAAAAAAATTAATTATTAATTGGATTTTTGTTTATATTTGCCAAAACAGGAGGGTCTCTTTTAAGGTCCCTGAAGGGTATACAATCCGAACTATTTTCTTTACACGATTTCATATCTCCGAATAGGAAATTTGAAAATAATTCTTGATCATTTGGGATGGTAGTGGAAGGCACGGTGTAAAATTGTCTTTGAGCATTACCCCTCTCAAACACATCCTCAATGTCCTGGTAAAGATTATAATTGAATTTATTTTTAATATCTTCCCTTGTATTTTCAGCCTTTTTCGTATCTTGATAATATTGTTCTACTGCGACGACGGGCGTTCCTTCTGCGATAGCCGAGCCAGAATAAACTGGGTTCATGAATGGATTATTTATCGTAGGTTTAGGTTTTTTTAGTTTTGTTTTCAAATCATCAAACATGTGATAATTCTCAACTTTAACGTCGTAATTAACATCAATAACATATGTTAATAGTAAAAATATAATTATCCACGCCATGTATCTCGGGTCTCTTTTATATAGAGTTATGATGATAGACCCGTATATACTTAATCTAACAATACTGTTCAAATTTTCCTCCAGAGTATTGCATTTTGTTGGAAAAAAATCAATCAATCTACTTGGGGTAAATAATATAGGTATATCTTTATACCAAATCTTATCTGTTTTTTTTTCATAAACAGGAGTAGTCATCTTACATCCATACGATAAAAAAAATATTATTTAATAATCGCATATAATAATATTTTAATTTTGCTCATCTATAGTCAGTTGATTTCTCTAATTGTTTATTTAGATTTCATCGCAATATGGAAGTTCATCACAGTATGGAAGTTCCGATGGCGTTGGCGTTGGCGTTGGTGTTGGTGTTGGTGTTGGTGTTGATGTTGATGTTGATGTAGTGGTCTCTTCACGAGGAGGCTCTGAAGACACGGTAGTTGGTGTAGGTGTAGGTGAGATTGTCTCTTCACAAGGAGGCTCTGAAGACGTGGTAGTCGGTGGAACAACTAAAGGTGCGATTGTCTCTTCGCAAGGAGGCTCTGAAGACGTGGCAGTCGGTGGAACAACTAAAGGTGCGATTGTCTCTTCACAGGGAGGCTCTGAAGACACGGTAGTCGGCGGAACAACTAAAGGTGCAATTGTCTCTTCACAAGGAGGCTCTGAAGACACGGTAGTCGGCGGAACAACTAAAGGTGCGATTGTCTCTTCGCAAGGAGGCTCTGAAGACACGGTGGTGTTTTCAGTTACAGGGATTGATTGATTTCCTCTGGATTGACCCCCTACTAGTCCATCACAATCATTCAATGATGAAATTTTAAAATCAGCATCTTCGTGGATAATATATTCACATGGTTCCTCCAGGTCCATTGAAAAGGACCCTACTGTAAGATTATAACAATTATTAGAATCCGTGTATAACGGTACAGAGTTTGCCGTAAAAATCATCGCCATCATCATTGTAAATTTCATTCTAAATACATTGGATTTATATTTTTAAGTTAAAGATTTAACACAAGTAGAACTATGAGCATAGAACTTAAAAAAAGAGGAAGAAAACCAAAAAACGAATACTATTCAAATAAACAGATTGACACTGTCCAAATAGAAAACGGAGCCATTATTTTACATTTACCAATCAGCGTGGAAAAATGTAAAAAAATGAATTTCCCTGCTATACCAGAAGCATCTCGTTACTATATAAAAGGAGACTATGGAAAAATAGAAGAAGTACAATACAATGCAATAAACCCGATGAAAGATTCCTCTTATGTAGAATCAGAATATATCAATGAATCCAAAAGAATTATCACGGAAATATACGATATTCCCATTATAAAACCAACTGAAAAATCTAATTTTTTAGTAAATATATCCTGTTTTTGGTGTTGTCATGATTTTTCATCGGATCCTGTTTTTATGCCGATTTCCTACGCTCATTTAAAGCAGGAATTCAACGTGAAAGGATGTTTTTGTAGTTTTAATTGCTGCCTTGCTTACATGGACAATGATTCAAAATACAAGAAAAATCGCTTCTTATTAAGTCACATGTACAAAATTTTCACAGGGGAAAGCAGGTTAAAACCATTTGATATCAATCCAGCACCTCCAAGAGAAACTTTAAAGAAATTTGGAGGGTTTTTGAGCATAGAAGAATATAGAGAATTCAATGAAAAGATTAATTTTAAAATACGAGAATATCCTATTTTTTATGTTCCAACACAAATAAAAAAGACAAGTATTTCAACCAAAGAAGCCCCTAAAAAAATATTCCCAATGCAGAAAAATGAAATAATCAAAGCACCAATCAGATCACAAATCAAAAATTCCCTGAGTAAAATTATATCCACCAAATCTTAACTGATGAACAAGATACCACTCTGTCCATTTTCGATGGCAAGCCAGTTGTAATTGATTCCAAAGATATACATCTTATTAGCAGAAATTCCAGGTTGCATATCGCCGTACAGGATTGCATCATCTATTTTACTGAAATTCAAAGTACCAGAAGGCTCCCATTTTTCAGGTTCATCGCAAAAGGACATGCAGTAAAAATGCTTATCTGTCGTGTTTCTATGAAATCTATATGAATTGGAAACTCTATAAATGATTTCATCCTTGTTCTCTTCCCTTTCCTGTCCATCTATAAGAAGTGTTGCGTTTTTCATAAGCGGGAAAACTCTATCTATTTGATTTCTCTTACTGAAATTAAACCAGTCATTGTTTTCGATGCTCTCTTCCTCTGTAAAAAACCATAAAATTTCCTTCATTGGATGATTGAATGGGATATTTGTTTTAAAAATTCCACTTGCATTGTTTGTATCCTGCTCTTGTACTTCCTTGTATTGTAATTGATCAATCAAAATAACTTGTCGAGTATCGTTTTTATATACCATTCTTTGGGTATCGTCAAGATAAATATAATCCACTAAAAGATAAGATTCTCCCATAGAAACAGTAAGAGGAGGTGTAGCACCGTCAAAGACAACGCATTCTGAAAAAGGTCTGAGTTTGAATATGATTTTTACATCCTGGTATGCGAAATTCAAAAGAGGAAGTGCTAGGCCAATGCTTTTGCAAAACCAGAATTGCAAGGGAACGATATATAAATTTTCATATTTTGCATTTGTCGTTAGACTGGCTTCGTTGGACACCTTACCTATAGCGATATTTTCATATTTAGAATTACTTGTCAATTCTTCCCATATAGCCAGAAATATACCGTAATGTCTGTTTATCAATCTATTACCTATTTCAAGTTCCACGGTATCAATAATTGCATGACCTATGCTATTAGTCCAGCCAGCCCAATCACCTGAGGTTCTTACCAGCGGCGGAAGACTTAAATAAAGAGAAATTGGTCCTAACATATCTGCTCGTTTTGGCAAAGTGACACTAATCTTTTTACCAAAATCAACTCTTTCATAGAAATGAACCTTTGTTCTTTCTATAGAGAAATTTACATATCTTTTATATTCCTTTTTGAAAAAGGAAATTTCTGGATTTGTTGTTAGATAATTATCCTGTGTTCCCTTCAATTTTAATTGTAATATAGCACCAGTCATTGTTATTACTTTGAAAAAAAATACATTTAAATTGCGCGACTTAGATATTCATAAATCTTTGCATTTCATACGTGATAGCCCCATCAGAAGGGGGTTCAATTTCTATAACAAAGTCATTTATTATTATATTTGAAGACCCAGCACTACCGATAAAACTATTTTCATTGGAATTGGAATTGGTAGATTTTGTATACTGTGATACCTTCTCCAACTTTTCACATTCTTTTTTCAAACAGTCAAAAACTTCTATCATATCTTTATTGGATTTGTATTCGTCCATTATTTTAGTCGGGATAGGAGGCGCCGAGGTATATATGATATCAATTTCCTTAATCAGCCATTTTATAAACTCTGCTTTTGGTAGTTTATCGGCTGGGCCAAGAGCGCGATATTCTTTTATAGAATTATATAGATTATGACTTCTAACAGATGCATTTTTATGTTTTTCAGCAATTTTTTCATATTGTAAAAATTGCTGTAGAGAAGTCATCAATACACTGAAATAAAGTCCTATAGAATACACCGTCCCTACAACTTCTGGCTTTGATATTATACTCGTGGTAATATTATTTGATATAGCAATTAACGCCACAACTGACATATTTGATATATTCATGATCCTATTTAGTCTTATGTAATAGTTGGTAGACATTTCATGACTGGTCTTGAGCCGGTAACACTTTACAGAATACTCCTCAAATAAGTTTTCCGCGTCCATTGTATTTGAAAATTATTTTAAAATAAAATAATTGATTTATTATAGAACTTAAAGAAATAAACTCTATATATATTACAACAGTATGACATCATCAAAAGTAATCAAAGCCGACCAATTCAAAGCATCTTCAATCAACTTTTCCGATACAATCAAAATTAACAAATATGGAGGTAAAACCGTCTATGCGAATTACAATGGAAGTCCTCTCCGTCTCCAGATGCCAAAGATGAACCTTCCTTTTGGAGTATCTAAATATCAAAATCCAGACAAGCCTGAGGAAATCAAGTATTCTCTTGAGATGTCCTTTGCTAATCTTCCCGACGGAATTTTATCAGAACTAAAAAAAATGGAAGATAAAATCATCTCCTTCGCAGAGGAGAAGTCAAAGGAGCTCTTCAAGAAGCAACAATCCAAGGACCTTCTTCTTGAGTTTTACAAATCCTTTATCAAGTACGCTGAATCCGAGGATGGTGAGCGTATTGAAAAATATGCCCCAAGAATGAAGGCTAAGATTTACAATGACGGTAAAAACTTCAAGGTAGATGCTTACCAAGCCGAGAAGGTTGATGGCTCTTATCCCAAGATTTCAATCACTGAAGACGATGTTGATGAAATCATCCAAAAGGGTGCTAAATGCGAGGCTATCATTGAATGTACTGGTATCTGGGTGGTTAATAAAACATTCGGGGTATCTTGGAAATTGGCCCAAGTGAAAATTCATCGCAACGAAAACCAATTGGCTGGGTATGCTTTTGACGACGGTGAAGATGACGAGGAACACGAAGAAGCAGAGGAACACGAAGAAGTTGAAGAAGCAGAGGAACCCGAAGAGGTTGAAGTCCTTAAAAAGGAAAAGCCAAAACGACGAAAGAGAGAAACCTTGGACCTTGAATTGTAATTAATATTTAATAATGTTTTTTCTATATGTAAGTTATCATGATCATAGAAACCATACTTCTTCTTGTAATTATTATAACATCCGCTATCCTATTCAAGGATACGCTCAATTCAATAACCATTATCAATTCAAACAATGCCCCTATAATTTTAGCAATAACTTTTGCTCTTCTGGCAGCTACTTCAATGTACAGTCTCTGGCATCGGGATGTAGAATATCTATGTAAAAATACACAAAACCAAACCCAAAAAGACCATATTAAATAAATATTTTTTTCTTCACCATCATTATAATGGTAAAGAAAGGTGAAAAATCGTTGAATAAAATCAGGAAAAATTTATCCAAGAATAATTTTAGAGATTACATATTTAACACAGAAATTAACAAAGACCTCTTGAAATATTACGAAGAAAGTCTTATAGACGAGGCAAAGGAGAAGGTCTTTTTGAATAAATTTAAGAAGATGAACATTAATAAAGATGATTTTGAAATGGTAGATTCCGTTTACGTGAAGCCCGATAGTTCATCAAAGTCTTCAATCAATTCATCAAAATCACCGTCAAAATCTTCAACAAAGTCCTCAAAGTCTGAAGTTAGCCGAGGAAGTAGCAAAAGCAGCAAAGCCAGTACTAAAAACAGTAAACTCAGTAGTAAAGGTAGTAAAAGCAGTAAAGACAGCAATATGGTTAACACGGGCAATAAACAATACACATACATAGACCACGAGGATTATGTATCTAGACCATTTTTAAACAATAAAGGCGTCCCTGTCCGTATAAATACTTTATTGACTATGGAAAAATTACGTCAAAAGACAGAAACTCCAAGAATCCCTAAAAGATCAACAAAACCGTTTCCTGGAACAGAACAAAAAAGTCGTGGAATTATCAAAAAACCAACGAAGCCAATGCTCAAAAAAAATATATATAAAGCAGGAAGTTCCGCAAGAGTATCTTTAGGTGGATTTGTATATAGAGGGATATACGCAGGTGGAAAGGCAGTGAATGTAGATACAGTACAGGCTAATGTAGATATCATGAAAATTGAACGAGGACAGGTGGATATTGGTTCTGTGGTTGATTTCGTTGATTCTTTCGGTGATATGAAAAAAGGAAGAATTAGCAAAATACTGGGAAATCGTTTAACTATAAAATTCAACAAATCTCAAAAATACACTTTCCCAAAGACCTCTATCAAAATCGTCGGTTCTATTTTTATATAATTTTTTTATAACCTTTTTAAAAGATGGATTACATACTTCAAAAAGTCATGCTCATTTTATTTATAGTACTTGTATTTACTGAAAGACTTCCGTATATGCCGCTATCAGTCGTCTAATTCTTTTAGTACTACTTCGTCATCTTCGTCATCTTCATCTTCTTCTCCAAATAATAAAACGTCATCGTCTTTTTCATCTTCTTTTTCATTGTCATTGGAATCTTGATCAGATAAATCGCCATCACTGTCTTTTGCCTTAGACTCCTGGTCTGAATCATCGCCGTCACTGTCCTTTTGCTTAGAAACTCTATCGGAATTATTAGACTCCTGGTCGGAATCGTCTGATAATTCAAGATTCTTTCTACACACCCTTCTTCCCATACATTCTTCTATTCTTTTAAATACACCCTTTAATGGAATATCCTTTTTTTTAGTCTGGGCCGCAGGAGCCTTAGTGATGGTCTTTTTCCTTGATTTTGATTTGGGCTTAGTATTTTTAATTGAATTTTTTATCAATTTTAAGTTATCCTCTCTGTTACATTCGCTTTTCTTGTAAATTGAGTATGAAAGATTAATAGAATCTATGAATTCTATGGATTCTTCTATTTTTTTTTCATCTATATCGTTTAGCCTTATGAAAATCCCGTTTGAATTGGTCGTGTAGTTTTCGGCATCAAGTATCTCAAATAACCTTTTATAAACGAATTCTTGATATTCTTTGGATAGCATATCAACCAATTGTTGTTTCCTGTCCATAGATTATATTATTTGATATCTTAAAGCTATTTTTTATATATTTTTTTCTGTTGTTGATTATATGCATAACAAATCCTTGATGATCGTCCCGGCTATTTCCTTTGTCCTTGTTGTTTCTCATTTGAACCCTGCAATCAAAGATTTCTTTTTAGATAGTTTTGTTATTTTCATAATTGCAACATTGGTGTTTTATGACTCTAATAAAAACATTGCTCTATCAATGGCAGAAGGTTTCTTGACGACTGTGTTTGTAAAATTAATCACGATGCAAGAAGCAGCAAAAAAAATCCAGGAAACTTATGAAAAATTTAGTATTCTATTCTCTACCACAGATTCAAAGGCTTCATGTAATGTCATGACTAAAAGCAAGTTGCTTGCTATGTATGGAAATGATGAAGCCAAATTAAGAAATGAAATGTACATCAACGGTGTTCCCATGAACGTTGATATCAACGACAATAATGCTCCTAAGATTGGCACTTATCTTGAAATTTGTTAAAGAATTCTAAACATGTACCATACCCTTCCTCAATTGCCTTTGATTTTTCATATTTTGAAATATCAATGTTAAAAATACTCATTGAATTTGTTATGATAACTACATCGTACCCCAGGGCCTTGCAATTTTCCAATTCAAGTGTCTGTCCTTTTTTAAGAATACATGCATTTATTTGAAGTATATATTGTTCAAATGAGTTTATTTCAACGTTTTTATCAGGTGAAATTAGATAGAAACCAAGGGCTGTTTCAGGCTCATGCAATTGTATAGGAAGATTTCTTGAAAAGCAGCCATCTATGAGGTAATCATCGCCTATTTTATTGCTTTTCCAAATCAAGGGGATACTCGTTGATATTTTACAAGCAAGCGAAACCTTAAAGTCGGGTGTATTTTCATAATTTAGAACAACTTTACTACAGTCGTTTATTTTGCAGCATAGAAACGATAGTTTTACGCCTGTAATCTCGTATAGTTTTGAAAAGGTAATATCTGGATCAATTCCCTTTTTCTTTATCATTGCCTTGATAAATTTTTCTATTTTTTTCCCATCTGCTACGCCAAAATCCTCAAAGAAATTATCAAGATTAAAGTCTTCGAGTCTATGAAAATCTAAATTCAAAATAATTGATTTAACCTCCTTGTGAAGATATCCTATATTTATCAAAAGACCAAATACTGCACCTACACTCGTCCCTGATATATGTTTTACATCCTTGACTACATCATTCATCTCTAACCATTTTAATACGCCACAGAAAGAAATACCCTTCAATGCTCCACCAGAAAATGAAAGAGACTCTATTTTCTTCATTAATATCATTATTAAAAAAAATTCTCTAAAAATACTTGTAAAATTATTTAGTTTTTTAGAGAAATATTTATTGGTTCTGTTCAATCAAGGACAGGCACTGCTAATTTTTCACCGATAAATCTATAAGTAAAATTGTTGTATGGCAATCCAGTTTCAAGTGCTTTGTTCAGTGTCTTTTCGGATACATCTGGTCCATGTGAGCAGTTAAATTTACATGTATATTCATGGACCAATTCACCGATACATCAAGGTTACATATTATTACATAACCGAGAAACGCATATCTACGTTGGCTGTATCTTGCCGCGGGACCTCTAAAAGACCCCACTGTTTTAAAAGAATATTACAACTTCCTAAATAATC
>Ga0306877_1000064_pt1 | contig 52477 bp, 51 predicted proteins | sample AntDeeMetagenom2_FD_190419 | JGI IMG/M metagenome (GOLD analysis project Ga0306877, IMG submission 190419) | Saline lake microbial communities from Deep lake, Antarctica - Metagenome #2 (v2) (version 2) | ecosystem: Environmental > Aquatic > Non-marine Saline and Alkaline > Saline | place... | reverse complement strand
CAGTTCGAACCGCACGTCGATTGTGGCGTGCATGGGGTACCTCGGTTTGGACACCAGAGGCAACCCCGCCTTCACGGGAGTCAGTTACTACTGAACTCTAGAGGACTTTGCGACACGACCAATAAATTCCGGGCCTGTTCGAGACATACTAATTTAAACGCGAATCTAATGGTAAATAGATACTCCAATCGGAGACTTCCCTCTGGGATAATATTATCCCTATTCTATAGATATTCATTTCTCGTTTAAGTCAAAGCGGAGAGATTCTATATTGTGAACAACATACCAGTCGACTCGATCTACCAATTCGGACTTCCTCCACCAGTTTCCAAGTTCACACTCCCCAACGTGTTATAAGTAGCTTCAACTAAAACTAACAATAATACGAGTAATTGGGTCTGGCTCGAATGCTTTTGTGGACTGTAGTTCCGCCCCAGACAACCCCCTTGACCCATCACAAACACTAATCAATGAAACTTGGACACCTTGCCGACATCCACCTCGGACATCGACAGTACGGACTGAACCAACGCGAAGACGACATGGCCAACACGTTCGAAGCGACACTCCGGCTCATCATGCAGGATGATCCTGACGCAATTCTCCTGCCTGGTGATTTATTCGACTCCCGTGACCTCCGTCCGAAGATCTTGGAAGCCGCCGAGCGGGGCCTGAGTGTCGTCCCAGACGACGTTCCAGTCCTCGTTTCTCGAGGCAACCACGACGAAAATTTAACGCCCCGAGATGTGACGTGGCTGAACTATCTCCACCGTCGGGAACACATCGTCTTGCTCGAAGCGGATTTACAGTCCAACCCAGAGGCCGCCCAGTTCGACCAACACAACGTCGACGACCTCGGAGAGGACTCGGGATTCTATGATGTCAAAATGGAGACTGGAACCGTCCGTGTGTTCGGATTGCAGTGGCGTGGAGCTCGGACCGACACCGCCCTCGAGAAGGCAGCAGCGGGGATCGAAGAAACTGCAGCAGCACACGGTGAGCCAGACTACACGATTCTCCTGGGTCACTTCGGCATCGAAGACGAGGTCCCTGCCCTCGGTGGCAACGTAACCCATGCAGAACTCCAACCAGTGCGTCAAGTGGTCGACTATCTCGCCTTAGGGCACATCCACAAACGATACGACTCGAGTGGCTGGATCTACAATCCCGGATCACCGGAGGCCCACTCTACGTCAGAAGCCCAGGATGACTGGGAACACGGCTACTATACCGTCGATCTGAGTGCGGATGACACGTACGATGGCCCTGGTCGACTGACTCACGATGTGACACATCATCGCGCTCGACGGCGTCCCTTCTACACTATTGATTTCGATGTCACCCCATACGAGACAGCGGGTGAACTCAGAACAGCGTTCCACGACCACGTCCAGCGTAAACAAGTCTCACTCCAGAGTATATTAGATCAAGACGAGTTCTTGTTGGGGACTGAACGCCGGCAACCGTTGCTTGACCTCCGATTCGAAGGGACGCTTCAATTCGATCGGACCAATTTCCGTGTCGACGAACTCGCCGAAGAGGCCCACAAAGCCTGTGATGCACTCTACGTGCAGACAAACACCAGCCGCGTCACGACCGCAGAGATCCAAGAGCTGTTGGCCGACCTCGACGATGACGAAGTGTTCATCGATGGTCGGTTACAGACTGCTGTCCTCGAACAGCGGGTCTTCGAGACAATCGCCACCGAATCCGAGTATAGTGACCACACAGATGAGGTAGCCACACTGCTCGGTAATGCACACCGCATGGCCCAAGATGGCGAGAGTGCCGACGATATCGCAGATGTTGTTTCAGACCACCGCCGAGAGCTGTTCCCAGAGGCTACAGCCGACGTGTCGCTGGATATCGATGAGGATCCTTTCGACGACAACGAGAGTGAAGACGACGAAACGAGTCAACAGACAGCCGCAGTACCCGGAGGTAAGGCCGAATGAAGATTATCGACGTAACCTTAGAAAACATCAAATCGTACGAAGACAGAACAACAATTCCCCTCCAGGGCGGCGTGAATGCAATTCTCGGTGAGAATGGCTCAGGGAAGTCGACCATCCAGGAGGCAATCGGATTTACCCTGTTTGATTCCCTACCGTTCACATACAACGAGTTCGTCCGTGAAGGAGAGTCCTCTGGGACAGTCGAAGTGACCATCGAAGTAGACGAACGGGATGGCAAGCAACAGTATCGTGTCACACGCTCTGCTGGGTATTCTAAGTATGGTATCGCACGGTACGACTCAACGAATGAGGAGTGGGTCGACCAGGATATTGACTCGAAGACAAAGTATATCGACTGGCTTTGTAACCGGTTCGATCTAGCGGATAGTGACGAACTACAAAGCCTCTGGGAGTCCTGTATTGGAGTCCCACAGACCCGGTTTTTGTCTGACTTCGCACAGACAAGTGGGGCACGGACGACGACGTTCGACGAGCTCCTGAATATCGATGCATACGAAGAATCCTGGAAACAACTGAAGCGAGCTCCCGATCATATCGAAGCCGAACGAGGGCGCGTCCGTGATACAATCCAAGAACTGAAAGGAGAAGTACAAAGTCTTCCCGACAAACGTGACGAAAAAAGCCAACTGGAAACCAAGATAGAAGAGTTGGCTGGTGAAATCTCGTCGGTGGAGGCAGACCTCGCGGAGGCCACCAGTCGATACGAGGAATTAGAGGCAATTCAAGAGCGAATTTCGGACCTCAAACAAAAGATAGAGCAGCAAAACCAGGCTATTGATGCCAAAGAATCGTCGCTGGAGACTGCTCGAAGCGAACTTGACGACGCACAAGAAGCCGCCAATCAGTGTGAGGCGGCTCGAGATAGACACGAATTGTACCTTGAAGCGAAAACCCGCCAGGAAGAACTCAAAGGGAAGTTAGACGAATTGGAAGCGTTGCGTGATGAACGCAAAACGAAGGACGCTGAACTCGGACAGTTGGAAGTACAACGAGAGGCGCTCGAAGAGCAAGTAGCAAAATATCAAGCCGCGACCGAAGGTCTTGAAGAACACGAAGCACAGAAGCAACGCTACGAAGAACTTGATGACCGGATCACCGAGCTGGAAGCCAGCGAGGATACTGTCGGCCGGCTTCGGGATGATATACAGGCAGTCGACACCGAGGCTCGAGAGGATCTGGCAGATCTCCGAGCAACGGTCGCCACGATCGACGAAATCGAAGCTGAAGCTGCTGAGGTGACTGATGCAACTGAGCTCCGGAGTCAAATCGGGGACAAGAAAGCCGAAATCAAAGCCTTAGAGGCTGAAAAAGATGAGTTGCGAGAGAAACTCGACCGTCTCGAAAACGCGGATGCTGATGCTCCATGTCCGACCTGCGGCAAGCCGATGGATGCAACCCATCGATTGGATACGATCGAAGAACGCGAGACACGACTCGAGGAAGCCCAGGCCGAACAAGAGACGATCCGTAGCGAGCTTACGGAACTCGAAGAACGGCTGGATGAAGCCGAAGCAGTCGAAGACCGGGTCGCCAAACTCGATATGTATCGGAGCAAAGCGTCTGACCTTCGAGAGGACCTTCGAGACCACTCTGAGAAGCGAACAGCGGCTCGTGAGGAGATTGCCTCGCTTCTTGAGGCCATAGACGAACTCCCCAGTCTCAGGGCCGACCTCGAGTCACTTGAGGATGCCAAGGAAGCCTTCTACAATGCACAAGCGCAGGTCACCGAATACGAAGACAAACCGGATGAACTCGAAGCCGTCGAGGAGTCGATCGAATCGCTCGAAGCTGACTTAGAGCAGTTAGACACAGAGATAGCAACTTTCGGCGATATCGAATCCGAACTCGAGACAGTCGAAGAGACACTCGAAACAACCGAAGACGACTACCAACAGTTCGAACGGAACGAACAAACAGCCAACAAACTAGATACACGAAAAGAAGCCGTCGACAATCTTGAGAGTGAATTTGAAGCACTCGAAGATGATCTCCAACAGTTGACAGCAGACCTCGAGACTCAGACCGAGGCGTTCGATCAAGACGAGTTCGACACACTCGACGAACAAATTGACGAGCTCACCGAAGAAGTTCACACTCTCTCAGCAACGCAATCTGAAAAAGAAAAGACGCTCGACAAAGTTGCTGACAAAGTCGAGGCCTTGGAAGACAAACTCGAGGAGCGAAACGCGAAAATCGAGACTCTCCGCGAACTCGCTGCAGACCAACAGTTCGCAACATGGGTCCGAGAGAACGTTCGTGAGGCCGGCCCGAAGATGCGTGATGTCATTACTGACCGCATCGGGAGACGTGCCGATACGATCTTCCGATCGATCCGCGGTCGGAAGGCCGAACAACTCGAATGGACCTCGGACTACGACATTGTCGTTGTCGATGCAGATGTTCGAAAGTCGTTTTCGACCCTCTCGGGTGGTGAGAAGATGGCCGCAGCGCTGGCCGTTCGGCTGGCCATCTTAGAGCAAATATCCGGGCTTGGCATTGCATTCCTCGACGAACCGACCGCGAATCTCGATCAAGACAAGAAGGCCAACCTCGTTTCGCAACTCAACAAACTGGATACGTTCGAACAGCTCACCGTCATCAGTCACGATTCGACGTTCGATACAATGACCGATTACAGCATTACCATCGAGAAGCCCGATCAGAGTTCAGCGGTGATGGGTGACTGATGGCGTTCGATAAAGCGGCCGTCGCGGCGGCCCTCGACGACAACGTTGGGTCAATTCGATCCTATCTCGAAGACGATGATAATCTCGTCGAACGATACCAGGAGGCCTTTCGTGGACTTCCAGACCGGGGGACCGCAAGCGAGCTTCGCGAGGAGTTGTCTTCGGTCTCCTATCCGGGGGCACTCCCAACTGAGTCCTTTGACAGTGTCGACTCACTTGTAGTCCATCACGGCGCCTCTGACGGGTGGGACAACCACGAGGCAGTCAACGACTGGGCACGAGAGATCTTGATGGACGTGCCGATGCTTGCGGTTGACGGCTCCGAACTACCGCCAACCACTCAGTTCAACGTTCCACTGGCGTATGTCCAAGCAGCGTGGTGTCTCAATCACCACTCGCCTGCGGGTCGACTCGAACGTGGTCGAACGGGGCGGCTCCTCACACCAGGGGATATCACACGGTCGGGTGGCCAAGACGGCGATGACGAGTATCGATTCGTCGACAGTTCACTCGTTGGACTCGAACGGTACGAACACGAGGCAGATTTGGTAGTCGAGAAAATCGAGGACTTGGCAGCCCAATACGAAGCCGGTGAGGTTGACCACAGACCCGTTGTGCTCTACGATGGCCCGCTCGTGGCTTCGTTTGCCAATCCGAGACGTCCGGCGATCCGAAATCGCTACCTGTCGGCTATCAGCCGTCTGATCGCTGCCAGTCAACACCACCAGATTCCGTTGATCGGGTACGTCGCTGGGACCAACGCAGTCGAACTGTCGAAGATGACGCGACTGCTCCTCAAAGATGATCTGGGTACCGATCGGACGATCCCCGACGCCCGGGTGTTGGCCGGGATGATGAGTCCATGGGGCGATTCGACAGTCCCGTTCCTCTGTCGGCGTGATGGGAGCGTCGACGCACTTACAACGACCTATCGTGGGGTCGAGTATGACTTCAGCCACGAGATTCACTTCTCGTATCTCAAGGTACCACCAGGCGAGGGCCTCGACCGGCTCGAATTCCCAAGCTGGATATTGGATACAGACGGTCCCGCTGGGTATGACAGTATGTACGAGTATGCTCTGGATGTTATCCGTGCTGAAGCAGGGGTCGGTCGGGGGTATCCTGAGGTTCTCCAGCAGGCCGACACCGACGCCGTGCTCGATCAACAGGATCGACAGCAGTTCCTCAGGCTCCTCCAGCAGTGGGCCAAAACAAACGATATCCCACTTGAATGGGATGCGAAAGCCCTCAGCAAGGAGCTCCGTCGACGATGACTCACACCACAACGAATCCGCCGATATGTTCTCTAGAGTGTGCTCGTCGTCATACTCCGCCGACAGTCTGGACAGGAGAGTCTGAATTGCAACCTAACCACGGCCTTGGAACCGTTATCTCCACGACTTGCCAACAATGACCAACACATCACAAACCAATCAATCCGACACTCAGACCGACCACATCACCGACTGTCTCGCGATCGGGAGTATCGTCAGTTCGAACAGCCATATGGACTACACCGTCGAGATTTTCAATGAGACGGACCGAGAGCAGGCGCCTGGTCCTGCCGACTGTGGGTTCGGTCAACCTGTCTTGATCCAGAAAACTGTACAAGACACTGAGTATGTCATCATGGGCGTTATCTACGACACACACCTTGTGGATCCCGACCAAGGCCGATCCGGACCACGGCTCGCACAGGGAGATCAAAAACAGTTCACGCCTGGGTACGTCGAAGAACGAACGAAATTAGCTGGCGTTGCTCTCCTCGGAACCGCGGTAGTCACTGCCGATGGAACAATCGAGAATCCAAGCCATCAGATGCCACGGTGGACACTCGATGTTGAGGATATCGTCGAGCGGTGTCCCGACGGTGTGACGCGTGCATTCCATACCGGAGAGAACGGTGGCATTCTGATCGCGTACATGGAGCGATTGTTAGACCTCGCCGGCTCTCTTGGTGCGGAAGTCATGTTGGCGTTGCTCGATCGGCTCCGAGGCTCATTCCCTGCCGACGAACACCAACGGGTACTGGACGTCATCGAGAAAGACGTTCGTTGGCAGTCTTCTGTCGACCGTGGGGTGATGCGATGAGTTCTCCTTCATCCTCGATTGGAGACAGTGGCAAACTCGTCGGCACGGTCGCTGGTCCTGGCGACGGTCCCAACGAATTCTTCATTGTCACCCCAGACGAGCAGGCAGTGAAGACAGGGGAGTTCATCACTTACTCAGTCACTGTCGAGAGCGAACCACAGGACGTGATTGCCCGAGTGACGAACCGAGAGCAAGCCCGTGGCCTTCCGGAGACGTTTATGGCCGACCCGAATGTCGCTCCCGAAACGGTCGCTGGAACCCTTGGCGTTCCGACCGAGGATATCGATCTGTACCGTCTCGAAGCCACCGTCATTGGATTTTACGACACCCAGATGCAGACGTTCGCCAACCCTCGGCAACTGCCTCAGCCAGGCACACGACTTCGGACGGCTCCAGATAAGATGTTGGAGGCTGTGCTTCCTAATTTGGGCGTTGACGAAGCCGACGCTCGAACCACGCGTGGTGAGGTAGATCTGAGTTCTGTCGACGTGACCCAGCGTGATGGGCTCGCCCATATGGGATGGCTTCTCAACCGTGAAACCGGGGCAGTCGACGTCCACGTGCCAATTGATGAGTTCGCTGCGACACACTTGGCTATCCTTGCCTCTACTGGCTCCGGGAAGTCCTACACGGCTGGTGTGTTGATGGAAGAGATGATGATGCCAGATGTCCGGGCCTCACTCCTCGTCTTTGATCCTCACGGCGAGTACGATACCCTCGCCGAGATGCGGGGCGAAGAGACATTCAGAGACGACAGTGGGTATCAACCGGAAGTAGAGTACTTCGATCCCGACAACCTCCAAATCCGCATTTCAGAACTGTCCATCGGTGATGTGATGTCGATCCTAGACAACCCCAGCGATCGGATGCAGGAGCGACTCGACGGAGGGTGGCGTGCGATGCAACAACGGGAGTCCAGAACTTGGGGCATTGACGACCTGTTGGCAGAGATGTACCAACAGTACGGTGAGGACGACTCAAGTGTGGGTGCCTTGGAGTGGCGGCTCCGACGTTCGATTCAGCGTAACGACCTATTTACGACCGATGTGAACGTCCCACTCGAGGAGCTCGTTGCGCCTGGCCGTTGTACAGTCCTTCAGATGGATACGCTGAGTCGACGTGACCAACAGATGATCGCGACGGTCCTTCTCCGACGTCTGTATCAAGCCCGTCTGGCTGCCGTCCGTGGTCGAGGCGATGATCCGAACTTCGACGGCGAAATAATCGATTTCCCGCTGTTTTCGCTCTTCGAAGAGGGCCATCGGTTTGCCCCAGCCACAGGAGAAGCCCCATCGTTGTCGATCATGCGAACGATCACTTCGGAGGGTCGAAAGTTCGGATTCGGACTCGGCATCATCAGTCAACGACCCTCGAAGATCGACCAAGATGTCCTTTCTCAGTGTGGGACACAGGTTACGATGAAGATCCAGAACCCTACCGATCAGGATGCGATCAAAAACAGCGTCGAAGCCGCAGGTGAGGACGTACTCCGTGAACTGCCAGGACTTACGCCAGGACAGGCAGTTGTCTCTGGGGATTCGATGAATACGCCTGTATTGATCCAGGTTCGAAGGCGCCACACCCAGCATGGGGCAGACAGTATCCCTGCAACACAGGAGTGGCGGACTGCCCATCAGCAACGTCGAGACCAGCCCAGCCGCTCTGAAAGTGCAGACATGGGGGGTGGAGAGTCAACTGGAGAGCAGAATTTACTGGGTGGGGAGTGACGAACCCCTCAGTAAATGGTGTGGCTAGTAACGATCTCAATCATCTTCACCGTGCCGTTGGCTATCGCCTACGCGGGTGTCTCTGAATAACTTTTTTCGGCGACGTCGACTGGCGATCACAACATTTCTAATTGACCATGATCGTGACCATTGATATATATTCGACCACAATCTGTTACCATCACGGTCTTAGCACGACCATCAGATTCGGTTTCTACAAAGCCTTCTTCAGCAAGACTATTGACATGACGTGCGACCGTACTCTTTGATTTATCCAGCTCGCTGGCAATGTCGGTTATCGAAAGAGGCGTATTCAGAGTCAGTAGTTCTGAAAGCAGTTTTGTCTCAGCATCTGTCGCCCTCCCCCGCAAATTAATCTCTGGGAGGCGACGAACACTGTTGTCTATATCTCCGACCTGAAGGATCGTGTCGATGAATCTCTCACTAGAGAAGGTTGCGACGACCAATGGGAATAGCAGTTCACGAGCACCGCCGCCGAGAATAACGATTGTTTCCCCACCTGCTGATCGGATAAGATCTATACAGTAAAGCACGCTTTCCACAAAATCAGTATATGGTAGGTGTTCTGTGTGGAGGCTGAGGTCTGGAACAACCTGCGTCAAGACGTCTGCAACCTCTTGATAGGCATCATCACCACGATCGGAACTGTTCGATGGTTGCAAGAGCACTACCTCATCTTCATCATCAAGCCCTTCGCTCAAAACAGGCCGAACGACCCGTCGACTGTCGAACCCCAACGGTGAAATGTATGTCCGCATGACTCTATCTGTGAGCCAACTCCTCGTTATTGTTCCGGATTTGTGCAACAGTAACCACGAAACGCGCACAGCCAACCCACTCAGAACGACTGGTTGACCGGATCGGTCGTCGAACTACCCCAATCATGTCCTAAATCAATGCAATAGTCGTGGAAATATTGCATAGCCGGTATTATTTTATCAGTAGAGATGGATTGTTACTCGCTCGCATTTAGCGATGCCAGATGGTAACCCCATTGGCATGGATAGAGACGTCTATATTATATTTCGTGTATTTTTTGCGATAATTTTTTAACACTGGATAGTAAATAGACATTTGTTCGCCCCACAGAGAAGGCCCACAATGGCCGATACGGGTAGCTAGAGCTATCTGTATTAACACGAGGATTGGCGTCCATCCGACACACGACGCCACGGGCGATTCCCAAGCCATCCCATGCCAGACCCACCCGACTCAAGCGAACCCACGTTGACGGACTTTATTGGAACACGAGATTCGTTTCTCGTGGTTCGAGACCCGCAACTCAAGAAAACAGGTACACAGGCACGTGCGCAACTACGGTCGCTACCGCTCTTTTCGGAGTTTGGTCTCGACCAGGTCGCTCACCCTGGTATCTACGACAATGGGTTGCGCCTCGTTGAGTACGAGCTGTACCCAAACGAAAATCTACGAGACGACGGCATCGCCGACGTCGAGTTTCCGTTGGTTCACTATGTTAGCCAAGAGATGCTGACCGGTGACCTACAAGACGACGACCGAGTGTATGATGACCAAGACATCATCCGTCGACTCCTCCGTGAACGCCCTGAGGGAGTCCCATACGTTCTGGTTACCGACACGAGCTCGCCACGGATACGTCACAAAGCAAATTAGTGCGACTGTCTCGTCGATGCTCGCAACCGGAAAATCGAAACATCTCGTTGTGACCGGCAAATACGGCAATGGGAAGTCACATACCCTCAAATATACCCGCTCACTGATCCGTGATCGTGAGGATGTCATTGTTGGCTATGTCGCACAACCGGGTGAAGGATTCCTTGACATCTACCACGAGTTCATCTATGATCTCGGGTTCAATCGTCTCCAAGAACTCGCCTATGAGTATCTTGCTTCGGTTACACGAGATATTACTGCTGCAACCCCGACCGGCGGGGAGGCAATGAAATCGCTATTTGATGAAGGTGAGATCCTGCTTTCGGAGATCATCCCCGAGGCGGTTCGCAGGCTGAGTGATGTGACCAAATTCGCAGACTTTGCTCGGGCGATGGTTCATATGGTCTATGAAGACACCAACCTGTATGCATGGCAGTGGCTTACTGCTGAGGGGATCCGATACGAGCAACGCAAGGAAATGGAGATCCACAGTGCACTTGACGATGACACAATGGGTGTCCGGGCGTTTACTGCTCTCAAGAATATTATTATTGATCTGGGCTATACTGGCATTTTCGTGTTCGTCGACGAATTCGAAAGCATCGCCCGTCTTTCGCCAAAGCATGAGCAGGCCACGCTGAACAGCATCAGGCACCTTATGGATCAAAACAGCTCGGGGCTGTGTATACTGTTTGGGTGTGCTCCCGAGGTTTGGCAGGATGTGATGAGCGAATACCACGCTTTTAGCGAGCGTATCGGCCAAGAGGTTGCGCTCCGTCCATTGACTTCCGAGAACCTCTATGAACTCGTTGAGGAGTATCTCGATCGCGAACGGACGTCGATCGAATCTGGGAGCACTATTCACCCGTTCTCCGAAGAAAGTCTTGAATTGATTCTTCAGCGTTCCCAGGGGAACGTCCGACAAATACTCTCTGTGTGTAGTCAGGTGCTTGATGATGCAGCAAATGACGGTATCTCGGAGATCTCTACGGAGTTCACACAAGAAGTTTTGTGATCACTGAATCGCCCCGAGGTCAAGCCTCGAGGCACCCCGCCTTGCTCATCTGTAGATGGTCACAAATGGTGGATCTATCTTTCTGCGAGGAGAGAATCCCACAACCCCTCTACAGTCCACCGTCGATAACAGGCCGTGAGTATGGATCCCTCTAATGTTGGTGCGAGCATCCTCTGGAAGCGGATACGAGATCACCGCACTGACGCCAAAGAACATCGCCCACAAAAGGCAGCGACTGCCTATCGTGAGGCCGCAGACGCTCTAAGTGCACTGGCCGATCTCAAGGGCGTCGACAGAGACGATGATATCGCCCAACTAAGACGAGCAGCCGAACGACTATAGGCTGGTGAGCCTCTCGATGATCAACTTGAGGGAGACTCAGAGTTCACCGAGGATACCGGGCGCAGAGCAAAACCCAAACAGGAGTCGACGGATGGCGAGTTCCGCTCCGTTGCAGAATCGTTCATCTCCTCGACAGATGCAGTCTGGGATGATGTCAGTGGACTCAACGATGTCGTCCGGACTGTCAAGCGGAGTGTTGCACTAGGCGCCGCCCAGGGGACAACCGTCTTCGCGACGAATCTCAGAGTTGGATTGGATGAGGCCGAGACGTTTTGTCGGCGCTACACCGCCGCTGGCAGATCGAAAACGAGTATAAGAGAATCAAGAGCGATTTCCTGGCGAAGACCTCATCGAAGGACTATCGGGTACGGCTGTTCTACTTCGTGTTCGCCGTGCTATTGTACAATATCTGGCGGTTGACCGATTTTCTGCTGAAAGCCGGTGTCGACGGTGAGATGGACTACGAACCTGTTCTGACGGCTGGCGAGTGTGTCGAGTTGGTTTGCTCAGCACTGATACCACCAGATTAACCGACTGAGGCCCTCTGAGCCCGCCACTCAGGAGTAGCAACGCTGTTCAGCCGTGACGAAATCTGCGGAAATTCCATTATCTGTCCAGCAATTGTGGCTGAAGGCCGCTGAATCGGTGTCTTTATGATGAAATCCACAACAGGTCGTCGTCAATTCAACTCGAAATTAGCCTATCCTCCGAAGCTGTGGGGTGACAGATGCCGCAGATTCCATATAGCGTCATATACTTTACCACACCACTCCGAAGCCACGTAAACGCCGATTTCACAAGCTACAGAAACGCTACCACCAATCCAATTTCTCACAATCTCCGATTTAGTCCACTGTACATTAGTCCAGTAATACACACAGGTTTTACTAGGGTCGCCGCTGTACGGGAAGCAAGAAAGATGGACACCGATCAACAGGACGCTTCTCCGGGGGTTCAGCCCATCGAAGACGCCGTCGACGAGTTCCTCCAGCGTGGCTCCAAGTCTGGCAACTACAAATCGAACTTAGAACACGTGTTGACACAGTGGCGAACCAACTGGCCCGGAGCCAGCGGCATCGAGACACTCGACGACGTCGACAAGAAGGTCATGGCCGACTACGCCACTCACCTCAAACGACGGATCGATGCTCGCCAGTCGACCACCACTGACAGCGACTCTGGCATCACGATCTCGACGGCATGGGCGTACTATGATAATGTCTCGGCGTTCCTTGACTACTGCTTAGAGTGGGACAAGATCAGCGAGAACCCGGCACAGAAAGCGATAGCCAAAGACCAGCTCCCCGAACGGCCGTCGACGGTCAGTGGCTCCCAACAGTTCTGGTCGACTGAGGAACGCCGACAGCTCCTCGATCACGTCGACCGGCGAGCCTCCAAGGCTATCGACGAACGCGGAACTGGCGCGGTCGTCGAGCTTCGAGACAAAGCACTGGCATACGTCCTAGCCTTTACGGGCGTGCGTGGTGGCGAGATCCTGAAAGACTCTCGCGACGACCGCCGAGTGGGGCTTCGGTGGGCCGACGTTAACATCGAAGACAACCAAATCACAATCCTCGGCAAGAACCAACAGCGCGAGCCCGCACCACTGCCCGAACAGACCCATCGGCCACTCCAACAACTCAAACGCGCCGTCGACCCAGCTTCGGACGACTGGCCGGTGTTTGTCTCGCTACACGCGCCCTCAATGTACGGTGTGTTGCCCGACGGGTTCGAACGGCCTGATAACGACGAGCAGAGCCTACTAGACCACTGTCGGACTCTTGGGGTTGTGCCGCCAGCACTCTCGACAAACGGCGCTCGATCAGTGTTGAAGCGACTCTGCGAGGATGGGGATATCGACGTCGACGGCGACGACAAGTATCTCACACTACACGGTGCACGGCGTGGAGTGGGCGAGAAACTGTATCGGGAACGTGGGGCCGCAGCCGCTCAACGGACGCTCCGACACGCCGATCCGAAGACGACCTCCGAGATGTACTCACACATCGAGACCAGCGAGAACGCCGAGAACGTGAGTGAGGTCTTCAGGGACGAGCGGTGACAACACGCCCGACAACAGCCCTCCAAGAGCTACGATCCCTCGGTCGAACGCCACTGCGAGTCCGATCATCGCCATGACGCCGATATAGAAGGTCGCCCGCTTTACTCGCGTCGTCCGATTCTCACCGTACTCGCCTTCGTTTCTCGGTTGGCCCTTCAACCGGTCGCCTGTCTTTGCCCACACAAATACACCAACTAAACCGATTACGATGATTGTGGCTGCGGGATACTGCGACACCAGATGTTGTATTCTATTCATAGTCTGTCTCCTGATATTTTCTTTTGCCCCTGAGTTTCACCATTCGGGACAGAACTTACACGAACGTCTCCTGCTTAGTGTTTGCGACAGTCTGGACCCCCAAGGGGTGCTCTCAATAGTCCACGCGCATGCGTGCGTAAAATATCAGACTAGTCAACATACCGATTCTGAGTATTTGGGTATTGAATCTGATACAACGATCGAATGAAAGGCAGTCTTCGACTATGTGCGAACCATTCGCTCAAGAAGGTAGCTTCGGAGTTCGAGGCCGACTACAACGCGGTTCGACACAGCTCGTCGCCCACGAGATTCACGAACCGACGCGATACGGGAGTAGTGAGCCTGAGTGATTGCCGTCGACCTGCTTTCGGTCGGTGTGGTCCTCGCTATGGCGGTCGTCTACGCGGTCGACACTATCCGCGACCGACTGGACCCCAAACCACCTGAAGGGACGACTAACCACGTCGAGTGGCTGTATGCGACCAACCAGATCATCCTCGCCACGTCGATGTCCACGAAGACCCCAAAGCGACGAAGATTCCGACAGCGGTCGAACGGATCGACGGCATCGGCACCGAACTGAGCTTTGCGGTTGCCGAACGCTACGATACCATTACTGAAATCAAATATGCCACCGAAGACTACCTCAGACGAATCCACGACATCGGACCACAGCGAGCCCGCGCAATCAAGGACCGATTCGATGTTTCAAAACGTGTAGTAAGAATGTCTTATGATTGCAGTAAACTTTTTTTACCCCTGTCGACGCGCTTCGAGCAACTTTTCGGCGACCAGTTCGGGATTCTCGGCGGCCAGCCGAAGGGTTGCATCATGCAGCTCTCGCTTCGAGGCATTCCGTACGTCTTGCTTCCTGAGCGACCGTTCGATGTCTAGTTCCAGGGCATCATCGTATTCGTCCCACGTCGACGGGCGCGCATAGATCGGCGACTGCTTGGCTTCATCGTAGTTGAACGCCGTCTCGTGAATATCGCCGGTTGCGTCAGGCTGTGACTCTGGTTCAGGTTCGGACGTGGTCGGCTCCGATTTTGATTCTGTTTCGGGCTCTAGGTCGTCGTCGTCATCTTGCTGGCGAGACTGTGCTTCCATATCCGAAAGCTCGCTAAACCGGTCACTCCCCATTGATCCCACCTCGGACGACGATATCGGCGAGTTCGTCAAGCCTATCGATCATATCACTGTCTGGGTCGTACTCTGCCAGTGGGACGCCCTCACGCCACGCACGTTTGAACGCAATTCGTTGTCGGATACCCGGATCAATTTCCTCGTCGTCGTCGAACAGCGACGGGTGGCCGAACGGAGGCAAGAGGTCGCCAAACGATTCGTTGAGTTCGTCGCAGAGCCACTGAGACTCGTTATCCGACAGCATCATGTTCGGGACAATAGCGAGGATGTCGACATCAGTGTGGTCACGGGCCGGGACGATTTCGGTTTTTAATAAGGTCTCGAAGCCCCGAACCGACTCTTCAGCAGGCGTCATCGGGACGATCACGTTACCCGCTCCGAAGATTGCGGCCTCTCGAAACAGCGAATCTGAATCGCCGGGTGTATCGAAGACGACGTAATCGTAGCGGTCTCCGAGTACAATATCGAGGAGCTGCTGTTTGATGACGAGGATGGCAAAGCGGTTCTCGGCGTCAATGATTGACTCCGACGTTGCGAGATCGGCACTAGATGGGATGAGGTCGAAGCCCTCACGTTCGATGATAATGTCGTCGAGCGACGGGTCTACCGTTTCGTCGTCATCAGCCATGGCGGCTTCTTTGAGGTATGTGCCGATGTGGTCCTCCAAGTCGTAGGCATCGGCCTCACCCACTCCCTCGGTGGCATTACCTGCTGGATCAATGTCGACGAGGAGTGTCCGACCACGCTGCTGGAGCCGGTCGGCGAGATTGATTGCGACTGCCGTCTTTCCGACGCCGCCTTTCGTCAGCGAGACGGCGACCGCTCGTGGTTCGCCGACAGTCATTGGTCGACCTCGCTGATTGAGTTGGGACTATCTGGCCTATCTAACCTATCCCTTCTATTCGTTCTATCCTTTCTTTCCATTCTATTCTTTCGATTACTTCGGTCAAACCCTTTCATTGATGTCTCTTATTATACCCGAGACAGACGGCCTACAAAACCATTCTGGTGGTGATGAAATTCAAATCTATCTAACCTATTTAACCTATTCTTTCTATTCGTTCTATCCTTTCTTTCCATTCTATTTGTTCTATTCGCTGGTTAGTCGGATGGGACTCGGCTTAATTACAGACATAGTCACACAGCATGGCTCATCTTGATCTCCACGGCAAGGGGTGGATGCGAGACGCTTCAATCTCGCTCTTATGTAGAAACGTGGAAAATCGCAGTAGAGTGCCTCTGGGAATGTTTTCTCTGGGAATTGGATTCTGTCGATATCGGATTTCACACCGCACTCCACGCAGATATCTCTCAGCAGGGGTCGACCTGTTTCCACAGCTCTACATAAGAGCGATAAGACTTTACCAACAAAGAAGGCGATGAATTCTCTTTGTTGGTTAAAGCTGTACGCTCTTATCACTACTTCTGCGGTTGATCACCAGTCAGTCAACCCCCTCACCATGGCTGCACCGAGGTTTCTCGCTTTCTCTCGTCTCAGTCCTTTGTGTTCTGCAATCTGTGTAGCCATCTCATAGACCAGTTCTCGAGCAACTTCGGGAAACGAAGGGAGCCGAGCGGTCGCGCTTCGCGCGGCCCGCTCGGATGCAATGAATGCATGCGTGAGTAAGACAATCGTCACGTGGTGATGCCATCCTTTCCACGTACGGCCTTCGAATTGATCCAATCCGAGTACCTGTTTGGTGTCTTCGTGAAAACGCTCGATTGCCCACCGAAGGTGGGCATATCTCACTAACTCTCCTAAGTTCCACTCGTCAACTCCCCAGCACAACCACGCTCGCAACTTATCTTCAGCATCCTCAATCAGAAGCCATACTGTTTCGTCTGAAACTCGCCGTTTTGCTACGCTCTTCACAACACGAACACGAGTGCGAAAGAACCGCCCAGTAAGCGGTTCTTTCGTTCCTTCTGCCCACGTTACTTCCCTCCAATCTTCATCATCAAGGTCAGCACAGATCTCTACAGCGGACTGGGAAATCACGTCCTCAGGATATCGTGGTTCGGACGGGGGTCGGCCACGATCCGACCCCCGTCCAGGCTCCTCTATTGGTGTTGATTCTGGAATAACAGGTAGTGTTTTAGGTCTGATGCCAAGGATGTAGGGTTCGTTCCATTCTCTGAGTTGTGTACGGAACGAGAGATACTTTCCATACCCTGAGTCGGCCCCCACGCAGGCGTGGGGGACCGACGCTTGCCTGGCTCGTGAAACGAGGTCAATTGCAATTTCCGGCTTCGTTCGGAAACCAATGTTCTCAGCGACATCACACTGCTGTCGTCGGTCTTCAAATTCATCATCTTCAATCCACTTGCGGGGAAGATACAACTCGAATCCAAGCGGCCACGTGAGCTGGTCGGCGTTCCGGGCCTGAGTGGTTGGCGTAACCTTTGAACGGTCTGGCGTCAGTAACAGGCCAGCGGAGACCGATCGTTCAATGGACGAGAACTCAAGTATTCAAACGTGGTGCAGACCACTCTCGCCCGGAACTGCCGCTACAAGATCAACGCCGACCTGACAGGAAGCAATCTTCCCGATTGATCCGGCGTACTGACGGTTGACACCCACACTATGATGACCTTGTTTGAGCATATCAACATCGTCGACGATCAGCATCGCCGCAGGCGATGCGATCGTCTCTGGGATCTGTTGATTGAGATGATTTTGGACGGCCTCATATCCCCATGGACTTTCGCTAATGAACCGCCTTACGCGGTGTTCGTTAACTGCAAGCCGTTTTCCGATTCCTCGAAAAGTTTTGTGGCTGCCTGGACGGATCAGACCTTCAACGTAGGCTGGAGCAACGTTCCACGTGTTAGCTGCACGCGACCAGGTAGACCCATCGGGGCGCGTCGTGAACGCGCCCCGAAGGGGAGCAAGGAACCGCCGGATGGCGGTTTTTGGAGTTCGTATACCGAACGAGATACCGTTCATACAGATCTATAGAGCATGAACAGAGATAGCACCGCCGCTGAACCGCAGAAGTAGTGGTAAGAGCGGCTATTTTTATTCTTGATTGTGAGTTCCTCAGCGATCTGTGAGCCCGACACCCTCCGCCAAGAGTTTGTGGGATCGAAGCGTGTCGTCGTGGTCGGCAATGACATCCTGGATCATGACTTCCTCGACACCCACTCGGTCTGTGAGTTGCTCAAGTAGACCAGCGAGCGTTTCCGGGCTCCCCGAGATTGCTCTGGGCCATTCGTTGGGATCAAGCGTTGCTGGCGTTGGCTCGGGGACATATCCAAGTTCTTCGATACTCTCTTCGACCGACGGAACAGTCCCAACGACCCCCCGTTGCATACGCTTGAACGATGCCTCGGCAGAGGCGCGGAGCCGTGCTGCCTTCTCGTCTGTTTCTGCACACACTGCGTTGACCGCGACCATCCCCTGTGGTTCAGCGATCCTTCCAGCCTGTTGTGATGGCTGGAACTGCGTGTGATACTCTTCGAATGCACGAGTGGCAAACTGTGGCCGAATGAACGCCGCAAAACAGTAGGGGACGCCGAGCTCGGCTGCGAGTGCTGCACTCGATGGACTCGACCCAAGGGTCCATGGCCTTGGTCGCTCCTTAGATGAGCATGGGATTTCCACCTCGCTGTAGGCGTGTTCATCTGGGTAGGTCTCATAGAGATGATTAATGACCGCGGTAATCTTTTCGGCGTGGTCCTTGTCTGGATTCTCGACGCGGCGGTCCGTTCCCAGAGCACGGTCGACGGCTGGTGATCCGTTCGCCCGACCCAGTCCAGCGTCGATACGACCCGGTGCGAGTCCATCTAACGTTCCGAAGAGCTCTGCGACTTTGAATGGACTGTAGTGGTTGAGTAGGACGGCCCCAGATCCCAGTCGAATCGAGTCCGTTTCAGCAGCGAGGTGACCGAGGAGTACCTCAGGAGTCGTCCCTGCAAGAGAGTGTGCCATCCCGTGGTGTTCAGCAACCCAGAATCGGGAGTATCCAAGCCTTTCGGCCTGCTGAGCAGCTGTGGCCGTGTTCGAGTAGGCCTCAGTCGCAGTCCCACCGTCGGGAACTGGAGAGAGATCTACAATAGAAAGTTCCATATCTCATTTCAATAGATGGAAGCCATTACAGTTTGTGTGACCGGATCTGATTAGGCACTTTGATATCCGTTCAAGTATTCCCTCAGTAGCACTTATTCACCGTTATTTGAGGAGTGAGTTGGACATCCGTTTTGGGAAGCCGACAATTCGCTGATAGAGGCTCAGTTGTTCCTCATTGTCTCCTTCACGAAGATACGACCGTGTTCGCTGGCTGATAATCTCGACTGACAAGACTATCAACACAATGAACAGGATCGTCGACATCATATTGGTAAACTGGAAGGTTTGCTGCTCGGTGACATCCTCCTCGCCGTAAACGGCGAGGCTTCCCTGCCGCAGTTGGGATATTTATCGTTTGCAGATGCTCGCCTGTTGAGCGAACGTCCCCTGTCCACAGCTGGGGTCGTGTTCTCCACGACGGAACAGGTTGACTACTGGACGTGCCACACGCCCGCTACACCTATCCCCGGATGATCGGGGACTCGGAGTTACCTTTTGTGCTTGGTCTAACCGACGCCGAATGTTCTCTGCACCATTCGAGTCGGCGTTCATCACGGCTTCACACCCACGACAGACGTACAAGCCGCGCTCTACACGGTTTGCGTCTCGTTTCTGTCCACAACACGAACACGTCTTCGACGTGTCTCGTTCGCTCACTACGACCACTGCGATCCCTTCGGCTTTCGCCTTGTAGGTGAGTAAAGTCGTGAAGCGGTCGAACGCCCATCCGTGCAAGCCTTTGTTTCCACGGTCGCCCCAGTTCCGAGGCTCACCAGTCTCGTCGTCTTTACGTATGCCTCCGAGGTTGCCGACAGCAATTGTTCCGATACCTCGTTCAACACACTCTGTAACGATGTGTTTCGTGACAGCGTGTAAGTAGTGCGACCGACGCTCGGAACGCTTCTGCCGGAGTCGGAGTGCCTTGTTTGACCGGGAGGAGTTGCACTTCGCTATCTCCTTGGCGAAGTACCGTTCGTCAGTCTTGAGAACGTTCCCCGGATACAACTCATGGTCGCCTGTGGAATACGAGACGGCGGCGAAGTTCGAGATACCGAGGTCGATCCCGGCAGTTTCGTCGCCGGGAGACTCAGCCTCGATCTCATGTTTACAGACGATATGAAGTTCCCATTCGTCTCCATTCCAGACTGCTTTTATCTGACGAACATTCTCGACAGCAACATCTGGCCGGGTTTCGATCTCGCAGAGAATGAAATCTGACCAGTGTTCTTTGAGGTTGCGGCCTTTCGAGAGGCGTATCCGGTTGTTCTTGCTGTCGTGTTTGAAGCCGTCTTCTTTGAACGTAACCGTCGACCGTGGATGATTGTCGCCGTTCTTGCGATACTTCGGTGGGTTTGCGCGGTCGTCCCCGTTTCGGCGTTTGGCATACCACCCGTGGAACGCTTCAGCGAGTTCTTCAATGACTCGCTGACTCGACTGTGAATTGAGGTCGGCGTAGCGTTCGTGGTTCTTTAGATATGCCTTGAGTGGGCCATCCTCGGGGATTGTCCCTGTCTCGCTCCAGATACGGTTGCACGTCCAGCGTGCGATGTTCCAGAGTTTCGAGGCGGCAAACCCAAGCGAGTCCAGATCACCCTTGACCTGTTGCTGATTCCGTATGGTAGCAACGTAGGTTCGAGTGACCTGAATCGCCATACATAGACTATGTAAATAAACCTACTTAATGATGTGGGTTAACATTGAATATCCAGCCTGCTATCCACAGTGGGTTGTGCTGGGGTTGTCGGATTCACGCCCGGTCGCCAGACTGCGTCTGGCGGGCAATCAGAAATCAAAGATTTCTGATAACGGCGTGAACGCCGGGATTCTCTCCTTGAAAAAGATAGACAACGTCACACCCAAACCGCCAGCACCGATGATGCCGAGACTGACTGCGGAACGGACGTTGTTTTCTAAAATAAACATCGACCAAGCAATAAATGGCCGAACGATTTGGGTAATCATTCCGAAGGTAATTGTTTGGTCGCGTCTCAGAACCGTTTAGACTTCACCTCCAGTAGCCTCAACCGAGGCGGTGCAGTGAATCTTCTCGTGGATTGATTCACACAGAACCTCATTGAAAAACTGGTTGTAGCGATCTGGGTCTTGGTATTTCACCAGTCGGAGCTGAAGCACTGCATTCAACCCGGCCCGGCTCCACTGCATCCAGTCTCGCTTGCACCGTTTAGCGACTTCTCCCATTGCCCGTTCGACGGGATTTGAGGTCCACCGCACCTCAATCCCGTCGAGTGCTTTCTCTGCAAACCTCTGCATCGATGGTAATCCCTGCCGCAAGTACGCTGCTGCTTTCTCTGAGCCGAACTGGCTCAATTGCCAAATTGTCTTCTCTATCCGTTCGCCACGATTCGGTGATCATGTCTCTATCAGCAAACCAGCACTTATGTTGTGTCCGGCAGACCTACCATCCGTGAGCGATACACACCAACTCGACGGCGAGGTAGCTCTTGTGACCGGCGCGTCATCCGGTATTGGGCGTGCCGTAGCCACGACACTTGCAGCCGACGGCGCGGCCGTCGCCGTTGCCGCCCGGCGTGAAGAGCGTCTGGAAGATCTAGTCGACGAGATCGAAACCGACGGCGGGACCGCTCTGGCAGTGCCGACAGACGTGACCGACACTGACGCAGTCCATGAGATGATCGCGACCACTCGTGCGGAACTCGGCGGCCTGGATATATTGATCAACAATGCGGGCGTTATGCTGCTCGCACCGGTTATTCGTGCCGAACACGACGACCTCCAGCAGATGCTCGATGTGAACCTCAAAGGGTTGATGGCTGCAACACGAGAAGCACTTCCTGGACTACTCGATCAGAACAGCGGACATATTGTCAATATCTCCTCGGTTGCGGGCCAGACAGCAAACGAGACCAGCGGTGGCTATTCCGCGACGAAGTTCGGTGTCAACGCCTTTTCAGAGTCACTGCGGAAAGAGATCGCCGACAGTGACGTTCGAGTGACTGTCGTCTCCCCTGGGGCCGTCGAGACGGAACTTGGCGACCACATCCCCGATGAACAAACGAAAGAACGAATGGCCGATCTGACTGACGATTTGATCCCGCTCCACCCAGACGACATTGCCAATGGCATTGCGTATGCACTCACTCAACCACCACGTGTGAGCGTGAACGAACTCGTGATCCGACCCACAAATCAACGGTAATCGCTGTCTGCTTGCCGTTTGCTGACGATCGAGTCCACAGCAGCCCAGATATGAAAGAACCCAGTGGTCTCTACTAGGGGGTTGGATGCCTCCGGTGAGCCAATAGGGAGTGGTTGCAAGGTGATACTCGTGGCTCGGAGGGATGGTGTTCCAGCATAGTAATCGATACCGTCGACATACGAAGGAAGCAATGCTCTACTCAGAGTATGAGTGCAGCATGGTGGCCTGTTTTATTCTGAGTCCACTGAAACATTCGATCAAATGCCTACGTACTGTGTTGTCTGCGAGTGGTTTTTTCAGCCAGTATTTTATTAAGTTAGCTCAAATAACATAATGTATGGTCGGCACGGGCACACTCATTATCGGAGTTTCGTTAACTGTCGTGATGGTTTTGACTCTGGGGCTGTTGTTACGGTTGTTCAAAGACGCTGATGGACTCTAATCAGCGTAGAGCACATTTGGTTCATGCTGCATTCGCACTCGCAGTATAGCAATGAGTAGACCTAACCAACAAAAGAGGCAGAGAAGTCCTTCTGTTGGTTAAGCTTGTGAAGACTCTGGAATAGATTCTGGAAACGCTCTATTAACAAAAGAAAACCCACCGAAGAAACCGAGTTCGCCACTACCCAATACCACTCCTGAAACATGGAAATCACACACTTCGGATTATGTTGTTCTTCGTCGACTAACGAAGTATGTTTGAGAAATCAGGGTCGACGTCACCATCGTCGTCCAGACCGCTCGCAGTGAGTCGACCAACTCGGGGATCAGAACGAAACCAAGACCTCGTCAACAAAGCTAACCCATCAAGTGATGACCTCCTACTCCCGTCGCTCAATAACGGTATCACGCTCCTGGATGTCGACGGCAGTCGGGGGGTTCCAGTGCTCCAATCGCTTGTCCTCGATCACCTACTACTCCACAACGGACCCGCTTTCTGGGTCGACGCAAATGGCCACGCGACGACGACCACACTCGCCCAGATCGCGCCCAGTCATCGGCTTCTCAATCGCATCCATGTCGCACGCGGCTTCACTGCTTACCAGCACTACGGCGCGGTCTGTGACCTCCCGACGGCAGTGAATCAATCCATCCAAGAATCGACCGACAATACCGGACCGCGAGGTCGACAGCCTACGGATTCTGACAACGACTCCTCCCTGCACACCCCATCGCTCATCGTCGCCCCCGCTGTCGACGCCCAGTACCGCACTGATGACACCCTCAACGAGGGACACGCAAAAACCCTCCAAGCGCGAACACTCGCCCGCTTGGCGACCTACGCTGACGGCTACGATGTCCCCGTTCTTGCCACCCGTAGTAAGCGCGACACGTTCGCGGAGCCGGTCAAAACGGCCGCCGACCACCATCTGGAGTGTGAGCAAACCCGAATGGGCCCGCGGATTGTCGGTGACGACTTCGAGACCCTCATCTATCCCGTCGACGACGGCGCATACTATCAGACGACGTTTGCCTACTGGCGACAGTTGCTCGAAGCACGCGCTGCGCAGGTCGGTATCGAACCAACGACCACCTCGCCGTCGACTCCCGACAGTGTGGGTACTGGCCTCACCACGACCGGCGAGACGACCTCGATGGCGGCGAATCCTCTGCTCGATGCATGGACTGCTGGTGGTCCTGGAGGGCGATAGCGATGGGACGAACGAATCCAACCTATCGGGACGCACTCCGAGCTATCGAAGACCGCTGGCAGGACTTTCGTCGAGCCCTCCGTCGACGCGATCAACCCCGCTTCGATCAGTTGTTCGCCTACGTACGGGAACACGCCGATGCCAGCGGGCTGTTGAACCATCAGAATCCACTGTTGCCCGCACTGCTCAGTATCGATCTCGAACAGGAGCGTCGACTCGATGAACACGAAGAACGGCTTGAGGAACTCGAAGAAGAGATTGAAGCAGAGGAAAACAAATAGTACGAATATAGCCGTAATACTCATTACGTATTACTTCATATCTCCAAGTAGAGACATGCCACGCATCACCACAAAAGGTCAAGTCACTATCCCGAAGGAAATTCGAGAGACGCTCGGAATTGAGCCCGGTGACGAGATCGCCTTCGAAGAGGTTAGTTCTGGATACAAGATTCAAAAGAAAGAACCGACTACCGCAGACGGAAACGATCCTTTTGCTAAATACCGCGGCAGTGCCGAAAGCGACGAGACCATGCCCGAACGCATGCGTCGACTTCGTAGGGAGTACCCCCGAGACGTAGGAGACGATTGCGACGATGAGTCGGAGGCAGAGGCGTGATCACGTCGGTCGATACGAACGCCCTTCTCGCGCTGTTATACGATGATGATTATACAGACAAGAGTGAAACGGAGCTTCGACGTGCCTACCGAGATGGTCGAGTCGTCATCACGTCAATTGTGTACGCTGAACTTTCAGCAGATGGTCACTTCGATTCGACATCCGAATTAGACCAATTCCTCGAAGATTTCAGTATTCAGGTTACTGAGCCATCGCAAGAAGCACTTTTCCAAGCTGGCGAAGGATTTCAGCGATATTCTACCCGCCGACCAGATGGGCTTCAGTGTCCATCTTGCGGGGCAAAGCAGACTGTTCAGTGTGAAGAGTGTAGTGAAGATCTTGCACCACGTCAGCATATTGCTGCAGACTTCATTATTGGTGGGCACGCAACTGTCGATTGTGATGCGTTGGTTAGCTTTGATACAGCTTTCTATGAGACATATTTCCCGTCATTGACCATATATCCGGAATCATCGGCCCACGACTGAGCAGCTGTTTCGGACGCACTTGAGTTCAAGAGACCCAGTCTTGACGCCGTTGATATCTACACAACCCAGTAGCTCGTCATCTAGACGAGACAACTCAGATGGCTGGATCCAATTCGTATTTGGGCGAAACGCATTTGCACGCACCATTCAAATAATGAAATAACGAGTATGTCCGATCACCCGGCACATGAGATCGAATCCGTCCGGAATCGGCTTAATGTCGTTACCCAGGAGACACGATTCGCGCTTCTCCAAGATATTCTTGGACATCCCTCGGAATTGCCGACGTTGAAAGAACTCGATTACGTCAATCCAAGCAAGAGTCAGACGACGATCCGGCAACATCTTGAGCAGCTGGTTGATGCGGATATCGTTGAACAGGTTACCTTGCCGAAAGACCGACGCCAAAACGATCTTCCGTACACATTCTACGGGATCAGCGATAGTGGTCGACAATTCCTCAAAGAACACAAGCTACTCCGCGCACAGGATACGCTCCGAGAAATCTACGATCGGATAGAGAAGACAGATGACATCATCCGATACGAGACTGCCCCGCGACCTGAAAACTGACCGTAATGGATCTGGTCAGAGGGTCGAGTGACCCTACCGTTTAAATGATGCCGCCGATGATGAGCAGACCAACGACAATCAAGAGCGTCATGATCACACTTCCTCCGGCCAGCAGCGTGTTCTCCATAGCCTGCTTGTAAAACGGCATTTCAGCGTATTCAGTACGGAAGGATTCGAGATTCTCCTCGTCGTAGAAGTACTTCGTCTTGAGCGCGAACCGGTCGGTGACCGCACAACCCGTACAGACAGGCTCACCGGTCAGCCGTTCAGTTTCGATGTGACTCCCACACGCAACAGCGCCACAGTTCGCGCAATAGGTGTAGGTTTCGTCGACGCCGTGTGTCTCACAGTGGACGCAGCGATGGATACCGTCCTCAATCGTAACCCGAGAGGGGCCTGCGGCGTAGTACTCGTAGGGATGGCTGTAATCCTTCAGATGCGTCGTCTGTCGAACCTCCGGGAGGAACACTGGGTCAATAGACTGCACTGAGATATCCGAAAGGTTCGGCTCACAGGTCTTGTTGTAGGTCACGTTGTTGCCACCGGTGTAAGTCACCGTCGTCGTGTGGAACTCCTGGAGCCGGTCGACTGCCCACTCTTTGTATTCGGTTTCGGTCTGGCCGAACCGGTGATCACTGACCTCGTCGAAGACCTCCTGAAACCGCTCAATATCGAGGTCGACCGTCGTGTGACGATTCTCCGCGACCAAGGTTGCAACGGCATCATCGGCTACCGACGGATGACCGCGACCGGCGTGGACAACAAAGTTGGTTCGCTCATTAATTCGGTGGATAACCCCTACAGAAGTCTCGAATACCGCATTCGTGTCAGCAGTGACCGAGACAATTGGATTGAACGTGACCTGTGTGTGCGGCTCCGGAATTTCTGTGCTGTCGATGTTTTCGATATCACGGAAGGCCTCTTTGATTGGTACTTCGATGGACGCTGCCGGATCGTATGGCCGGAGCGTCTCGTCACAGAGAATCTCGATGCGACCATTATAGAGATCGAGGCCGATCTCGTCGGCGATCCGCCGGAGGTCCTGGCCATCGGTGAGTTCGATCTGATACGGATCGTCATTCTGTTTCAGCCTGTCGGCGTACTCCTGTGCTGGCCCGGTGAACCGACCAGTCGTCACGACCATACCGCGTTTCGGACCGTCGAACTCGAACGTCGCAATCGCGGAATGGAGTTTCTGGACGACCGGTCGACCAACTGAATCGGTGTGCTTGCACTCGACGACGACAGCCCGGCGGATTCCGTCGACGACTTCCTCCATCAAGATATCCCGTCCCTCATCAGCCGTTTTCGTCGCTTGCCGCACGTTTTCGTATCCGAGATTCCGGAAGACGTCCTCGATCACATCCTCGAATTCGAAGCCGGAGAGATCGTCCAGGACAGCCATACTGATACTACCAACACTATTCTGTTAGCAGTATATACAGTATTTGAAACCGACAGTCGCAGATTTAGACGGTGAGAAGTCGGTTAGTTATCTCCGCTGTACGGCGGTTTGACAGTGTCGACGACCCGTACGTCGAAATTCAGATTTGGCCGAAGATTATGGCGGATTTTCACCGGTGTTGAGGTGTTTGAATGACTCCCTGTGATATGCCACTCGCCACAGTTTCAACACAGCCCGTGTCACGAGCCGGACGTCGACCTGTTTGATACACGAATCCTCGACATCAGCGGGATCTGACGATGCATCTGGCGGTGGATGGAAGTGACCAAGATCGCTTACGTGTGGGAAGTCGTCACCAGTTGGGTGTCTTCCCCACCGAAAATTCTGGTTCAGGGAGTCTGTATAGTGAAATTTATAGTCACCTTGGGTTGTCCACTGAACATCAATCCGGGCAGATTCTGCATCACACAGTCCATCAGCCAATTCGATTGTGAGATGATTCGGTGACAAGTAATCATCCACCGTTGCTGTAGCTAGCGGTTCTTCTTGATCACAAACATCCCGAATTGTGAGGAGTGCTTTTCGATCAATCGCACCACGCAAGGTGTGAGATTCTTCTGAGAGATACTCGCGATCAGACATCGAATCTATGGAGATGCGCTCGTTTTGGAGTTCGGCACGTTCTCGTCGTTGATGAATCGCTGGGCGCTCGAAATCGAAAGCGCAGCGTTTGCGAACGCGAGATTACGACGGGTTGTTTTCCATTCCAGGAGATCAGCGTCGACTTGGTCGTGATCAACGCTCTGTGTTGTGAGAGTCTCATCGGCAGCTTTGACCGACAACTCTTCGGGTGACTCAGCGTCGTACTTCTCTTGGAAATCTCGGATGGTCGACCGGAGTTCCGAAACACGCTCACGCAGTTCTGCTACGGACAGCTCCTCAAGGATATCGGTCGCCTGCTCAACGACAAGCGATTCTGAAGATCGAGAGTACAGCGTCGCCCCATGGTCACCGGGTTGTGTTGAGACAAATCCGTCGTCTGAGAGCGTATTGAGATGCTTTCTGGCAGTCTTTTCTGAAACGTGTGCTCGCTCAGCGATAGCAGCGACGGGTTCTGGGGAGTATGCGTGGCTAATGATTTCTCTGACGCGAGTATACGGACTCATCTCCTGCTTCCATTCTTCAACGACTTCCTCATTGACATCATCAAACGGTTCTGGAGGGGGTGTATCAGGCATGGGTACACATACAATGTGAAGTATCATAGCTATTTTGGTGTAGTACTATATTACTTCAGAGCAGATTGAGTTCATCAGGCTCTGTTGAAACCCTTGGTAGTTGATACAAACAGTGTGCTGCATACAAGGCGCGTATCTCGCACAGAAGTTCTTCGAAAACCAGCTGGTCGGATCGGTCAAGACACAGCATTCATCGACCGGCCGTTTCATTCGATATTACGTCTGAAGAACAGATTCAACAGAACCGAGTATCACGCACCTCCCGTTAAAACGACGATGTAGTCAGACAGATCGGCTCAGAACGAATCGGTTACACTCATATCGTACTGTCTTTGCGTAAGTATTAGTTTGACGCGTCAGAGACGACCACTATGGAACACCCGAGTGTTCTCGTGTTCGTCGAATTCCCTGATCCGAAGTTCCCGACCAGTGGGTTCTTGAATGGTCTCGCGTACCCGGACGCGGAACTCATCGGCTTCTACCAGGTTGACGAAGACGAGTCCGTTGAGGAAGCGCGGGCCGAACATGACGAAGAATTCAGAGCGGAACTAGCGAGACACGCTGAACAGTTTGAGGAACGAGGAGTACGGACCGAGTTCGACCTCACGTTCGACGACGATCCGGTTGAAACACGCGAAAAGGTCGCCAAGAAAGATGGCGTTGATGCGATTCTCACGTCTGGAGGAGCAAATACACTTGGAAGAGTGTTGATCGCTTCCCGTCACACGAAGAATGCGGAGGCGAAGGTGAATACGCTCCTCAATATAGTTGACCGTGACGAGCTTCTCTCAGTGGACCTCATACACGTAGCGGATCCAGATGACCCGGAGGGAGAAGCTGAGGGTGAAAGCGTCTTAAAATCGATGAGTTCGATCCTCACCGACCAAGGGATCCCGTCGATTCGAATCAATCAAGAGGTACGGAAAGGGTCGGACGTATCGTTCGAACTGAGACAAGCAGCTCGCAACTACGACCTGTTCGTAATGGGTGCAACCGAACAGGATGTCGGAGATGAAGTATTTGGCCCAGTTGGTGATTATATCGTTCACGAACAGGATGTTGCTGTTTTGACTCTTCGGTAATCTTCGCCTCGTCGGGAGGCTGTTCCCGATGGTCAGCAGATGAAGTCGTATTGAACCCACACATTCACCGACTGGGTAATCCATTCGACTTGAGGCGAAGTAATCGAAGCCGTCGTGCTGACTTCATCCTCTATATTCAGCACGACCGTCAAAATATATCACTAATTGAGGATTTCAACAAGGCCAATCAAACCGTAATCGACAACAGTCGTCAGAGGATGGAACTGCAGACAAGCTTTGATAGCACTACCGGTCGTCTGGGAGCAAATCCTCGATGAACTGGAAGCCGTTAATAAAGGTGATTGAGTCGCCATATCCTTCAGTCGCCAGTACAGTTTCAGCACCCTCACCCGCAGCAATATCAGTCGTGTAAATGTACACACTCGTGGCTGTGCCCGCACTGAGGTGTTGAGCTGCTAATGCAGCAAGGGCGGCATCGGCCCGTTCGACCTCATCCGCTGGGCGGTCATCAGCGTTCGCGATGTATCGTTGGACACCATCCATCGCACGTGAAACGCTTGGTTGTGAGAACTCAAGTGGGGGAGCGACTGCCGTCCAGCCCTCCTCAATCGCTTTGTCGACTGGCAACTGCTGGCTGTCAGAGTTGTCCATGGTGAGTTCATTGTACACCCGCTCTGGAAGCACAAAGGTGAGATCGTTGCGGCGGGCGAACTGGCGAACGACTTTATATCGTTTATTCGATGGCTTTCCCATCGCAACGAACAGGCCGGTATCGCCAATATGCAGTGAACTCACGTGTCGAATTGGTCGACATCAATCGCGTCGAGTGAGGCTCCTGAGGATTCGATCTCGTAGTATTCGTCGACGACAGGACCGAGTGCCTGAAGAATGATTTCGGCGGCCAGCGGTGAGATGTCGAGGTCCTGAGCCATCAATCGGTGAGTCATCTCGCCCCGTTCGCGTGCGACGGCGTAGGTGAGCGCCGTTGCGAGACCAGCAACCCCGTGACGGTCGATGTACGTATCGATATCGTCGTTTGTCTCGCGACGGCCGACTGCATCAATCAATGCTGGCGTAATCGTGTACTGGCGATCTTTGCTGGCCGTTACGGTCAAGTCAATCTCATTGGCGGCATACTGACGAGGTTGCTCAGTTTGGGTTACCTCGACAACGCCAGTATCGACGAGTCGGTTTACATAGCTGTAGGCGGTTCCCTGAGCGAGCCCAAGATCATCTATCACATCTTGAACAGTGGCCTTGCCTTCATGAGCGAGATACGTGTACAACTGAGCCAGCTGTGGCTCTTCGAGAAGGTCCGCAACCGAAAGGAAATCACGGACGATGTTCCCGGTGGCCTGTTTCGAGGTGCGTGGCATAGGTTTGTTCTCACTTACAGATTACAGCGAATCCGTAAAGAGTGTTTGGATCATTTTTCCGGAGTTTCTTAACCTACAAAACAGAGACAGCCAGCATTTGGTCTTTCCAGGACGCAATGCGACAGGCATTGGCAGCTTGACCAACACCCAATCGGAGAGACCCTGATGATGAGTCGACTATTGCATTACGAGTGGAAAGAGCAAATATTGTTGGTTAATCTTTGATCAGATCACAAGACACAGTAGACCGTCTCGGGGTCAAGCCTGAGGCACTCGGCGCGCTCGGAGTATAAATCCAAGAAACCTGGAAGCTACACGCCATTGGTTATGTGAAAATCTGGAGTCAAAGATAGCATGTCAGGAGTATCAAAGAGACGATGCCGTTCACGATAGATATCCTCGATGATGGAAGTATTCTCGAATGGGAATCGACAGCCGACGGCACAGTCGTAACCGAGCACGACGACTATACGCCACGTTTCTACGTCGGCCCGCGCTCACCCGACGGCGATATCGACCTCACGAGGCTTCGGAGGATCTACGAGAATCATCCTGATGTCGTCACAACCGAGATTGTCTCTCGGCGGCCAGGATTCCGTCGCGATGGCGAGGAGGTTCTCGGCGTCGACGTTACTCACGTCAACCGGGTCACCCCACTTGCTCGTCAAGCACGGCAGCTGTCGGAGTACCCAATTGGAGATCTTGCCTGCTTCAACGTCGACTTTTCGCGGGAGTTCCGCTACTGTCTGGAGAACGATATCGATCCGACGCCAGCGAGTGAGTTGTCGACACTCCGGCTTAGCGTCCCCGTAACGGAGATGACAGGAGATGCCTACACAGAGCTGTCCGTCGACGGTGAGACGATTACAGGGTCGACAGAAGACGTTCTGACAGCTGTACAGGCTGCGGTCGACGAGCGCGATCCGGACATTCTGGTCTGCTCGACGAGCCAAATCGTTCCCACACTGCACGAGATGGCCACAAATGTGGGCGTCGACAACTTCACACTGAGTCGATGGCCAGATGTCGACTACCAGCAGCTCGCCAGCCAGTCGACGTATTCGAGTTACGGCCGCGTCGGTCACTCACCGGCCCGATACAACGTTCCCGGTCGAGCGATCATTGATGAATCAAACACGTTCTTCTACGGCGAAACGAACCTCGACGGCGTCTTGGATCTCGTCTCTCGGTCGAAAAAGCCCATTCAGGAACTCGCGTGGGCCTCGATCGGGAACGTCCTGACAGCGATCCAGATCTGTGAAGCCCATGACCGCGGCGTATTGGTCCCATGGAACTCCTGGAGACACGAGTTCTACAAACCGATGGGAACACTCCACGATGCCGACCGTGGTGGGTTCATTTTCGCACCAGAGGTCGGCTTGCATGAGGATGTTCACGAACTCGATTTTTCGAGTCTGTATCCAAACATCATCTGCACGCACAACGTCTCACCTGACGTGATTCGGTGTGAGTGCCATCGTGATCGCGATGATGTTCCTGGACTCGACTATTCGATCTGTGACGAACAGGGATACCTTGTCGACGTCCTCCAGCCGATCATCGATGCTCGTGATGAGATCAAGGCTACAATCCGTCAGGAACAGCAGCAAGACGAGGTCGACCAAGAGCGACTCGCAGAACTCGAAGGTCGGTCAGGTGCCCTGAAGTGGATTCTCGTCGCCTGCTTCGGCTACCAGGGGTTCTCTAACGCGAAGTTCGGTCGGATAGAATGCCACGAGGCAATCAATGCGTTTGCTTGCGAGATTTTACTGACGGCGAAACAAGGACTGGAGGATGGTGGGTGGCGTGTGGTCCACGGGATTGTCGACTCGATTTGGGTGACTCCCGATCCAGACGTCGACGATAGCCAACGAGTGGATCTTGATGTACTTGCTAATGAGATCACTGAGTCAGTCGAAATCAGACTCGAACACGAGGCCCACTACGACTGGGTCGCATTCGTCCCACAGAGGGAGAGTACCGCTGGCGCGTTGACGAAGTATTTCGGAAAGGTCGCTGCTGAAGACGAGTTCAAAATCAGGGGAATAGAAGCTCGACAACGGTCGACGCCGTCGTTTGTCGAAGACGTCCAGCGAAAGTGTCTCGACCGCCTCGACGAAACACGATCTCCGGAAGCAGTTCTCGGGTATCTTGAGCGAGCTATTGCGGAACTCCATGCTGGTGACGTGGCTGTCGACCAGCTTGTCGAACAGAACCGTGTCTCGAAGCCGTTGGAGGGATACACGCAGAACACCCAGAACGTTGCCGCACTCAAACGAGCTCGTGATCACGACCTCAGTGTTCATCCAGGACAGGATATCGAATACGTGGTTGTCGACGACGAGAAATCCTCGCGAGATCGCGTTGCTCTTGTTCACGAGAAGATCGAATCGTACGATCCGTCGTACTACGAGACACAGCTCGTGCGAGCCGTCGAAAGTGTCCTGTCGCCGTTGGAGTGGGACCGCTCGAAGATCCGTCGGGAACTCGCGGAGACACAGGTGCCGGAGTTGTCGGTGTTCGCGGATTCTGAGTATTAACCAATGCCACCGCATGAGTTAGTGATTTGTTGGTTAACGCTCAACGCTCCTATGTAGAAACGTGGAAGGTTGATCTGCCGCTCGTCGAGACGGCCAACAGTATCTATCTCAGCCACAGCACGACAGTCACGGCGAGACTCCTATTGGCGGTCCTCTGTGACTGACGAAATAAGGTCTAATTAGCTAATACAGTGTCCAAAGGTGAGCGGGAAACCAGTGCCGATGTAACCAACGCCCCACCCCCCTCATTCAAAGTGAGTTCTACCAAAACTCCAACACACTCCAACCACACCACGTGATTAATTAGCTCCAGAGACTATCACGTTTATTACACTGTACATCATTTGCTACCGTAGTAGAGTTTCGGCAGACCGAACCGCCGATGTGGTTTCGGCGGTGAGGAACCGAACTGCTGGCTGGTGAATCTGTTGTTTCATCGTCTCTTGTAGCTGTTTCCCGGCAGCTCGACCGTTTCGACCCCTGTTTCGAGTGACTCAGAACTCCCGCATTTGTGTTGTCGATCTCACTTTGAACGAGGGGGGTGGGGGTTGGGGATCACCTCGACACGACGCCAGCGACGGGCTGGTCGACACTTAGCCAAACGATCATACCGACTGACCTATCGGCAAACTCACTTTGAACGAGGGGAGGGGTCGAACCGTCTCACCAGAGTCTGTCAGTACGCCTGTAGAACTCACTTTGAATGAGGGGGGTGTCCCGAATAGCTCACTTTGAATGAGGGGTGGGGTCGCCGTCAGTTCACTCGAAAGCTGGTTGACCGAACAGCCGTCACAATTGGCCCGAAACTAACCGAAACCGGGTCTCTTGAACTCTTACACCCACGAATCTCACTTTGAACGGGGTGGGATAGATATTTGTACCGTGGCTGATTGTATAGCTGTATGACCGACGAGTCGACGGGGTCGAACAGGTCGGATGCAGCTCGCAACACCGACGAGATGTTTGTCGCCGAGTCCGACTCACCGCGACTCATCAAACGACTCGATTTGCTCGAAGTTGGGGCGGTCCCCGAGGGTGACCGGATCGTCGGTCGCAACAACGAGATCGAAGCCTTGGTCTCGAACCTCCGGCCAATCGTTCGGGGCGAGCCACCGACACCGGTGTTGATCTCTGGCAAAACCGGCACTGGAAAATCGCTTGTCGCTCGGCACGTCGCCGAGACCGCAACCAACGTCGCCGAACGCGAAGGTCTCGATGTCGCCGATATCTACGTCGACTGTTCGCAACACTCCACCGAAACGCGGGCCGTTTGTGCCACCGCACGGGCGATCAACAAAGCCGCGGGATCGCCGCGAGACATCCCTTTGACCGGGCTTGGGGCGTCTCAATACTATACCTACATCTGGGAGCTCTTAGAGGACTTCGACGCCGCGGTGGTCATGCTGGATGAAATCGACCGGATTCAGCCGGATAACGACGGCAATCAAGATAACATTCTGATGCAACTCTCGCGAGCCCGTGAGGCCCAAAAGACCGACACGAACATCGGGATTATCGCTATTTCGAACAAACTCGATTATCCCGAGGAAATGAACCAGCGAGTACGGTCGTCGTTCGGCGATGCTGAGTTACTCTTTCCGCCGTATGACGCCAACCAGCTCAAAGACATCATGCGAGCCCGCGAAGATGCGTTCTACGATGATGCCCTCGAATCGGGTGTGATTCCGAAAGCAGCGGCGCTGGCGGCCCGCGAACACGGCGACGCCCGAAAGGCGATTCGGATTTTGAAAAACGCCGGCCAGATCGCCGAGGAAATGCAAGATACGGTCGTTCGCGAAGCCCACCTCGATGAGGCCAAACAGCGGGCCGAAGCCGACCGCGTGGCCGAACACGTTTCGACACAGACACCTCACGCCCGGCATATCCTGCTGGCGCTGGCGTTGCTGACAAAAAACGCCGAGGCCGACGACGGCGAGGACGGCTATCGGACGACCGCAGTGTACGATGCCTACAAAATCGTCTGTGAGCAAGAAGGGACTGATCCGCTGAAAATCGACCGCGTGCGACAGTTGTTGGACGAACAGGCGTTTTTGGATATCATCGAGTGCCGACGGACTGGCGGCGGCCACCAGAAAGGCACCTTTACCGCCCACCGTCTGCTGAAAGACCCTGACGTAGTGGTCGAAGGTGTGGGCCACGACCCGGCGTTAGTGGCATCGGATATCGGAATCTGAATTCCGGGTGTCGACTGTTGTGCCGCTCGAAACCGAGCGTATATCACTTTGAACGAGGGGGGTGGTTGTCTGTGGATGACCCATGAAGACTGGTGTGGTGGATCGACCGTAGCAGGCTGCTATCGCCCATCAACAGCAGGATTACACTTTGCATGTGGGGTGTCGATAGCTCGGGAAATAGTGGAGTATTGTTAGGTCGGTTTATTTGAATAGGTGGAGTAGCCTGCGAGCCAAAACACACGAAACATACTCTTTGACAGTCACAGATTTTGACAATGAGTAGAGTGGTAGTATACTATAGCGGGTATCTACCTACTCATCGGGGTTGACTGGCGATTTATATTTTGACTTGACCTTCTCTCCCTCTCGCCACTGCCAGTAGTAATACCGGTTGTCGTTGATTTCCTTGATGGTAATCGTGGCTTTTGTCGGAACATCGTCGGGGAGGTCGTCCGGCCTCTCCTTGATCCCGTCGCTCTTCGTATCTTCTTCGAGGCCGGCTTCCCGGGCTTTGTGTTCAGCCAGTGCCTCGGCGTAGCGGGCAACGTCCCGGAGCTGGTCTGGTGAGTATCCGTTGATTGTGTTGACGATATCTGTCGGAAGTTCCGCTGGTGGCGTCGGTGGCTCGTAGGACATAGCTCCAGCCGTATTAACCAACAATATCCCCAGAATCATAGCTTTGTTGGTTAAGATGGTGTCGTCACGCCCAATCAGCTAGATCTACTGAAATGACCGTTCTAGTTAGCAAACCCTGACTAACTTCGTGAACCCCTTCTTGCCGCTGTATTCGTGTATTGACTGCGGTCTCAGACTCGTAGTCGACCATTTGGATTTGTATGGGCAGTCGAGAGGAGAGCTGGATGGTAACTTACGTGGGACATCTCGCCTACGAGATGTTGTTGGTTAGGTGTAGTCGACTACGTTAACCAACAAGGCTGTTGTTGCCCTATTCTGTTGGTTAAGGCTATGCTCCCCCCTTGCAGCGACCGTCTAACTATCTACGAGAACATCAGCGACTTTTGAACCGTCTGCTGTCAATCGAGATCGAGGCTTTCGAGATCAGTATCGTCATCGAGCGCTCGATGACCTAACTCAGTAATTCGATAGGCTGGTTCGTCTGGATGTCTCTCAGCGAGGTTGTGCTCAACATAGACTGGACAGCGTTGTGAGGCCCACTGTCGACTGAATTTAGTGTTTATCTCTAGATTTTTTGCCGTGTGCCACCCCTCGTATTTGCTTAGCTCTTCGAGAATATACGGATCTGCGGGTACGGCCCAATCAACCTCTCGATACATATGACTTAGTGCTTGATTATTGTCTGGGAGGTATATACTCGCCGAAAGGATTCTCTACGCTATTACCAGATAGTTACCAATTCAATCGGTATTTATACTATACGTACGAATGTCCAAGTTTATATACCGGTTGCTCAGTAGTATCTCTCAGAGCCAATTCCATGCTACCACGAATCTCCGACATTCCGGGCGGTAGCGGATTGGCCACTAATCACCACATATGTCACAGACTGACGATTCCTCCTTGCAGGAACATACGAACGCTCGTCCCCGTCGACCTCCTGGACTCACCTTCGGGCTCACAGCTCTGACGGCGATCCTGCTGTCGGCGGTCGCGGTCGACCCAGTTGTTGCTCAACAGCCGCTGCAGAGCTCTGTGTGCGATGCCGAGAATCTCCCGGGCATGATTGAGGGATTCTTCCAGATTACGACAGCTCTCGGTATTATGGGTCTTGTAGTGGTCTGGCAGGCCGATTCCCTCGTCGATATGTTCACGCTCGATCCCGAACAGAAGAGAGGGATCAAACAGCACAAACGATCAGCGATGAAGTCGGCTGTCATCCTCGTGATCCTCGGTCCACTGTACACGGTTGCCGGATCGATCATGGGCCTTCCACTGGCAGAGTGCGTTAATCTCTCGCCTTGGTGAGCTGGGGGCTGCTCTCAACAGACCACATGCAGGGGCACCTCTCGGTACTACTGGGCGTTCTCTTGGTGGGTTGTGTAGCCACAGGTGTCGTCACAGCAAGTCCGCCACTTCCTGGAACAGCAGAAAACGGTCTCTCTGCGAATGAGACGGCCACACTCTGGTCAGGTGACTCTGATAACTATATCAGCCAAGAGGAGTACTACCAGCGCTACGGCCACGAACGGTCGACCGCAGCTCAGGTTGCGAATGGGACCGACATCACGTTCAAGCGACCACCTGCGACCGCTGAGACGTGGACACGCAACGACTTCGAGGACCTCGAAGCAGGTGGTTCGGATCTTTCCGTTCATCCACCCCACGCATCACTCGACAGTGGGACATACATCAAGGATGCCCATGCGACCGTCTTCGCCGTCCAGCCGTCGACGCGAGGTCACCTCGATTCCGATGAAACCCCACTCTATATCGCCCCAGAGGGAACGATGCGTGGATTCATCGACTACCGGGTAAGAGTTCCAGAGGATGACTCGTCGGGGAGTACAACGGTCGACTGGTCGCTTACTGATCACGCGATCCAGGAAGTACGATTGAAGAAAGACGGAGAGACAATTGCACGGACTGATGGGTCACACACGCCTGTCCTCGACTATCAATTCAAGGGGGGACGGAGTACACGTCTTACACTAGAAGCAGACATCCATACCCGGCTGAAGAAAACAACGCGAATTGATCGGGGGAACTACACCGACGTCTCTGTCGACTACCCGACTGAGAGACGAACGGTTTCTGATTCGATCGATGTCGAGATCTACGATCTCATTGCGACCACATCCTACGCTGAATATCCGAATGGTGATACTGGGGTTGTAATCTTCCAGTACCGACCGTGGCAGGGGTATACGCTAACAGCAGATACCGACGCAAAAGTACGGGGTGTCTGGCGGTTCTACACCACTCGCGATTCTAACTGGGACAGGCTCGTCGAATCAGATCACTATGGTAGCGATACAGTCGACTCCGAGGCGATTCCGGTCTACGTTCATGCGTATCCCTCTCGGATTGGTCCACGTGCTGAACCCGAACGAGACGGCCCGATAATCACCGACACATGGGGGACTGAACGACAGTCACCAGTCGACACAATCGGTGAGAACGTCAATATCGAGATCGTAGATCAATCCTACACGCCGACCTACGGTGTCGCTGTTCGAGCCGAAACAGTAGATCGAGACGCACTTCGTGTCGATGGAATCGTTCGGGGAGTGAGCGCATCACTCATTGAGTATGCGTCTGGCTCCGAGCGACAACTTCGACGGAGTAATCTCTCTATTGCAGTTGTCGACCAGAACTCCTCACACGCCACACTGCGTGTCGAGCTTCGTGACAACCAGACTGGTGAGCCGATCGTCCTCGATACCGACGGTCGACTGGCTCCCCTTGGTGGGGATATTCGGAATGGCTATATCACCGTCGACGATCAGCGCCTCGTGACCAACGAGTCTGGAGTCGCACTGCTCACAGTCGACTCTCCTGGACTCTACACAGCAACCTACCATCCCGGGTCGTGGCTCAGCCACAACCCAGCGTACGTTCGTGACACAGCGACTACTCGCTGGCATCCACTCGGGACGCTCGATAGCTGGTTTGAATTGATTTTCAACGCAGGTTGGCAGCTCATCCCGTTCTTTGTGATGTTCTATGCGGGCCATCGATTGCTCCGGATGCTTGGCCCGGAGGACTTCTTCGAATAAGAATCATGACTACACCAAATTCACACATTAGCAGACGCACCGTCTTTCGAACCGTTGCAGGTACGGTACTGGCAGGCCTCGCTGGTTGTCTTGGCGATAATGACTCTGGAACTCCCGATGACGGAACTGACCCATTAGCGGGTCAGGACCAGATCGAGCGTGTCGCCGTCGAGGGGACGACCCTCGTTGTCGAACTCACCACAGGAGCCGAGGTCGACCAGATCAACCTAATCGAACCGAACGGCGAGTTCTTCGGCCAACGTAAGGTGGCCACCGGTGCCCAACAGGTCTCGTTCGACCTCAGAACCAGTTATGTGCCCGGCGAGTACCGTATCGTTGCGCTGAATGGGGGAGAAACAGAGGCTGAGGTTTCGTACCCTATTCAGCCGGATCTTCGAATAGTGGAGATGGGAATTGGAAGGAACCAACCCGAACAGATGTGGGATGGATCGGGCAGAGCAATCGCTAAAGAGGCTTTTGTATCTGTTGAGAACCGAGGTAGCGGACCTGATGCAATCACAAAACTACTCTTCACAGGTGATGTTCCGTATCCTTCTGATGAAGAGGGGACGAATTATGCAGACCATGCTGGTGTAAGTGGCATATACGATCCTAATGCAGATGTAGAAACAGAGGAGGTCATAATAGGTCCTAAGGAGCAACTCACCCTCTACAGCTACCGCTCACCATTTACTTTCATTCGTGGAGAAGGTACATCTTGTACAGCCGAAGAGCAAACTGGTGAATTTGACCTCTCTTTAGAAACACGAGTGGGGAATGATATATCGAGCACTTACACTATTCGCTACTCTGATTCAGACGAGTACGATAATTGTAATATTACAATTAGTGAGGTGTAGTGATGGTTGATTTGATTGATGTCGTCTTAGAGGGATTCAAAGACGTTGTCGACTGGGTTATTGGTCTCTTCATGGAGGGATTGACTACCGGATATGAAACTCTCACTGAGGAAATGTTCGGCACACCGATCCCCCAAACGGATGGAGCATTTGTCTTTGGAACACCGATAAACGGTCCTTGGCCAGTAATAAGAGATTCTTTGGTAGGTGGTGAGATTATGGTCATCTCACTACTCCTTCTCGTAATCTGTGTTCAAGGTCGACATACGATTCGAATATTCAACATCGGGAGTGCATACGAAGATAGAAGAACAAAAAAGACCGCTTGGGTTGGTGCTTTCTTAATTATCACTTGGTATTGGATGGGTGTTCTAGGACTCTATCTAGTAGATGGCTTCACAATCGCCCTGATGCCCAGTCTAAATACGCTAGGCAGTGTGATGATCGACTTTCTTAGAGAGTCATTGACCAATCCTGGTCTCTCTTTTCTGTTTGCTTTTATTGGAGGTGTTTCTATGTGGGCACTCCAAGCGCTCTACTACATTCGAGAGATTCTCCTCTATGTTTACGTCTATACGATGCCGATAGCATTTGCATTCGGCTACGGTAATATACCAATTCTGTCTGAAATCGCAACGGGATTTATCAAGCGTTTTGTCCCGCTCGCAGTTCTTCCCCTCCCAGCAGCAGTAGTGTTCAAAGGCTACGATCTGCTTTACTCCCAGAATGGCCTCACTCCGGATGGTTCATTTTTGAAGTACTTAGTTGCAGCATCGCTACCCTTGATTGCTCTCTACCTCACCTGGAAGACGTTCAAATACGCGACACCGCTGACTGCCAAGGTCATCGGTGGGACGACCAAAAGCGCGGCTCTCATCGGTGGAGTCGCTGCTGGCGCGTATGTCGGCGGTGCTGGGGTTGCGACGACTGCTGCACAGTGGGGCCCGAGAGCTGCCGCTGGGCAGGCAGTCGCCCAGAAGGTCGCTGGGCGGAATGGCAGCTCAGACACGGATTCGACTGACGAGAACAGTGCTGAATCGAACAACGCACCATCCTACCGGCGTACCGAGTACGACCGCGGAATCTACTGAAAATTCGAACTAATGGATCAAGACGCAGCAGCACGACGGATCATGGATCAGTTCGGCGAAGAAAGCCGTATTCCTTACCTCAACATCGAGGAGGGCGACGTTGGAGTACTCATCTCCTTTCCGATCATCGGACTTCTCATCGCTGGCCTCACCGGAGTCGACTCACTTGCCCTTCCATTCGTAGTGGGCGGTCTCGGATTTGGCTTCGCAGTCATCTACGTCTCTCCCGATCACGTGAACGCGTGGACGTGGACGAAAGATGTCTACCGGTACGTCAAACGGCCGCAGGTTACGTTCAACGCACCAGCCGAGGCCGACAGCGAAACGAACGAGACCGTCCGCAATGAGGGCGGCCTCGCTAACTACACACCGTTCAAGCCTGATGAGCGAACGCAGGACCTCACGAACGTAGAGCGAGCATGGCCGGGTGCCGGAGCGATCCAGCGTACCGACGGCACCATGGAAGCGTTCATCGAGATCTCCCCGGGAAACATGGATTTCGCAATGTCGACTGACTGGGCACAGCTCCAGGAGGCAGGCGAAGAATTCGCCAACAAAGAACTCGATTCTAAGCTTAAGCTACACGCGACAACCCGTGCATTTCCGGTCGAACAAATCACCGAGACAATCGAAGAGCGACTCAGTGATGAGGACGTCACGCAGAATACGATCTTCCGTGAACTCCTCGAAGAATACCAAGAGACACGACCCAGAGAAATGCGCGAGCGGGGTACCCAACAGATGCGGTACTACATCGGCGTCGAGGTCACTCCGCTGGAAGTCTATGATCGCTTCCGGGACGAAGGTACGCCTGCTGAGAAGCTAACTCAGTTCCCCGTTATCGGGTTTCTGTTCAACCCATTTGTGACTCGGCGAGAAGATTTCACCGACGTTGAACGCCGCGTCAAGATGTTCGAGAAGCTCGATAGCCGAGTCAACGACATCCAGACGGAGTTCATTCAGCAAGCCTCTGGCTGGTCGGCGCGGCGTCTCAGCACCGTCGAGCTGTTCGTACTGAATATGGACTTCTGGAACGGTCGCGAGCACGATCAGGACGAGGCAGCACACGTTGTTCGCAAGCAACCGATCATCGGCCACTCATACCGGGAGGATGAGACCGATGAGTAGTGTTTTGCAGTCGAGTGGAGTTCTCGCCCAGCTTAGTGAGTATCTCCTGAATCCAACGTCGACTGAGGGTGCTGCCATCTACCTTGTGTTGATCGTCGGTATCGGCGTCGCCGGGAAAATTCTCTGGGAGAGGCGCAATACGGACGACGAACCGGAGGTCGACTTCACAGACCTCCTCGACGAGGAGACGCTTGAACAGGGTCAGGCCGAGGGCCAGCTGCTCGATGATATCTCTGAGTCCCACAAAACGGTGACCGCACCCGCAGCCATCGAATGGGACACACGAGCCGCTCACGTCGGTGAGCAGTGGACGTCGACACTCTACATCGCTGACTACCCTGATTATCCGAGCGACGGATATCTCAGTGATCTCTTCGAGCTAACTGACGTCGAATTCGATCTGACGACCCATATCACGCCGAAGAATCAACAACGAGCTCGGAACGAACTCCAAGATTTGGCTGACGATCTTCAAGTCGACGCCGATCTTGAACAGAGTATCCGTAGTTCCTACCTTCAGGAACGCGCCAACGAAGCCGCACTGACCTACAAAGCCGTCGAGAATGGGGCGAACGTCTTTGGGCAGGCACTCTTTGTCACCGTTCGAGCAGACGACAAGGACGACCTGCAGGACGCAGTCCAGAAGGTCAAGAGCGCACTCCGTGATGAGCCTGCGAACCTTATGCCAAAGACTGCGATATGTCGACAGGACCTCGCCTTGCAGTCTGCGGCCCCAATCGGGGGCAACGTCTTCGGTCGTGAATCAATCGCGCTCGGTGGGGCAGTTGGCGCATTACTCGCCTCACCGCACAACGCAACTATCCTGGAAGAAGGGGGAGTCGAGTTCGGGATTCACAAAGACAACCAGAGCCCTGTCGTGATCGATCCGTTTGACCGTGACAATGGGTATGCGATGTTCACCGTGGGCGATACCGGCTCTGGCAAGTCGTTTGGCTCGAAACAGAACTTCATCCGCTCTATCGAGCAGAGCAAGGACCGAATCGGGATCATCCTCGAACCGCTGAACAACTGGGCAGGCGTCTCCGAGGCCCTCGATGCGAAGCGAATTACCGTCGGTGGGACACTCGGTCTCAATCCTCTGGAGATTCGCCGTACGCCCGACCACGTCCAACGAGCGATGGGCGAGGATGCGAGCCCGTTCAACGAGAAGCTTGACGACGCCATGAGCTTCCTGACGAACTTCTTTGCCCTTCGTGGTATCTCGTTGGGAGACCGCCGAACAACACTTGAGTTGGGCCTCAAGCGCGCCTACAGACGCAACGAGATCTCCGACGACATCTCAACCCACGGCAATCCCAGTCCGACGATCCGCACGATGATGGACCTCTTCGAGGAGATGGTCGACAATCCAGAGGAGTTTGTCGTCCGATCGGACGAAGAAGCAGGGAAGATCCGCGAAGATGCGACGTGGCTCCTCGATCAGCTTCGACCCTTCGAAGAGGATGGTCGACACGCGAACCTCGGGAAGAATTCGGAGTTCGACATCCGCGACGAGAAGGTAATCTACCTCGATCTCGCCCAGCAGGAAGGCAGCGTCGACAGTAGCACGGCGCTCACAATGCAGTTGCTAATCTCGCTTGTCTACGAGCGAGCAAAAGAGACAGACAAGGAGGTCGTCTTCGTCATCGACGAGGCTCGCTACATCATGCAGGACGCGGCGAGTCTCTCATTCTTAGAGACGGTGTTCCGGCATCACCGACACCACGACCTCTCGATTCGACTGGTGACTCAGACTGTCGATGAGTTCTTCCAGCATACCGAATCCGAGGCGATCCTCGATCAGTGTGCGGTCAAACAGTTCCATCGCCTCGACGGAATGGACGACCAGTGGGCGAAGGAATTTGGGCTGAACTACGCCCAGATGCGCTACGTACAGGATGCGGTTCCCGGCAACGAGGAGGCTGGCTTTTCTGAGGCACTCGTCGGCGTCGACGGAGAGTGGCGCGGGATTCGGGTCGAAGCAATGGCCAAGGAGAAGCAGGTGATCGACTTCGATCCGAGCAAGGGACGGTCGACACTCCCCGGTGCTGGCGAGACAGCTATAGAGGGGGATACTGAGCGGTTCCGAGAGCAGCTAGAAAAGCAGTCGACCAATGGAGATGATCGACAATCAGACGCCGTCTCTCCGAAGCCCGACGGCGGTCTACTGGAGGGTGAGGACAATGCGTGAGTACCTCCGGGTTACACCCACATCTGAAGAAGTCACAGCCAGTGAGATTCCTACTGTTCTCACGAGCCTGCACAAACTGGCCAGTGAAGGGTCGGGTGGTCTACTGAACGCGTTGAATCCGCTGCACAGCAGCCACCCACCTCGGTTTGAATTTCTCGCACTCAGTGAGGGCAAAGACGAGCCAGTTGAGTTCTACTATGGTGTCGACGAACATTTTGACACACTGGAGACTCGTCTACGGTCTATCTACCCCACGACGTTCGATATCGAACGCGTCGAGGTCGACCTCGAAACAAAGCTTGTCCCGGCTGTTGAGTTCTCTCGTGAAGAGTTTGCAGAGGCAGTGAACGGTGGTGATTTACTGTATGAGTATGCTGACGAGGAGACGAGAACGGTAGCCAGCGATAGTCCCGAACATAGTGATGCAGACAAGGCAGCTTCGAGTACAGAACCGCCTGTGGAAGATGGTGGTATCGTAGCCGACGAAGACAGCGAGACGTGGATCGAGATCGGAGACAACGCTGTCGTGGTCGGCTCCTCGAATGCCCGCTCTCCTGATGACAGCCAACTCCCGAGTGACAAACCGACGTTGACGGATCGAGATACCATTCTCGCTCGTCCAGCCATAGATTCACTGCATCCCCGAGGAGTCCGCTGGTGTGGGACCGCCATTCGGAAGAAAGACTGGATGACGACGTTGACGCCCTTTACAGAGTCTCTGAACGGGACGTCGACCAGATCGATTACTTCCCCACTGGTGACACTCATCGACCAGTTGAGCGATATCGAACTCCCGATTGCATTTCAAGTCGTTTTCGAGCGCCGCGACAGCTGGAAGGCCGACGGAGACCTTCGGAAGGAGGATCTTGCGGATGGTCGTGATACACTCTCTCAAGAAATACTTGGGCCACTTCTGGAGTTCGATGATCAGTCGACGAGTACAACCGAACGGAAGCTGAGCGAGACAGTCCAAGAACGAATTGATCGGATCACGGCTAAAAATTCCAGTCGGACGTTCACAGCTAATTTGCGTGCTGTTGTAGTGCCACCTGAGAACGGTGAGCAACTCGACTCGCAGATTGCTTCCCTTCGACCTGTTTTTGATCCACTTGATGGCCCATTCTATGGAATAGAGGGCCAAGCAGTAGGAGATCGCGGATGGCGAGAAGCAACGAAGAAAAAGAAAGGCCGGACACTGCTCAAGCGTGTTCTCAATCGGGAGCTCACGACTGGCCGCGGAAAGACACGTCCCGATCTGGTACTGAGTGGCGACGAACTCGCCAACTTCATTCTCGTGCCTTCGGCTGACCAACTCAGCGTCGAGGGTACGAGAGGCACACGTGCAGAACAGCAGAGTCGAAATCCGCTGCCCCGTCCTCATCAGGATCTCATGCGTGAGTTCACTGATGGAATGGCCATCGGGTATGCACTCAGCGAGAATGGGGAGGCCGAAGACGTTCCGACACACATCCCGCCGGGCTTGCTACCAACGCACTACGGCCGATTCGGGACTACCGGTTCAGGAAAATCGAAGGCGCTGATCAACGACATCCTCTCACTGTACGAAAACACAGAGGGGCCGGTCATCCTCATCGATCCGAAAGGCGACGGGATGACCCAGAACTATATGCGGGCTCATGCTCGCAAGTTTGGAACCACCGACCTCGAAGAGAACGTGATCCACTTCCCGGTTCCTGATATCCTTCCCGGCTTTTCGTTCTTCGATCTCGAACCGTCGATGGAACGCGGTCGACGGCGTGTGGATGCTGTCCAGAGGAAGGCAGACCACTACGAAGAGATCCTGAAACTCGTGATGGGCGAGAATCGATACGAGCGGGCTACGGTTGCCCCCACGTTGATTAAGACTCTTATCAAGACCCTCTTCGATGAGGAGTATGGTCGGGAAAATGGGCTCTACCGTGAGTCGACCGACTATTTTGCTCACCGCCAGCTCGAATATGCTGTCGACAAGCTCTGGGAGGCTGGCCCACCACAACCGAATCCCGATGAAGCTCCTCAATCAGACGACGAGGAAGTCATTCGAGTGATTCGCCGGCAACTCCAACTCGACTCAAAGACGTTCGGGAACGTGATGGGCGGTGTGGGGAACCGTCTGGCATACATTTCGCAGGATACCCACCTGCGACGCATCTTCAACAACACCGAAAACCGGTTCGATTTCCGTGATCTCATCGACGAGAACACGGTCATCCTGTTCGACCTCGGCGATCTTCGCGAGGAGGCAGCCCGCATCATGACGGGTGTGATTCTGACCAATCTCGATGATGCGCTCAAAGAGCGAAAACGCGACCTCGCACAGTACCCAGAGGACTACGTTGTGAACCTGATCGTCGACGAGGCCGCATCGGTCGTGGTCTCGGGCATCATGAACGATCTCCTTGAAAAGGGTCGAGGCTTCCGCCTCTCGGTGGGCTTGTCGATGCAGTTTCCCGAACAGATGGAGGTCGAAGGCGGTCGGAAAGTCTACCTCAACGCCTTGAACAACATCGGGAGCTCGCTCATTGGGAAGATCAATGTCGACCGAGAGTTGGCCCGAGCAATGGCCCACGAGGAAATGGACCCCGTCGACTTCGCAAACCGGATTCGATCACTGCCTCGGGGGGAATGGATTGCCAGCCTGCCGAGTCCAACATTTGGAGAGACAGGACCGTATCCATTCAGTATCAAACCACTTCCAATTCCAGCAGGCCATCCCGAGAGCGACTACCCACTCACGCCTCGTGAAGAAGCTCAATTCGATGAAAAACTCTCGGCGATACATAGCCGAGCAACCAACACATTCGGAGTGCCGGAATCAGCAGCTCCTACCACACAAACACCAGCAGCGCTCCGTGAGGTTCTCAGCGTCACTGACGACAAACTGGATGTCGCCCTCGCAAAGGTAGTACGGAGTTTGCAGCTTCGAGATGGAGTCCGTGATGAAAATGGGGAGGTAGCAGTCGAGCAGGTCGATCAAGAACTCCGTCGACTGTTCGAAGACGTTGAGGTTGACCCGCCATCATACAATGAATTGGCAGACATCCGCCAACGCACCCGGTTCCTAGAGACGAGCGTCGATCTTGATGTCGACGAGGTCGTTGTTCGGCTCACTGCAGCGGGCGAAGACGTAGCTGCCCCCGACACAGGTGGGGTACAAGCTGCTGGTGGTAGTGGCCACGATGATGCACTCCTCCAGATCGAGGAGGAGCTCACTACGCTCGGATTTACCGTCTCGATTCTCTCACAGGATGGAAGTGAGAAGCCCGATGGACGGGCCACCCATCCCGAACTGGACGAAACGTTCGCTATTGAGGTCGAAACGACCACCCCAGAGAACCCAGCGAAGGTGCTCACTAACCTTCGGAAAGCTCAGCAAGCAGGAGAGATACCCCTCTTCGTCGTTCGCCCGGGAAATTCAGAGCTAGATTGGGCCAAGCGTGTCGAAGGAATCCTTTCGCCGCCTGTTCGAGAGCTTCAGAGCGGCGAGATACGATTCTACACCGACGACTCGCCAATCACATTCAATGGAGGTGCAACCGAAGAGGGCGGAGTCACTGCTATTCGCCCCGTTACAGGAAGTGACGACAACCGTCGAAGCATCTGGGTGCGAGAAGACGATTCGATTGTTCTCTACGATGGAACTCGAACAGAGTACGTACGATTGGGATCGCTTTCAGCAGTGACGAAAGACCGCGTTCCCGCAATATACAGCTATGATCACACCGCGAACGAGTATCTGGTTTACGAGCCCGGTGAAACTCATACTTACGAGTCGAAAACAGCGTTTGAGAAAGAGTGGGTTCCGATCAAAATCCCGTTTGTCCCAGAAGATTGTCTCCAAGAGCCTGCCTTTGGGAGCGATTCTTATTGCATCGTCATCCTCCCCGTCGACGGTGAACCAATGGCCTACTCTGACGGAGTCACGAGCCCACTCCATACGCTCTTAGAGACTTCATTCACCACTGTTCAACCTGAGTCGACGGGTGATGGGACTCATTCCTCAGATGGGGAACAAGGTTCTGGGTCGACAACCTCTGAGGAAAATTCCCACGGTGAGCAGCCAACAACTCCCTCTCAAGAATCAAGTTGGAAGGACGATCCAGATGCTGCAATCGGACAGTTTGCATCGCAGTGGATCGTCGAAGATGAGGACGGAGTGGCAACTTCAGTCGAGGTCTATGAGGTGTATCAGTCGTGGGCTGAAAAGCAGGATATAGAGCCGGACTCAAAGAGCTGGTTCGGTCGGCGTCTCAACAATCAAATCTCGTTTGAACGAACGACTGAACGACAGGATGGCGTTCCTATACGATGCTACAAGGGCATCAGACTCAGACATGGCGAGGTTGGAGATGAATAACAGATTTAGATGTTTCAGCCGCTCTGGGGCGGGTGAACAGCATTTCGTGTTACTCCGATACTGTTCGACTACTATTGCCCGACGAAAAACGCAAAAACGCAAGACGGAGTGCTGTTACAGCAAATTCAAGCTTGGCGTAACACAGCGGTGTCTTAACGATTATGCCGTACATGCTGTTCAGGCTAATCTCACGGGATTTCCTGCTCAAATTGGAAATCCGTTACGGCAAAAACCAACTAGTATAGGACGGGGGGTCCCCGTTGGGACCAAGGGATTGGATCGGAATTCGGCACGGCGTGAATTTTGTCGACGCTCGATGGCGATGAGAGCGATGGATGGAGAGAAAAAATGAGCAACAGAGTACTGGCAGATAAGACAACTATTCCGGAGACAATCTGCGAACGTGAACAGTGGGTCTGCTGGAAGAAAACTCAACGAGATGGCAACACAACAAAAATACCGGTAACTCCTGGAGGTGGTGGGTTCGCATCGTCGACTGACCCCGAGACATGGGCTGGTTTCGAAATCGCCCTCGAATACGCCCGAACAGGGAAGGCCGATGGCGTGGGATTCGTCTTTACTGACGACGATCCGATTGTCGGCGTCGACCTCGATGACTGTCGCGATCCCGAGACTGGTGAGGTCGACTCTGAGGCCCAGGACATCATCGAACGGCTCGACTCCTATACAGAAATCTCGCCGTCTGGAACCGGCTATCATGTGCTCATCGAAGGCGAACTCCCCGAAGGCCGAAACCGACGGGGACACATTGAACTGTACGACAGGGCTCGGTTTTTCACCGTCACCGGAGAGCACATCCAGGAGACTCCGACCCACATAGCGCGTCGACAAGACGCACTCGTGGCTATCCATCGTGAATACGTCCAAAGGTCCAGCAGTGATGAGAAGTCCAACTCACCGAATCGTGGGGGATCTGAGGACCAGTCAGACACCATTGATAGTACTGACGCTACGGTCGACAACGCGAACGCTGATCTCGATGATGAGAAACTCTTGGAGAAAGCTCGGCGTGCTTCAAACGGACCGAAGTTCGAGCGACTCTGGGGAGGGAACACTGGTGGATATGAAAGCAACTCTGAGGCCGATATGGCCTTGTGTTGTTTACTGGCTTTCTGGAGTGGCGGTAACCAGAGACAAATGGATCGGTTGTTCCGTCAGTCGGGCTTGCTGCGTGAGAAATGGGATGAGGTCCACTTTGCCGATGGGTCGACCTACGGTGAGAAGACTATCGAGAGAGCGATTTCGAACACCTCGGAGTTCTACGATCCTGGTCGTGGGAACCAATCCAAGCAATCTCAAATCACGAGTGAACCATCGGGTGAGGCTACCACTGATGTTGGCGTTGTCGTAGAGGAATCAACACGTAGTCAGGCGTATCTCACCGAGAAAAATCGACTCTTGGCCGAGCGTGTCGACGCACTCGAAACTGAAATTCAACGACTCAAAGACGAGCTGACCAGTCGTGATCAGGAGACACAACAAGCTCTCCAAGAGGACGTAGAGGAGTCGAGCACAGAATCTGTGTGGAAACGGACTAAGCAGCGGTTCTCACGTAGATAAGACGAGTCGACTCGCTAATATTGAATAATATATGCGACCCTAGGAAAGATATTTTTGCTATGGGGCCGAAACACTAGCAATGAGCGATATCAACGAACGGGTGGTCGACGAGTGGATGGAGTCGACGACGGCCCGAGAGCGCGTCAAAGAGATACTCGAGGAGACAACCACCTATTCGAAAGTAAGCGCCATTGCAGACCGCGCTCGCGTGAGCGAACCGACTACCAGAAAGTACCTCAATGAACTCGTCGAGGAGGGGATCGGCACCACCGAACAGGACGGCCGTGCTACCCTGTACAAACGCAATCAAGGTCGACTCGTCGACAGACGGATCGAAGAACTCCGGACGACGTGTTCACATCAAGAACTCGTTGAGGGCATCCAGGAGATGAAAGAATCAATTCAAGAGTTCCGTGAGACCTACGATGTCGAGAGTCCCGAAGATCTCGTAATCGAACTCGAACCCGGCGACGAAGGATGGAGTGACGTTGGACAGTGGCAGTCGACACGTCGAAACCTTGCGATTGCGAAGGCCGCCATCCAAGTCGACGAAGCATACCGATTGGCCGAGGCCGACGTGTGACTGACGACTGGGACCGAATCGACACAGGTACTCCCGATCCGGATTTGATGAGGCGGGTTCGAACGGTCGCTGAGAACTACGAACCACTTGTGGCTACTACCTGATTCAAGCAGAGAGTCCCGGCCTTCAGGTCGGGCGTGAATCCGACACTTCACTGTCCACGTTTGACGCTTATTTCGGGGTATCCTCTCTGACTTTCTTCTCGCCTTCGAGGAGTAATCCTTTCCACGTCAACCCACGGTGCTTTTTCAATTCTTTCAGCCGCTCATACTGTTCATCATCGTCAAATTCGATGCGAACTTCGACCATACAGTAACACATAGACCACATTTTTATGTGTGTTCTGATGCAACCAGTAGGCGATGAAGCGAGCCAACACGTTCGAGGTGGTTCCTCTGTCCGACACGGACGAGGAGTTGCTTCGATGCCTGTTGGACGCTTCTGCCGCTCTGTGGAACGAAATTAACTATGAGCGCCGCGAGAACTACGCCGACACGGACGGAGACGTGTGGGACATCAGCGAATATCGTGGTCGCTATGGCGGTACGCTCGGCGCTTCGACGGTTCAGCAAATCGAACGGAAGAACCGCGAAGCGTGGAAGTCGTTTTTTAGCCTCAAAAAGAAAGGCGGAGCAAACGGCAAACCCGGTTTCTGGGGCAACTCGAAAGAGGGGAGAGAACTCCGCACGTACATCCGCAACACATCATACTCTATCGAATGGGGTGAATACTCTCGGCTCGAAATTCTCGTCGGCAAAGATCTGAAGGACGAGTATGGGTTGGGACACCGCGAACGCCTCCGACTCGAAGTTCGGGGCGACCCCAACTGGATAGAATACGAAAAGCAGGGTCGGTTGGAGTTGTTCTACGACGAACAAGCACAGACGTTCAGGGCCTTTCAGCCAGTCACCATCGATGATTCTCGACTGGCACACCCACTGGCTTCGGAAGAAGCCGCTCTGGACATTGGTGCGAACAATCTCGTCGCTTGCACAACCACGACTGGTCAGCAATACCTGTATGAAGGACACGGCCTGTTTGAGCGATTCCGCGAAACCACGCGAGAAATCGCCCGCCTCCAATCACTGTTAGAGAACGATCGGTACAACAGTCACCGTATCCGACGCCTGTACGACCGACGTACCAAGCGACGTGACCATGCTCAAGACGCACTCGCCCGTGACCTCATCAAACGGCTCTACAGCGAAGGCGTGGCAACGGTGTACGTCGGAGCCTTGACCGACGTGCTTGATACACACTGGTCGGTGGAGACGAACGCAAAGACGCACAACTTCTGGGCGTTCCGAGCGTTCGTGACCCGACTGTCGTGTACCGCCGAAGAGTACGGTATGTCGGTGGAAGGACGGTCGGAGGCGTGGACGAGTCAAGAGTGTCCCAACTGTGGGTCGACAGAGGATACGATACGCCACCGCGACACGCTGACGTGTTCGTGTGGGTTTGAAGGACACGCAGATCTCACAGCATCAGAGACGTTCTTAAGAAGGCAAACAACGGTAACACGGTCGATGGCACGACCTGTATGCCTCAAGTGGGACGACCATTCATGGTCAGAGTCATCACGCTCAGTTCCCAACGAGGAGCATACGAACCCGCAAGTTGCCTCCGTGGGTCGGTAAGCGATACCCCCAGCGCGAGGAAACC
>Ga0306877_1000049_pt1 | contig 64525 bp, 59 predicted proteins | sample AntDeeMetagenom2_FD_190419 | JGI IMG/M metagenome (GOLD analysis project Ga0306877, IMG submission 190419) | Saline lake microbial communities from Deep lake, Antarctica - Metagenome #2 (v2) (version 2) | ecosystem: Environmental > Aquatic > Non-marine Saline and Alkaline > Saline | place... | reverse complement strand
CTCCTGCATCTGCTCCAAGAAGGGCCCCAAGACCGACGCCTGCACCTGCTCCTGCATCTGCTCCAAGAAGGGCCCCAAGACCGACGCCTGCACCTGCTCCTGCATCTGCTCCAAGAAGGGCCCCAAGACCGACGCCGAGACCTGCCCCAAGACCTGCCCCAAGACCTGCTCCAAGACCTGCTCCAAGACCTGCTCCAAGACCTGCTCCAAGACCTGCTCCAAGACCGGCCCCAGGACCAAAAATATGCCCCGAAAATAAAATCTTAAATCCTTTGTCAAATAGATGTATAAATATCACAGGAGATTTGTATAAAAAATTAAAGAAGAATGGAATTTTCTGAGTAAATATTTAAGAATATTTTTATAAACCATAGATATAATATACTGGTTTATGTAATTCCAATCGTGATTTTAGTAGTTGCAGTGATGCTACTTTTCATTTTCAATACTGAAAAATTTGGACTTACCGATGTTCAAAAGTATAAGCGAAAAGGAGCCGAGCGCGAGTTTTGTAAAGCGTCTAATTTCGCTCAATGCAATTAGGTTAAAAAAATAAAACCTTTTATAAAAATGAAAGTATTTACAGACGGAGCATGTAGTTCCAATGGTAAAGCCCTTGCAAAAGCAGGATGCGGAGTATATTTTCAAGATACACAGGAGGAGTTCAGCCTCCCGCTAAAAGAGGCCATGGAATTATGTGGTATAACTGGTAAAATATCAAACACTAACAATACAGGAGAAATGATGGCTATTTTATGTGCTCTTAATTTAATAAAGGATAAAACACAGGAAGTTGCCATTTATACGGATTCAATGTATTCTATCAATTGCATCTCTATATGGCTCAAAGCGTGGAAGAAAAATAGTTGGAAAACAACGACAGGAAAGGACGTAAAAAATCAGTCTATCATCAAGGCCATAGACAAGAAGAAATCAGAATTTAAAAGCGTTATCTTCATATACGTGAAGGCTCATACATTAGAACCAGAAGATAAATGCTCTGATGAACATTCTATGTGGCTTGGAAACTATACTGCAGATAATCTTGCAACTTCAGCAAGAACTTGAACTTAAACTTAAATTTACAGTAATTACAAATGACTATAAATTTAATTGCGTCTGTATTTGAACATCAGGGAAAACTCGCTATAGGTTCGATGGGAAATTTAGCAATAAAAATCAAAAGAGACATGGATTTTTTTTCAAAAATAACAAGATTTTCATCTAATAAAAGCAAAACACCCAATATTGTATTAATGGGAAGAAAGACCTACTTTTCTATACCTGAAAAAAATCGCCCTCTTGTAGATAGAATAAACATTGTATTAACGAACAGCATGGAACTTTTGTCGGATACTTTTACAATGGAGGATATCACGAAGCCTTATTTTATGAATTTCAATACATTTTTACGAATTTATTTAATATACAATCCAACCGTATTCGTGATTGGTGGAGGAGAAGTGTATAATCAATTTCTTTCAGGCTCTATGCCACAGGAACTACAGCCTAAAAATCTTTACATTACTCAGGTGACTGGGGACCCATCTATTCAAACGCCAGACTGCTTTATGGACCATCCATCTTCAAAATTTAAACTGATAGGATATTCTCCTGAATATGCTCAGGAAAGTTTTTCTTTTAGATTTCTAATATACACTCTACACGAGCATGTATCGGAAGAATTCAAATATTTAAACTTTGCAAAAGAAATTCTTGAAAAGGGGATTTCAAGAATTGATAGGACTAAAATAGGAACAAAAAGTATTTTCGGGGCTCAACTTCATTTTGACATCAGTAAAAGCGTTCCCATGCTTACTACAAAGAAGATTTCTTTCAAATCTATTTTGGAAGAATTGCTTTGGATTTGTAGAGGGGATACAGATTCTAAAATTCTTTCAAGAAATGGAGTGAAAATATGGGATAAAAATACAAGTCGCAAATTTTTAGATGAAAGAGGCCTTGAATACAGGGAAGGTGTATTAGGCCCTGGATATGGATGGCAATTACGTCATCAAGGGGGGGCATACAAGGAGCAATACGCAGACACCGCTGGTTTATGTATAGGTGGATTTGATCAATTGGAATATGTGATTGATTTGTTAAAGAATGACCCATTCAGTAGAAGAATAATGATATCTTTTTGGAACCCAAGTGATTTTCATATGACCGCTTTACTTCCGTGTCATGTGACAGTTCAGTTTTATGTAACTGAACGAAATGGAGAAAAACATCTAAGTTGTCATTTCATGATGAGAAGCAATGATATTTTTCTAGGCAACCCCTTCAATTTGATGAGTTATACCTTGCTGACATATATTCTTGCTCTAAAATGTGGAATGGTACCTGATAAATTAGTTTATACGTGCGGAGATGCTCATATTTATAACAACCACGTCATTCAAATAAAAGAACAGATATCAAGAACTCCTCGCCCACTTCCAGGACTAGATATAAACCCAGAGGTAAAGACAAAGGACTGGGTAAAAATGTCTCTACAAGATTTTAAACTTGTAGGGTATTTTCCTCATCCAGGTATTAAGGCGGATATGGCGATTTAAATATTATATTTTTTTAGTTGGTATGGTTAAATGGAAAACTTTGTATTAGAATATAAAAGCATTCTCTCTGGCATCCAACAATTTACAAATTTCTCCAGAATTTACTTTTCCAATCAAAACATTGACTGGGTCCAGACAAATTTAAGATATAGAGTTTATAAGGAATCAGGTGATATCATAGGAAAACAAGACGAGAAAGAATTGGTGCTCATAATGCGTTCAGTTTACCTTGAACTTTCCCTCAACCCAACCGAGGTATCTGAATATAGTAAAAACTTGATCAGTCTAAATATGTCGGTTATAACTGGGCTCGTTCCAAAATTATTGGTGGCGATAAACTCTCACAAGAGATACCAGCAGGACGCTTTAAATGTGAGAACCCCTCTCGCTCGCCCGAAAAATACAAATGTAAAGGGAACTCATGATCCGTTGGGTTTCTCTGATGCTCTTGGCATCAATACTTTTTAAGTTTTCATTATGAACAATACAACCAAAATAATAATCATAACAGCCGTGGTTATAAAATAAACGCTGGTAACTATGATGATAGGTTGTATTTTTTCTAAAATATGCATGATGAGAGGATCGAGTATTTCATCGTGTATCAATTTTTTATTATTTTCTTTTCTACATTCATCAAGGCACATTTTAACTAATTGCTGAGAAATCTTTTCCATTACAATAAAGATGTTGAAAAAAATAGACTTATTAATCGCAACTAAACAATAGATGGTATAATTCTACTTGAGAAATCATGCTCCGATGAACTGTACTTGTATGTTGTTTTTCCGAGTAGATCGCTATGTGTTATAGCAGAATTGATAGAATCATGAATTCCAATGTATTCTTCTGGGTAAACTTTATTGCTGAGTTGGACGTTTACATGCTCAGGGCCAACGCCTTTAGCATGAGTTCCTCCAGGAACATAAGACCTTGAAGGCTTTGTTATAAGTTCTGCGTTATAGTACTGTTCTCTACTTTCGGGTAGATGAATGCTGGGGGATTCCATATTACCAGTATAAGTGTATAATGTATTTTGTTTGTTTGTTATTTTGGGAGTGTCCTCAAGACCCTTGTACATTGCTTCATCTCCCTTGAGGCCAATTAGTTCCAGTCTATTGGTACTTTCTCTTTCCTGTTCTGGTAAAAAGTAAGTTTCTTGTGTTTTTTCGTCGCGAAGGGAAATATCATTCGTGTGATTTCTAACCCAATCATTTGCAAGTGTATTTCTTGTATCACCTCCATATATAGTAGATTTTCCATCGTCTGTTTTAGACAAACGAACGACAGGTCCTAGTCTTTGGTTTTGTACTGCCCTCAAAGAATAATCTTGTTCCATGGCTTGCTTGTTGGTAGTGTCTCTAAATGCTTCCTTGTAATTTGCGACATATTGTTTGAGCGTCGATGAAGGTGCATTTGTAAGATATTTATTAGGTGAGTTTTTATAGTATGTTTCAGGTCGTTTTTTGGTCAATTTTCCTATGAACCCTAACCTGCTTTCCAATACCCCATGATTAATTTTTGCCTTGAAGGAACTTCTTGGATTGTTCCTGGTGCGAAGTTCGTCTATTGTTCTTGAAACAGGCCTCACAAGTTCCTCTGGGATTGGTGCAATTTTCTTTTGCTCGAATGGAAGCGAATTCGTCATTTTATTAGAGGTTATATATTTTGATAGGTCCCGTTCAAAATGATGTCCGTATATATTTTCTGCAGGGTTTACAGTTTGAAAACTTTCTGTCTTGGCAGGTTTTAGTTCTCCATTATGACGACTTAATATAGTGGCCGAATTATTGTTCATCACGGTATTTGGATGACCCCCAAAAAACGGGACCATATTATCATGGGAATAATCAGCACGACCGTCGGTAAGTCTGCTTACATTTTCAAAATTTTCTTTTTTATTGAATTCTGCATCCTCGGGCTCCGCGTAATATCTCATTGCCATATTAAACATTGGGCCAGAAAATGCTTGTTTTGAATTATCTACAACGATAGGCACTTGCTCATCTTCAAATCTTACGCTCTTTGCATTATCACGTGAGTTAGACTTTACATTGGATACAACAGTGTATTTATTAGTGTTCTTTATGTCCTTTGATTGACTGTAAAATTCTGATAATTTACTTCTCTCTTCGTTCTTGGCTTTTTTATAATCCTTTGATTCATAAACGGTCTCTCCATTTGGAATATCATTAGGGGATATTGTATATCTCTTTGGATGTTCTGTTGGTTTTTTACTTGCAAAGTTATATCCCACAACTGCAAGAACACTCAATAAACCGACGGATAGATCCATTATACACATTGTTTATAAAAAAAATTCCATTAAAAATCAACAACTCGCAATAAATCTCCAATTTATACCCGATACCTTTTCATTATCCATCAAATGTAGAATAATTTTCTTCCATAAGACATCCTGCTTGATGAGTTTTTCTCTGCTTTTCAATAATTGAAAATAGGATAGGTACTCGTCCAGTCCCAGAATTTCGCAGAATTTATAGATGATATATGGATAACTAAAGAAATTTTTTCTATCTCCTTTTAACATTTCAAAAGGTTCTTGTATAACGACAAACATTTCCTTGAGTTTATTTACTACCTCCAAGGGCATATGTAAAGGATTTACGCCGCAAATTTGAGATATTATAGCAGGTATATGGTCGTATAATTTTGGTTCTTTTAGAGATTTTAATATCTTCTTTATTTTTTGATGAGTTATTTTTGAACTGTCCAGTACCCTCTCTTTATGTAATTCCAATTTTATCTTGTTTAGTGTATCTGAATCTACTGAAACATGTTCCTTGGCCTGTATATGATTTAACCATTCTGTAAAATAATTTATCCGCTTATAAGCAAAACTCACAGACATTGATCCATAATTTTCATAATCTTTATACGAAATACCATCTGCAATTTTTCCACTCACCAAACCACACTGCGGGCATATAAGATCTTTTTCTCTATTCTCTTTGATTTCTACCCTGCAGTGCTCGCAGCAATCAACGATGATAGTTTTTGTCTTTTTATTTTCATAGTAAATTTTGTCATTGGCATAATAATAATTCTTTACTATTTCTTGTTGTTCTTGATGATCTTGGTGTTCTTGTCTTTCTTGACGTTCCTTGAAATTACTTTTTACATTTAAAAATTTTATCTCAGGCTCTACCCTCGATGAATTGTTTTCATTAAAGTAATCCATCAATATTGAATGGGAATTTAAAAAATATTCATTTTGTTCTTCTTGGCTCTCTATATCGGCCAGCATTTTTAAAAGTATATTTGAAGATTTCACTTTGATGATATCACTACATCCACATACAATACATGAAGTTTTATTAGAGGGTAAATAATCAAGACATTGTCTGCAAAATCTATCTGTTTTTTTATCTGGGAACGTTTTTATGATGGTTTTTCTTCTGGGTATACTCAAGGAAAGTCTATCAAAATATTCCATTTTTTCATAGTGTATTTGCTCAACTGTCTTGTTTGATTTATGTTCATTTGTTTTACTCTGTTTAGTTCTTTTCCTCTCCCTTATGTTAAAGGACATATATGTCTATATGTTTTCGTGTCTTTAAGTTTTACTTAAAATTTTGATAATTTTTTCTTTGGTGATTTTCTTTTTTCTTTACATTTGCTTTCAATTTCGGACTTCTTCATTTCATGTACTGTCTTTGGTGTTTTTTTGTTAATTTTAACGCTCGGTCTACATACTGGGTATTTTTCAGATTTATCAGCCCTACCACATGGCTTGTATCCGCCAGATGAATTTTTTTCGCATATATTTATCCATTTTTCAAGTTTCCATCTCACGAGGGAACTTGATTTTTTTGAAGAAACATCAAGGTATTCGCCTCCTTGTTTCTTATATTGATTTGAAATCCAAAAACTTGCATAAGCAGATGGAAAAGCCTTGAATTTTATTTTGGCTTCGAGCCTTATCTTTTCCCATAATACTTTATCTTTAGCATTTTTCATATATTAACAATGTATAAAAAAATCAAATATTTTCATTGTTTTTTTATATACATATATAAATGTCATTTCAAAATAATTCGATGTTGATGCCTAGAAGATCTGATTATTCCCCGAGGGCAAGTGTTGCGAGGGCCAGTGTCGCTTCAACGATTGCTCCTCCTCCATCTACTACGCCTGATTCTGAAAAAATAACAAATATCATGAAAAATAAACTTTATTTTATCCTAGATATTAGGAAAAAAACAAACAGTATATCATCACAGGATTTGATTGAAGTTATAAATATCAGAAATTTCCCTCGTTATTCTGATAAAAACAAAGCAATTTATGATAAAATTCTAAGCGATGTAAATAAAGGAAAAAACAAACCTTTTGCTGTAGACTACGTCGCTACTAAAAAAATACCGCTTTCTATGAAATTGAAATTGAAGGGATACGAATATAGAAAGAACCTGGAAAATCTCTTGCATATAGATTCTGGAAATTTTGAAAATTTACCCTTCAAAAAAAACAGTGAAAAAAAAGCTAGAATCAAAGCATCCAATGTTTTTTAGATGCGCTAAATTGTAAATATATTTTTCAGTATGATTGTTAAATGTATATTCTATTCTACAGTAAAAATTGCAAATACTCCATTAAATTGATAAACATCCTCGAAAAATCAGGAGAAGAAAGAAATTTCAAATGTATTTCAGTTGATAGTTTAGAAGGAAGAAAATTTGCAGTCAATAACCAGATTTCAAAAGTTCCCACTATTATCATCAATGATAGAAAAATGGATGGAGTAGATGCCTTGAAATGGGTGCAAGATAATCTAAATTCCAAGTCAGTCAGTTCAATGAGCACGAGACAAAACAAAACCCCAGGCCCAAGTAAGAAGGTATCGTGCATTGGAGGATATACCCCGCAATCATCATACGAAAGCGTACTTGGCTCAGGAGAATACAGCGAAAGTAAATATTCTATGGTTTCTCAGCATGAATCTATTATAACTCCACCTGAAGACTCTGAAACAGAAAAATCCTGCTTCGTATTATCATCAGACAATATCACAAACGGAGGAAAGGTTATATCGGGGAAAAACGATGACAAATCCAATAAATTTGAAAGTGATTTTGAGAAACTAAAACGATCAAGAGAAATTTAGAATTAAAAATACTATGATATAAATGAGGTACAAGATAAAGTACAAGATACATCCAGAGGAATATTCAAAAGTATGCTATGGGGATACAGACAGTGTCTTTATGATACTCAAAACCCCGAGTTATAAAAAATTTACAAAACTGACTAAAGTAGATGAAGAACTGAAGGGAAAATTGATGGAAGAGTCTTTTGATGAAGGTAAAAGACTTGCCGAAGAGATTTCTAGGTATTTATTCAAAACACCTATAAAACTCGAGTTTGAAAAGGTATATTACCCGCTGATTTTGTTCAGTAAAAAAAGATACATAGGAAATTATTACGGACAGTCGCCTCATAAAATAGATTTCACTGAAAATAAAGGAATTGTATTGAAAAGACGAGATAATCCAAACATTGTAAAAAAACTATATAAAGAGTTTATATACCCTATCCTTGAGCAAGGAAGACCAGGTATAAAGGATGCGGTGGATTTTTTAAGGAGCGAAATCATCAGTATAATTCAAAATAAAAACGATATATCCGACTTGATAGTCACCAAGGCAATAGGAAAAGCCTATGCTAAAGATAGATGTAATTTATGTAGCAAACCAGCAACCAGAAAAAGACAAAAATACAACGATGAAAGAGAACCGTTTGTTTTTTCATGCAAAACCCATATGGAAGAAGAGCCTTTCCTGAGGAAAGATCAAGAAAAAAAGGAAGTTATATTAATAAATGCGTATGCGTCAGAAAACTCCCCTCATATTGCTCTGTGTAAAAAGATTGCGGAAAGAGACCCTGGGAATGCTCCTGTTAGCGGGGATAGAATTAACTATGTTTTTGTAGAAATCCCGGGAAATCCAAAGGCAAAACTTTTTGAAAAGGCAGAAGACCCTGTGTATGCGACTGAACATAACCTAAAGATTGATGTGTCTTACTACATTAATAATCAACTCAAGAAACCTATATCAGAATTGCTTCAGTTTTTGATAGATGACCATGAAACTTTTTTTGATAAGATACTACTAGAGAACAAACCAAAAGAAATCACATACAAAGGCACTTTTACCTGGTAATCTTAATGTATCGGATTGTTTAATTTAAATATAACTATATATAACTATAATATGGACATTGCGTTATTCAACATATACAGAGGTAAATTTTTAAAAGAAGACGATCTATTATTTATAATAGAAGCTAACCCTATCTCTGAATCATTGGAATTTGAAATAAAGTTAAAAAAAAGATTGAGAAAATATAGAAAATTTTTTAAAAATGTAAGTATAAATTTTTTAAGCGATACTGTTTTTTTTGAATCACTACACGGACATAATATCGTGGCTGAAAAGATTCTAAGATTCTAAGATATCCCATATAGAGATTTCAGTTTTGATTTCTTCAAATTCGATTGGTTTTTTGACTAAATCATTTTCATTGAATATATTTGAAACCCACTTGATGGTGGATTGAAGCTCTTCTTTCCCTGAAAAGAGGATGCTACCTGTTCTAAATATAGTTATTTTTGTGTTTTGATAATCAATTTTAACACCAGGATATTTACAAGGATCAAAATTATATTTTATTTCATTCTGAGATAGAAAGGAACATAATAGTTCTCTATCTATGGAATCTCCATCAGGTAGTATATATTTCATATTGCAATTGACGTTGGCCAATTTCAAATTTAAAATTTCTGGGTTTTCTTTACAAGCAAAATAATCTATGACCACTTTGCTCGGGCTTCTGTGGTCTATAATATCCCCAGTGATATTTATCTTCATTACCCCGATAGGTGTAGCATTTATATATTTATCATGGATAGTATAAGAACCGTCTGTATCCTTTGTAAAATATGCTCCTTTCAAGCAAAGATTCTTGCTTTTTCTCTTCATTAAATACTCCAGAAATCCTATATATTCACAATTTATATTGTAAAGTTTCTTTTTCTTTTCGAGGTGCTTATTGCTTATAAATATTCTGTCGTCAAAATCAGATACTACACAAACTTCCCCGTCAATGATAAAAAACCCATTCTTGTATGAAGATTTGCAAGTATATCTTCCTTCGTTTTCCACCAATACTTTGTTATTATAACAGCATATTTTACCCATCATCGTAGGAGCATCAATCACCTCTCCCTTTATCCCTGGTAAAAGTTTCAAAACATCCATCAGATTTTGTTTTGCAGCCTCAATGGTCTTGACGCCTGATATCTGAAAATTTCCGTTATTGAATAATTTTACATTAGCCTTGTTTTTCAATCCAAATGTTATCTGGTTGAAGAATGTTTTACAGTCTGTTTCGCCTTTAAGTTCCTTTTGTCTGTTATTAAACTGGGTCTTCAGTACAATACCTCCTATACAAAAGAACCTAAAAATCATAGGAAGGTCAAATTTAGTATCCGTGCTCCCAGTAATAACGGAATTACTTGTATTGATGGGAGTAAATGCTGCCATGCAAGATACTATTGTTAATTCTATTTAAAGGATATTATTTTTCAATTTATTTCTTAAAATCTATGTGTATTTTAAGAAAAAATTATTACTACTTTACTACTTACTGCTGCTGCTCATTACACCATATATGACAATGAAAAAACGATTTGATCAGGCGACCCTCGTAAATTTCCAGATAAAATGTCCTTTGTGCTTGTTTTTGATAAAAATTGCTTCATTTCTTCAGGGGTGATGGGCTTGGTTCTTACAGATGATGATAAAATCAACGAAACAATTCCTGCGACTATAGGTGTTGCCTGGCTTGTTCCATCAAATGTTTCTGTTCCACCTCTAGGTACTGTGGATTTGATACGGCTTCCTGGTGAAAAAATATCAACGCATTTCCCCCAATTTGAAAAATAACTTATTTTATCACCCTTCTCAAATGCTCCTACGGTTATAGCGGACGGCTCTGATGCAGGGCTTGTATTACAAGCATCCGAGTTTTCATTACCAGCAGCAGCAAGTACAAATATATTTTTATTTGTTGCCTCCTTTACTGCTCTATTTAAAGCAATACTTACACCTCCACCGAGCGAAAGATTGATGACTTTAAACCCCTTGAGTTTGTCTTTTACGATGTAATCAATGCCTCTAAGTACGTTTGATGTCCTGCCAGAGCCCTTACAGTCCAACACCTTTACAGAAATCAAAGCAGTATCCTTTGCTACCCCGAATGTTTTTGAACCGATGATACCTGCTACGTGGGTCCCGTGAGAATCCATACATCCGTCTGGTCCTTCTGAATCTGCAAAATTTCCACCCCAGGTAGCCCTTCCTTCAAATTCCGGGTGTTTAACGTCTATACCTGTGTCGACTACATAATTTAAAACACCTTTACCTCCTGAAGTATGACTGAAATACTTTCCATTTAGACGAGCACTTCGTTGATCTACTCTGTCCAGGTGCCAGTCTGGGTTTTCCTGAAGATTGTATAAAGAATTTTTAGAAATAATAGAGTCCTCTTCGATGTGGATTACATCAGCATTCCCGTACATATAGAACGGAGGTTCTGGGCTATCTACGAAATGAAAAGTGATATCTCCTATTTTGATTGAATTTTCAATTATTTGTTTTTCCTGTACAACCAATACTGGGGTTTTTGTAGTGATGATATATCTTTTGGCCAATGCTCCAGATAATAAAAACAACAGTGATAACATGTTATGAATAGATATGTTTATTTATCTTTAATATACATCTAAGAATTTTGATTATAAACAGAATATTCCCATTCATACAATTCTAATAAAAGTCTATCAATTGCTTTGCATTTACATGCTAATAATTTTAAATTGTTAGGATCTGTTCTTAGAAAATCATAAAGCAATATAATAATTCTATCTCCTGCATCAGCATATAAATTTAGATCGATATTCTTCAAGTAACCATCGTATCTTATTCTTGTTTCATTTATAAAATCAATGGAAATCTGGGAAAATTTTAAATTCTTGTTTGCGATTAGTTCTTGGTATGGTTTTTCAGAATCATATAGTATATTTTTTTTTAGCCTCGTACATAGTTCATCAATTTCCATTTCCATATAATTTCTTTTTTTATTTTTAAATAAAATTATTTCTTTATTTTTTTATATATATAGATTATAAATGTCTGCTTTAACGACGATTATTATAGTAGTAGTAGTACTTATTTTACTTGCAGGTGTTGGTGTTATTATTTATCTTGCCGTCGAGGAACCTCATCTACTAGGAATGCCTGGAAAATGCAGGCCTACTGGAGTTTTTGGAGAGTTTGAAAAATGCAATGAAGAGGGAAAGACATCGAGAGTCAGGCCATATGACGGGGAAAACTACGAGCATTGTAATTACACTGAAACAAAAGATTGCTCGGAGGTCGAGAAAGATTGTGATTATGCACCCTGGGAATTTGGCGATGTTGATAGCGATGGGAAATATACAAAAACAAGAGGATTGAATTCAGGTGCCGCTAACCTCTGCACACAATTATCTGTCAATGAATCCTGCGAGTATTCAGAATATGGAGCCATGTCAGAGCACGACCCTGTATCTGGAGCAAAAACACAATCAAGAAGTTTAATTTCTGGTCCAATGGAGAAATGCTTGGATTTGATTAAAACTAAAACTTACAATACTATCGAAATAGATGTTAGACAAATTGACGGGAATAACAAGATATCTGTAGGTGTCCTCGGGGAGAGCGATAAGTGGATGGGCTGGATAATAGACCCGATAGCATTAGTGGCTGGTAAAAATCTTATGTACACCGACATTACCGTTAATAAAATAAGAATTTTCTATAGAGACGAAGGAGATATCTACCTCAAAGATATTAAATACAATGGAGTTTCTATAATGGCTACAGGGGTGTCTCCCAGCGGGAACGGTACAGTATCAGCCGGGGCAAAATTAGGAAATATTTTTTGGCGGTCTGATTATGACTATACCACTGCTTAGTTTCTACTATTTAAATAAATTTTTAAAAGATATTTTCTTTTAAAAATGTTTTGTTTATTTTCTGATTAAATACGAAGTCTTTGCGAACTTGCTTCAAGAATTCTTTCTATATTTGCTATGGAATCTATCACTTTATTTGTCTTTGAATTTTCCTTTTTCTCTTTGATATCGTCCGTTTCCTTTATTGTTTCTTTGAATGGTCTTATGAAAATGAAGAATACAAGAAGCATACTTGCGATGAATGTAAATAGATTTCCAAGAAAATCACCGTATTTTATATCCACCCCTCTAATTTTGAAAAAGAGTCTATCAATATCTACTTTGTAAATTAAAGCGGATATCATCGGTATTATTATATCAGATATGAATGAACCGATAACGACTGAAAAAGTCTGACCAAATATCACAGCCACTGCAAAATCTGCAATGGTTCCATTGAGAAGAAAATACTGCAATTCTTCTATTAACTGCATATACAACTATTCAATAAAAAAAATCAATAAAATCTACATAGCAATTCATCTATATAAAGTTTATTATCAACTGATAAATTTGACAGTACATTTGAATTTTCCTGGGCTCTTCTTATGAGGTATGGGATTGCTGTTATCACAGGTCCGTACGGGATGTATTTATACACGCTGTATCCGCTTCCTGCTATATCAAACGTAATATCGTCCTTCATTCCATATAATTGTCCGAATTTTATATTTCCACGAGCAGACGGCTTTATATGCCTCATTGCTAAAAGTATAGATTCTTGATTATGGGTAGCCAACATAAGATTTACATTCATCCCTTTATGAATTTCGTCAATGCAGTGTTCTACTCCCTCGTTATAATTTGAATGAGTTGCCTCAATTGAATTGTGTAAAATATCAGGATTCTCTGATTCCATATACGCGCCTCTCACCAATTTCACACCCATTCCATTTTTTCTATTTGAAAGGTCTTTTTTGAGGCGTTCCATGCTATCTTTTAAATACATTTGATAAGTATTCCAGACAACACAATTATCAGTATTCCATGTATCTGCTAAATTTCTTGCAATTTCATCAATAAAAGGCTGAATTTTACTTGACTCTGCATCAATCATCACCATCACCTTGTTATTTTTTGCATATTCACATATTTTGTTCAAATACGTGTAGTCAATGTCCTCTTTAAAATCTTCTAATGCTGAAATTTTTATAGACACGAAATTATCCTTGTGATATTTAGCAATGTCGATACTGTCGCATATTAACTTTGTAATATCTGTCTTTTCCATGCCTGTTTCCTCCATTGCCAAATCAAGAATAGAATTTATACCTGATTCATGGAAATTTTGCATAACAGGTACAATTTCTGAAACATTTTCACCGCCACAAAAATACTTGAAAAATGTATTTTTTATAAAAGAATTAGAGACGCTTGAGCATCCTATAAATTTTGAGAATTTTAACAATGAAGGTGTTGCCTTCACAATACCTGGAATTCTGCAACTATTAAGGACCAACATAGAATTAATCAAATTCCATGTGCTTTTATTTTTGTATGGCCTAAATACATTTTTAATCATGTATTAACATATTAAAAAATAATCATAAAAATCTACCAGTACATGCGATGTACATGCAGTAGTATTAGGAATACAATTCTAAAATTGAAAAAATGTCGGCATTGGACTCATCCATTATCAAATTTAGTTCAAGTACGATTTTAGAGTTTTTACCACGAAAATCTGTCTGAGTTGTTGCTTCGCTCGTGTATTTTACTTCATTTATTTCGCTCATTTCGTCTGTATAATGCGGAACACTTACTTCGCTGGTTTCATCTGTATAATACCGAACATTTACTTCATTTACTTCGCTAGTGCATTTTACTTCATTTACTTCATTTATTTCGCTCTTTTGATTTATACAATGCCGAGCATTTTTCTTCTTCTTCCATATCCACATTAATACTACATTTTTTATATCTTTAATCTATCTGGTCTCTAGAATTTTCTTTCTGGATCAATTCTATCATCATAAAATCAATATTTTGACATTTGCATCCCTGAAGTTTAAGGTCGTCGCCAGTGTTAAAGAAGTCATTTATCATCAGTTCAATCATTTCTCCAATTTCTTTGTAGAGCCTAAAATCAATGTAATGAATATAAGATCTGTATCTTGCTCTCGTAGAATTTAGAAATTCATGTGAAAATTCAGATAATTTCAAATTTTGGCTGATTTTTAATCTTTCATATTCAATCTCTGGTTCGTGGTGAAATGGAGTTTTTTTAAAACTTTCACAAAGCATATCCATCTCAATGTCGGCGTTCATTTATCTATGATAAATAGTATTTTATTTTTCAATTATTCTACATTGAAACATATTTTTTTTGTAATTGAGATTTATAATGACTCCAATTGAAAGAACACTTCTTACTCTCACTGTCCAAAATTCCCTCATTACATTTGGTATTATATTATTATTATGCTGCTGCTCTTCCTCTGTTTCTTTGATGATGCCATTACCCGTTGAAGATAAAGAATCAAAATAAATTGAAAAATAAAATACTATCTACTATAGACAAATGAACCCTGATATCATTCTTGCGGTTGCTGAAAAATTGAATAATTACGATGATCTTGTTAAAATTGCCATGGTAAATCGTGGTTTTGCGAATTTGATTAAAATGTATAAAGTTGGATTATCAAAAAAAATACTTGTTAATATGGGCGTATGTAGTAATTGCGAGCATCCTTTTGAGACATTAAAAGAAATTAATGCAAGTAAGAAAAAATTATTGAATAAGGGTTATGAAATCGGCCATATTCCACCAGAGGACTATACCTATACATGGGGTGCTATGAATTACACAAATCACAATTATTACCTGGCTATTGTTTCTGGTAATCTTGACATTGCAAAAGCACTGTTTCCAGTAGTAAAAAAACAAAAAAAATACTTGATGGTCGTGGCAGATGTACTCGCATCCGAAGAAACATCACCTGAAACATTGAGTTATTTCAATACCTATCATCATGAATATTCCTGTGAATTGTTAGAGAGACATATCTGTACATTCGGGGGTGTATTTGGAACAGAGTATTTTTCTCCTGTCATAGATTTTTACATAAAAAATTGCATGCAAGTTCTTGATCAGACCCTTGGTTACATGTACATGCATTTTAAAAATGATGAAATTCTATTCAATATAACGGATTATATAATAATGCAAGGAGGTATATTGAACAATGAAATGCTTGCAGAAAGCATGGACAATTCATTATACGACGAGCATATTACATTGGCATTTTATTTGGCTCGTCATGTAGATCATATCTACTGGTCAGAATACGCCACAGATTTTTTTGAAAACTAAATTGTTCAAGCCAGATGACAGAAAAAAGCCCAGCGATATTCAATATCACTGGGCTTTTTTGCGTTATTTTTTTTTAACTAATATTTTTAAATTATCCACTGCACATCTCACAGTCGTCCTTGTTTTCAATTGAACAAGTAAGTGCTGTAGTTGCTTCCTGTTGAATACTGAATTTTTCAGCGGTTGATGCTGGCTTGCTTCTGAGGTAATACTGTCCAGTTTTTAAACCTAATTTCCACCCATAAAAATGAGCACTTGATAATTTCGCAATTGTAGGTACGGCCATAAACAAATTCAAGGACTGAGAATGGTCAATGAAGGGTGCTCTTTCCGCTGATAATCTAATCGTTGTTTTCTGGCTGACTTCCCATGTTGTTTTATATAGACGCTTCATTTCATCGGATATTTCCTTTATATTTTGAACAGAGCCATCGTCTAAAATTATTCTTTGTTTGATGTCATTGTTCCACAGACCCTGCCCAATCAAATCCTTTACAAGATGTTTATTTACAATGGGATAATTTCCACCCATGACTCTTCTCATGTATATATTTGAAGTGATTACCTCAAAAGACTCTGTATTTCCTAAAATTTGAGAGGTAGATGCGGTAGGTGGTAGAGCAGTTAATAGGGCATTTTTTACCCCGTGCTCAAGTACTTTTTTTCTCAGCCCATCCCAATCGCAGCATAAATTTTCCTCCGACAAGTTCCACATATTATGCTGAAACACTCCCTTTGATATAGGACTGCCTTCGTATCTGGGATATGCTCCGTCTTTTCTTGCCTGGTCGCAACTCTCGGTGATAGCAGCATATTGAATATGTTCAAAAATCTTCTTGTTCAGCGCGGTTGCTTCAGGGCTATCGAATGGAATTTTTAATTTCATAAACACATCGTACAACCCCTGTACACCGATTGCCACGGGTCTAAATTCTTTATTGGCTCTCTCGGCCTCTGGAGTGGGATAGTAATTAACATCTATCACTCTGTTTAGATTTCTTACCAATACTTTTGTAACCGTCTGTAATTTTTCATAATCAAATTCACCGTCCTTTACATACATAGGAAGTCCAAGCGTAGCAATATTACATACGCTGGTGTATTTTTCATCGCTGTGTAGGAATATTTCACAACACAAATTACTTGATTTGATAACACCTGCTCCTTTTTGGTTTGATTTTTCATTTGCATGGTCTTTGTAGGCTATGTAAGGCATCCCAGTTTCTATTTGGGATGAAAGAATTTTTTCCCATAGAACACGTGCTTTGATTGTTTTTCTTGCTAAACCCTGCTCAGTATAAGAATTATACAAATCGTTGAATTCTTTCCCGTAGGTATCAGAAAGCCCAGGACATTCATCAGGGGAAAATAAATACCAATCCAAATCCTTCTCTACCTTTTCCATAAAAATATCACATACCCATAGAGCATAAAACAAGTCTCTTGCTCTGAGATTTACATCACCTGTGTTTTTTCTAAGTTCTAAAAATTCAAGAATATCAGCATGCCATGGTTCAAGGTAGAAAGCAAAGGAACCATTGCGTTTTCCTCCTTGATTGATATATCTAGAAACTTCATTGAATGTCTTTAACATAGGCACAATACCATCGCTTTTCCCATTTGTTCCTTTAATCTTTGAGCCTTTTGCTCTAATATTTGAGACATGGACACCAATTCCACCAGCATACTTTGAAATTTTCGCGCAGTCTGTTATTGTTTTGAATATACCCTCTAAACTATCGTGAGTACCGATTAAATAACAAGAACTATTTTGCTCCCTTAAAGTACCTGCATTGAATAGAGTTGGAGATGCATGTGTAAAATACTTTTGACTTAACAAATGATAAGATTCAATAACTTTTTCAATATCGCTACGATGTAATGCCAGCGCTACTCTCATCCACATATGCTGAGGTCGTTCAATGACTTTATCGGAACGGTTTTTCAAAAGATAACTTCTTTCAAGTGTCTTGTATCCAAAGTAATCAATGAGGTAATCTCTTTCATAGTCAATGGCATCTTCAATTTCCACCTGGAATTTTTCAGCATTTTCAATGAATAACTGATTTAGAATTCCAGAATCTCCCAACTCTTTTACGGCTTCTTTAAAATTTCCTGTCTTCTTGTGGGAATTTGAAATTACAATTCTGGATGCAAGTTCTCCATACCCAGGATGGTCTATGCTCATAGATATACTCAATTGAGCGGCCAATTCATCCAATTCCTCCGAAGAAACTTTATCATATATACGATTGATGACCTTTTGAGCAATTAGGTCAGCATCAATGCCTGGAACATTCTCAGCAAGATTTTTCATTCTTTTAAGAACTTTATCAAAGGAAAGGGGTTCGTATTCTCCGTTTCTCTTCTTTATCTGCATTTTATATTAATGATAATATATTTTTAAATCAATTATCATTCATTTTTCATTATTTTTTTTAAACACCCGAACCAATTTGAAACTCTTTGCGGTTGATAACATCGGACGCAAGAATAGTAGAGTTGTTCCATGGACCGACATCAACTCTTGGGATAGTTGGGTCGGAACGGAGACTCTGATTAGCATTTCGTAGAGAACTTGAAACCGTGTTGATTCCAATATGATGTCCGGCTGCGATAAAGTTTCTATTCAGTCCATCCTTGCCAGTTTCAAAAGCCTTTTCAAAGTCTCTGATTTCATCGCTTTTGGGCAAAAGGTCTTTTGGTGAAATATCAGTAATTCCGGTATCAGGGGGACTGTCTGCAAACAGGGCATCTCCATCTCCCTCTCCTGTGACGGGAATAATTTGAGGAAAATCTTCTGCTTCCTCTCGGTCATCAATTACTTCGCTCATTAAAGTTTCCATTCCTTCCGTAGAAAAAAGCATATATCCAATGACTCCAGTAGAAACAATAAGTATGATAGCCAATACCCAATATGTAAGAGGATGTTTCAAAATTTCGGCAAAGGAAAGCATTATACTTTGCCGTAATAAAAAAAAAATTAAAAAATGTTAGCCGCGTTTATTAAAAAAAGTCCAGGTGATCAGAGTTTTCGGGTTCAATGGGTTCAGCGAGTTCGGTTGAAACTTCTTTTCCAGGGATTGATTCGATGAATTTTCCATCCGTCTTGGTCTTTGGTTTCATTTGCTTTGCGTGTCTGATTTTATAGTGAATTTTGAACATTTGTTTTATAAAAACAATGGAATCAATATCCAACACGACCTGGACATCGCATCCCTTTACATCTTCAATCTCGTTGTTTAAGAAATCAAAACTTTTATACTCATTACCCTCCCCTTCATAACAGTTTATATTCAGATTTTCTTCACTGTCCAATTCCCAAGACCTGTCAATTGACTTTGATATCTTTTCCTTAGAAAAGGTCTTTCCATTGAAGAAATCTTTAGTATTTTTATGAATGTAATCAGCAACCCCGTCTTCAAAAGATTCCAAAAGTTTGACGATTGCTCCTGTATGATTGGAGATTTTCAAGACATAATCTTGATCAAGAACACCTTTCACCTGTAGAGATAATTTTTCATTATCATAAGATATATTAGAAATATACAATTTTTTACTTTTACAAGGAACATCTGCCTTTACAGAATTTAAATCCAAACTTGAACGATAAGTAAGCAGTACCATTATAGTATTATGAGTTTTTATTCTTTAAATTTATCTTTTCTCCAAGTTCAACTAAAACCTGGAAATATTTCCATATGCTTTTCTTTGTTTTATCAGTAGTTTCTGGACTTTTCCAGATATCTACGATTTTATTCAATTCATTGGTTAAAGATGTATATTCCAATGAAAGCCCTGAGGTTAAGCCTCCGTCAAGGAAAAACTTTTCATCGTTTGTTTTAACCTTTTCAATAAAAGGTTCTATGCAACCCATAAAATTATCTACTACTCCACGAGGATTTACCATCACCATCCCATCAATTAGTTTTATCAATACTATCAACGATGGGTCTGGATAACTTTTATAAATATCATTGAAGAAGGTCTGTAGAATATTGCAAAATGCCTGTACTTGTTTTGAACTCATTTAAAATATTTTATTTTATACTTTTAACTTTGTTTTTTTTTGTTTTTTTTAAGAATATATACTAATGATTATATACGGGAACGGACTAGAAATCTTAGTCGTAGATCAAGAATTGAGCGATGATAGCATATTACAGTTGGTATTTTCAAAAACAAAACTGGTAAATATGAACAACAACATCACTTTATTGATTAGAAGGAGCGGAAACGGCTATGTAGAGTCAGCGTTGGACGTAATGTCCTCGTTGATTATGAAATATAATATGACACCTGAAATATTTTTTGGAGATGAGAATCTTATAAAATATTTTATGGACAAATACAAAAAAATGGATAAAAACTTTTTTACCATCGCAGGTATGGTCGTGTTTAGTTCATTGGATGAAAATTTATATAAACCCGAAATCAGAAAGGATATATTATTTCAACTATCCTTTAAAAAAATACCAGATGAAATAACCAGCAGAATTAAAGTGTTGAAAAAAACTCTTGTCCAGCCGATAACTTTACAGCAGGACAGCCCTCTTGATGATGAAATGGCAATAACAAAAAAACTTGATGGGGTTAGATATTTTATGCTTTCCTCGGAAGATGGACAGGCTTATATTTCCCCCAAAGTTGGAAAGCCTGTCCAATGGGTAAAGGTACCAGTAGAATATTCAAAATACGTATTTGACGGAGAATTATACAATGATGTATTTTATATATTTGATTTGATCTCTGATAAAAGTTTAAGACAAAGACTGGATATCATTGTTGATTTTGTAAAAACAATCAATTCCAAGGCAGTGACCTACAAGAATTACACATTCACCAACAATGTAAGAAAATCCATCAAGGAAATATCAAAAACCCTTGATGGAAGAATATACGATGGCTTGATTATAATAAAAACAAACGTCGGCTATGCTTTATCAAGCCCTTACAAGTGGAAAAATATGATTACATTTGATTTCTTATTAAAGCCAAAGTCTGCTGGCAAATGTACGTTAAATATGGTTGGTAAAGACGGAAACCTTGATGTCTTTGGGGAAGTTTCCGCTAATTCCAAATTAAACAATCAGGTGGTGGAATGCTTTTACGAAAATTCAAAATGGAAGATTTTAAAAACTCGTCCCGACAAGGATAAACCAAATTATTACAAGGTTATTGAGGATAACTGGAAGGCTGTATCAGAGCCTTTTATATCACGGAAAAATTCAAGTGAAAAAAGAGAAAGCAGCAAAGGCTCCGATGATTTTACAATGCAACAAATGGCAGAACAGATGGCGGAGCAAATGGAAGCAGAGCAGATGGCAGAGAAACTCTCCAGTAAAAGTTCAAAAGGTAAAGGACCTGCAAGAAGCAGCAAAGAAGATGAAACTTTACAAATATTTGACGGTTTCTTTAAAGAGACTATAACAATCTACAACTCCAAGGTCGCTGATTCGAATTTGACGGAAGAAAATAAAATACGCAAAAATGCGATTGATTTAAACAAATTACATAAAAATATCAAACTATCTAAAAAACTGTTAAAGGTGGCTATACGCGACGACAATGGAATAATTTATAGAACATCAACTGAAGCATTTAGCACCATACAAAAGAAAAATTCCAAGGAGTTTGAAAAATTAATTTTTAAAGACTTTAATCTACACTTTTTATACGATACAGGAGATGCGATGGTTATCGGGGAACTAACAGCAGCCAACGAAGTAAGAGTGAAGGTGAAATTGACCAAGGAAGTGAAGGTGAAGGATATTATCAAGTTCTCAGAAAAGACCAATGCCAAAATACAGTCTGTTATTTTAGAGGTCATACCTCCCCAGCATCTAGGAAAATTTGTTGAAAATATAACCATCAACTCTATATATTTGTTGATGAAACCCATAAAAACTGGTATGATTATGATGGAAGATATTGAAGAAATTGTAAATTCTGGGAAAAAGCCTTGGACAAAGGGAGAAGCACTGAGGGGGAAATTTAGATCAAAATACAATAATACAAGATTTATGATTTCAAATGCAAAGGATACCACCACAGTTACCATTGAAAAAATTGAAACATTCAAGGCAACGGTCAGGGTATCAAATGCTTTCAATCTATTATTCGGGTCAAAGGCTATACGCATCAAGCCTTTGGCGGTTAAGAAAAAACTTGACATCAAAATATTAAGACAAGCAGGCTTTGATATAAATTCGAGAAAATGTCAGAAATCAAGGCAGGCGACGATAAAGAAAACTAATCTAACCAGCACTGACGCAAGTAATATGATGGTTTATAATGGTCATATGATAACTTGCAATAACCCAGACTATCCTTTTCCTGGTTTCACTGGCGATGGAAATGTCTGCTGCTTTAAAAAGGACAGGAAAGATTCCACGCTGTATAAATTCAAGGTCGGACAAGAAAATATAGATGGAAAATCATTGGAGGAGGGTAATATCAAGGTTAGAGGAGAATTGGTCGACGCATCAAAAGAACTGGGAGAAAATATCATCGCAAAGATAATCAACAAAGACATTGAACGGGTATTTAAAAAACAGCAGTATCTACTTGGTCCTGGGAAGGAAAAAACAATAAAAGATTGCATTGTTAAATGCTTTGGTAAAATTGATACCACCATTGAAAATTTGTTATTTGAAAAGAAAGTTAATTTGATTATTTTTGAAATAGATACAGATGCAAAGGTTTCATGTATTGATTCCATGTTTTTCAATTTTAAATACAGCGTTGTGCTTCTTAAACAAAAAAATACATTTGGTATAATAGTCTCCAGAGAACTAAAGTTTAAATTTGATATTTTGGAATTGGCGAGGGTATATGGTCTTTCGTGTTATGGGAAATGTAAAACACCTATACAGTCTGCCGTACAGATACACGATAAAGCATCCGAGTACGAGGTATTACATCAAATAACAGATAGTACTTTGATTGTTAAATATGTCCATATTAAGATGGGAAACGATAAAATACTATTACCCGTCGCAAACATCAGCATTGACCCTCGTATTGATCACGTGCAATTCTCAATGGATATGTTGCCAGAACAATCCGCGGAATTTGAAGGATTGAAGAAATTATCCAAAAAGTTTGAATATCTAAACCCGGAATCTCAGATAATTGATTCAAAAGGCAATATAAAGGCTATAATAACAGAATGCGGGATGATTGTTCCAGTTTTGCCAGAACCAACAAAGATAAAATTACCAGTGGATGATAAAAGAACGTTTTACATCAACTTTGACTGTAAAAAAGCACCTCTAAAATCAGCATCAAAAATTTCAAAAGATAAGAGAGAAAAAGAATTTAAAATGGCATATAACGCTCTAAAGAAATATGTAACTGGAAATATAAGAAAGGAAGATATGGTAGATGCTCTCGGTAAAATAATCAAGCCCAAGGGGTCTGCGAGTTCCAAGGGGTCTGCGAGTTCAAAGGGGTCTGCGAGTTCAAAGGGGTCTGCGAGCTCAAAGGGGTCTGCGAGTTCAAAGGGGTCTGTGAGTTCAAAGGGGTCTGTGAGTTCAAAGGGGTCTGCGAGTTCTAAAAAGAGTTTATCAAATATACCTGAAATCTATATATCCAAGGAAAATATCAACTATGTGATTGAGAAAATTGCGTGGAAATTATTAACTTAAAAAAATGAAATAGATATATATAAATGGTCTCGCCGGCCGCTGAAAATTTAAAGACTATCAAAAAAGTTTTATTAGCCCCTGCAAAATTTTTACTGAACGATAATGAAAACAAAGCCTGTTTTTCTTATAATTACAAGCAATACGGAGCATTTGAAACCTGGGAACTTGCCTGGGATAAACTGAGCGAATTACCTCATCAAGAAAATGTTTTTCACGAACTTATCCAGTCACAATGTAAAGTGAAACCTTATCTTGATATTGAATGGTTCCAGGAAAAATTCCCAGACTACTTGCCTGATAGAATTTTGATGACCATAAAGGAAAAAATACTGGAAATTTTCAAGGAGGACTGGGATATTGAGTTGAGTAATAATGAAATCTACGTGGCATCCTGTCATAGGAAAAAAACAGAGGGATACAAATATTCTTTCAGAATTGTAGTGTCTTCTAATCAAACTACTATGGTATTTGAAAATACAAACTGTGCGTCCTTCCTGGCAAAAAGAGTTATAAAAGAATTGCGAGCAGAGAATATATCAGAGGATATCATTGATATGTCTCCTTATAAAAAAACACAAAACATTAGATTTGTAGGACATTCAAAGAGCGGGGAATTTATTCCTATGCAAAAAACAAACGCAGGAGACAATGATCTTGATTTTGTCATCACAAATATCTCGCCTATTAATATTATACTACCTGTACCAGAGCAGAAGGACAGGCTCTACAAATCTATAAAAAACAAAAACGAAAAAATAGACCCTGAAAACATTGCAAAAATAGTAGAAAAAGTAAAATCAATCCATCCATCCGCGGTACTTGAAAGAATAGATGTAAATGGATTTCTCCAATTCAACTATACTGACAGAAAAGAACCTTGTTTTTGCGAGGAAAGACTTCACGATAAGATTGGTTTTTTTGTATATGAATGGAACAAAATTATATGTGCTGCCTGCCATTCCGGAAACTGTGTAGATGCTGATAATAAAAAAATAATCAAGCGTATTGGCTCTATTTCTTCAAACAAAGAAGAAACATATGAAAGAGTTGGGTTTGATAACGTCTTCAAATTAGAAGACATAGGTATTGATTTTATAGAGAGATGTGTTTATAATGGAAATTATGGGATATCCGATCTATTCCAGAAGATGTATCTTGAACCAAAGAGAATAAAATGGACAACAGAAGGAAAGTCTGGTACAAGTTATTTTTGGGACGGGAATTTATGGAGGGAGGATGACCATTCTTTTCTTGATAGGCTCGTGGCAGCCACTGTAGTAAATGTTCTTAGAGATTATGTAAATATATTCAACGCAAACGAAGAATTAAAGGAATCCGTATCAATCAAGGAATCAAGTGTGCTTGTTAAAAAAATAAACGATGGTCAAAACATCCACAGCGTATTGAAATTCTTGAAACCTCTCGTCATAGACTCTGAATTTGCTAAAATCAAAGATATTCATCCATATTTGCTGTCCTGTAAGAACGGGGTAGTTGATTTGAAAACAGGAGAATTGCGTCAATGTGTTCCAAGCGATAATATGACAAAAAGACTGGACATTGTATATGATATAGAAGCACGCGTAGAAGAATTTGATAACTTTGTTAAGCAAATCACTTCAAGTGAGGAGGGAGAAGACCCTGGTCTTTATAATTATCTCAAATGGGCACTTGGCTATGCTATGCAAGGAGCACCTATTAAAAAAATGTTTTTCATATTATACGGAGAGAAAGGATATAATGGAAAATCAATGATTTTAAACACTATAAAGGGTATCCTCGGGTATTATGCAGTCGCGATGGACAAGTCTGTTGTTGTTAATGGACCAAGTAAAACTGGAGGGTCTCATTCAAGTGAATTGTGCCAACTTGAAAATGTGAGGGCAGGTATATTATCAGAAACCAAAGAGGATGAAATAATCAACGATGCTCAGATAAAGATGCTGACGGGTGTCACTGATAGAATTTCTGTTCGTGAAATTTATGGAAAACAAAGGGAAATTTTACCTACGCTGGTAGCATTCATTTCTTCAAATCATAAACTAAAAATAAATCTCAAAGACCCTGCGATGTACGAGCGTCTTGCTCTTATACCTTTTAGATTGAGTTTTTTAGACAATCCCAATCCTAATAATTCGTGGGAAAGAAAAGGGGATAGTTTTTTATCAGATAAATTTGATAAAAACAAGGAGGGTATCTTAAAATGGCTGGTAGATGCCTCTATATATTATCACGAAAATCCAAACTTGAAGCCCCCTGAGGTTGCGCTTGTAGCAAAACAAGAGTATAGAAAGGAAATGGACGACTATGCGAACTTTATATCAAGATACTTTGAAATCACAGGAGATAATAAAGACAAAATCAAGGTATCTGAAGTATTCCAGAAATACAAGGCATATCACGACGAATATATCAGGGTCAATAGCAATCGTGGATTTGATAGACAAAAGACTGAAAAAATAATCAATGATTACTTTGGAGCACCTGTTAAAAATAAATATTTAGGGGTCGTGGTCAAGGACGAACTTGAAGACTCTGAGGCAGAATATGATTTTGAAGACTGAGATATTTTACATATATTTTTTTCAAACCAATATAAATGGACGATACATTAAAGATTAGTTTGAAAAACGAGAAATTCATCGATAAAAATAATGAAACGATGAGTATAGATTTGAGGGAGATAAAACCCTCAAGTAATGTTAATTTAACGGATTTTGTTGAAATAAAAACAAAATATCTAAAATTACTGAAAAATACATGGATAAAGTACAGGGATGACGAAGGTAATTTTTACAGCGGAGGTTTTTTGATTGAAATTTCAGAAGACTATATATGTCTCAGGAATATCCAACAAAAAATATTCAACGTTGATCGTAAAAGCACTGTTTTTTACTGTAAAAATAACACTGAAAATTACCTCGCGGTACAGGGTATAATAATTGAAAATCAAAAACTTTCACATGAAAGATACCTTTTAAACCACGAAAGGATAAAATTTGAGCAAGAAAAAAAGGATTTCTTGAAAAAAATTCAAACCTTGAAATAAAAATACAAAGTATTATATGAAACCGATTGTAAAATGGAGTGGCGGCAAAACAGATGAATTGAAAAATATTTTACCTCACATCCCAGCAAATTTTAACAAATACATTGAACCGTTTGTTGGAGGTGGTGCTCTTTACTTTAATTTAAATCCGGAAAATGCAGTGATAAGCGATGTTCATTCGGAACTGATTGATTTTTATAAAAGCATCAAAGATGGTCTCAGCGATGAGATTTATAACTTTATGACGGAGAACCCTAATGAAGAAACAGCCTATTACAAGGTCAGGGCAATGGATTGTGAAAATCCATTAGACAATGCAAAAAGATTTTTTTACTTGCGAAAAACATGCTTCAGGGGGATGATGAGGTACAATTCAAAGGGAGGCTTTAATATCCCATTCGGTAGATATAAGACATTTAACTTTGAAGAACTAAAAAACAAAGATTATGAAAATTTATTGAAAAGAACAGAAATATTCAATAAAGGCTTTCAGTATATATTTGAAAAATACAATGATTCTGATAATTTTATGTTCCTTGACCCTCCGTACGATAGTCAATTCACAGATTATGGATATTGTAAATTTGGAAAAGAAGAACACAAGAAATTGGCTGAATGTTTTAAAAAAACAAGTATAAAATGCCTGATGATTATCGGAAAGACTCCGTTCATAGAAGAATTATATGATGGTTATATATCAGGTGAATATGATAAAAAGTACAGATTTAAATTACATTCTGGTAGAATTGGAAACGAAATTAATACAAAACACATCATAGTTAAAAACTACTTATAAAACATAGACTTTGCTATATCATTTAAAAATAATTTATAAGAATTTTCAGTAAACTCAAGATCAACTCCAAGTAAATCCAGATATTGATTGATTCCAAATATATTATTATCTATATCTCTATATCTTCCAATAATATTTTTTGGAATCTCATTCTTATCGAGATATCTATAAGCAAGCAAGCACCATTTTATACTGTAGTCTGGGTATTTTTTATGTAGTTCATCTACGACGTTTAAACATTTTAAACATGTAAATTTTGTTTTTTCGGTGTCAAGTTTTACATTTGCTTTCAATTCTGAATAATAAATTATTTTTCTTTTTTCATCCAAAAATAAATGATCTTTTTCATGATTCCCAGTGCTATTTTTGGATTTTATGTTCTTTAGATCTGTATATCTAAGAATAATATCAGTCAATAGTCTTTCGTATCCAATACCGAGTTTAATACAGTCGCTTTGCGTCATATCATATGATATGAGATATGATAAACTTGACTTGTTTTTTTCTTTATTTTTCGTACAGTTTTTAATATATGTATTTTCAGAAATCAGTGTTTTTAAATTTAGATAGTCAGTATTTTGCATATTATCACAGTACAATTACTATCTTATAGTTTTAGTCTTTAACATAAATATCATTTAAAAATAATTTATAAGAATTTATTTTTAAAAAATAGTATGAAGCATTGGTTGCTTGAAATTTGTAGAAATCTACAAAGTATCATCATCCATCTTCAAAAATTCCGTCAGAATCTTTTGATAACTTTCATTGGCAGGGGTAGCGGCCGCGACCGATAAAAACTGATCATATACAAAATACCCTGATAATAGCGTAGTGATACCAAGCAAAACAGATAAACCAATGAGTTTATTTTTCTTGGTTCTGTCCTGTCTATATTCGTTGATGTAATAGGTCATAAATATCGTCAAAGATAACAACAAAGCCAAAATAACGTATTTCATCATCTTTGCTATTAAAATATAAAAAAATTCAAGAAAAATCAATACAAACCCGACCGACCAGTTCTGGCTGATACTTCGCTTGTTTTTATTCTATCCACGGATTCTATAATTGATATGGTCAAGGAATAATCAATATTCCCGAGATCGAAAGGAACTCCGTCCTTGCGCTTTACCTCAAGTTCTATCTCTTTTAAAAAACTAAGAGGAGGGTTGAAAATCTTTGGAGCACTGATAAAACTATCAAACATTACAGAACCAGGAAGTTTATTCAGTAAAAGTTTGGCAAATATATCATCAGTTCCCGTCCTTGTTATTTGTAATATGGAATTAAGATTGGGACTACTTAATAGCACGTACTTTTGCCCTTCCAGTGAAATACTTTTAAATAATTTACCTTCTTTTTGCCCATTGAATGTATTTGACTGAGAATTTCTATATCCGTGAAGACTTGAAGAAACTACTACATTGTTTCCTCCTGCGGATACTGTTTCTTCAGCAAAATTATGATCTAACCTAAACATATATGTATCTTCATCTATCACTGATATATCATGATAATGTCCGTTAATCACTTGAAGAGGTATGCCTCCTATTTTTTTATCGCCCGTTACCCTATTGATAGATACTCTATGACTTCCAGGTCTTCCTACGATACCGGTAGTTCCCTCGTCTATTATTTCAGGTAAGGCGGCAGAAAACCCTTTTATTTCAAAATCAGTTTCTCCTGTTTCTGTAGTAATCACTCTATGTTTATATACACTGGTATCCATGCTGGGATTTGAATTTGTGAATGAAACATCTATCAAATTTCCTTTAAAAACAGAAGTTACTGGAGTATCTACAAGATTAGAAATAATTATATTTATGAGTAATTCTGTTCCGCTGATTATTTTAATTACGTTTTTTAATCCTCCGGAAATAGCTATTAAGTCCCCGTCTTTTAAGTATTCTGTAAAAGGATTAAGCGAAGATATTCCAGAATTTGGAATGAATGTAACAGTACCAACTCTAGCCCCGTCAATGATATTAATAACAAGAGAACTCGTCAAAGTAACCCCGGATAAATTGTGTCGTGTACTCGTAGATATCAATTTTGGAGCGGAAAAAAGAGCAGAACCTGCACTGCTGTTTCTTATAGATGTAATTTCCAAAAATCCGTGGGCTGGATGTGTAACAAATACTTGACCCGTACCTATAACTGTGTCTTGAATACTCGAAGGGTCTATGTACGTAACCTTAAATAATATTTCAAACGAGGTGTTTGTTGTATTTTCAACCAGAAACTTATTCAAGGTTATTTGAGGGGAAGATTTAAAATTGATTAATTTAACCCTGTCCCCGCCATGCTTAACGTACCCTGATGTTCCAATTGAAGGTAATGATATGTTTTTTAAATTAAATGAACTATTACCAGTTACAATTACAGAATGTTCCCCATCCAAACCCGGAAAATTTGTACCATACAAGTAAATATTTTTGCCATTTTTTATACCATGAGGGGTGGATGTAATAACTTTTCCTTCTGTTGAAATGGAAGAAATCTCAACTACAGTTGCTTGTTTAAGTCCATGCGGAGTAGTGGTAATAAATCTTACATAATCTCCTGATATGATAGCATCGTTTATCTTTAGTGTTTTGGTCCTTATTGGATTTACTGCTCCTATATACTGACTTGAATCTTCATATGGAAATCCCATAACATTTGAAATTCTGGACAAACCCGTCATTGATAGAAATCTAAATTTATCAGGTATACCAGTCTTAACATTAAATCCACCCCCTCTTTTAGTTTCGTTTGCCTGGACATTCACCTCGTAAGTAAAAAAACCAAGGCCAGTTGTTAGCACTGTAAATAATCCGTTTAATACTGTACTCGATAGGCCACCAGAACTATCGACGCCTATCATTAGGACTTTATCGCCTGGAATAAATGTATGATATGCTGAAATTACTTTTATTTCAGTAGAACCTTTCACAGTAGATATAGGGAAATAATTTACAAATTCGTTTATAATATAGGAAGTAAATGTTATCACATCGGTATTTACATCGGCATCTACTGTGAAATAATGAAATTGCAGTACAGGGGTTAGGTCCTCGGTACTGGTGATGATACTCAATATATCTCGCTGTACCAAATTCATTTTAGTCTGTAGTTCATTTGCTAATGATAGTATATCATAATTTCCAGGCTTTATTTCTGCAGTGTAATTTGGTTTTCCTATATCTATCTCAGCGTAGAACCCTGTCAATTCACTCGAGGGTATCCCTCCTTCAAAAAATACATGTATTGCACCATCCTGTATAAATGCCTGTCTCCTCCCATTAAACAAAGTGAAAGTACAGTTGAAAATACTTATAAAATAATCTCCAAAAACTTTATATTTATTGATATCAACTGAAAATTTAGAAAGATTTATAATCACAGTATCGGCTGTGTTTGATATGTCATCCGAGTTTATATCGTGTTTTCCACTCGCTCTATACATGAGGTCTTGATCTAGATTTTCCCATGTTATTGTGTTGTTTTTTATTTCCATAGGTTTATCTTGTATCACCTTATCAGTATTTGTAAATTCAGTTGAAATTAGTTTAATTTGTTTAACATTATGAAAACTTTCCCCGAAAGGAATAGTTACCTGATTAGGGTTCGGGTAAGTATCAATATCTCTATCTACGGTATCTATAGATATGATGGTTTCTTTATCATATCTGACTATATTTGAAGTTTCTTCATCTTTGCTAATTTCATTATTTTTATGATAATTTCTAAAATTATTCTTGTCATTTATACTCAAATCATTGACGCTTGTGCCTCTAACAAATTGATTTGATACCATAAAATCATCGCTTTCAATGTCATCTAATGGAGGTTCATTTTTTCTTCTTGTATTGTTCATTATATATGTATATATTTTATTCTTTTAATACAACCCCGATTCACCTGTCCTGGATGATACACCAGTTGTCTTTATTCTATCCACTGATTCGATGATTGACAGGGACAATGAATAATTGCTGTCTTGCATGTTGTAAGGATAGCCGTCTTTTCGTACGACGTCAAGTTGTATTTCTCTTATAGAACTAAGAGGAGGATTAAAAATTTTTGGAGCACTGATAAAACTATTGAATATCATATTTCCAGGAGGGTCTGAAAGCAGTAATTTTGCAAATATATCACTGACCCTCTTTCTACCCGTGACATGGACCGTGTCTATACCCGGGCTCGTGAGCAAGGCGTAATTTTCACCCTCTACCGATGTATTTTTAAACAGCGTACCGTCTTTATTCCCATTAAAAGTATTTGATTGAGAATCCTTAAAACCATGCCTACTTGATGAAACTACTACATTTTCACCTCCTGCAGTTATAGTTTCGGTTGCAGAATTATGCTCTAATCTTATCATATAATTGTCCTTATCAATCACATTTATATAGTGATATTCTCCATTCAAAACACTCAATGGTATTCCACCGATAAAATTACTGCCCTTTTCCGGTGCTATAATTCTATTCAGTGCAATTTTATTACTACCTCCTCTACCTATTATACCAGTCGTTCCATTCACGGAGATATTATCATCCAATCCTAATAAAGATAAAAAAACAGTAAATTGAGTAGAATTTACACTTGTTATTGCTACGTCCTCTATAGAATCTAATCTTGGCGTGCTGTCTGTTCCTGAAAAAAATACTTTAATACCTGTGTCAAGTCCATGTGGATAACTGGTGGTTATTAACGCGATTCCATCTGAACCTGCTGTTATGGATGTTATTTCCAAGAAACCATGATCAATATGTTGTATTTTTATTTGACCAGTTCCTATGATAGTATTTTTAATATTTGACGGATCTATAAATGACACGCCAAGATTAACATCAAATCCAGATGTAGAAACATTTTCCACAGCAAACATATTGCCAAATATTCTAGGGGAGGACTTGAAATTTATCAAGTTTATTTTATCCCCTGAATGCTTCACGAACCCTCCTGTACCTGGAACAAGTCCATTTATATTTCTTAAAGTGAAGGTATAATTTCCAGTATTTATTACAGTATATCTTCCATCTGGTATAAAATCAGATCCTGATATATCTACATTATCGACGGTTATGTTATGAGGGTCCACGGTTCTTATTTTTCCATCCGCTGAAATTGTATCTATCTCGTTTATAATTGCACCTTTTAACTCGTGAGGAATGCTCGTAATGAATCTGACATAATTACCAGTGATAAACATATTACTTAGAGTAAGAGTTTTAGTAGTTATTGGATTTGATACACCTATATATTCGCCGGAATCTTCATATGGAAATCCTAAGTTTTCTACTATCCTGGAATTTCTAGATTTAAATAACATTCTAAATTTATCAGGTTTCCCTTCTTTTGCATTCAAACCCCCACCACTCGTACTTTGGTTTGCAGTTATATTTACTTCATATGTATAATTATCAGTATTTATTACTGTTTTAACAGTCTGTAATCCGTTTAATGTATCCGAAGAAATACCTGCAATGCTTTTTAAGTCAAGAATTAATACTTGATCACCTACGTTGTACCCATGATTACTACTTGAAGCAGTTATTATACCCGAACCACGAACTACGCTGATTGGATTCGATGAAAAAAGCCTTATTATATAAGAATCAAACGAAACTATATCAGTGTTTAAATCTGCATTCACTTTAAAAAAATGAAATGAAGAACTCTTTCCTCCGCCTCTTCTCATCAAATTCATATTTTCCTCTATTGTAGAAGCAAGTGTTTTCAAATTATAATTACCTGGCGTAATATTCATGGTGTATTCCGGTTTTCCAAAATCTACAAGGAAAAAAAGATTATCCAATTCCCCTGAAGGTATTCCTTCCTCAAAGTATATATTTACACTTCCATTTTCACCCGTATATGCTTTGCGCCTTCCATTAAAACGTTCAAATCTAGATTGATAAATATATATGTAAAATTCTTGATTTATAGGACGAACAACCCCAATAGGTGAATTATCGGCAATATTGATAACGACTATACCTGGTATAGTCTGAGAAATATCGGTTCCAAAAAAAAAATACAGCCCCTCATAGGAACTTCCTCCATCCTCTACTAAATTTTGCCATGATACTGTATTATTCTTTAATTCTACGGGGGTATTTCGTATCACCTGGTCTGTATTTGGGAATTCTGTAGAAACTAATTTTATCTGTTTAATATTGTAAAAAATTTTACCAAAAGGCATTATAACATGATTAGGTTCTGGGAATGTGTTGGTATCCCTGTATCTGGTGTCTATTGAAATGATGGACTCTCTATCGGTAGAAATAACATCCGACGCATTTTTATCTATGATTATACTATCACTAAATTCACTGGTACTTTTTTTTAAATCTGTATATTCCCTGAAATTATTTTTATCAACGATGGAAAGGTCCTCAAAGTATACACCTGATACAAAGGAATTTGTGGTTAAAAAGTCATCTTCACCGACGTCATCCAGCGGAGGTTGGTCAATTCTTCTCGTCGTCATTTCTATATATTGTAAAATAATTTAAAGTTAAATACACAATAATAAATAAATGAGCAAAGCAAATTCTGGCTTTGGAAAACCTTTGAAGGGGCTCAATTCTCTACTGGATAATACTGGCGGCACTAGCAATATAGATTTCAGTAATGTAGAAATAACCGGCGGTAGTATAGACTCTGCTGTCATAGGAGGCTCGTCGCCGGATGATATTTTTGCAAATTATTTACAAACAGGAAATTCTAGCGGGGAAGGGTATGATGTATATTTTTATGGAGCCACGGAGGGGTTTTATTCAAGGTGGAATAATGTGGTCGGAAGATGGGATATAGAGGGACATTTAAGGGTCAGCGGAATATCGAGGCTCACGAGTACCACAGCAAGTACCTCGACGACGACAGGGGCTTTGATAGTATCGGGAGGTGTTGGTATCGCTGGGGATTTGAGAATAGCCTCAAGAATTTTCATTGGACCAGCCGGGGGGACTGGCACTATACATCTGGGTGGAGGGGACCCTGATGATCCTAGTTATGATATGAGTGTAATCGAAACACGGACGCACGCTACAAATGGGTCGGAGATGGTTCTATTCAAAGGAAATGACGTCTCAGGAACATTTGGGCCAGATAGAATTAGATTACGGGCAGGGGCCATTGCATTTGACACATATCCGGCTGCTTCTTCCAGTCGGACTGCTGAAAATATCAGAATGTTTATAAATAGTTCTGGAAATGTCGGTATCGGGACAACTTCACCTGCATTTGGACTTGATGTAGATGGAACATCAAGAATTACCGGTATAACCCAAATTACAGACACGACATCAAGTACCTCGGCAAGTACAGGAGCACTGGTAGTTTCAGGGGGTGTCGGTATGGCAGGGAGATTGAATATAGGGTATCAAGGAGTTGGAGTATCTGCATTAACCTTCACCAGAAGCGATGGGAATATTTTTGGAAGTATTTCTGCTACATCAACGGACTTTAATAGCATCATGAGAATATCAAATCCAAGTAATAATAACGGGCGAATAGATTTCGATGGAGGTATAGGTGGAGTTTATTTTTCATTTGGAGTTTCGGGCAGCAGTACTTCAAGTAGATTATCCATCACAGACACGACATCAAGTACAACAACTACATCAGGGGCTTTGGTTGTTTCAGGAGGCGTCGGTATCGCTGGGGATTTAAATGTAAACGGGGTATCTCATTTGAATGGTGGGAGATTACGTTTTGGGAGCAATGCATCGGGTAATTACATGCAAAGTTCAAGCAGTTCCTTTAGCAGAACAGATGTGCCATTGATTATTTCCAATTATTTTGCATCAGCGGAGTGGATGTCCGTAGGCCCATCACAGACAATTATCATACCAACAACAGCAAGTACCTCGACAACGACAGGGGCACTTGTGGTTTCAGGAGGAGTCGGGATTGCTGGGAATTTGTACGCAGGTGGTCTGGCGAGGCTTACAGATACCACGGCAAGTACTTCAAGTATCACAGGGGCTTTGGTAGTTTCAGGTGGCGTTGGGGTTGCTGGGAATTTGTACGCAGATGGAATCACGAGGCTCACGAATACGACAGAAAGTACATCAGCAACCACAGGGGCTTTGGTTGTTTCAGGGGGTGTTGGGATTGGTGGAACTACCTTTTCTCGTGATATCAGAATAAATGCTACAGGGTTCGATGGATTGATCATCAATAATCTAGAACCTAATCAAGATTATTTTAAGCTCATAGTAGGTCCCAGTCTGACTTCTCGCGCTATCCAGGTACAAGTGTCTTCGGATGGTTCCCCTCTGTTTTATACCAAGACAGGAACTACTTATTATACCGTGGGTCTTCCAACGACTTCTTACTTTACAGGGCAACATATGTGCTACAGCGAAGATTTTAATCAATATGACACGGGCAATTTATTTGGTTTGATTGTTTCCGCGACAGGAGAATATCTATCTAAAGACCAAACGACTGGCCAGGACATAACAGGTAAGGAAGCAATATCTATAAATGAATCTCTTCCGAAGATAGAATTATCTGATAAAAACTCAGATAAAAGGGTATTTGGGGTCATTACAGATTCAAAAGATTCCCCTTTAATCGACGACAACGGAAATATAATCAAAGATTACAACCCATTCGAATATGAAAGACGGATATTCGGTAGAGTAAGAGTAAATTCCCTCGGAGAAGGAGGTATCTGGGTCTGTAATAAAAACGGAAATATAGAAAATGGAGATTATGTCACGTCATGTACAGTTCCCGGGTATGGTACATTACAACCAGACGACCTATTACATTCTTTTACAGTAGCAAAGGCTACGTGCAATATAAATTTTTCAAATAATCTTGAGAATTTTCAAGTTAGATATATTCTTTCAGATGGAACATCTGTTGAGACACTAGAAGAAGCAGAATACACGGCAGTTTTCATCGGTTGTACGTATCACTGTGGATAGTTTAAAATTTAAAAATTAACTATATGAACTATATGAACAACACTAGAAGAAAAAATGAACCTCCATTGTATGATATTGCAAATGATGATTTTATGGTCTCAAATCAGTTTGTTAGAGGCACAGACGTGCAGGATATCTTGCTGTATGATAAAAATAACTTTAGAGAGTTTCATGATTTGAAAAAACAACCCGAGGAGGATAAAATTCCATTAGAAAATACAATGTATGAAGTAGAAACCGTCATCTCAATAGATACAGAGGACAGAGACAAGGATGCTTATCCAGAGCCCAATGACATGATAATACCATTTGGTAAAAGTTTTTACAATGTTAAAAAAATTAAACTAATTTCAATGGAATTTCCCAATACTGATCAGGTGATACGAGATACTCCAGCAGAACTAAAAAATAACACGATCACATGGCAAAATGAAGAAGACAATGACTTGGGGGGAGTCCTATTATTTGCTATTTTTGGAGAAGAACAATATGTATTCATGGCATCAAAACCGAATACTGTCAGGATACCACTTGAGTTTTACAACCCTTCCAATTATATACTCCCTGAGCCATATTTCATAGTCGTACATGAATGTAGTTATATTTCATTTATAGGAACTAGAAGAGCCTATGTTATCGACGGTGTAGTTGAAATACCATTTGAGGGAGGTCTGACCGATCCAGACGCATTAGAGTTTCTAATTGATTTTGAATCTTATATTGATTTTGGAGTGCCAAATTACACTGTAAATCTGAAGCCTGGGAATTACGATATCATTTCACTTGCAAAAGAATTTGAAAAAGAAATGAATTTAGTAAAGCGGAGAAACAATACCAACTTTGGGCAACTGCCCTCTTCGTTTCATTTTTTTAAAGTGGATGTAGATATCAGCACTGATATAATAACATTTAATTCTTATAAACAAAGACAATTAGAGGATAATTCATTAGAAACTACACTCGGTTCAGGTACAATCAAGATATATTCACTTTCACATGGCCTTAAACCAGGTGATCAGTTTTTGATATCTGATGTTAAAGGAATTGGAGGTTTACCAAGTTCAACTGTAAATGGTTTATTTACCGTAATAAGTGACCCGAACACTTTTCAAACAGAACTAGACTATTTTCATTATCAAACCAATGGTAGAGCAAGTAGATCCGAAATAGGAGGGGGGTCTATTGCAAAAGTCGGAATCCCTGATAAATTTAAAATTTTATATTTTTCAAGTGGTTCAAAAATAGTCGAAAATATAGGGTTCCCATACGAAGACTCCAGTGTTGTATTAGAGTCTACAATATCAACCAAAACTCTTTCTATTACTGGTGCCGATATTATAGGAGGGTATATCCGCTTTACAACAACGGAAGAGCATCAATTAAACAGTGCTCAAGTGATTGAAATATCATCCATTTCTACAACTGGAAAAGTCATCACAGTCGTCCCGCATGGAATAATAGCCGAGACTAATGTAGACATCACCAACACAAATTCTTTTCCTCTATTGAATGGAAATTACTCAATAATAGTTACCGGAGATAATACATTTGATTTAGTAAATATAAATATATCAACGCCAAGTACTTCTGGATATGTTAAACACTCTGGGGATAAGGTGAGTTTGATAAATTTCAAGTCATCGCCTCAACTGAGTGGTAGAGTGGTAGTGGAAAATACAACAGACTTTACATTTGACGTCCAATACAAAGTTTCATATATAGACCCTTTGTGTTTTAAAGATACAGTGATAGGTACTGGAAAGATAACAGTAGTTCATCCAAATCACGGGTTTTCTGATATAACATCAATAATAGATTACTCGGGTGGAAATGTGTTAATTTCAACAAAACAAAAACACAATTTATCAGGAACAATATTTGAAGGAGTTGGCCTTGTTAAATATTTTATAGGGGGTTTAGCCAAGGCGACTCTTTCATTTCCCTATTCTATAGAAGGTCTTATACAGACAGGTGATACCATCACCGTACTTAGAGGGGGTGTTACACGTTTTGCAAGGTATATAGCCGAAAACATAGATTCAAATACTATAAATTTTCAGTTAACTGATTTTGTGACAATGGATATTCCATCCAGTGGTACAGTATGTTCTGTTCATATCGGGGATAGAACTACGCTTAGGGATACAAATAGTGTTCCTGAATTATACTTTAACCCTTTCAATTCATCGGCCAATTTTGATGATTTTTTAATAAGGGCGGCTAATGTTTTGTTTGAATCGGATGGGGCTGTAATCTATTTTTCGGATTTTCAATTTTTAGCCTATATCAATGGAGATATAACTACTGCTGGTACATCAGGAATAGTAGGAAAGGATAGAAAAATTTTTATAGACAGGATACCTGCCCAGGAACCCAGAGGACCTGTTCTTGGAGGAATACCAATGAATGTTTTAAATAAAAAATATCATAATATAGAAAAAATTATAGACGAAAATACATATATTATAGATTTGAAATACATATTTGCTACAGAGACTGCCTCCAGCAGTGGAAAAATAGCATTATCTTCATGGAATCATGGATTTAAAAATTCTCACTCGAATACATTCAATGGAAACAGGGACGGGGTACTTTACAAAAGCATTTCACTCGAGGGTGAAAATTATGTATTTTTAACAAGCCCAAATCTAAACACAATGTACACTGTAGGAGGCGCTAACCTTGGTGATATCTTTGCTAAGATTTTATTATTAGAGCCTCCAGGTGTTATGATGTTTGATAATTTTATAAGTGCCCCTAAAGAATTTAACCCTCCTGTTGCCTCTATAGACAAATTTCAATTTCAAGTAAGAAGAGGAGATGGATTTCTATATAACTTTAATGATATAGATTTTTCATTTTCAATTTCAATCACGGAATCTGTCGATAAAATTAAAAATACTTATATCTCTTCTCATACTGGGGATTGAACAGTTCCTGTATTTTTCTATTACTTAACAATTAAGTAATAGAAAGACGTATTTGCTTCTGGTTTTAAAAAATTATTTGGAAATAGTAGCCAGTGCTTCGCTTATATTTGTAAAAAGTAATTTAAATTTTTCAATGGCTTCTGCTGGGATATCATCATAATAATCCAATGTTTTCAATTGTTCATCCATACACTCCTGGAATAATTCAGGGTCTTCGGAACAGAATAAATCAACTTGACTTTTTATATCAGATTTTACAAGTCTTTCCACCCAACTTTCTACAGTTAATTTTAATCTTTCTACTTTTATTTTTTTATTATTCAAGTCTCCCGTTGAGATGATTATAGCATCCTCGGGTAAATATGTACAGTACATGATATCTACCTTGTCTTTGTTTTCTGATGCTGGCACAATCCTCTGGATGGATAATCTACCAGGAGGAAGCAGTACTTCATTTTCTTCGGGGGCAACTGAAACATCAATCAAAGGCAATATACCATATTGTCCTGGTGTAAGTGTTATTATATACAAGCAACAAGACCTGCCACTTAAAAATTTCATTGCAACTTCCTTGTCAAAACTTGTAGAGATGAATGTTTGATTTTTTGTTTCAATGTACCTTCTGTTCATGCCTCTATAGACCACCGCGGATTGATTAAGACTTGGGGCTGCATCCATTACATCCATTATATTATTATAATGATTATACAAAACAGAACCGAGCATAACCCCTCCACGTACAGAACTATTGAGCCTTTTATATTCTGGCGTTGTGTAGAATATTAATGAATTTTTTAAATCTTGATTCAAGAGTTTAATATACCTATAAGAGTCTTCCATACACAAGGTAATGGAAATATTTTTAAAATATTAAATGTATTAAGTTAAAACCAAAAAAATAAACTCTTTGAATTATTTTTTTGCTTGGTATTTACTGCTTTGCTGCTTTAAAATCTAATTTTTGTGGCGATATCATGTCTGTTTTGGTTCATGATTTTTTCCGCATTCTTCTGTAGAAAATGTCTATATTCACTGCCAGATACATTATTTTCACTCATCATTCGTTGATTAATCACACAGCTTGCAGAGTAATTCGTATATGAACGAGCCGGTGGAGAGTTGAATACCATTGTAGTTGTACAATAGAAAATAAATATTTTACAATTCAGAAATCTTTTCTTTAGGTTCTATTTCTGATTCCTTGGCTGGAGGAGACGGGGCCAGATCAAGTCTTTGAAGTTCAAGGACTGTTTTCTCAATCAAAGCAGCCTCTTCAATTGTATAAGAACCCTTTTCATTTGCGACCACAATAGCCTTGATTAAAACATCAAAACTTTGTTTTTTATCAAGTTCAGGCAAATCCTTTGGTCTTTTTTCAGTTTTCAAAAAGACCAAGACCTTGTAGATTGTACTTGCGTCCTTGATAGTAAAAGACCCCTTTTTTTGACCGACGTGGATACAATTAACAATGATTTCCGTGCAAGTCTTTTCGTCCATTGTGATGTCTTCCATTTTATATTATATTATATAATTATATCTTTAAGCTGATCAAGTCATTCAATATCATTTGTTTTATAGATGTGCCGACTATAGTTTCAAGTGTCTGCTTTGTGTCTTGTATTTTTTTACAGAGAGCATCTAAATTTTCTTGATTGAATGATGAAATATTCATTCCTGTGAGATACTGAAAATTACCGTCTATTTTAGCATATTTATTTTCAAGAAGAATTTCTTCTATCTCTTGCTTTTTCTTTTTATAAACCACGAGGACATCGTCCATTATTTCCTGTAGAAAACGGCTTTTGTTCTTCAATAGTTCAAGGTCTCTTTCATTGCGTTCCACGAGGTAATCCTTTCTTTTTTTCATATATTTTATTTTTTGGTCAGTGAATGAAGCAATTATATCATTTGGACCAGAGTATTTCCTCAATTTCATATCATGATCGAAAAGATGGAAATTACTTGTATTTATTCTGCTGGTTAGTTTGAGGTCCTTGAGTATATTCTTGCTGTGTTTTTCAAATTCTGATTTTTGCTTGAATATAATTTTGAATTCCACTTCGACATCAGAAGAATTATTTACAATCTCACAATTGACATCTTGAAAATGGATATTTAAAAAGTCTTTATATGCTTCTGTCCATGTGTTTATAGGTAATTCTGTGATTACGATGCTATTACCTTGTATTTTAAACACTCCTCTCGTCGTAAAAGAACCTTCTTCCTCTGCTGTGATAGTCCCTTTAAATCCAGAATAATATGGAATTAAATCTTCAAGTGGTTTTCCAGACAAGTGTAGTTTCATATTTTTTACAATATCATCAATATTGTAATTTGGAATATTGGTAGAGTAGCCTGTTCCTATCCCAATCGTCCCATTCACGAGAACCATCGGGACCGTGGCTACATAAAATTTCGGCTCAATTTTATGACTATCCTCCACCATATATTCCAAAATCGGGGAGTCATCAGGCACATAAATCCTCGATGTGATTTCAGATAATTGTGTGAAAATATATCTTGGACTGGCCGCATCTTTTCCAGCAGCATATCTTGTCCCGAACTGCCCCTTTGGGACTAAAAGATTGATGTTGTTAGAGCCTATATAATTCTGGGCCATCCCCACTATTGTACCGTAGAGACTTACCTCTCCATGGTGATATGCTGTCATTTCCGCTACAGCAGCACCCAACTGTGCTACTTTAATTTCCTTGATTTGATTTCTCTTGAACATTGTATAAAGCACCTTTCTCTGCGAGGGTTTCAAGCCATCCATGATATTGGGAATAGATCTTACATTGTCATATGCTGAAAAATGTATCAATTCTTTATCAATGGAATCAGAAAAGGAAACTGTATTTTTAGGAACATACTCTACATCTGGGTCATATACTTTTAACCAATCTTTTCTCTTGTCTGCGTTTTTTTTATCAAAAGCAAGTTCTATGAAATAATTTGTATTTTCATCGTAAAGATAGGTGATTGTATTCATCTCCAGTTTCCTAAAAATTTCCTTTGCCTCTGATGATGTAGATGTTCCCAGTCCCTTGTAGTATTTTACATCCCAGCCAGAATTTGTTTTTGACCAATTCTTGTACTCTGCATCCGAATAAAATTCAATGGTCTTTTTTGATTTACTCACCTTAACGATGGGTGTTTGGATTCTTTTGATGAAACCTGTTCTTTTCATTAAATATGGCCAAAAATAATGTATCATATTCACCAATAAACTTGCAATATGCTTTCCATCAGAGTCTGCGTCTGTTAAAATAATAATACTTGAATATCTCAATGTAGCAAATTCCTCGTCTGTTTCATAAGTCTTTGAATTTTGAAGTCCCATAATCTTTTTGATATTTAATATTTCTTCGTTGTTAATCAATTGCTTCGCTGTTGCTTCCCGAACATTGAGCAACTTTCCTTTGAGCGGAAAAGCACCGTAATATTCTCTGCCAATAACACTTAGCCCTGATATAGCAAAGGTTTTTGCACTTAACCCTTCCGTTAGCATCAGGGAACATTTTTTACTTTTGGATGTTCCTGCATAAATAGCATCATCTAAATTTGGAATAATAAGCGTGCTTTTTCTACTATTTGGGATATCCTTGTCAAGATTTTTCTTGTTTTTGAAACGGGTCAATTCAGTCACCGAGTCGACTATGGATTTATACACCTTGATGATAAAGTCCTCTGGAATATCAAACGATACACCGAAATCCTTTGAAGGTGTAGTAAGATTTTCCTTTGATTGACTGGAAAATTTTGGGTTGATGACAGTACTGCGTACCACTATGAATAAATTGTCTTTTATGAACTGAGGCTTGATGTTTTCAACCTTTTTCTTGGTGGAAATCATGACTGTTAGTTTTTTAATCAACTGATTAACAACATAATCCACGTGTTTTCCTCCGTGAATAGTAGATATCCCATTCACAAATGAAACCTGCTTGAAGCCATCATTGCTTTGAGATACTGCAATGTCCCAGGAATGTTTATCTTTAATTTCAAGGGAATTGAACGCTCCATCATAGAATTTCAAATAGTCTTTGAATTTACTCACCAATTTTTTACCATCCAAAAAAACACTCATACCCTTGTTAGTACATACTACAGTATCATACACTCTTTTATATACCAATGAAGCGGAATCAGCATCTATTGATTGCATTCCAAACTTTTCAAAATCTGGATAAAATGTTATTTTGGTGTATTGTTCCTTTTTAGTTTCCTTTATTTTAGGGGGCTTTTTAACCTTCATATTGTCCTTGAATTCTTGTTTATATTCAAAATTACCATCACAGGTCTCTACTATAAATCTTTTACTAAAGATATTTGTACAATTGCTTCCCAGACCATTCACGCCCCCAGTTACTCTTTCTACCGTGTCATCATAATTTGTACTTGTCAGTAAATTTCCAAAAATAAGTTCTGGGATATAGATATTGTATTCTGGATGGATTACAACAGGGATACCCTTCCCATTGTTAAAGACTGATATATGGTCTTCCTGTACCACTATTTTAATCATATTCACGGAGGGTTCTCGCATTGAATGATCGATAGCATTGACCAGTATCTCATCAAATATTTTTATGAACCCAGGAGTATATTTGAGAGTCTCCAGCGTGATTTTGTTTGATTTATATACAAATGTTTTTTCTTCCTGTGGGGAAGTACTTCCTATATAAATTTCTGGACGAGTTAGGACGTGCTCGTGTAAATTTTTCTTTTGATATTTTTTTGCTTCGGTGCCTTCCATTTATTACTCTTATTTTTAAGACTTTAAATTTCAATTTTTTTAAAATTTAAAAGATTATTCCAGGCAACTCACCAAAAAACTCATTTCACCAAGATTCCCCACCTCATATGTCATAGACAATGGAAAATCATTCATCAATCTCAATTGAACCGTATTTGAGAGGACACTTGCCTTGCTAAAAAGCAATAAATATTTCATTGGAAATCTTCCCTGAATGATTTCATCTGAACTTATATTCTGAAAACTTGTATTATTAGAATTTCCAATCACCAGTTCAAAACTACTGAATTCTCCGTTCCCAGTGAAGAATATCTGCTCCCCGATATTTTTAATTTCAATTATTCTATTACCCAGAGAATTAAAATCTTTGCAAATTTTTTGCAATTCATTCGAATTCATGACGACGGTAGTGTTGTATTTTTGATCTATAACATAATTATTTTTAGGTATATTATGCAATTGAAGTTTAAACGTGTTGATTGAATTTCTTTCGTTGTTTTCCTTTTTTATAAAAAGAAAGTGCTTTTCAGCCTCATTTCCGGTCACGAAAAAAGATATCGTTTCATCATGCTTGATAGTTTTAACAATCTTGTATAAATTATCCGTATGTACCCCTAACACAAGAGGGTTCTCTTCAGTATGTTCGCTATAAAAATATTCAAATTTTGATGCGTCTAGTTTTACATGAATTAAACATTCTTCATTGTTGCTCAAGGAAACAATCTTGATTTTATCCTTTGTTATCACCATATTAAGTTCAATCAATACATCCTTCAACACTTCAAATAAAGATTTTATATTGGCAGTTTGTACTGTTTTTGCTTCAAAAATTACACTGGTCATTTATATAATTGTTTTTTAATCTTTAAACTAATACTTCTGTAAAAGGAGACTCTGGTGCAGAACTTGCTTCATTTTTTTGAGCGCATAACATACTTAACTGTGAATCTTTAACAAGTAGAATACAAGAAACAAGTAAAACAATCAGTGAAATATTAAAAAACGTGCTTGCTATCGTGTAGTTGGTGGATTGTTTATCGTTATCATAAAGTCCCATCACATAAATAGATCCTGTAGTTCCCCCAAGAGATATCAACATTGCAACAAAGTAAACGTAAAATAGATTCATCTTATATAACATAGGATAAGAAAATTATTACAAACAAAATGAATTTATATTTGGATAAAATATAGAAAGCGACATCATAACCAGAAATACAATCAACGATAGAACAAAAAACACAATAGATGCTTTTTCACCTTCCATATTTTTATCGGCTATAGATTTACCAACCCCCCACATTGATACCAATGCAATCAAAAGAGCAATAGAAGTTATAATAGTTCCAATGTAAGATTGCATATATCATTGTATATAAAAAAATATTAAAAAATTTTCTATATCTATATTACAGGCAATGTCTATTATATTGAAAACTATAATAGCAAAAGACTCGCTGCTATCAATAACGGATGGTTTAACTAGACTAACAGACACAACAGCAAGTACATCAAGTATCACAGGGGCTTTGGTAGTTTCAGGTGGCGTTGGGGTTGCTGGGAATTTGTACGCAGATGGAATCACGAGGCTCACGAATACGACAGAAAGTACATCAGCAACCACAGGGGCTTTGGTTGTGAGTGGAGGTGTAGGGGTTGGCGGTGCTTTATATACAGGTGGAATAATCCGTTTTACAGATACTACGGTAAGTACCTCTACTACGACAGGGGCTTTAGTTGTTTCAGGAGGTGTAGGTATTGGCGGGGCTTTATACGCTGGTGGTATAACCCGTTTTACAGATACTACGGAAAGTACCTCTAGTAGTGTAGGGGCTTTAGTTGTTTCAGGAGGTGTAGGTATCGCCGGGGCTTTATTTGCGGGTGGAATTACGAGGCTCACGGACACTACAGCAAGTACCTCGACGACTTCAGGAGCACTTGTGGTTTCAGGAGGTGTCGGTATAGCAGGGGCTTTGAATGTCGGCGGAATTACAGGGTTCACGGACACTACAACAAGCACCTCGATAAGTACAGGGGCTTTAAGGGTTTCTGGAGGTGTTGGGATTGCAGGGAATTTATTTGCGGGTGGAATTACGAGGCTTACAGACACAACAGCAAGTACATCAAGTATCACAGGGGCTTTGGTTGTTTCAGGAGGCGTCGGTATCGCTGGGGCTTTATACGCAGGGGGTATCACGAGGCTCACGAATACGACAGAAAGTACATCAGCAACCACAGGGGCTTTGGTTGTTTCAGGGGGTGTAGGGGTTGGCGGGAATTTGACGGTCGGGTATCAAGGAGTTGGGGTATCTGCCATATCAATCGCCAGAAGCGATGGGAATGCCGGGGGTATTTTTTCTATCATGGGAACAGGGGGCAGTAGCAGCCTGAGAATAACAAATGGATCAGGTGGAGCGGGAAGAGTAGAAATCGATGCCGGATCAAATGGAGTCTATTTTTCATTCAATTACTTTAACGGAGCCAGTACGTCAAGAAATTTTTCAATTACAACAACTACAGTAAGTACCTCGACGACTTCAGGAGCACTTGTGGTTTCCGGGGGTATCGGTATCACCGGGAATTTGTACGCAGGCGGTATAGTCCGTCTCACTGATACCACAGCATCAACATCTTCCACGACAGGAGCTTTGGTTGTGAGTGGAGGTGTAGGGGTTGTGGGAGATTTGAACGTGAATGGAACTGCGGTATTCCAGCAGGGGAACGTATCCGATGTATCTGTCAGAAATCAAATTCTTTTCGGTTTCAATGAAACAGCGACTTACCAGCACGCCATTAAATCCCGACACTTGAGCAGTGCCGATACCGATGGAAATGCAATTGACTTTTACGTCTGGCAGACCTCGGATTTATTGACGGCGGTTGGAACCAAGCAGGCAATGAGCGTTACATCTGCCGGTGTAGGGATCGGAACACCCATTCCAAGAATGAGATCGACCGTGTTTGATACAAACGCAAAGATGGCTATTGTCTCTACATCGCAATCTCAGTCGTCGGCTCTTTATTTGAGCACACCCCCGAGCGGGGTCGGTGATGCGTATAAAACTGCCATCATCGCTCAAGGAATCAATAGTTGGGGTAGAAGCAATCTACATTTTTGCCTCAACAACAACGGCAATTCCCATGCAGCCAGTGAAGACGCGACAATCGCCCACTCCCGGATGATCATCCAACCGGATGGAAATGTAGGTATTGGGACAACTTCACCTGGGTTTAGACTTGACGTCGCGGGGACCTCCCGGATCACAGGAAACACAAGCATCACGAGCACGACAGCAAGCACCTCGTCGAGTACAGGGGCACTGACTGTTTCTGGGGGCGTTGGAATCGCTGGGGCTTTATACGCTGGTGGTATAACCCGTCTCACGGACACTACAGCAAGTGCCTCGGTGAGTTCAGGGGCTTTGGTTGTTTCAGGAGGCGTCGGTATCGCTGGGGCTTTATACGCAGGGGGTATCACAAGTTCAATAACAACGCTAGGATTGAATGACCCCATGACGGCACTTGCATTACTGGGAGACACGGGTGGCGGTGTAGCCACTCTCGGCGCGAGGTTCAAATTGTCGAGGTACGAGAGCAGTGGTAGTAATGCGAGAACAAGAATGGACATTGAACTTATACATGGTGACGGTACCGTGCAGAATGTGATGGCAATACGCTCAGATGGAAATTTAGGAATAGGAACGACTGCACCAAGAATGAGATCGACGGTACACGGTGCAAATGCAAAGATGGCCATTGTATCTACAGGAGAAACCCAGGAATCGGCTCTTTATTTCGGCACGCCCCAAACCGTGAGCATCAGTAATGCCTATAAAACTGCTATTATCGCTCAAGGAATCAATGGTTGGAGTAGAAACAATCTACATTTTTGCCTCAACAACAACGGCAATTCCAATGCAGCCAGTGAAGACGCGACAATCGCCCACTCGCGAATGGTGATCACGCCCGTTGGTAATGTGGGAATAGGAACGACGACGCCTGGGTTTTTGCTGGACGTAAATGGGACCTCCCGGATCACAGGAAACACAAGCATCACGAGCACGACAGCAAGCACCTCGTCGAGTACAGGGGCACTAACTGTTTCTGGGGGCGTTGGAATCGCTGGGGATTTGTACGCAGGTGGCATTGCGAGACTTACTAATACCACAGCAAGTACTTCTACGACGACAGGGGCTTTGACAGTTGCTGGAGGTGTCGGTATTGGCGGTGTTTTGAATATGAGTGATATTATACTTATAAATGGTAGTGGCGCAGTTCCGACAACAACCACTCGGAGTATTGGAACAAGGATAGTACTTTTTAGTGGAATTACTGGAACGGATGTTGATAGTGCTATCGGTATCTCAGCAAGCTCTATATGGTACTCTACAAATTCCTTGGCTCACTTCCATCGTTTTTACCATGGAACTTCAAATACAGTGACAATATCCGGAACAACACTACAAGTAAATCAAACGACAGCAAGTACCTCGACAACGACAGGAGCACTTGTGGTTTCAGGGGGTGTCGGTATCACAGGGGCTTTATTTGCGGGCGGAATCACGAGGCTCACGGACACCACAACAAGTACCTCGACGGGTACAGGGGCTTTGGTTGTTTCAGGGGGTGTCGGTATCATTGGGGATTTGTACGCAGGCGGTATAGTCCGTCTCACTGATACCACAGCATCAACATCTTCCACGACAGGAGCTTTGGTAGTTTCTGGAGGCGTTGGTATTGTGGGAGATTTGAGAGTATCCTCAAGGATGTTTATTGGACCTGTCGGGGGCAGTGGCACCATACATCTTGGCGGAGGAAACCCAGATGATGCTGACTATGATATGAGTGTAATCGAAACCCGTTCGTATGATACAGATAAATCTGAAATGGTACTCTTTAAAGGAAATGACGTCCCAGGCGATGACGGACCGGATAGAATTAGATTACGAGCCGCGGCCATTGCCTTTGACACATATCCGACTAACTCTTCCAGTCGGACTGCTGAAAATATCAGAATGTTTATAAATAGTACCGGAAACGTCGGGATCGGCACGACGGCTCCTGCGTTTTTGCTGGACGTCGCGGGGACCTCCCGGATCACAGGAAACACAAGCATCACGAGCACGACAGCAAGCACCTCGACGACGACAGGGGCTTTGACGGTTTCAGGGGGTATCGGGGCAAATAACGGATTTATAGGGTCCATGAGTTCCAATAGTACTACAACCAGTATAGGATTTATAGCCACCGACTTGACTCCATTTGGGTATGGTGACGGGGAGGTTGGATTAAGTGGTAGGCCATGGTCTAAAATGCACGCAGGGGAATTCAATGTGATATCAGACGCACGTCTAAAGAATGATATCCGCATATACACACAGGGTCTGAGTTTTATAACACAACTAGTCCCAAAATCATTCAAATACAAACATGACAAAACAGGCAAAACAAAAATAGGGTTCATGGCTCAGGAAATACTTGAAATAAATCCGACATTTGAAGGTGTAAATTACGAAGAAGCCGAAGATATATACACAATGACAATGGACCAATTCACAGGTCCGTTAGTGAATTGCGTAAAAGAACTCAATACCAAAATAATATCATTAGAGACCGAACTGATCATGATGAAAAATTTTCTACGATCAAAATTCCCAGACGATGGGATATAAATTAAATTTATCATATTCTAAAAATTAAGTCTTTATTTTTTAGAATTATGTGCTTTTCTTCTTTGAACTTGTAGTCTTCTTTGAACTTGTAGTCTTCTTTGAACTTGTAGTCTTCTTTGAACTTGTAGTCTTCTTTGAACTTGTATTCATTGGATTTATGTTCTTCCGATGTATTATTCTATTCCTTTGCATTATAGTCTTCCTTTGCCTTATATAAAGGCCAATCTGCTCCACATTACCGCCAAATATATCATCAAAAGAAGCAATCACCTTCAAGGAATCTGCCTTAACAGACATGATATTTTTGTAAAATTCAACTGGCATAAGCATGTCCTGATTGGAAATTAGTACCTCGCAATACATTGTGAAATTTGCGATATTAGAGAGGCTCATTTGCTGGTCCTTTGAAAATTTCTTATTGGCTAAAAAATACCCCGCAATATAGTCTATAATGGTAAGTGGACAGATACTATCACTTTGAAAAAATGTCTGGGACATTGCATATATATCTACTGTAGACGCGTCTTCAAATGCCCATGCCTTATGTTTATGTAGCGCATATTTTGGTTTAAAACCTAATGTTCCTGATAGTTCCTGTTGAATAAACATCGTTGAATTTTTAATAAATCCCGACTTTGACAGGCCAAAATCAATAATTTTAACAATACCATCTCTACCAATCATTATATTTTCTGGTTTAATGTCATAATGAACAATATTTTTAGAATGAATATAAGACAGCCCATTGATGGTCTGACCTATTAGTTCCGCTGTAACATTACAATAAGTTTTAAAGTCAAATTTCAGCATATCATCGTAATAATACCAGAGTTCTTTACCATCAAGGTATTCTGCAATTATCTTGACAATACCCCAGCGCATGTGGTCAACTTGCTTAAAACATAATATATTATTTTCAGAGCATCCAGGAGATAATTTTTTAAGAATATCAATCTCCATCGAAACATTAGAGTACCTGGTAAATATTTCTTTGACTGCTAATTTTTGATCCTTCTTCACGTAAAGATACGTTACCCCGTATCCACCCCTTCCCAGTTCCTTTATCTTTTTAAAAGTACTTAGATCAATATTTTTTTCGCCTACAGAAAACATTATAGAGTATACAAATATAATAGTTTAGAATAAATGAAAATTTAAAAGTCTTCGTCAAGGGTAAATTGAGTTTCAACCGCAGAAACCCCTACATTGGCCCTTCTATATGAAGAAATTCTTGTTTCAAAAAAGTTTCCAAAACTTTCCAGGGAGATATACTGCATAAAATCAAATGGATTTTGAGAATTGTAAATTTTATCATATCCTAATTTTAATAGCCAAAAATCTGCGATATATTCAATGTATTGCTTCATCAACTCTCCATTCATACCTATCAAATTTACAGGCAGGCTTTCGGTTACAAATACTTTTTCAATTTCAACTGCTTCTCTGAAAATCTGATGGACCCTTTGCTGAGACAGCCTTTGTTTTAATAGATTATAAAGAGCAATCCCACCTCTACAATGAAGGGCCTCGTCTCTAGAAATAAATTCATTGGAGGTAGTCAAACCAGGTAATAAACCTCTGTTCTTTAACCAGAAAATAGCACAGAAACTACCTGAAAAGAATATTCCTTCCACTATAATGAAGGCTAATAGACGCTCATTGAACTCTCCGTTTGAGATCCATTTTAATGCCCATTCGCTTTTTGTTTTTACAGTAGGAACAGATTCCAAAGCATCAAATAACCTTTCCTTTTCAATTTTGTCATCTACATAAGTTTCAATCATCAGGCTGTAAGCATGAGCATGGATTGCCTCAATTTGAATTTGAGTTGCATAAAACTGTCTCATTTCTGAGATTTGAACTTCCTTATAAAAATTAATAATCAAATTTTCATTGACGATACCATCACTTGCAGCAAAGAATGCAAGTACATTTTTTATAAAATATCTCTCATTATCAGACAACTTTTTCCAATCGTCCATATCCCTTGAAAAATCTATCTCTTCAACTGTCCAAAAATTACCAACGCCTTCTTCATACAACTTCCAGATTTCATGATGTTCTATAGGAAACACGGTATATCTGTTTTTACTTTCGATCAATACGGGTTCAATGGAGTTGTCAAACATGTTTATATAATACAACTCTATAATTTTAAATTAATTAAAAATTTCGCGGGGTCCATGGGGTTTCATTTGCGAAAATATCACTAAAGATTTCAGATGGTTTAACAGGAGACTCCATTTCCTCCTGCAATGTCCTTGGGACGTATCTATTTACTATGGTAGGTTTGCATTCAGTGGTCATCCACTTTAGACTTATATACAGTATATACACCCCTACAATAAACAAGAATAAAGCAAGTAATTCCATTTACATTGGTATATAAAAAATTATTCAATTTTTAATTTATTGATATAATCGTCGTATTCCTTCTCGGAATCTTTAATCGCTTGCTCATCAAAAGCCTTCCATACCTTCAAACTCTTTTCATGGTTTTTATGAACCTCTTCAAGTTCTTGATTGAGTTTTAAGATTTGTTCATCATATCCTTCCAATCTAATTTTAACTGTCTTTGGATTTTCAGGTGCATTTGCCAATTCAAGTTGTCCCTCCTTTGAACCCTCTTGTCTCGCCTTTTGCTTCATTGACTCTGTTCTCTCTGCATTTGCAAGGTCCAATTTATCCTTATTTTCCTTGTATCCTTTAACCAATTCGTTTAATTTTCCATCAGCATACACGTTTTCAATATCTTGCTTCTTGATTTGTTCATCGGTCATCAAAACTCCCCATTTTCCTACTTCTGCGATATACATGTTAAAGTACTTGTCTTCGTTTTGGAGGCGCTTGATACGCTTCTCACACTCTTCGACAGTTGAAAAACTTCCTCTCACCTTGAGAGTAGGTTGGTCTTCAGGATTTGCTGGCAACATATAAGAAAGCACAAAGAATTTTTGATTACCAATAACATTGTCTTCGTCTAAAAAATCAGGCTCGGGTTGATTGGATGTCATTTATATATAATGTTTTTTATTTTAAACTTAAAATGGCGCATTTCCCGTTAAAATTCCATCGGATTCAATGGCGCAGTGAGCAAAATACATACCAGTAACGGCGGTTATAAACGAAATAAGAACAACTTTCAAGTATTCCTTTCTTTTGTCTGGTGTTTTTACATCAAGCGGAATATTCAAGGCCCAGTTCAGGAAAATAGACAGTATAATAACACTGATAATATTGATGTAATTATCCTTGATAACTTGTAAAACTGAATTCATATGTGATAATATCATATAAAATACTTGTTTTTTTAACGCGATTTCTTGAACTTAAAGATAATTTTATACTTAATATAAATGCGAGGACCAATCAACATCATCAACTTTATTAAAGACAAATCTTTTGAAGAGGTAAGTGAACTTCTTTCAGAGGATCCGTATTTTTTGAAAATTTCAGATGAAGACGACTTGTATATGATGAATTTTACGGATATTTCTGACTTTGAAAATCAAATCTGCAGAGAAGCAAACGGCGTTATCTTTCAAAAAGGTTCTAATAAACTTATCCATTACTCCTTCCCAAAGACATATGAAGGTATCAACACCGACCACGAAGATACATTCAGATGTGATACTATCAATGAAAAATCCGTCGTGAAAGATGGAGTTGAAATCCCCATCACACTTCAACTATTCACCGAAGGTTCCTTGATTAAAGTCTTTTACGACGCTAAATGGAGGGTTGCAACTTCCCATAAAATCAACGCTACATTTTCTTTCTGGGAATCTGAGAAATCCTTTAAAGAATTGTTTTATGAAGCGCTCGCTGAAGTTGAAATTAATCTTGAAGACCTTGACAGAGACTGCTGCTATTCCTTTATTCTTCAACACCCCGAAAATCATATTTGTAAAGACATCGCGGTTCCCTTCACTATGATACTAAACGAGTTCAACACCACTGATTTCACATCTGTAAATACTGCTTCTGGATTTACTCTGGAAGGACCGCTGTCTTTACATAAAGACAAGGACATGATTGTATATATCGGGGAAGACCGGGTAAAGATATTGTCAGATGCTTACCTGGGGCGAAAGGAATTGTTCCCAAATAATTTCTTGAGATGGACGTATTTAAACAGTTTCGTAGATGGAAAGGAACAGGACATTAGAAATTCTCTACCAAACAAAATTAAATATTTTGACGCTATTGATGGAAAAATTAACACGGAAATTGACATGATTTATATCACGTATATTTTTAGACATGTTGAGAAACGAAATTTTGACATGATTACAAAATATAAAAAAATAGTTTATCAACTGCACGGGGATTATCTTCAAACAAGAATTCCAGTTAATCGTAGCACTGTAAGAGACAAGATTATTTCAATGGGTACCAAAAGTTTAACGTATATATGCGGACTTTGAATAATTCAAATTTTTTTTTATATATTCATATAAATGTCATTCGGTAATCGTTCTAATTTCTGTACTCTCAAGGAAGCATTCCCCGACATTCAAATGCAACCAGAAAAAATACACCCAACCATTGAAAAATACATAGATCCTACACCGGTACCACAGCCTCAGCCAGAAAAAGTCTCGGCAGTAGAAAATACCGAGACTTGTATTGAATGTGAATATCGAAAAAAATATGGTCCTGTAGGAACAAGTTTTAATGAAATATTAAATCTATTATTGCTGTTGTTGCTTCTGTATATTATCATCTTTAAACCTAAAATTTAACTTTTTTAACATTTATATTTTTAACTACCTGAGGATTTACTGGGGGTTTATTCTTCTTGTCGTTATCCTTTACCCAAAATCTCTCATCGCATAATAAAAATTCTTTATGGTCATCTGCCCTGTAAAAAAAAACCTGTTCAGATATAGCATTTGTATTAACCGTATTGTCAATTACCAAGCACCCGTAGTTTTCAGTACATGCATCAAGAACCTTTTCAAAGACTGCCATGGAAGGAAATACACCTGCATAATGCTCGTATAATTTCTTTCTATCGGAATGATTTGAAGTCTTTAGAATGAATGTGTAGTCTATATTCGACCTTAAAGCAGGAACAATACCCATCGGTGCTTGCATAGCCAGTAAAAACAAAATATTATAATGTCTCCCATTGAAAAAAACATCCTGAAGAAGGGGATCTTTTTTCCATGTATTAGCCTCGCTCAACACATCATCAAATATTAAAAAAAATCTCTTGTTTTTCCATCCTTCCTTTATTGATTTTTTCTGTCTATCAAAGATTTTCTGAAGAAGTTCTGATTTATAACTATCATGAATCAATATACTTGGGATAAACTTGTCGTAAAAATGGGCTACTTTATCAGTCCTTGATATAACACTTCCTGCTGGTATGTCTCTATTATGGGACATGATATCTCTTATCAGGAATGATTTTCCAGAATTTCTTTTAGCAATCAAAACACATACAGGACTTGGTATCATTTTTTTTATATCAAATTTCCTCAAGTTGATCTCTTCCATTGTTATCACACCAGTTAAAATTCATAAAGATTTAACGCGCCTGTTTTGGATAAATTTTATATATATATTGATTAAAATGGGAAATGATGTGCTTGTAGTAGCAAAACTAGAGTTTGTAAAGCAATTACAAGAAATATTAACAGGGAATATTTTTGAAGGCATGACTTCGGTGTGGGAAGATGTAAAATCATCAGAGCAAAAACAACTCTTGAAAAAGTTCCAGGAGAAACTATGCTCCGTTCCAAAATGGAATCAAGACATTATCAATGGAGAATATAACAAAATAGTTAAAAAAGTATCAAAGGCTTACCTTGATAAACTCTTGGAGGCCGTTTTCATATCGAGTGTTAAAATTTTATCGATCGTAAAGTTAAATTCAAAATCTCCAAAAACCATCAACGTAAATGTCCCAGAAACAAAGCACTTTATTCACATGTGTTTCGTGGAAACTGCCAGATGCCTGTACAGAGAGCCTCATCTTGTAGAAGATAGAGAAAAATTCATATCTTCGGTTGATGCTCATAAAAATATTAAAAAATTGTCTAAATTAATTGGAGATTCCATTGAAAAAACCATTAGACATATGATCCCAATGGAAGATATTCTGGAAAAGTATCTAAACCCCGAAGAACCAGAGGATATTCCAGAGGATATTCCCGAACCTACCGTGTCGGTCAGTAGTAAAAGCGAGGAAAGTGAAGAGGAAGAAAAAGAAGAACCTAAACCAGTAGATGATACAGGTGTAGATACATTGTTTATGGAAGAATCTTCCAGCGGACCTCAATACGGTTTCCCATCTGGTACAGGAACAGAGCAAAATAACGGGTTTTTAAAGGAGCAATCGCATCCAACGGAAGATGAAAATTTGAAAATCAAAATAGAAAAGGAAAGATTCTTTACAGACTCTGATTCTGATTAATCAAATAAACATACTGCTTCCATTTGCTCCTCGAGTGTGTCTGGTGAATTTGATATTTCGCTTTTATAAATATTTTTTCTTTTGTTATATTGGCAAAAGAAAACACCAACAGAATCCACGACATCTATAATCATTGGCTGTATACCGTGCTTTTTTCTATATATTCTACCTATTGCCTGTGATACGTTCGATCTCGGGGTAGCAAATACCAAAGTATTCAATTCTGGGTGATTAAACCCCTCGGAAGCCATCATAAAAGTTGCCAAAAGATATTTTTTCTTTTTTGATTCCTCTCTTTCTTCCATTGAGCATTTACCTATAAACAGACCTGAAGTTTCATTTCCCAGAATGGAATTAATTTTTTTCAATTGTGATATTCTATCGCTCAATACAAGCACCCTTCTGTCATCTGATAACCCAGATAGTTCTTTACATATCAAAAATGTTCTTTCATCGTCGTTTGCCAAATTTGATAGCATCAAAGACAAATTCAATTTTCCATTATACAACTGTATTTCCTTTGAACTTTTACCCTTGAAATTTATTTTTTTAAAGATGGTATTTTGCTTTGTGGAATTTTTCTTGTCGCTATAGATGATAGGACCTATATTCCATATGAAAATACACTCCAGATTATCCTTTCTTTCTACTGTAGCAGATAGTCCAAATGTATATTTACTTCTTATTTTATGAAGAGCCTTGCTAAATACTTGACTTGGTGTGTTATGAACCTCGTCTATAAAAACAAGTGTAAAATCATTAAACATATCTGCGGTATAATCTTTTCTCATACTGATGGTTTGCAGCATACCTATACATATATCACAATCACTTTCAAATTTATCTCCCTGTATAATACCTATACGAGTGTCTGGGAAATACTGTTTCAATACGGTAGCCCATTGATTTAACAACTCTACTTTATTTACTACTATGAGCGTCTTGTATTTCACCATAGACATTAAATATATAGAAATTATAGTTTTCCCTGCACCAGTGCTCAAATTTATTATCCCACCCCCAAACCCTTTTTCAAACTCTACCAAGCACGCCTCGACACATTTTTCTTGCTCTGCTCGCAATACGATGCTCGTGCTTGGTAGATTTATTTTATTCGTAGAAAATTTTATTTCAAGTTTATGAGGGATATTTAAATTTGCCCAGTGAATTGGTAGTCTATATACCCCGTTATACAAGTCATATGCGAGATATCTCTTTTTACAGTATTCTGTATCAACATAAACCGAAAGTTCTCGATGTATGAGGCTCTTTTCCTCGCTGGTTAATGTTCTTGCATCAATGCTCGCCATCTTAATATATTATAGATATTTATCTTTAATCTTGAAATTTTTTATATGTAATAATTATGAAAACTAATTCATTTATCATAATTCTTATATGCCTGGCTATAATTTCAATAGCAACATATCAAATTTACATTAGAAAAGGAAATTACTGGGATCCCACAACAGTGAAGGAAAATTTTTACAATACCCCAGTTATAATGTATACCTCATACAACCGTTCATACCAAGACAGAAAATTCGTAAAACTCAACAAGGAAATATTGAACAAATATGCTGATTTGCATGGATACGAATACAAATGCATCGTACATGATGATGATTTCATGTCCCCTTACTGGACCCGTGTATATGATTTATTAAATATCTGTCGCCAATCACCTGAAAATTCTTTAATCATGTATTTTGATGCTGATGCAATCCCTCGGTCGACTGTCAAGAACATTTCAATAGAGTCTTTTGTAGAAAGCATAGATAATGGAAAAAGGTCCATTGGAGATAGTACTTCTGATTTCTACGTTAGCGAGGACCCTGCTGTAAAATTTGATTTATTTTATGGAGGAGTGTTCAATAGTGGCGTATTCATTGTTCGCAATACACCAGATACACGAGCATTGATTAAAAAATGGATGGGTATGTATAACAGTGGTCATCAATGGTACAGGAAAGATAACAAATGGGAATGTAAAATATACGATAGAACCTGTCTTTGGAGTTTTAGCGGCTACGAACAATATGCTTTAACAGAACTATACAAGGAACACCCTGAAAAATTTACTCGTCTTCATTGGACCACTCTTGCATGTACCAAGGAGCATAAGAACTGCTTCGTAGTTCATTTAATGGGTTCTGTGGACACTGAAAGAGAAGTTTTCTTCAAGAAATCTCTTGAAAATTATAAATCAAACAAGTAATTTTGAACAGGATTCAAAGTCTTTACAAGATAATAGCAATGGTATATTTTGATGGTAATAAATTTTATAACAAGATACTGCCATCATCACGAGGGTCACTGTCCATATAATACTTGACATTTTATTTTCGGATATTTTATACACTGGTTCCATAATTTTATTTAAAAAGGTACCTGACATTTCAACCCCTCTAAACCAAGATTCTGCTATAGTTAAACAGCATACATTTGAATTTGTTTTCCAATGTATTATCAAGGTCATTGAGAAGGCAACATGCAGTATTAACACAGACAAAGCATTGGAAAATGGAGCAAATACTATGAATAGGACTACTGCCAAATGAATAAGGTATATAAGATCTGCAATTATTTCCATATACATCTTACTATATAAAAATAATTTAAAAACTGCTGGATATAGAACTATTATGTGAGTTAATATCTCTGTATACATTCTACAACGGTCGTGGGAACAGCCGTAGGTACAGTCGTAGGAAGGGTGCTGGTCGTAAGTACAATAGTGGTCGTAGGTACAATAGTGGTCGTGGGAAGGGCAGCCGTGGTCGTAGGTACAATAGTGGTCGTATGTACAATAGTGGTCGTGGGAAGGGCAGCCGTGGTCGTGGGAAGGGCAGCCGTGGTCGTAGGTACAATAGTGGTCGTGGGAAGGGCAGCCGTGGTCGTAGGCACAATAGTGGTCGTGGGAAGGGCAGCCGTGGTCGTAGGTACAGACGTGGATACAGCAGGAACAGTCGTGGTCGTAGGTACAGACGCGGATACAGCAGGAACAGTCGTGGGATTTATGTAAATTTCAAAAGGATTTAGATCATTATATGTTATATCATTGTATTCTGCTCCCATTATATTTATAAAATCAAATTTTTTCATAGAGTCTGTTTCAACTCCTCCTGATATAGAACAGTAAAAACAGTTGCTATAAAATTGACCAGGGGAACTGTAATCCCTTGTAGGGGCCCAAGTCCAGGAACATACGCATCTTTCACAGTTATTTACATTTTCTGCGATTTTAAAAGTAGTAGGAGTGCCTCTTTTAGCACATTCACTGGAATAACTTATATACTTGTGATTTAACATATTTTTATAATCACCTGAATAATCAATTGATAAAGCACATCCAGAATAATCGTCGTTATTGTCTCCTGAATGCCAGTCGCCAGGCAGGCATCCTGGACTATCTAAATCAATTTCTCCGCATACCACATCAAAATCATAACTATCACCTGCTACAAAACTCAATACTTGCTCAGTATCGGGTGCTCTTCCAGTACATATAGGATCTTGAGTATTGATATCTAACGGGGTCTCCAATGAAACTGAGTTTGATATTCCCCAAACTTCTGGCCTGTTAAGGACAAGATGACTTGAAATACTTGATAAAAATAATAACATCAACATTTAGTACTGTTTTTATATTTTAGTTTTTAAGTTGTTTTCAGTTCAAAACAAGCACTCGTTTCCATATTAAAAGTTAAAACTTAAAAATCTTTAAACTACAATGAAAGGCGATTTGGGTCAATTTTATACCACAAATTACAAATATATACTTGAATCGATGGAAATACCAGCTAATGCTGAATGTATTATAGAGCCATTCGCTGGTTCAGGGGAACTATTAGGTTTCCTAGAAAATATAGGAAAATACACAATAGAACTTTATGATATAGATCCAAAATACCACGGTACTATACAGCAAGATACACTGAAATACCCGCCTTCCTACGAGGATAAATTTGTACTAACAAATCCTCCATATCTCGCAAGAAACAAGTCCAAGAACAAAGAACTATATGACATCTACAATTGTAATGACCTCTACAAATGCTTCATTAGATGTCTCATTAAAACTCCGTGTATTGGCGGCATAATGATACTGCCACTTAATTTTATATCGTCAATTCGCAAAGCAGACATTGTCTTGAGGAAAGATTTTTTAAATGTATATACAATCAACCAGATTAATATATTTGAAGAAAAAGTTTTTGAAGATACTTCGTGTAGTGTTTGTAGCATCTTATTTGAGAAAAAACAAACAAAAACCCCTATTAGATGTATTCTGTTTCCGTCAAGAAAAGAAATAGAACTTTTGCTTTCCCAAGAAAACAACTTCACTGTAGGAGGTGAAATATATAATCTCACAGGACCTTTCAAAATCCAACGAGCAACTCATCAAAACATCGAGGGTTCTAATTTTATAACCAATATTCTATTAAAATGCATAGACGACACCAGTCCATTAGGCTTCACGCTCGTTGATAACACTGATAAATTCATAGATAACACGCCAAATTTATCAGCAAGAAGTTATGCTACGGTTGTTCTGGAAATAGAACTGTCAATAGAGAAGCAAACACTACTGGTCGAGAAAATGAATTCTTATATCAGGGAACAGAGAAACAAGTATCATTCTCTGTTTCTCAGCAATTATAGAGAACTAAACAGGAAGAGAATTTCATTTGAACTGGCATTTAGAATATGTAATTTTTTTCTTTCAACTCTTGAATAGTTCCAGATTAATCTATTTTTTTATATCATGGATGTAGATGGCAAACACTTTCATTTACATATCTATTTTAATGACCATTGTCGTAATTGTACTTGTAGTGACTTATACGATGCTAATTGCTCCAACTCAGGACAAAAAATTAGATGAACTATCTGAAAATAGAGAATTTTGGAAAAAGAGTTATGTAGAATCATCTTCCTTAAACAAAAAAAACGATGAAGACTTGAAAGAATCAAATTATCTAGAAAGAATGAAACTTGATGAAACATATCGCTCAGGATGGTTTACGGGTGGATCCAGTATACACGACAAAGATAAAAATTGCCTCGAGATAAATGGAACTGAACTCAGTTTTTCAGAATGCAAAAATGGCTCAGAAAACCAAAAGTTTACATATTTCAAGGATGTCCTGTCCTCCAATAACAACGACCTTTGTTTTTCGGATGCCGAGGGAAAGATAGTTATGTCCGATGAATGCTACACTGGCGGAGATCCTTTTCAATGGAACTACACTGCTTTTCCGTTGTTTCAATATAAAAATAAAAAATCTGGAAACTGTTTGAAAAAGATTGACGGGACCCTCGGTACAAGTGCATGCGACGGGAACGACGAAAACCAAAAATTTACACGTACAGATCAAGAACGAGTTACTCGATACAATACTTTTTACAAAGATGAAATAGAAGCCGCCAAGAAAGATATTGGAACACCTGGATGGAATGGAAACATGGAGTGAGTTATTACATGTACATGAAATGTAAATGAGGCTCAAGATCTTCAAAATTACTACTCAACATTCCATCAACGAGCCCATTGTCTATAACAATCTGCCCATTGAGATATCTTAAATCGCTGGAATTCTTGAAACCTTTTGTAATTTTTGTAATTTTTTCGGCTGAAACCTTATATAATAGCATCTTTGTATTGATTTTGTTAAAAATTGTTTGAAAATTTTTATTAATATCCCTCATACCAGGCTCCTTGTTTGTCTTTTGAATGACGTGTCTAATTGTATCGTCTGTGATGGAAAATAACTGGGGTCTTAAATTCAAGTTCTGGCATATCTCCTTTATTGTGTAGTTTCTTACAATCTGTACCTTTTCATCGAGGGTATTCTCCTTCACTTTGATAACTTTTAATCTATTCAATACGATGGGATCAACTAAAGCGGGGTCATTGAAACTTACTATAAACAGCGCCTTTGATAAATCAATCGGCATATCGCCTATATAATTATCTCTAAAATCCATATTTTGTTCCTTGTCAAGTAAATGGGTAAGAATTCCATTCATTTCGGTTGATTTTGATTCTGGAATTTTATCACATTCATCGAGGTAAATGACTGGGTTTATACATTTACTCTTGATGATTGCGTCATAAATCCTACCTGGTTTTGACCCTACATACGTGTATTCGTGTCCTAACAAAATACTCGGGTCATTGACGCCACCTAAAGATATTTGATGGAACGGAAGCCCAAGAGATTTACCCAGTGCCCTGGCAAATTTTGTGTTGTGAGTCACCACCATATTTTCCATCACATATCTACAATTTCCATCAATTGTCATCCCATAGTATTCATCTTCTTCAAGTTTAGTAACCACGATTTCCTCGTCTGTAGTGAAAGGCTGATAAAGTTCTGGATATTTTAGATATACCAATTTATTACCTCTTATCGTCAAGATTGGTATATCAGATACCATACTGCAACTTGCAATATACCCAAGAGACCTCGCAATGAAGAGCACAGACTTCATATAACATCCCAATAAAAATATTTCAACGCAGTCCGTGTGTCTAATTCCATACCCGTCTATAACACCGTGTAAAAATTTAGATCTAATATAAAAAGAATTTACTTTAAATTCAAGAATATCATCTTCAATGTCCATACCTGCTTCATACGGGTCTCTTTTAGTTGGTTTTTTTATAAATCCAATTGCATTTGTATATCCATGGTACTGGCGCTGAGCATACGGGGAAAATTTGATATACTCATTCACTGGGATTTCAAGAATACCCTTGTCTTTGTTTAATAGGCATAGGATATGCTCGCTATTCACTACATATTTTATATTAGAACGCTGATGACAAATTTCATACATTGTATCTCTACCATTTCCAAGCCCAGATACATTTCTTGGGGTCGAGTCATCGCCCATGACCTTATCGCCTACTTCTATATCTTGAATTTTTTTAACAGACCCATCATACATTAAAATTTCAGTGTCTTTTGCATGGCATTTTCCCATCCCAGGGCTTGATTGTAAAGCGAGGATGTTTCCCTTTGCATTGGGATTTCTTAAAATACTTGAAACATAATCTACAATCTCTTCCTTTGTTTGATAATGCCCAAAAATACTTTCATCCATATTTGATCTTAGTTTCAATAGAAAGTCGGCCATATCCCCATTGACGACGGCCATAGGCTTCGTAGTATTATATGGAAATTGTATGACTTTTTCAGCATAAGCAGCAAACTTTAATTTATCAGATTGACTTGAATTTTCCAATCCAGAGACCAATGTAGATTTAGTCTCTATAGGAAGATTTGAGAATAGAATTCTATCCAATAACGACGTCCCTGTACCTCTATCATTTAACTTTTTAATCTCCTTTAAAATAACATCTCTTTTTATATCCGTCTTGGTCTTTTTCTTTTTCTTGGGGTTGGTTATCTTTTCCCTTACATTTAGATCCATTAGGTCATTTTGATTCAATACCAGAAAGATATTTCTATCGGAATAATCCAGTTCTGAATCAGAATAAGCCTTGTCAGATTCGCTATCGGAGTCGTTTTTTCTCTTCATTTAGTCTAGGTGTTTTTAAACTTTAAAGTTAGTTTAAAATAAAATTAAAGTTTTATTATTTCAATTGATCGATGATGATCTTTAATAGAAGAAACAAAACACCTCCCCATAGACTATCCATTATAGCAATTGACCCATCCCATTGGCTCAAAGTTGCATAATTTGTTCCATCGTACACTGCGTATAGACAGAAACCAAGTAGAAACGCCTCAAAATAGTTATTTGTTTTTGGTAAAAATACTATAGCAAGAGCCAGTAATGCTGTATAAGCAATGATTACTCCTGTCATTCTTACATTCATGGGTTCTTTCTGAACATCCTTGATCATGGCAGAAAATGGTTTTAATAGATATCCCTGTAGCCATATAGCATCTAGAACAAGCAATGAAACCGACGTAGCGACTACCTGAGTTGTATTCATTTTGATATCATTTAGAAAATAAAACTATTTTTTTGAAAATCAGATTCTAGATTTTTGAATTCAAAAAGTGAAAAAGGCAGAAAATTCCTGATTCTGATTTTTGAGGTTTTCAAGAATCAGATTCTAGATTTCAGAATTCAAAAAGTGAAAAAAGCAGAAAATTCCTGGTTCTAGATTTTTTAGGTTTTCAAGAATCAGATTCTAGATTTCAGAATTCAAAAAGTGAAAAAAGCAGAAAATTCCTGATTCTAGATTTTTGAGGTTTTCAAGAATCAGATTCTAGATTTCAGAATTCAAAAAGTGAAAAAAGCAGAAAATTCCTGATTCTAGATTTTTGAGGTTTTCAAGAATCAGATTCTAGATTTCAGAATTCAAAAAGTGAAAAA
>Ga0306877_1000040_pt1 | contig 73715 bp, 75 predicted proteins | sample AntDeeMetagenom2_FD_190419 | JGI IMG/M metagenome (GOLD analysis project Ga0306877, IMG submission 190419) | Saline lake microbial communities from Deep lake, Antarctica - Metagenome #2 (v2) (version 2) | ecosystem: Environmental > Aquatic > Non-marine Saline and Alkaline > Saline | place... | reverse complement strand
CACCGAACTACCAAGGCTAACGTCGGATCCCATCTGTACGGCGTACCGCAGGGGCGGGATCCCCATTTCTTCGGATTAGATCGAAGGCGACAGACGGGTATAAACCCGTCGAACTCGACTCGGCCGATCCGAATCGAACGCCATCGACCCGCTCCACGAGTGCCGACCGAGTTGAACGGTCGGGCAGTCCCGTGTGTTGTCTGTTGCATTCCATCCGAATGCCCTGTTACACTTAAGGGCATCGTCTTGGGATGGCCGCCGTCGGGCGATTCCGACGGCGGGTGTCGTCCGGGTGTGACCCGTGCGACCTTCGCATTACATCGAATGCCGGGTTAATACTTAACCCCGTCGAACGAGAGCCGCCACGTCATGCGGTTTCATGCCGTGTGGAGATTGTCACATATTTCGATACGGCGACAACAATCTATCGGAGCAGATTAGTCGACTCCGGGTTTCGGATCGCTTCAGCTCCACCTTTGCGGTGTTTTTCATACGTGCGCGTGTGTAGGGTATTTTGAGGACCGACGCACACCCGACAGTCGTTCGTCTCGGGAAGCAGGGAGCTGGCAGCAAGCTCCTGGGAGCGTGTCTCCGAGTCTGACGCAGCCGACGTCACACTGAGAGAGTTCCAACATCGCACACGTGCGCGATGCGGGCTCGTCGACATCCATACAACAATCACGTCCGAATAGGCACTACCGAGACGGACCGATACATACAAAAACCGGTTCGATCGACCATCTCAGAGGAGATAGATCAATGAAAACCGATGGAAGACGCCGGGTATGTGGGTTTTAGTCGGACGACCAGCGAGTCGAGCATATAAAACCGGCGAAAGTAGTTTATAACGGGTCGGTTTATAAGGGAGGATCGTATATAAGGAAGTATAGATGACAGCGCCGGCAGACTCCATCGAAATCCAGAACGTGGTCGCATCGACAGGAATCGGTCAGGAGCTCGATCTCGAAGCTCTCGCCGAGGACCTTCCAGGAGCGGATTTCAACCCCGATAACTTCCCTGGACTCGTCTACCGAACACAGGAACCGAAGGCCGCCGCCCTGATCTTCCGGTCGGGGAAGATCGTCTGTACCGGTGCCAAGAGTATCGACGACGTCCACGAAGCACTCGGCATCATCTTCGAGAAGCTCCGTGGACTGTCGATCCCGGTCGAAGAGGATCCTGAAATCACGGTCCAGAACATCGTTTCGAGCGCCGATCTGGGTCACAACCTCAATCTCAACGCGCTGGCGATCGGCCTCGGACTCGAAGACGTCGAGTACGAACCCGAACAGTTCCCTGGCCTCGTCTACCGGATGGACGAGCCGGGGGTCGTCATCCTGCTGTTCGGCAGCGGGAAAATCGTCATCACCGGCGGGAAACAGACCCAAGACGCGACTGCCGCCGTCGAGCAGATCGTCGAACGGATCGAAGACCTCGGCCTGCTGGGCTGAGGCGTCGACCCTCGCGGTCGGTGTGACAGGTATCGCCCCCACACCGGGGCGGATTCCTGCCTCGTGAGTCGACTCGATAGCTATGGGCGTCGGCTGCGCCACGTGCGTTGGCTGGCCGCTTACGAGGAGCTGTTTTCGGTGAGCACGTCTTTGACCACTTCCGGGTCTTCGAGCAGTTGGTGGTTGGTGTAGCTCCCCTCGGCACTGCCACCGCTGTGTTTTGACTGTTCGATAATATCCAAGAAGGCGTGTTCCTTGAGCAGGTCCCGGACACGGCGGAGTGAGAGACTATCGGAGCCTTCCTGGCGACAAATGTTTTCGTAAATGTCGTACACCCGGCTCGTACGGAAGCCCTCCTGTCCGTCGTTCGACAGCGAGAGGACCGCAAGCGCCTGGAGGACGTACCGCGAGTGCGGCGTCGAGCCGCGGATCAGCTCGCGGAACCGGTCGGTTTCGGCGCGCTGGCGGGCCTGAGTGACGAACTGCTCTCTGACAGTCGTCGACCCGTTCGACTGGGCGATCTCGCCCGCGTACCGTAGGATATCGATCGCCTTGCGCGCGTCGCCGTGTTCGCGGGCGGCGAGTGCGGCGGCCCGAGGAATTGTGGAGGCCTCTAGGACACCGTCCCGGAAGGCGTCGCTCCGGGCTTCCATGATGTTCCGGAGCTGGTTGGCGTCGTACGGCGGAAAGACGAACTCCCGCTCACAGAGACTGGATTTGACGCGCTCGTCCATCCGATCCTTGTACTGGATCTTGTTGCTGATCCCCAGCACGCCGAGTTTGCAGTCGGTAATCTTGCCCGCCTCGCCCGCACGCGAGAGTTGCATGAGGATGTCGTCGTCGCTGAGCTTGTCGATCTCGTCGAGGATGATGACAACGACATCGAAGCGCTCGTCGAGGATGCGCCAGAGTCGCTTGTAGTAGGTGGAGGTGCTCAGGCCCTTATCCGGAATATTGATCTCGGTTTCGGCGACCTCGTTGACGCTGTCGGCGATCGTTTGGACGGCCTGGGTTTCGGTGGTATCCTGGGCGCAGTCGACGTAAGCGAACGTCGCAGTGACACCCTCGTCGCTGGCGGTCTCGATGAGTCGGCGAGAGACGTATTTCGCACAGAGCGACTTGCCGGTCCCAGTCTTGCCGTAGATCAGCACGTTGCTCGGACTCTGACCGAAGATCGCGGGGTTGACTGCCGTCGCGAGTTGGGAGATCTCGTCGTCGCGGCCGACGATTCGCCCCTCACCCGGGAGGTGGCTGATCTCCAACAGCTCCTTGGTGGCAAAAATCGGGTCCTCACGGGTAAAAAGATCGTCCGCAGTCTCAGACATACCCCAAGACACCACGTTTCCGGTGAAATGGGTTTCCCTTTGAGTGTCGAGACACACACACCTCGTTTCCGGTGAAACCCGGTTCGAGGGTGGGGGTCGAACTGAAACCGTGGTCGGTCGGTAGTCAGCCGTCACCAGTAGCCGATCGGGAGTGTGGTGCTCTAGCCTACTTTCAGGTGAGAATACTCCCGAAACCACTACCGACGCTATCGGTCATCGACTACGAACACACACGACAGGATCACGATAGAACCGAGCATAAACAAGAATCATTTCAACTCGACACAAGTCGAGTAGTACTTTATTATTGCTTGCGAGTAGTTTAGTGAGCTGTTCGCTAGTATGCTATATAAAAATACCTATACAATTAAATTAATGTGTCTCTCCCCTAATATTTAAACCGGCAAAAAGGGAGGTGTTCTAATGGGTGTGTTTGGATGCACAGCAACCTCTGTGGCCCGTTTCACCGGAAACGAGGTGTGTGTGCGGGGGAGCAAACACCGTCAACGTAGCGGCAGTGAAGATCGTTGGGACGACTGGCATGTGGCGTCGAACAATAGTGTATCCCCGACCACTCTGTATACCCAACCGCTAACCACTCTGTATACCCAACAGCTATATTGTGTAGATACTTCCTCGATGATTACCTACATAATGACCATTTATATGATTGCCATTCGTATGACAATCAACAGCCGACGAAACCCGTCTTCAACATTGGAACCGTATTCAACATTGGAACCTTCAAAATTGGATATATAACTGTGTTTCACCGGAAACACGGTGTGGGTACCATCGTCACAGGCAATTGTTTCACTGGAAACGCGGTGTGACCACACAGTCAATTGTTTCATCGGAAACACGGTGTGAGTGCCACCTAACCCATCATGTATTTCATCGGAAACGTGGTGTGTGTCCGCTTACACGGGACTTACTTGACTCACGCTTCGTTCCCGTCCGACACCCCATATAAATGTCAATTGTTGAATTGAATCCCCGGTTCTATCGCGTATCCGACTGTATCTGTGGGCAAAACCGTGTATGAAGGGGTAGATTAATTACTGTAGGTTAGAGTGAACGTACCGTATGATGAGAGGGTTCGATGGGGGAGAATCCGCCAGTAGGGGTATCGGCAGCCAACCAGTTGCGATCACAGCAAGTGTTTCCAGGAGGACGAACTAATGCCCAAAGCAACAGATTCAGTGATATTTTCCGAGACGGAGCGGGAGATTCTGGAAACGGCATTACAGAATCCCGACCTATCAAACGCGGAAATCGCCGAGAAAACCGGGACTCGGCTCACGCTGGTCAGAGACACACGCGCCAACTACGAAGATGAGGTCGAACTTGCGGAAGACGTCGCCGAGGAGAGCGACGAGACGCCAGCCGCGGTCGACGACGCGGAGCTCAGCGAGACACAGGCCGATATTCTTGACCTCGTAGCGAGCGATCCCACCATGCTGAATGCGGAGATCGCCGCGGAGACCGGCGCACGGGTCGCGCTCGTCAGAGACACCCGTGAGGAGTACGAAGACGCCATCGACACGTCAACCGACTCCGCAGACGAGGGCACCGACGATAGTAGCGACCCGTCGTCGACCGAAGACGCCGAGCCCACGGAGACGCAGGCTGCGATCCTGGAGCTTGCAGCGGACGATCCCGAAATGACGAACGCGGAGATTGCCGAGAAGACCGGCGCACGCATCACGCTCGTCCGAGACACGCGAAGCGAGTTCGAGGGCGACGACGGTGCGGACGTCACTGAAGGAAGTACACACAGTGATACCGGATCAGCCGACGCGATCGACTCCGAGGCGTTCTCCGAGACACAGCTCGGAATTCTCGAAACCGCACAGGCGAACCCCGGGATGACCAACGCGGAGATCGCCGAGGAGACGGGCACGCGAATCACACTCGTCCGGGATACGATCCGCCACCACGAGTCCGACGACGAATCCGTCGCCGACCAATCAGCGGACGAACCGGCGGCATCGGGAGACGATACCGACGTTCTGTCTGCTGTCGACACCGAGGCGTTCTCCGGGGCCCAGATCGAAATCCTCGAAGCCACACTGTCGGACCCCGAGTTGACCAACGGCGAGATTGCCGCCCAAACCGGCGCACGCATCACGCTCGTCCGGGATACGCTCTACGACTACGAGTACGACGACAAACCGTGGGACAAGGATCTCGAAGCCGACACTGACGACTCCGAGTCGGAGTCAGACAGTGTCGATGAGACCACGCCCACCGAAGAGGCGATCGAGATGCCGGAGACGACGGCCTCCGATCTGCTCTCCGAGGCGGAACAGGAGATTCTCGAAACCGCACTGGAACATCCGGAGCTCACGAACGACGAGATCGCCGACCGGACCGGCTCGCGGCTCACGCTCGTCCGGGACACGCGAGCGACCTACGAGGATGCCGTCGACCTCGCTGAGGATTCCCAAGAGAGCGCCGAAACCGAACCCTCCAGGACGGAGACAACTGGCGAACCCAGCGACCGACAGCGCGAGATCCTCGACGCTGTCCAGGCGAACGCCGAGTTGACCAACGCCGAGATCGCCGACCAGGTCGGCGCACGCGTGACGCTCGTCAGAGACACGCGCGCCACCTACGGGGATGACTTCGAGGCAGGCGACACAGCCGACACCAGTGACGATACCGTCGTGGACGACACGGAGACTGCAGCCGCCGATTCGGCCGATAGCTCCGCTGAGACGCCGGACTCTGCCACCGAAACCCCTGAATCCGATGCTAGTGCAGCCAGTGATGGAACGGGTGGAATCGGTGCCGGTCCGATCGTTGCAATCCTGATCGGGCTGCTGCTGGCGATTGCGGTTGCAGCATCGCTGGGCGTGATCTGATCGACAGTCGGGCAGTGTTGACTGCCCATTCATTTCCCCTCCATCACGGCAATTATCCGGACCCCCCGGTTCGGCTCACCAACGCGGCGAAATAATTTCGTTTGCGGCTGTGACTTCTCCGATACTGAATGATGATGGAGACCGGACGGTCCTCATCGTCGACGACGAGGACTCCCTCGGCGAGCTCTACTCACAGTATCTGGCCGACCGCTACGAGACACGCATCGCGACGATCAGCGGCGAGGCACTCGTCGAGTTGACCCAGGAGATCGATCTCGTCCTGTTGGATCGCCGCCTTCCTGAAATGTCGGGCGATGAACTGCTCGACCACATCCAGGAGTGGGAGGTCGACTGCTAGGTCATCATGGTGACGGCGGTCGACCTCGATACCGACATCATCGAGATGCCCTGTGAGGGCTACCTGAAAAAGCCGATCTCCCGGGATGAAATCCTTGACGCTGTCGAGCAGGCGTTCCTGATCGAGGCCTACGAGGACCTCGTCTTCGAGTACTACGAGAAACGCAAAAAGCGGGCGGCCCTTGTGGCCGAGTTCTCCCGCGAAGAGATCGACAGCGAGCGGTTCGACCAACTGGAAACACGCATCTCCGAGATCGAAACCGAAATCACCGAGACTGTCGACCGGTTCCCCGACAGCGAAATGAGCGAAGCGTTTCGGGGACTCCACCACACCGAGTAATCGACGTCATCCAGTCGATGATATCGGCATTTCTCAGGGACACCTCCTGGAGCGACGAGCCACCAGCCGACACGGAGCAAACGTCAGTTTAGCCCACACATTGCTTATGCGAATTGGTCACATACTCACAAGAGATGTCCCAACAGATCCAACAGGAACTCGACGTCGACCAGTTTACCCTCGGTCTGGTCGGCCCCGATCAAGAGTGGGCGGGCACCGTTGCCGACGGCGGTACCGTTCGAACCCACACCCCAGCCGGGTGTTGGGGGCCGATGATCACGCCCTCCTTCCGTGGTGGCCACGAGGTTACCCGGCCGATCCGTGTCGAAAACGCCGAAGTCGGCGACGCACTCGTCGTCCGAATCAAAGACGTCCAGGTGACGAGCGTCGCCACCAGCACCGGCAGCATGGCCGAGCGCGACGAAGCCTTCGGCGACGACCCATTCATCGACCACCGATGCCCCGACTGCGGAACCGAGTGGCCCGAAACGGTTGTCGAGGGAACCGGGGAGGACGCGATTCGGTGTGCGGAGTGTGGGGCCAACGCCTCGTCGTTCGGCTTCGAGCACGGCTACACCGTCGTCTTCGATGAGGATCGAACAGTCGGGCTGACTGTCGGCCCGGAGGGAGCCGAACAGCTCGCCCAGAACGCTGCCGAAAACATGGCCCTCCCCGAAAACTCCCGGCAGCACCCGATCTTGCTTTATAAACCTGACCAGATTCCAGGTACCCTTGGCCACCTTGCCCCCTTCATCGGAAACATTGGCACCACGCCAGCGGTCGAACTCCCGGACTCACACAACGCCGGTGATTTCGGTCAGTTCCTCATCGGGGCCGAGCATGATTGGGGGATTGACGACGAAAGCGAGTTGGAGGCCCGGACTGACGGCCACATGGACTCAAACGACGTGCGACCCGGCGCGACGCTCATCTGTCCCGTCAGAGTCGATGGCGGGGGCCTCTACGTCGGGGACCTCCACGCCAATCAGGGCGATGGGGAACTCTCACTGCACACAACCGATGTGAGTGGGACGACAGAACTCGAAGTCGAGGTCATCAAAAACGTCGAGCTGGACGGGCCGCTTCTCCTGCCGAACGAATCTGATCTCCCGGATATTGCCAACCCCTACACCGACGAGGAGCGCGAGGCAGGAAACGAACTTGCCGCCCAGTACGATGTCGACACGGTTGCCGACGCGATGCCGCTCCAATTCATCGGATCGGGAGCGACGATCAACGCCGCGACCGACAACGCTTTTGACCGGGCTGGCTCGCTGCTCGGGATGACCGAAAGCGAGGTTCGGGCCCGCTGTACGTTTACCGGTGGCGTCGAAATCGCCCGCCTGCCGGGTGTGGTACAGCTCTCGATGCTCGTCCCAACCGATCTACTCGAAGAGATCGGCCTGGATTCGGTTGTCCGAGATCACTACGATCTTTAAGAATCGAATCGTTGCTTATCCACGCGAAGACTATCCGCCTTGGGCAGCCGGAATGAGAGTCACGTCGGCAGTTGGGGGGCAAGATGTGTCGGCCTCAGCACGCTCGCCGTCGAGGAGGACGCGAACACTGGCCCGGAGTGTTCCCGCCTCGTTGAACAGGTGGGATCGGGCTCCTGGATACTGCTCAACAAACCGTTCGAGGACGTTCTGAACAGATTCGTGGTGATCAACGTCGGGTAGTGAGACCGTTTTCGACCCGGTGATTCCTCGAAGTGGCCCGTGTACAGTCAGTTCCATAGCTGTATCTCGGTAGCATACTCCAAGGCTGTTATGTTCACGTCGATTCAGCACTACTGATTAGAAGTCACTCGAAGTGAGTCATGATCTGGCTCAGTTCATCGTCATCAATCCGTGTGTGTTCGAAATGCGTTTTATCAGCTCACTTGTCCGGGTAATCCACAAAGTAGCCATCAAGGCTCTCGTCGACACGGGTGATACCCCAGAAAGAATTTATAAGTTAGGCTCTATCGGTAGTGTGTTCGGGACTCTCAGCGGTAAAATGCAGTGGAGATGGGGACGGAGGGATTCCAACTTCTCAAATCTCGCAATCACCCCCTTGATTTCTTCAGGTCGTCGCATCAGTTGAGATCCTCGTCTACGTCGGTCGGGTCAGCGTGTTCACAAATATCAATTCTGTCGAATTCGGTAATCCGGCGACGAAGTTCCGCATCAAGGTCTGGACGGTCGTAGTATCGACGGATAACCTGTGGAGTTGTCGCAGCGCGCGCAGCGACATCCTGTGGGTCGCGTCCGATGTTGAGCTGCCAAGTAATCGATCCGCGTCGGATTGGATGGGGACTTGACGACGATGGGCACTTGCTAGCCTTCGTTTGTTTAGTCCACTCACAGCTGTGCCGCTCTTTGCTATGTGGACACTCCTGCATAATGCAGGGTTGGGTTGCTGCGTACAGCCAGTTGGTGATCGTCGACTTTGTGGGTCGACCTTGGCGCGAGGCGAAAAGCGGTTCTCGTCCATGCTCGTCATGTTTGATTATCCGGTACTTTTCGATGTACTCATCAACCACCTGAGCGGGTTCATCCGAAAGTATGACTTTTCGCTGGTGTGAGTCGCCATTTTTCAATCGGGTTCCGCGTTCTGGTCGGTTAAGGAATACTAGCTTTCGGTTCTCTGAGTCCCAGTCTTCGAGATCAAGTGCACGGATTCCAGATCGACGTGCACCAATGTGGGCGATCACCTCCAAGAGCGCATGTCGACGGGTTCCACGCCATTTTGGGCTGTTGCGGTAGTACGCTAGGTATTTCTTGATCTGTTTCGGCTCAAGGATGTCCGAGCTGGTTTGCTCTTGGTCGCTGAGATTGATCGGCTGGATCGCCAGATGCAAGCCAACTTCGACTAGACCTTGCGCTTCGAGCCACTTTACCCACCGGCGGGCCTGTTTCTGTTTACTCTGTACCGTCGCAGCGGCGTAGTCACGTTCAACTAGCCAGTCTTGATACTGGCCCAGCATCCATCTCTCAAGATCAGCAACCGATATCTGCAAGTCTTCTGAGTCCTCTGAGTCGTCCGAACTACTCTCAACGAGGAATTTTTCGAGGGTGTCGAGAGATTTGCGGTAGGTTCTCGCAGTTTCTCCCTTCCAATTGAGCCGATTTCGGTTAATGAAAGAATCAACTGCGTCATGGATTTCTATATCAGGCGTTCGACCTGGATTGTCTCTAGGTTGCCTCATTCTATTCCTCCTGGCTGATCACAGCAGTGATTATGCTGCATCGATTCTACATCCGTATGGGGGCTGCAGGCCCCCTGTTTGGCGTCGTTCATGGTTCGCACAGTCGACGCCACCTATTGGGGCCCGATAGAGCGGGTCCCATTCTCTTCAATAACCAACATATTCATCTACACACTACAATGGTGGCTACCAGATAGTTGTGACTGTGTCAACTAATAGTTTACGACAGTGTCGAAAAAACACCGATGGCAATCAATAAACACGTCCCTAAATAAGCCTTAGTATGCGGAAACAAGCAAAGTGGATGGGTAAATGGGATGATCGATTTTTAGAGTATATTTATGAAAACAAATCAGGGGCACCGACGCAAATAGCAGAGTCTGAGTACATACCGGTATCGAAGCAATATGTCTCTAGAAGATTAAAGGAATTAGCTGAGAATGGATTGTTAGTTTCTCTTGGTAATGGCGTCTATCAAATTAGTGTGATGGGAATTCTCTATCTTGCTGGTGATTATGACGCTCAAAACGAAACTACGTTAATTGATATGGAAGAATTTGAGCCTTGGGACGAAATCAAACACTTGCCAGAACAAGAACAAGAAACGATAAGAAGGGCTATGATTGAAAGTAGATATCCTCCTGGAGGAGAGCTAAATATATTAAGTAAATATATGGACCTTGGATTAATTGACGATTATAGATGAAATTTATCTTTCTGAAAAGGGTGTGATGTTGTTCTCTAATTCAGTACTCATTAAATTCTCTGCAACTTGATTCCATTCGACGCCGTAATACACTTTAATTCGACCATCATCATATCGAGGCCTTCCTGTTTCAAGAGCTGTGACTTCCTTAAGTATCCGCTTGAATGATCCTTTACGATTATCTACGTAGACATCTTCATGAAGTTCGTTGCATACCATTTTATCACAGAGATCGTAGTAGAGGGTGTACAATTTAAAAACATCATCTTGCTTGAGATACTTGTCTTTGTCGTCAATGAGAACAAGATGACGGCGAGCAAAATCTTCGATAGCATCAATATCTGGATCGTACTCTTCATTGTCCGGTGGCTTATATCGTCCAAACATATCTTTATCGGGAATGTAGATTTCACGATAAGGTGTCAAAACTGGTTTTGTGAGTTCTTCATGGCCTGAGGGAGCAGGACCACGACTCTCGTAAATTTCCCCATCAGGACTCATTTTTAATGATGGCTGCCATTCTGGTTTTTTAAGCATATTTTCTATACTTTCTTATTTATATTGAATTTTTATATCACGACAATCTATATCTGAAGGGTTGACCAGCCAATCTTTTTATTCATTCTATGAGGACCACGTATAAATAGAAAAACGCTATACTGAACGGCTGGTCAACCCGGGGGTGTGACCGAAACCTTGTTAATAGTCAGTTTGAGTATGTTTATTCCAAAAGCCTGAAAAAAACCATACAGCGATTGATTCTATGATTTGGTCAACCCTCTACTTCTTTAGCGGTCAGAGGGTCTCAAACAAAACCTAACCCTATATTTCCGCCTATTCAGGTTCTCTCGCTAAGTATCTTGTTACTGATGGGGGTATGACCACATACTTAATTTCAAGGGTGGTCAGACCCTCGGTTGACCACCGTTATTTCACCCACAAGCGTCTAGTATAGAGTCGACACCCCCCTAACGCGCGGCCAAATTCGTGGTTTGGATACACCGTGATTTAAAATCAGAAATCTGATATGGCATTCCCTTGGGTGAGACTATTTATTCACAATTGAGTCTTGGTTCAGTTAGCCTCCCAGAAGAATTATCGAACAGTTTGTAGTGGGCCACTGGCTAAGTAGTTGGGGCCAGGGATCAGCAGTCAGTTTACGATTACCGCAACAGTAGTTTGAGGCAGCCACTGCTAGTCGGTGACAGCTAATAATTGAAACTCAATGCCGGGTTATCCCGAGTGGGTGGGATGCCACAGCATCCAAGACTCATACCGTCTTTGGAAACCGATTGGTTTAGTCGCAACCAGCGATAATCGTCCTGATCAAGAGATTGGTGTAACCTACACAGATTAGGTATCGAATTGCATCCGACAGTTTCTCAGATCAGCGGCAATCTCGAACAGCCCGGCAGTTTCCGAAAAGTGGAATATTGTGTTTGCAAAAACACTCAGCATAATTTTTTTGCAGTGATGTGTGCTCTGCTGGAACTGATCTGTGTCCAGTGACCAGCCTAGCAGCAATCGAACTATTTCCATTAGGCAGCGTACCGCACAATAAAATAGAGTTATCAATCAGTTACTATGTCGGAACATACGAAAAGCAGTGACGAACAGTCAACAGACCCACGAAAACGACCAGAATGGTCCTGGATCCGAATGGAAGTGATCATTCGAGATGACTATGCATGCCAAGAATGTGGTGTTCTCGGCGGTCTCAAAGGAAATGCGCAGCTTCACGTTCACCACCTCACACCGGTCGCAGAGGGTGGCGGCAATGACCGTAAGAACCTCCTCACATTGTGCCGGGACTGTCATCTCAACCGATATCATCAGCGGAAACACCTTCGTCGTGGTGCTGTCACGAAAGTCACAGAGGATAATGAAGAAGATGAAAAGGAAGACCCAGAAGGCCCTACACCACCGGAGGGAGTCCCAAACCGCGCCTACGTCACAATCAAAGAGCCGAAGCCAGGTTACGAGTATTACTACTGGCAGTGGCGTGCAGACGGTACATGGAAGAACAAGTACATCGGTTCCGTAGAGAGTGTAGTATTTGAAGACATCAAATAAACTAGCCTCTTGAATTATTGGTAGTATATCAATAATTGAGACGATCTTATTTTCCATTGGGTGGCTATTATGGGCCTTCGTGCTTTTGAAATTCCAAAGGTATGTCCTAAGCACATCAAGCAGACCTCTGACGGTGATCACTTCCGGCTCTGAGTACCCGTAGGGAAAGATACGACAGGTGACGATAGGAAGCCGATAGACGCTTATCTCCTCAATTATGTTGAATCGGACATCTATCGACTTATAAATTCAAAAAATTGCTCATAATGAGACAATCATCAATCTCACACCACAGGCTGTCCGTGCGGTTGTGAGGCGAACGGCTCACTGAGCTGATGACTATACTGAGATTGAAGACCACAGCGATATATTGGCCCATGATCACCGGGTGCGATTCGATCTCGCCCCTCACCACATTTGTCTGTTCAGAGAATGTCCAGAAGCTAGACTCTCGTATGCAGAAGCCAATGCCCAAGACAATCTTATGGCCCTCTGCTGTGAGTGTCATCTCATCGTTGAGGCAAATAGCCTCAACTGACTGGTGGTCGGCTATTCACCGGTTATTTATTTTCAGTGATGAATGCTGCTTTGGGTTCATGTGGACACAAAGTGGCTGTACTGCTTTCTAAACAATCTTCTTTCTATGTGCCTTGTACACTCAGTTGTTGACCAACGGAAGGACGCAAGTTGTGTGGCGCTGTGTATAGTATTAGGTCTCAAATAAGAAGTGACAACAATACAACTATGAAACGGAAAAAGTTATTAGATAACCCGATTGTCTCGATTCGAAGATACACCACTTGTCTTGAACGGCCGCCGACTGTCGGTGAGGTCGAAGACGTTGACGTCCTTAGCTCGGATCATTCAACATGTCGCTGTCAGTTCACTCGTGGTCGGCTTCACTTGTTATCACAGAGGATGACAGGCCAATGTGGAGTCCCGACCAAAGAAGCGACAGTCGTATTTGATGCGCTTGTATACGCGATAGTAAGCGTGATTTATACCACTATTCTCAACGAGGTGTGCAAATTCCATGAGTGATGAACCCATTGTGACATCTTTGCTCTCGGATTGCGAATCTGCCTACACAAGGGAGCTAGGTGCGATGTATCAGGGTGATAGCAGCAAGCTGCTCGAAGAGCTGCCCTCAAACTCAATTGATCTGATCGTTACGTCGCCGCCATTTGCACTCCAGCACGAGAAGGAGTATGGAAATGAACCACTGTCTGAGTACAACGATTGGTTCATGGAGAACTTCGCTGGACAGATACAGCGCGTCCTCCAGCCACACGGAAGTTTTGTCCTTGAGATTGGTGGCACGTTTAAGCCAGGGATGCCAGAGCGGTCGACCTATCAGTTTGACCTACTGAGCCGCTTGACCGATGCAGATGATACGGGCTTTGAGGACCGTCCAGACGGGCTCCATCTCTCACAAGATGTCTACTGGATGAATACGGCAAAGCTCCCCAGCCCGGTAGAGTGGGTGAATGTTCGTAAGTTCCGTATTACGGACGCTGTGACGCCGATCTGGTGGCTCTCAAAAGAGATCAACAAAGAGCCAGCGCGGACGAAAGAAACGATGGGGAAACTCAAACTTGCGGAACAAGTCGCCGCTGAATTGGAGCCGGAGACTGCCGCCGAAATCGTCGAGGCGATACTCCGTGGTGCGCCAATCAGTGAGGATGGCAAGTACTACACCAGTGAGCGAAAAGCACTGATTGAGACCACACTTCCTGAGCTTGCAGATGAGATTCATAACCTGATTGAGGCCACAAACAAAACACCGTCCGTGTTCGCCCGCAAGGTGATCACCGCCGTCAAGGCGGGTGAAGAGATCCCGTACCCACAACCCAAACCGGAGGCGAACAATCAGCGCGCTCTACGGGAATACAGCGAGAGCCATAAAGAACTGATCGAGACCGGCGAATACAATGAGGGCAAACGTCCCTCGGGATGGAACATCGGTGCTGACTTCGGAAACGACAATAACGGGGCCATCCCGAAAAATTACATTGAGGCGGCAAACACCGCGAGCAATACCAAGTACCAGGAATTTTGCAAGCGTTATCGGTTTGAGAAGCACCCAGCACGGTTTGTCCCGGATGTCCCTGAGTTCTTCATCAAATTCCTCACGCCGAACCCACCGTATGATGACTGGGACCGCGGGTGTTTCGACCGACCGGTCGTGTTAGATATATTTGGTGGCTCGAATATCACCGGTAGCATAGCCCAAGAACTCGGACGCTACTGGCTCTCGTTCGAGATGGATGAAGAGTATATTCAGAACTCAGAGCTCCGCTTTATGGATCACGAAGAGGCCGAACAGCGGTATGGCCACCGTGTTGAGGATGAAAACACGAATCTTTCCGGCTTCGATGGTGAGAGCCCAGCTACGTCTAACTGAACTCGTCAAGTGATCGGTCGGTTCCGGTATTATCTGAATCAATTTTGTCGGCAACTGCTGTCTTATCTAATCTAAGCTGACTCTGTGAATCAATCGAGAAGCGCTCATCATCACCTAATGTGACGACACGGTGCATCCGTTCAGCTTCTGTCTTGACATCGCTCGTGAATTGGTCAGGCTCAGTGCTGAGTGCCGAGATATCCTCAAGATGCACCAACAAGACAGTCAGTGGCTCACGCTGTACAAGTTGATTGGCAATCTGTCGCGCGGTTTGGTCGATCCCATGCTGGGAGACGAGCAGGATTGTCGACGCGCCGACCGTTTTGGCTTCACCAACTGCACGGTGCAGCTGGCTGGGTGTGACCGGACTGTCTAACGGTACAACGCTGAGGTACCAGCGCTCGACCGAGTGGTTGACGCGATCAACCACTGCGGCTTCTGTGGTGCCTTCGACCCGACACCACCCAACGAAGTCAAGTCCCAACAGAGATCCGAGTTTTGCTGTCAGGACGCGGGCCGCTTCTGGCCGTGTGATCATTGCTTCGCGTCCATCGATTGCCCTCTCAAGCTCCTGAAAACTGGTTCGCAGCGCAGCCATGGGAATACCGACGCGTCGTGCAACCGTTTCGACTGCCGGACAGAGGACTTCGCTGTCGAATGAATCTGTCGTACGGACCGTATTCGGTGCTCCCTCGGCCCGCATCACCTCAATATATCCATTCTCTTCAAGCGGCTCTAACACACGCCGTGCGATGTTTGATTGATTAATTTCAAGATTTGATCCGGCTTCCGCAGCGCGACGCACACGACTGTTTGGAATCGGCTCGTCTGGATTGACAATTGCAAGCGTCCAGAGGAAGGCCTGCTGTTCGGGGGTCAACTCATCAAGCACTTCCAGCTGGTGGCTGCCAATACCTGTGAGGGTGCGTATCTTCTCGTCGTGCAGCTCGTAGATATGAATCCCTGTATTAATTATATCTGCTTTCGCGAGCCAGGCGCGCATCTGCGACCAATGATTGGAACCTTCCCGTAGTTGGATGTCGTAAGTTTCTGCGAGGTGAGTTCTGATGTTTGCTTCCGTCGTCTGGCGTCCCAACGCATCCAGATCGCGGATACTCTCGATAACCTCGATCCCGCCGAGTTCTGTGAGGATGTGTGTTGCAAATCGATTATACAGCACCTCCGGCTCGTTACGGAGACTGGCCAACTCGGCACCCAACTCGGTGAACTCAAACTCCTGATCGACGATGCCGTAGCCGTTCGCTTCCTGAACGGCAAACCGGACGTTTTCGGCTCGTGTTATCGGGTCAGGGCTGTCTTGGAAGAATCGTTCGGCAACGGCGTGATCAAACTGTTTTGGCTCACCAAGGTTTGCTGAAATCAGATCAAGGATAACAACGAGCTCATTTTCGTCTGCACCGACATCTAGCTGCCCAGGACCGAAGGCATCGCCGAACGGAAGATCAATAGACGCGTCAGTCACGCAGTGTCACCCCCGAAGAGATCATCAAACTCCGGTGGGTCATCAGTGAGCTGGCCGCTTGTCGTTTCCTCGTGATCGAATGTGTCCGGGCCGGATGTTTGGCCGAGATAAACCGTTTTTTCATTTGTTTTTGTCGTCATATGGCCACGTTCGTTAATATGGATCGTCCCACCGCCTTTCAGTCGATACACAATCTCGGCAGCAGCCGTGACTTCCTCGTTGGTGATGAACAACCGGCCTGACCCGCTACGTTCGAACGGGCGTCCCTCTGCATCCACGCTGATCTTGTACCCGTGGGTCGGTCCCTCATATGGATCGCCAGGCTCGAGATTGGTCACATCGGGGAACGATGGCTCAGTATACGTCTGTACTTCTGGCCGCTCGCCAGCGACGAGTTCTCCCTCTAACATCGAATCCTCAACCTCCCAGTGAAGATGTTCCACGTCTGCGTTCCCGAGTTGTTCTTCCCAGTCATATTCACGGAAGATGTTCTCATCGACGGTGTCTCGGGCGTACAGCACGTATAGCTCGGACTGTCGATCCGGATTATCCCCTGTTCGGAGAATCCGTCCGAGCGTCTGGATGCGTTGGCGGACGCTGCCACTTGAAACCCGAATTATGCCGGTGTCGGCATCGGGAACGTCGACGCCCTCGATCAGGGCTTTGACACTGAACATGACGTTCGCGTGATCGTTAGCGCGGAACCACTCCATTGCAAACTCATTCCACACCTCGCGGCGATGCCCAGAGTGATACATGACTGGCCAGTAGTCGGGCTGCGCGAACAAGTCCTCAATAGCTTTGTCAACTTCTTTCAGTTCCGGGAACTCGTCGTACAGTCGTGATCGATAGCCACTAGCGCTTTTTTTCGACACTTCACGCTCCCGTGTTTGCCCAAGCTGTTCGTACGGAGCAATCAGCTGTTTGAGCTGCTCGATACGTTCTTGGAACACAATCGCCTTCTCGTCAGAATCAATTCCCTCTAAGAGGCGAAGCGTGATTGCTTGCCGGGCGACGGCATTTTGCACGAGATTCCGGCGCTGTTGGGTGAGCGTAAAAAACTGGCCCACGGCGGGGTGGGGTGATTCATCAGAGTTGAGGATAGTGTGTAATTTCTGATGAAGGTTGCCGTTCAACTGGTATAGCCGGTTAGCGTACCGCGTGCGGATCTCTTTGAGCGCATCCGTGATCTCGCGGCTGAGGCTTTCGTACTTTTGTCGCTCGGTGGGTGCAAGATCAAACCCGACGTAGTTGATTTTGAAACTTGGGATGAGCTCGCGTTCGATCGCCTCGCTGTACGTAAGCGTGTAGAACGGCTCGCCTAAGCGGTCAAAGAGGTTCGCCTCGTCGTCGGTGGGATCGCGTTCGCTGTGAGGCTTTTCGGTCGGCGTTGCAGAGAGTCCGAGCGTCGCGGTATGGTGATACTCTAAAACGTTCGAGTGGACGTCACCAGTGTAGTTATGGCACTCGTCAGCGACGAGCAAATGTGGCGGCGTCCCCACGGCCTCGAGACAGGACGCGAGATAGTCGTCTTTGACAGCCGTATTTACAATAGTTACCAGTACTTTGATATCGTCATCGACAAACGAATCACGGTTACCATCGCCTGCCCAGCCGAGATCCTCGACCGGGACACTGAGTTTCTGGGTCAGCTCAGTAAGCCATTGATACATCAGCACCTTGGTCGGGACCACAATTGTAACAATGCCGTCGTCAGTCTCGTCGAGCCACCGACGGATAACCTCCAACGCCATCACCGTCTTACCGGCGCCTGTCACCACCTCCGCAATACCCTCTTGGGAGGCACTGTAATCCGTCCCTGTAAACCAGGTGTCAGCTGCCTCCGATTGCCAGTCATACAGCTCGAAATCGTCTGGGAACTCGTATGAACGGTTGCCCCCAAACTGCATCAAGTCCGCACGAGTGAGCCCGCTTCCGCTTTTCACAAGCTCCTGCCGGGCCGCTTTTGACGAACCTGCCTTATGAATACGCTGGAGGTCGTCAGTTGAAAGTCCATGGAGACGGCTCGGATCAATCTCGTAATTGTTTTCGATTTTCGTTCGTAGATCTTCGCGATTATTTTCAATATTTGGGAACTTAGCTTTTCGTTGGAGATTCGGCTCAACGTTGTTACCCTCACGTGCGCTCGGCTTTAGGTAGTGGGTATGAAACCGTCGGTACCACTGCTTGCGTTTCGACCACCCGCCTGACTCGCGGTACATATAGTACTTCATCAGCGCCCGTTTTGCGCTTTTTGGGGGATGTTCGCCGAGAGCTCCCTCCCGTTTTAGATATTTTTCATACTCTCTAAAGATGTCTGGCTGCCGAAGCCGGATGAGCGCCTGCTCCGGATCAACATCAGCCGGGATTTGGTATCCGCCGTCAACCTCTTCGAGATACCCCAAATGACACAGCAATTTTGGGTAGCCACGGATCCCCTGTTGGCTGAATTGATAGTCGTATTCTGTCTCTAGAGTTGATTTGATGCTGCGTGAGCTGGCTGGCTGCTCACATTCGTAGGTGATCGCATGGAAGATCCGTTCAAGTGCTTCGAACCCCTCAGGGTACTCGGCTCGGAGCACCCAGCTGCGTTTGAGTGCGTTATACACGCAGTCGGCAAACGAAATTTCGTCGTCTAACCACCTCTGACTGTCGATGCCGATCGTGAGCCGCTCGTCATCGTCAGGACCGATCTCGGTCGATTCACGGATGAATCCGGAGCGCGCCAGATCGCTAATAATGTGTCGCGTCCACGAGTCGCTAAGCGTATCGCCATGGGTCCGTTCAATCGCCACCTGACACGGCTGAACGAACTCAGACCGTGTTGGGGGTGCTGAAAGCTCGTCAAGTGTGGTGAGAATCGTCTCGTAGCGGTCCTGCTCGTTTGGTAACCCCGGAATTGGAGGGGGGAACCGCCGAACCAACAGCTCGTCAGTCATTTCCTTCACCCCGTGCGAGCTGCACGTAGTAGTTTTTATCAGTGATGACTGGGGAGGGAACGTTGCCTGTATCGTATTGGCTGATGTGGCCGATATACAACGGAATGTTTCCGGCCTTTGGATCCCCGCCACCTGTGGCTCGGAGCCGTTCAACAAGGAGGTTTGCGAGCCTATTCCGCTCCTGTTGTTTGGCCGTCTGGAGCCACTCTCGTAGCTCATCCTGTAGGTCAGCGTGATTAGCGGCAATGTCTCGCGGCAGCTCAATCCAAATATGCCCGTACTCGTTGATCCGAATGCGACCACCGGTTGCTCGGAACGATTTGTATGTGTTCGTCAGGTCTGTGTGAGCATATGCCGACGGGAACCGGAACTGATCAGGATTGCTGATTCGCCATTGCAGATCACCGTTGACAGTGACAGTCCACCGCTCACCGTGATTGAACGGGAGTCCCTCCCAGACACATGGCGGATCGAGTTCTTCCTCTGCAGGATCGTTGGTCAGCCAGTCAAAAGAAATTGTGCCAGCGAGCTTGCCGAGATACACGGGAATCCACCCCTCGCTTACTAACGCTTGGTCAGTGTGTGGATAGTTGTCTGCGTGGACTTTTGTCAAGACGTCACGGTTGGCTGTCACGCGGATCGTGCCTGTGGCGTCGCCAGCAGATTTTCCTACCGCTTGGAGCTGGGTAACGAGCCCGTCTGGAAGGGTACCCTCGATATCGAGGTCTTGGTACCGCATCAACAGCGTCGGCTCACCGCCCTTCTCAACGACACTATAGGTGGATCCACGGTAGACGCCAGGCCACGGCTTGCCCGGCTCGATAGAGACGATCCGGTTGCCAATCGTCCGGACGTTCGTGGGGACGTCTTTCAATCGTGCCTCAGACATCGTCGTCCGCCCGTTCGATCGTGTCGGTTGCCCACTCTTCTGGGTCATCATCGAACGCCGATTCAGACTCCGTCTCGTCGATCCCATCGGAGGCCGCCGCAGTCGGCCCGAGATTGTCGATCCAGTCTTCGATATCATCCCAGGCACTCTCGTCAAGCTCGTCGGTCAGGCTCCGCGGCTCTTCGATTTCAACGCAGGAGTCACCAATCGAGCCGATGTAAACGGGGAGCATCTCGAGCCCCCGGTTGTTGCGCAGCTGAATGATGTTCTGGACAACACGCGGAAGGTCGGCGAACTGCTCTTTGACCGCTCCAGGGTCGGGTATCACACTGATTAGCGTGATGACATCTCCCCACGGGGTGACACGGAAGGAGCCTCCCTTTCGTTTGTGGGCGAGAATCGCCTGCGCGATCTCAGTCGGGATCCCGCTCGAAACTTGGTGGCGGCGTTTCGTCTCTGGGTTGTGCCACCAAATTCGGTCGGTGCTCGACAGCGAAAAGCGCGTGCCATCATATACTGAAGGCCACAGTTCGCCGCGGTCGACATCCGTAGGCTGGAGATCGATTGCATACTCCGGTTCGCCATCTGGCTGCAGTGTCTGCGGCTCCGCCAGTTGGCCGACGTAGACCTGATCGTAGCCATTACTGCCTGCCTGCTCAACTTTTGCGATGACGTCGTTCCGCTCAGTGACGCGGATCCGGCCACCCTGAGGTTTCACGTCAAGAATTGCTTCAATGAGGTGGGCAGGCGGATCCGAGACAAACAATCGCTGTTCGCCGTTGTACTGTTGCCACCAGATCTCGCCGTCGGAATTGACGTGGAGGGTAAGCCCACGGTAGTGTTCTTCCCACGCGTCGCCATGGGACGCGTCGACATCGCTCATGCCGATCCCTCCGCGGTTGCCTGGGCGTGGTGTTTCGTATACTGTGCCGTCGTGGAGTCGGTTGTTGTGGTTGTCATTGGGTTATTTCAGTATGGTTCTCGACATGGTCGGAGCGATACGATACGAGTGGGCGAACCGTGTTGTAGGTGCCGCGTCGCTGGCCGCGTTCAAGCGCCCCAACTGTGACCATTCGGCTGATCGTGCCCGCGGTATGCGACCGGATCTGGTTATCACTGGGGTCGTCACTAAACTGCTCGGTCCCTTGGAGGAACGACCGGAATCGATCCATCGCGCCGGTGTATGTCCCCTCGTGGTGCTCGAGCGTCGAGTAAACGTACTCCATGAACTCATATTCAAGATCTAAGTTCGCGCGGAGGTAGGCGACGAGGAATTCGCATTCATCGGTGCCGAGGGCTGCGGTGTCAGCCGACGGGCCCGCTGAGAGCACTGGATTTGTGAGCTCGGCAAAGGCACGGCCAGCGTCCGTCAGCGCGATCCGGCTCGTGTTGGTGGCGTCAGCGTGGATCGACACAAAGCCAAGATCGTGACCGAAGCCAGATGGTTCTCCCTTTTCGGGCTTGTATCGGCCGACGTAGTGGTGTAGATACCGCCGCATGGTGCGGTCTGGATCGCTCGCGTCGCGGTTCGGAAAGCCCGTCGAGAATCGATCTTGTTTGCTTACGTCTTCAGCTTCTTCCCACTCAACGAGCGCATCGCGAATTGGAATCACTGCCTCTGCGATGTGATCGCGAAAACTCTCGAGGTCGACCGAACCACCGACCGTGGCTGTCTCAGCTGCAAGCTCCAAGATGACGAACTTGAGCGGGAGATATCGGTAATACTGGGAGAATAGCAGCAGTGAGTCCCGATCTGCGGGGTGCGGATCGTGAGTTGGAACCGTATCAGGCACTGTGTATTCCCATTCGTAGCCGTCTCCTGTCGAGGCTGCCGTCGATTGTGAGTCGAGTGTTTCCTGCTGGCTTGCGTCTTCCGCGGTTGTGACCGGCGCCTCGTCGGCGTCAGCCTCAATGGCGAGTTGATTGTCAGCACCAACCCGAAGGAACTGCTCAACGCTCTCGTACTCCCCGCCCGCGACTAGTGACTTGATGCGCTCATAGGTTGCCGGATCAAGATTAACGACGATCTTCATACTGTGTAGTGTATTGGGGTAATCGTAATCACGATGGTTCACACGACTCCGAGGTCGTCCGGATTTAATCCACCGGTAATTGAGCGCATGAGCGTTCCCGCGACGCGGTTCTGCTCGCGTTTAATATACTCTTCGCTCGGCTGTTCGGCGTCCATCTCCTCCAGCTCGCGATGCCGTAGCACCTCGTTGAAGGCCATGTACGCGGCGTACTGTCGATCGTACTGCTCGACAGTCCGTTCGGTATCGTTCGTTGCGCGGATCGGTTCGATGGTCTCGTTGAACATTGCGACGAACACCTCACCAGGCCCATCACTGTCAGCCATATATTTCGCAACCGCATCGTCGTCGGTGAGCCCGGCGACTTCTCGCATACCCTCGTCATCAGCCTGAACTTGACGGATCTCTGGGGCCTCTACCTGGCCGCGTCCCCCATTACCGGAACGCTCAGGCGGGCTCGCGATCTCAACCGTGCGGGTGTCGGACTCCACGCCTCCTGGCCACTCTGCCGTGATGGTGATTTCTCCCGTTTCGCCGATCGATGCGTCCTCGGCGACGGCCAGCTGGTAGCGCTTCCAACCATCCTTGAGTGCGGTCTCGTTGTTATACGTGAGATCATCATCGATATCGCCGCTCACGTCGAGGGTGATTTCGTTGATAGGATCCTGCTCAAACGCGTCGACCGCGTCGATCTTTACCCGGAGCCGCATGACGCGCGCTTTGCACGCCTGCAGCGGGTCTGCAGTGTTATCGATTGCTACTGTCTGGGGAGTCTCATATAACGGCTCCACCGGGTCGATACCGCCGTTACCGCCGGTCGAGCCGCCTCCATCACCCTCATCTGCCCCCGACCCATCTGTCTGGATGGGTCCGGTAGAGCTGGGGTCCGGCTCTTCGAGCAGCTTCGCGAGCAGATCCTTCGCCTTCTCCTCCTGTTCAGAGGATGATTCGTTGAGCGCCCGCTCTCTGAATTCCTCGTTCAGTGCCTCGAGCTCCTCGTGGTTGTCGAAGGCGTCACGCAGTGCCGCTTTGATCCGGCGATATTTTTCGCCCTCTGTCGCCCGATCTCGGGTACTGCTGAACACCCGCTTGCCGGTCTGTGAGAGTGTCTCACAGTCCACCTCGACGACGAGGCGGTCCTTCAGGAACGAGTAGTCCGTCTGCTGAAGGAACCGTTTCGGCTCGGCGTGATGTCGCTGACCGTGTAGCGTGAACACGACGGGATGCGTTTGGTCGACAAACTGGCTCACTGCACCCGTCTCCTCTAGCACCCAGTATTTCACGCGCAACTCTCCGAGATCACCGACGTCGATTCGTGTAAACTCGCCCGCACGGTAGACGGAGTCGCCCGCTCCGTCGAGTCGGTATCGGCTCCCGACGATTGTGCGGCGTTTGGGCTTGCCGTCGTAGCCGTCGAACTCCTCGTGGCGAGTGTCCTCAAGGATGAACGGGAACAGTGACCCGAACATCGCGCGATTCGCCACGGTGTAGAGGCTCTTCCGACTCGGAGAGAGACTGTTGCTGAACTCCGACGCTTGGTAATCAACCAATCGGACAGTTGAACCGTTCCAGTCGGGGGCCTCCGCGGCGTCGATACGGGGAATCTGTCCATCCGGGCGGGTGCAGTATTCGAAGACGCCGTCTGAGTACGTTTCCGTCCCGTCGAGCCGCTCGTTAAACCGGACGATCGACCAGCCGATGTCACTACCGGTGACAGCCTGTGAGATGATGATCGCGTACTCACAGAAGTCGAACGTGTTAGACCCACCCTGACCGTACTTGCCGATGAGATACGGTTTGGTGATCTTTCCATCTTCGTTCAGACTTAGGAACGTTTTCGGGAACGCATCCGGCGGCTGACCGATCCCTTCATCGTCGGTCTCGATAGTGAGGTGGTTTTTGTCTGAGCCAGCCATCATCCGCACCGTCATCGTGTCTTCGGCTTTCTCGCGAACCTCAGTGCTTGACAGCGACCCGTATTCGTCGCTGTTGAGGTCGTAGAGGGTGCGGACAGCCTCGCGCGGGCTAGTTAGATCCGACGGAATGGTCCCCTCAGTGACGGCGCGTTCGATCACGGCGTCGATGCCGTTCGTCATCCGCTCAGCGAGTGCCTGTGAGGGGCTCGAACCGCTGCGGACGATCCCGACATTATTCTCCTGATCGCCGAGTGGGTGCCAAGCGAGCGACTCCTGATCAAGGAGCTGTTCGACGTCTGTGGCAGACGTGACACGTAACAATTCGTCAAGGAGATCGGAAGTGATCTGCCCTGTTTGTATGGGGTTTGTATCTGATTTGTCTGTGCCCATATAGACTACACACAGACACACATACATAAATCTGATGTGTGTGTCTGTTAGAAATACTCTTTTCTGAAAATCGATACAGAACAGGAGGAGTTGGTCTTTTAAGCGAATCTAAATGTTGAATATTCTAAGTTTAATGTTTTATTTTAATAAATGTCAAATTATACCGCTGAGAGATGACCATATGATTTCTAATGCTACAAAATCGAGGTTGACAGAGTTGTTGATCCATCTGAAATGCAGTCGAAGCGTCGCTGTGGATGAGACCGCTATCAAATTAGATGACGCGTGATCTTCGTTATAGCTTAAAGAAATTTTAGATATTCGAGATGCGAATCGTTTGTAGGGGGTAGTCCGAAAACAGGCAATGCCTTTTTACCTACAATTTATATATCATAGTATGACCGGGTTTCCTAACAATTTGTCTGAGAACCACAGTCTATCTGACTGGGATCGACTTGAGGAAGATGACTGGACAACGCGTTTTCGATCAAATAATCAGTATCAGGTAGAGGTATACTTTAGAGGTGGTGAATCTGGGGATAAATGGATTGTATCGCTTCTTGAAAAACAAAATACTGGTGTCCTAACCAATATAGATAGTCGTGAAGCTATTGGAACAGAAGAGGCTGTCCAATATGCAGACGAATACGGAGATAAGCCCCAGAAATTCGTATAGTTTCTATTGATACAGAGATTGTCATCGACTCGAATTATAATTGTTACACCGTATCCCAATGAGGATTCTATCGACACGCCTCAAGCGTTCTCCACGGTTTGATTGCTGGTGCTTCAGCGTTAGTTTGATGAATGACACTCATATGAAAGATGGTAAGTATATATCAGAAAAATTATAAAATTTTGAGATGTTAGTAACCATGGAAACAGTGACATATCTTGATCACAATAGAGAATTACCGAACTATGGAACACAACGAAAAATCAACCGACGCCGAAGATCAATACACTTGGGCCGAGGAGTTCGCAGATCGTTTCATCGACAGGCACAGCGACCTGTTCGCTAAACTTGCCAACGAGTAGGCCGAGAGACGAATTGGCTTTATTTATCAATTCACCAATATTGTGTTTGGATCTTACTAAATCAACTCTCTCTGACTCGGCTTCAATGAGAACTCGTAGACATTTAATGTGGGCTGCAATTACGAGTTTATCTGCCAAATCCATTTTCTTAGAATAGCCTCGGTCACATAATCGAATTTTAATAAATCAGTTACGATGGTACAGTCTAGTTAGCGGGGCGTAGGGCGCGGGCTGATTGTGCCAGATGCTCCGATCCGCGACCATAATTTGGATATGGGTCCAAGAAGGAATTTTATTGAGGCTGCCGACATCAACATGTGTTCGTCGTGCTGGTCCGAGGAGCTGCTTGACTGACAACCCGTCGTAAGGGCATCCGACAAGGTAGTTTAGCGAGGTCTCAACTTGTAGTTCTATACGTATACCTTGGTTTCAAGGGTGTAGTGATGTAATTCTCTGCGGAAGTGGTAAGGGAGCGGCGTTCTGTCGCTCCCGCATTGGTCTCCCCCTTAGGGGCATTCCCCGTAAGGGGGCCTGCCAAGGTAGGTGGTTAATCGAAGCGGCGAGACGGCTGTTTTCGAGGGTCTTGGATGCTAAATAACGGCAATTGGTCAAAAACAGTCAAAATCATTATGTACTTTCATACATCGATGAATGGGCCGGATTGTCAAAATTTGCGCGTCGACGGGAACGAGTCGACGGACTCGCGGCCGTAGTGGCGCTCGTATGGGTGTGATCGGCGAGAATGGTGTCGAAAAGAGCAAAAAGAGACGGCGGCACAGCTATCGACCGATGCTCACACGAAGCCGACGAAGCTACTCGTCGGGTAGCCAGTCGTACGGATTGACCCGTACGGCGACGTCGTCGGCCTCAATGAAGTCTCGGTTCAGCGCGCTGGCGAGCTGGTCGGGTTCGAGAGCGAGATCGGAGAACGGTCGCCAGACTCCTGTGTCGAGATCGTGTGGATCGGGGTCGGTCGACTCCTCGGGGTTGTCTTCGGAGGTCTCGTTTTGGTCGTCGTTCTCTTCCCGCCTCTCCCGACGCTCTTCGGCACGTTCAGCACGATCTTCGGCAGTGTCCTCAGGGAAGACCTTTCGTAGAACCTCCTCGGACTTGTCGAGGATCTTGATCGAGTGGAACACGACGATAACCGGGTTCCCGATCCGTTCGACGATATCTCGCTCTTCGAGGCGAGCGACATGGTAACGAATCGTTGAGCGAGCAAGACCAGTGTGATCTTCTAGGTAATCGTAGGTCCCGCCCTGACCGATGACCAGGGCACGAAGGATATCGTACACGGCGGTCGTGTTCGCTTTCATCGCCTCGCGGTACACTTCGGTCGACACGGCCTCGTATCGCGCTCGTAGCTGGTCTCTCCGGCCTTCTGGATGATCGTACTCGTAACACTCGACACTCGGACCGTCGAAGTAGTCGTCAGCAACGAGTTCATCTCGACCGACGCCAGCCCAATCGAGATGAGAGGAGACGATCTCCCGTAGTGACTGCATGACGTCATCCCAATCGTCGACGTGAGGAAGTGCTCCGTTGCCCTGGACGCCGGAGAACGACGCTTCGAGCTTCGGGTGATGTGACGGATCGGATCGAGGCCGATCGGCCCAACCTTGGGCTTGGTAGACTTTGACCTCGGTATTCATTACGTTCCGATCGAATCCGAGTAAGTGCCAGCGGTCGGCGTCGACAACCGCTTCGAGCCAACCCTCGCGCTGTCGTTTTCGGTAGGATTCGATCTCGGTCATACCGCCGAACGCGATCAGGTCCTCGGATGAACGGAGGGCGTCGACGACCTGTCGCTTCCACCCGATATCAAACCGAACGTGAGCCTCGGCTTTGATCAGGCGCCGTGAGTCATAGTTGCGGAAGTGACGCAGGTGCTCGGAGTCAAACCCGAGAACGACGTCCAGTGATTGCAGCATCCGACGTTCGACCTCTTCTGCGGAGTCGGCCCATGTAGTCTGACAAGTGATCCGAGTACCTTCTCCGTAGACAGGCTCGAAATCGTTCCCATCGGCGTAGACGAGCTGCTCGTCTTGGGGCTCGATCCGGAGGTGGATCGACAGGGGCGGCATATACAGGTCACCCTCATCGTCTACCTCGCGGAGTTTCACATCGTACTTGTACCACGCTGAGTAGTCGTCACCGGTGCCGGTTCCAGCTTTCCAGCTTGACGAGTTGAGGACAAAAACGTACTCCCGGTCGTGACGAGCGGGACGGAGACCGTCGATATTGTCAGCGTCGACCTTTGTGAGCGCGTAGGGCTCCAGGTCCCGATCGCCGACCCGGTCACGCCAGAGATCGAGTGTCTGCTGGTAAGCAGTATCTCCACTCGAATCCATGTCGTTAAACACCGCTTGTACGCTGGCTCCGTGAGCAACGGGTTGAGGACCAATACGGGTGTTGAGATCCGGATCGGGAAGTGAATCAATCCCCGGGGGGCCGCTCGACAGATCGACGCTCATTGGTAATACCCTCGAAGAACGCGACGGACGTTCCACCACGTCTCTTGTTGACACTGGTGGCACACGTGTTGAACTGATGTCGGTGGATCGTCCGGTTCGCCACCGATGATACGCTTCGCGCGTGTCTGTTTACAGCCGGTACAGACTGCGTCGACAGCAAGCCCAACTGGACTACCACGACCGTCGTTGAGTTCTGCCTCTAGGTCTCGACCCGCGGCTTTACTCATGGTGACCTCCGTTTATTTTCTCAGCTGTAGTCTGCCAATGAAGGCGTGCTGCTTCGAGTGTATCTTTGCAAGGGCCAGACTCTGGATCGTAGAGCTGGCTTGCACGGATGAAAGTCACGCTGATTCACCACCTTCTGGGTCGTCTCGAACCTTCTCAGATTGATTGTGATCTGGATGGTCTTGCTGCTCATTAATTACTTTTGCACAACTTCGACAGACAGGTTCGTATCTACTAGCGTCTATCCCGTCGGCAGGGCTGGAGCAACGAACGCACGTTGCGGGTTTGTGATTACTTTCAGAGCTAGAATTGGACGAAGTCGACCAATGAAGTTGAATTAAATAGAATCGTCTAAGAGAAATTACGATAGCTTTAATATCAGAATGGGGACGGAGGGATTTGAACCCCCGATCGACTGATATCTCCGGTCTGCGCCTCGGAACTCCAGAGGGTCGTCAACACGAGCCGATGATCAGTCGGTCGCTCGGTATATCAGTCTGGAGTGTCGTCCCGGGCGCGTGGCCTCTGGAGTCAGTCGCCATGCCTGGCTTGGCCACGTCCCCTCGCCTCCTACTTGCGTGATGGGTTGTAAAGAGGTTTCGATCCAACTCCCAGACGGCGGCCACTCAACCACCGAGTCGACCCGCTACTCGTCTTCTTTCTCGCTCCACTCGCAGTCCTGGCATTTGTACCCTGTCACAAATGCGGTCACGCTTGGCATATAACCTACGCTAATAACATTGCCGCCGCAGTCGGGACACTCCCGGCCGGCGTCTTCGATCTCTGTTGCTTCCATCGGTCGATCGCCCTCGATCATCTCGGCGAGCGTTTCGGACGTGACCATACGCCCTTCGACTACTCGGTTGCTCATAGCTCCGGTTGGGTGACCAACACCTAAGAAGTTCCTGTATGCGTTTTTCCGGCCACCGGGCGGCCAGCGCGTCGACCAACCAGTTCCTCTACCGCCCGGTCAATCCACCTCACAAGACCCACCCGCTACAACCACGGAGCCTGTGAACGATCCTCGCTGGGGGAGCCGTAGCCGACATCGCCGCCCTCGACGAGGATCTCCTCGGGATCGACCTCGGCATCCGAATCAGCTGCTGCATCCCGGTCGGCTTCGGTATCGGCATCCGGATCGTCGTCGGCTATCATGCTCGTCTCCGCTGCTGACTGGCCCGCTGCTGGCTGACCCACCGCTGGACCAGCCGGGCCGTCGTCGACTGCCGAGATCACCGAGGCCTCCGAGTCAGCGTCGTCACCGACGGGAGCAACGCCACCGGCTGCTTCGATCGGCTCCGCGCGACTCACGGCAGCCCCTCCATCGCCAGTGTCGTGATCACCGCCGAGGAGATCATCGTCGACCGGTCCGGCGTCGGGATCGTAGGCCAACAGCCCAGCGACGACCAACACCGCCAGCGCGATCGGGGCATCGGTCTCCAACAGCCCGAGGATCGGCAAGGCGAGCACGCCGAGGGCGACCGAACTACCGAACCGGAAGCGGTCGAGGTCAACGTTCCCACGCAGCTGTGGGGCGGTCAGCGCCACCAGGAGCGCGAAGCCGACGCCGATCCCGGCGGTCGCGGCCGCACGGGCGATCAGCTCGGGGTCGATCAACAGCTCAACCACCAGTCCGTTGGGCTGGAGGCTGGCAACCAAACCGAGGGCGATGATGATGCCGGGACTCGGCAGGAGCTCGCCGATCTTCGAGCTGGCGGTTTGGGCGGCGATCGCGAGGATCACCAGCCCAGCGAACCGCTCGAAGATAACCATATTCAGGACGCTCTCGATGGTCAGCGCGAAGACGGCCTGCAGGGCTGCCAACGGGACGACCACCGCTCCGATGAGCAGGATCGAGGCCACCATCTCGCGTGGACTGCCGTCCATCTCGGCGAGGATCACGGCCAAGGTGGCCGAGCCGCCGAAGATAAGCAGCCCGGTTTCGAGCATTCCAACAGCGGTATCGAGGGTACCCGCGAGGATTAGCGCGACGAAGATGCCGTCGACTAACGGCAAGGCCATCACCGTCGCCAACAGGCGGGTGGCACCACCGACGCGTCGCTCCAACTGGAGTGCAACCGGGTGCTGTGAGACACTCATGCCGAACTAGTGGCCGTCACCATCGGCCAAACGGCGATATGAAGGCAACCCACCGGCCGCGCCGTTGACGCGTCCGCCGAAGCAGCCATTAAAAATGGCTCCCAGCGTGGATACTGCCTTTGTCCACATCGGTGTAAAGCGACTGCCGGAGCGCTGCTGCTCGATGCCGGCCGTTCGCGATGCGGTGTTCCACTGGGAACTCATGGTTACAGATACACCGGCAGCCCGCTTAAACGTTGTGTGGGTGTGCGAAACACGCACAATTGTTTGCCGATAAGTAACCCATATTCCAATTTCTGACCGGAATATCAAGACAATGCGTCCGACTCTGACCAAATAATTGGACAGATACATCGGCAATCCGCGTTCGAGTTCAAAACACACATGATAATTCATGTTGGATTGTGATGCACAGAAGTGTATACCTATGGAGGATCTCTGTGTCGTATCCACACGGGCGTGTAGACTCGCAACGTTTTTGCCCGATCCGCGATGACGATTTATATGGCGAACCAGAGTTCAGAGGGTTCTTTCTCACAGAAGCTACAGGTACCGGAGGCGTTGACGTTCGACGATGTGCTGCTCCGTCCGATGGAGAGCCGCATCGAACCCGACGACGCGGATGTCTCGACGCGTGTCTCGCGCAACGTCGAGCTGACGATCCCGATTCTCTCGGCAGCGATGGATACGGTCACCGAGAGCGACACCGCGATCGGCATGGCCCGCGAGGGCGGGATGGGCGTGCTCCACCGGAACATGGATATCGACGAAACTGTCGACGAAATCAAGCGCGTCAAACGGGCCGACGAGCTGATGATCCGGCGGGACAACGTCGTGACGGCCAGCCCCGAACAGACGATCAGCGAGGTCGACCGGATGATGAGCCACGAGGGCGTCTCGGGCGCGCCGGTCGTCGACGACGACGACACCGTTCTCGGCATCATCTCGGGGACCGACATCCGACCCTTCCTGGAGGTCGGCGAGACCGATACCGTCGAGGAGGCGATGACCGACGAGGTCATCACCGCCAGCGAGGACGTCGAGGCCCGCGAAGCGCTCGAACTCATGTACGACTACAAGATCGAGCGCGTCCCCATCGTCGACGACGAGAACCAACTGGTCGGCCTCATCACGATGCAGGGCGTCCTCCAGCGCCGCGAACACCAGGAGGCCGCCCGCGACGAGGAGGGACGCCTGGTCTGTGGGGTCGCTGTCGGTCCCTTCGAGACGGACCGCGCGACTGCTGCCGACGAGGCTGGCGCAGATGTACTTTTTATTGACTGCGCACACGCGCACAATCTGAACGTAATCGAGTCGGCCCGCGAGATCAAAGAGACCGTCGACGCCGACGTCGTCGTCGGCAACGTGGGCACGCGCGAGGCTGCTCGCGAGGTCGTCGACTTCGCAGACGGCATCAAGGTCGGGATCGGCCCGGGTTCGATCTGTACGACCCGCGTCGTTACCGGTGCGGGAATGCCACAGATCACCGCGATTGCGGAGGTCGCCGATGTTGCAGCGCCCGAGGACGTCCCGGTCATCGCCGACGGCGGAATTCGCTACTCCGGCGATGCGATCAAGGCCGTCGCCGCAGGCGCGGACGCAGTCATGCTCGGCTCCTACTTCGCCGGAACGGAAGAGGCTCCCGGCCGCGTCATCACAATGAACGGCAAGAAGTACAAACAGTACCGCGGGATGGGCAGCGTCGGCGCGATGAAATCCGGCGGCGGCGACCGCTATCTCAAGGACGCCGACGAGGACGAGGAGTTCGTCCCCGAGGGTGTCGAAGCCGCAACCCCATACAAGGGAACGCTCGCCTCGGAGCTCCACCAGCTCGTCGGCGGGATGCAGTCCGGCATGGGGTATGTCGGCTCCGAAACGCTCCCCGAGTTCAAACAGCGCGCCGAGTTCGTCCGTGTCTCGTCGGCCGGCCAAACCGAAGGCCACCCACACGACGTGATGATTACCGACGAAGCACCGAACTACAGCCCCGAGTAATCACTACCTACTGATCTCTTCAGTACGGTAACCACAATATTTATATCTGGTAATTTACTTCTACTACGTGCTACAGTATCCCATCCCACACCATTATATGTATCTTGGATATCAGCTGTGTTTCGAGTCGGCGGGACAGAAAATCAAAGGGGTATTTTCATATATCCTCGCATACGACGAGACTAACGTGACCGCTGAGGGATTTAGGGAGCCATGAACGACGATCGCCCACTCGTTCTCGTCGTCGAGGACGAAGCAGATTTAGCAGACCTGTATGCCACGTGGCTGAAAGCCGACTATCGCGTCCGAACCGCCTACGGCGGCGAAGAGGCGCTCGAAAAGCTCGACGACGAGATTTCGGTGATGCTCTTAGACCGGCGTATGCCGGGGCTCTCCGGGGACGAAGTACTCGACGCCGCCCGCGAGCAGGGGATCGACTGTCCGGTGTCGATGGTGACCGCCGTCGAACCAGACTTCGATATCATCGAGATGGGATTCGATACGTATCTGGTCAAGCCAGTCACCCGCGACACGCTCAAAGAGACCGTCGAGGACCTCCTCTCGCGAAGCTCTTACGACGAGGGTGTCCAGGAGCTCTACTCGCTGGCGTCGAAAAAGGCGCTCCTGGAGTCCGAAAAGGGCCGATCGTCCCTCGAAGACAACGAAGAGTACCAGGAACTCACCGAACGGCTCGAAGAACTCCGGGCCGATCTCGACGACACGCTCGGCTCCTTTGAGGACCACGATGAGTTCGTCGGCTTTTATGAGGCCTTCGACACGCCGGATGGGGACCAAGATTTCGACTTCGATGACGACCAGACGTTCGACAGCGATGATGAGGACTCCGACAGTTTCGAGTTCTAAACTGTTTGCCGTCGATCACTTGTTGACACGTTCCGTTTGAACGAGTGGCAACGTTGCATCGGTATTCGACAGTAACACTGAGACAACACTTTTGCGACGCCTCCCAGTTGCTCCGAGTATGGGCGTCAGTGATGCGCTGTGGGAGATCGAATCTGCCATCGGCGACGTGTTCGACAAACCCGGACGTGACGTCGACCGACAGACGGCCCAGGCCCGACGGAGTATCTACGAACAGACGCTGGTCGACGTCAACGAGTGGGCTGGTCCGGAGGCGATGCATTCGCTGAGCGACTGGATCGAACGGGAGATCAGAACCGCCGAACGGCTCCCGGCGAGCCACGAAGTCCGACAGATCGGGACGGAGATCTGTCGACGCACGACACCATCGAACCGCTCGCCACCCAAACTGTGAGACGACACATCTATTCAGCGTCCTGTAGCCCACTCCTACGAATAGTAGTCAACGCCTACGGGCAGTACTACACCCACGACAGTAGCCAGCGCCTACGATCAGCCGACGTATCCGAGAAAGAGGGTCGTGCTGTTTTATAATCCAGTGATTAGCGGCTTCGATAGAAGTCTTCGAGTCGGTTCATCGCTATCTTAAGCTCTCGCATCCCCGTCGCATAGGAGACCCGTAGGTGGCCCTCGCCACTCTCGCCGAACACGCTACCAGGGACGACAGCCACGCCCTGGTCCTCCAGGAGTTCCTCGGCGAAGGCCTCGTCATCGCCGCCACACTCCGGGAAGGCGTAGAACGCCCCACGAGAGGTAAAGCAGTCAAGGCCCATCTCCTCGAACCGCGAGAGGACGAACCGCCGACGGCGGTTGTATTCGGCGGTCATCTCGGTGACGGCGTCCTCGCAGCTCCGCAGCGCCTCGATAGCGGCAAACTGCGCGGTCGTCGGGGCCGATAGCATCGTATACTGGTGGACGCGGTTCATCGACTTGATCGCTGCCGCAGGTCCCAGCGCGTAGCCGAGCCGGAGACCCGTCATCGCGTAGGCCTTCGAAAAGCCGTTGATGACGATGGTTCGCTCCCGCATTCCCGGCATCGAGGCGATCGAGGTGTGGTCGCCGTCGTAGGTCAGCGCGGCGTAGATCTCGTCGGCGATCACGTCGATATCGTTGTCGACGCAAAAGTCAGCGACGGCTCGAACTTCCGACGCGTCCATCACTGCCCCTGTCGGGTTGTTCGGATAACACAACACGAGCAGATCGGCCTCTTTGGCCCCGGCGGCCCGCAGTGCCTCCGGTGTCAGCGCGAAGTCGTCGGCCGCTCTGGTCGGGACACCCAGCGGCTCGCCGCCAGCGAACTCGATGCCCGGCTGGTAGGAGATGTAGTTGGGCTGATGGACCGCAACCGTATCGCCCGGCGAAATAAACGTGCGCAGCGCGAGGTCGACGGCCTCGCTCGCGCCGGTCGTCACGAGAACCTCGGTATCGGGGTCGTAGTCATGGTCCCAGCGGCGGGAGTAGTCACTGATTAATTCCCGTAGGTCGGCCATACCACGGTTCGAGGTGTAGGAGGTCCGGCCCTCCTCCAGGGAGTGGATCGCTGCACTCCGGGCGGCCCACGGCGTCGAGAAGTCGGGCTCGCCGACCCCCAGCGAGATCACGTCGTCGCGCTCCTCGGCCAGCTCGAAGAACTTGCGGATGCCCGACTCGGGGACGCCCGCGACACGGTCGTTGGGCTGGAGCGTCATGGCGAAACCGAGAGCCGGTCGTCGCCATCGCGATCGCCGAAGTCGATGCCAGCCTCCTTGTAGGTCTCCATGATGAAGTGGGTCACCGTCTGGGTGATCTCCGGAATCGGCGCGATCTGGTTGGAGATGAATTTGGAGACGTCTTGCATCGAGTCGCCAGTGACCTCGATAGCGAAGTCGTAGTCACCCGAGACGAGCCGCAGGGACTCGACCTCGGAAAAGCGGGCAATCCGCTCGGCAATCTCCTCGTAGCCCGTCTCGCGGTCGAGTTCGACGTTGAGTTCGACGAAGGCTGCAACGTGCTGGTCGTCGGTGTTGTCCCAGTCGACGACCGCCTGGTACCCCCGAACGGTACCCTCGGCTTCGAGCTCGTCGAGCAGCTCCTCGACGCGCTCGGCGTCGACACCGAGCTGTCGGGCGATGTCTTCGGTCGACTCGCGGGCGTCGGTCGACAACAGTGACAACAGTTCGCGTTTGGTGTCCATACCTTCTCTGTCCGTTCCGCCCGCATATTATTTGCGACACTCCCGTGAGAGTCTATTACATACTCCCGTGAGAGTCTATTACATACTCCCGTGAGGGTCGCTCACATGGTGTAGCTACTTCGACCAGTTCAGAACCGATAACTTCCCGCCCGACCGAGTGCCGGTATGAGCTATCTTCCGTGGGCGATCGTCGCGTTGGGGGCCTACACCCTCGTTCCAGTGTTGATGCGGACGGCGACGACCGGCACCGAGGCGATCCCCAGTGACGTGGCAACGGTTATTTCCAATTCGATCTTGGTCGTTGGGGCGGTGGCAGTCGTCGTCGGCACCGACCAACGCGTGACGCCGCATTTGGGGAGTTCGAAACTCCCGTATGCGGTCGCCGCGGGCGTCTTTTTGGCTGTCGGTATCCTCACATACTACCGGGCGCTTGCCCTCGGCCCGGTGAGTGTCGTCACACCCGTCTTCGGGATGTTCCTCGTCACGAGTTCGATCATCGGGATGGCGTTTCTCGACGAGCCAGTCACCGCACGAAAGATCGCAGGTATCGGGTTCGCAGTACTTGCGGTGTATCTCGTGACGGTCGACTGACCTTCTGTACTAGAATCGAGACGGTCAAACCGCCGACGCTCCCAGAGGCGGTATGGAGCTTTTGGGTCGGCTGTTGGGACTGCTCGCCTTGCTGCTCGTCGGCACCGGGCTTCGGCGCGGGGGCATATTAACGAGCGGCCGCACGGCCCAACTCAACGCGGTTGCCTACTACATTGCCCTCCCGGCGCTCGTGTTTACTGCGACCTACGACCGAAACATCGCCGCGATTCTTACCCCGACGCTCGTTGTCGGCGTGGTCGCGGTGCTGTCGTCAATGGCAGCTCTCGCGTGGCTACTCAACCGTCGACGGAACCGTCCGGCTCGACAGAGCGTTGCGATGATCCAGTCGTACCACTCGAATCTCGGCTATCTCGGCCTCCCGCTTGTGGCCTCGACGTTCGATGCGGAGGTGACTGCCATCGCTAGTGTCGTCCTGGGAATCGGCTCGCTGGTGCAGGTACCGATTACGGTGCTCATTCTCGTGACGATCAACGGGGCCGATACCCGGCTGGTCGACCAGTTGACTGAATTGGGCAAAAACCCGGTGTTGATCGCGCTGATCCTTGGTATCACCATCGGATCGCTCGGACTGCCGGTGGCTCAACCGATCTCGGTGGGACTCGACGCGCTGGCCGCCCTCGCGTTGCCGCTGGCGCTGTTATGTGTCGGGGCGACACTGGAGATCGACGGCCCCGAGTTGGACCTGGAGGCGACCGGGATGGTCGTCGGGCTCAAACTAGTCGTCATGCCCGCGCTGGCGTGGCTCGCCTTTTCAGCCCTCGGTGTCGGTGCGTCGACGTTTACAGCCGCAATCGTCATGCTCGGAACGCCGACGGCGGTCTCGACGTACGTCTTTGCGAACGAACTCGGTGGTGACAGCGAGTTCGCCTCGCTCAACGTCTTTGCGACGACGGTGGGGTCGCTGGCCTCACTGTTCGTTCTGATCAGTCTGGTGTCGTAGCCACGTAGATACGGTTTTGTGTCCGGTCTCTAACTATTCTATAACTCGCCATGTCTGTCGCCATCGTCGACCGCATCGGATTTCTCCTTCGGGACCGCCACACGTGGGCCGGAAGAGCGACGAACACCCTCTTATACGTCCTCAACACCGCGTTCATCCTGCTATACATTCTGTCGACCTACCAGTTCCCCGAGCCCTATCCCGCGCTTATTTGGAACCTGGAAGTCGCCCTCGGGATCGTCTTCCTCGGCGAGTACGCTGTTCGGGTCGAGTCAGCAACCGACAGATGGGGCGAAATAACCGATCCCTACACGGTCGTCGACCTCGTGGCCATCCTCCCGTTGTTTCTGTTTCCGGGGCCGGGGGCGGGCTTCCTTCGTGGGCTGTACACGCTTCGGATTTTCCGGTTCCTCCGGCTGTTGGTCGACGAACAGCAGCTGTTCGGCAAGTCGATCCGTATCCGAACCATCCGCCGCACCGAACTCTCGGTGACGATCTTCCTGATCTTCTTCATTGCAACTGGGTTCGTCTACTCGGCCGAAGTCGGGGCGAACCCCGCCATCTCGAACTTCGGTGACGCCTTCTACTACACGGTCATCGCCGTCTCGACGGTCGGCTTCGGCGACATTATCCCGGTCACGGTGGCTGGCCGCTGGATAACGGTGCTTGCGGTACTGGTCGGCTTTATTATCATTCCATGGCAGGCGACCCGGCTCCGAACCCTGTCGACGACCACCGACACAGCGTGTCCACGATGCGGCGAGCCGGTGGCCGACGCCGACCGCTACTGTCGACACTGTGGCCACGCGCTGGTCGAGGACGATCACCGACGTGAACAGTACTAATTCGCAGTCGGAGTTTTCCATATCAATCGGGGGCGTCCACACCCATTATGAACGACAAGCCCGAAGATGGAGTATGGTACTCAAAGAATCCGACTCCGAGTTGAGCCGCGGAGACGAAACCCCCGAGTTCGAACTGAAAGGCACTGACGGCGACACCTACACGCCGGATTCCTTCGCCGATAACGATGCTCTGCTGCTCGTCTTTACCTGCAACCACTGCCCGTATGCGCAGGCCAAGTTCGACTTCCTCAACGAGCTCGCAGCGGAGTTCGACAACGCCGCCGTCGTCGGCATCAATCCCAACGCCAATCCCGAGTATCCCGACGACGACTTCGAGCACATGGTCGAGTTCGTCGACGACGGTACCATCGATTACGACGCCTATCTCTACGACGAAACCCAGGACGTCGCCCGCGAGTACGGCGCGGTCTGTACGCCCGATCCGTTCCTCTTCCGACGCGAGGACGACGAGTGGCAACTGGCCTACCACGGTCGACTCGACGATGCTCTCAATCCCGACGACGAGCCGACCGAGTTCTACGCCCGCGACGCCATCAAGTCAGTGCTGGCCGGGGAGGCTGTCGACCACGACGACCTCCCGTCGCGCGGCTGTTCGATCAAGTGGGTCGACGAGTAGCGGATTTTATAAACGACGAGCCGACTCGACTACGACCGCGACTGTTCTAAGGCTTCACGCGCGTTTTCGACCGCGGCCTCGTGTTTCGCGGGGTAGGCTTCGACCTTGGCGCGGAGCGTGATCCCGTCGCCGAGTCTGATCTCGTCCTGGAAGGCGGCCTGTTTGTCCAACCGCATGAAAAACGAGCAGTTGTCGTCGACGCGTTCGTCGAGTTCGTCCATCACGCGGTCGATGTCGTCGAGTTCGGCCAGCCGGTCCAGGATGTGGCGCATTGCGTCGGCGTTCTCGACGCGTGCCGAGAGCACCACGATCCGGTCACCATGGTGGCCGGTGTTTTCCATGCGGTCGAGGTCGAACTCCTCGGGCAGGAAGGCGCGAATCGCCTCCTCGACCCGCTTTTCGTCCTCGGTCGCATAACAGAAGGTCCGGAGATCGATGTAGTGAAACGGCACTCTCGGCATTAGTGGTCTCTTGGTGACTGGAGGGAAAAACCGCTCGGCTCGTGGTCGAGTGGTTACTCGTCGTCGGCAGCCTCGCCCTCGACGGCTTCGAGGTCGTCTTCGGGAACGCCGGTCTCCTGGCCCTCCTCGAAACTGATCGTGTAGGTCGCATCGCCGAACATGTTCTCGACGACCTGGGTGATCGTCCCCGTCTCGCCGTCGTAGTCGCTGTGTTTGTCGTGCAGCACGGCCTCGTCGTCTTTCTCGAAGCTCATGGCCACACGTTCCGCTACCACGGATAAAAACGCGTGGATTCGTCGGCTTTCGACCGCGAGATAACTGAAACAGGCCTTTACACCTCCCGAACCCCTTTTTAATAGACGCACTGAGTGTCACGCATACTGATGGATTCACACACGCGTCGACGGGTTCTCGCGGTCGCCGCAGCCGCTGCAGGCAGCACGGCTGGCTGTCTCGGCTCGGAGAGCAGTTCGAGTGAGTCACACTCCGGGACCGAGGGTCCAGGCCGCACGATCCCTGACGAACAGACCACGACAGACCCGGCGACGCTGTTCCGGCGAGCCGAAGCGGAGCGGGCACCGATTCATCTCCGCTCGCCCGACGCCGAGGAGTCGAACGACGATGAGCCGACAGATCGGGGCCGACATCTCCAAACCGTGCTCGTCGGCTCCGCCTCGAAGGCCGACCGGCTCGTCGTCGGAAGCGACGACAGCAACGAGGAACTCGCGTCGTTCGTCTCGTCGACGAATTTCGATACCGAAAGCCTCTATCTCGAAACGAAGCAGATCGAGGCCTGCTTCCGACTCTCGCTGTGTTATATTACGTGGCAAGACGGGATTCGGACCGCCTACAGTCGGGAGCTCCGCCCTTACGACGAGCTGTGTTCGGTCGACACCAAAGCCCTCGAATCGCGGCTCATCCGGCTCCCGGTCGCTCTCGATGAGGGCTCGATCAATTCCTACGGATCGAGTGTCGGCGGCGGTCGGTGCCGCCGGGTCGAGACGGCACCCGCCAACTCCTCAAACGAAAGCCGTCGACCGTCCGAGAACCGCTCGCAGCCACCGAACGGGAGTGAGTCGGCATGACCGAACCGTCGACGACGCGTCGTGGGCTGCTGACAGCCGCCGGGGCGACACTGTTGGCGGGCTGTAGCGGGCTCGATGGGTCGTCGGACGACGAGAGCGACCCGATCAGTGCGCTGCGGCTCCAGGATATCGTTCCCGCCGACGAGAGCGAGCCGGTCGTGGCCGACAGCCGACCGGTCGCGATCGAACAGGCCAGACTCGCGGCCTCGACACGGCGCGTCAGCGAGTTGGTCGACAAGCTACCCGTCCCGTTCGGCCCCGAGAGCGTCCCAAACGGCTACGTTCGACAGCAGCTCACTGACGCGGCAACCGATGCAACCGACAACGTCGCGGCGGCCCGAGCCGCTGGCAGCCGACTCGTCGCCCTCGATCGAATTCGCAGAGCCCGTGCGGACGCCCGGTTTGCGGCCGCCGGATGGGCGTTCGTCGACAGCGGAGTGACCGAAGCGGAGCTACAAGCCGACCACCGAGAGATCGTCGGCGAGGCGCAGTCGGCCCGGGACGACATCGAGTATCTCGGAACCGATCCGGTCGCTGCCGCACTCGTCTACGGGCTGACGGAGACGTATCTCGATTCGGTCCTCGGCGATCGTCGACAGTCACCAAACAGAGAGTCGAGTCAACTGTTGACCGTCGCAGAGTGGGGCGAGGACGTGGAATCGGTTCGGGCCCACGTCGACGACGCCCAGTACCTATCCGACCAGTATCAGTCGTCGCTTCCCGACGATGCGGTGTCGGTCGAAGCGTTGCTTTCGGCGGCAGTCGACGCGCTGACCGACGACCTCCGGAGCCGCAGGGACGACCTCCCACCGGAACCGACCGACGACGACAATCACCTCCTGTGGCGGCTTCGGTACGATCTCCGCGATAACGCCGCATACAGTGTGGACCGCGTCACCGATGCACCCGGCCCGGCCAGTGGACTCCTCGCCGCAACCGAGGGACTCACCGATCAGTTGGCCCACGACCGTCTCCAGACTATGATCGACGATGGTGAGACGTTCGGCGTGACCGAGGCTGCCGACGTTCGGGACAGACGCACGCAGGCCGTCAAGGCGATCCGAACGGCCCTCGAAGCGAGCCCTCGACCGGCGCTTGCTCGCCCGATCCTCGCCGATGCCGCCCGATCGGTGAGCTTCGCCGACGAACGACTCGCCGACTACGACGGCGATATCCGACCCGAACGACTCGCTGACCAACTGTTCGAGTACATCTCCGCGACACTACGCGCCCGGAGTGTTGCCACTGCCTGTCAACAGACCCTCAACGTCCTGGATCGGTGAGGCGGCTCCGGCGAACGGAACTGACCGGAAACGGTGATGTGAAACGCAGACGGGACGGAAAACAGACGGGACAGGAGTTAGTCGGCGTTTTTGGCGACCATGTGGTACGGTTGCCGTGAGATCGTCTTCCGAAGTTCGCTCAGCGACTCCTTGCCGCCGTTTCGCATCGCGCTCATCACCGCGAAGACCTCTTGACGGGAGATCTTTACGCCGCGTTCGGTGAGCGCGTCTTCGGGGTTGGCGGTAAGCTCCCGTAGCGTCCCGACAGCCAGCAGGAACGGCACACCCCACGCAGCCAGCGTGTTGCCGTGACGGAGCGGCATCGCCTGCAAGTAGCCCTCAGCATCGCCGAGGAACGACTGGGCGTGGCTGGCAGTCCGGTTGACGACCTCGGCAGCCTCGTCTCGGTTCTCGGGCTCTACCACGGCCTCCTGGTCGATCCCCTCGTCAGCCAACCACTCGGCGGGGAGATAGACGTTGTTCTCCTCGGTGTAGTCGTCGTAGACGTCCTTCGAAATATTTACGAGCTGCAACAGCAGGCCGAACTCGACGGCTGTATCGTAGAGCTGCTGGCGGCGGTCGGCGGCGATCTCGCCGCGGGTCAGGAGGTTCGTAATGAGGTTCCCGACCGTCCCGGCGGCGTAGTAACAGTACTCTTCGAGCTCGTCGCGGCTGTCGATCCGGAGGCCGCCCGCGTTGGCATGGCGGTCGACGAACATCGCCATCCCGTCGACCAGCTCACGGACCGGCGGGATGATGGCCTCCTGGACATCGGCGGGGAGCTGCTCGAAGGTTGCAATCACCCGCGGAGATTCGGCGACGACCGTCCAGTCGGCCGATCGCTCGTCGGCCTCGGGGAGCCACTCGTCGATGTCGGCCCTGAACGCCTCGATATCGGTCTCGCTCTCCGGATCGAGGGCCTCGTCGTAGGTTCGGAGCAGTTCGGCCTGCGGCTCCGGCGGGATGTGGCCCGAGTCCTCGATGGTGTCGGCGACCCGGCAGAGCAGATAGCCCAAACAGATGTGATCCGACATCGGTTCGTCCAGCACGTCGATAGTCAGCGCAAACGTCCGAGAGACCCCCTGAACCGTCTCGTGGCACCACGCCAAGTCAGCCTCGTGGTCCACACCGGGAGGTCGAGATTCGTGTCCCGTCATTCAAGTACCGGTACATAGGGTGTGAGGCATAAAAAGTCTCTTGGGCTGAACCGACGAACCACGTCGGCCCCGAGACGACAGAACTCCTGTTTATACATCATTGTTCGTTCAGAAACCGCTGGATGCGGTCTGCCAGTTCGGCACGGAACGCCCCGCGGTCGAGGCCGGTCTCGAAGACTCGCGGATCGAGTTCGCGGAACGCCGATTCGAGTGTGCGCTCCAGGAGAGCCTCGACGGTTACCGGCTGGCTCGCCTCGCGCAGCCGCTCGCTCAGCCGCGCGAGCCGTTGTCGACTCCCATAGCGTTCGGCAAGGTCGGTCACAGTCGTCTCAGTCGGAACGGCTGGCTCGCTGTCCCCAACGTCGGGATTCGGGAGCCGCGCGCGGTGGCCCGACTTGTCGCGGATCACGACGCCCGCCGCGGGGCCGTCGTACCACGCCGAGTCGGGTATCCGGTAGCTTTCGGGGTCAAAATCGCGAGCCCGAACCTCCTGTTCGATCGGATTGACGGCCTCGAGACCGAGCCGCTCGTAGATCGTGTCCACCGCGTCCGGCGGGCGGAACCGCCCCGCCTCGGCCGACCAGATTTCAGTCCCCAGAAACGAGGGTGTCCGTGCCCAGTCGTAGTCGACGCTCCGATACTGCATCGCCTGTCCGAGGAAGGTGATCGCCTCGACATCGCCGACGGCCGCCCGGAGCGCCTCGCGGTCAAGGGTCTCCTGGACGTGACGAACCGCGTGCTGGTACGCCGGCGGCAGCTCGTCGGGACTTCCATAGACTCGGTCGGCGTCGCCGAACTCGATGAGGCCCGATTCCAGGAGTCGGAACCGAAACGGCCCACCGGCGACCGCTTCAAGGAGCCACAGGTGGCCCGACTCCAGGAGTGCGTCGGGAGCGTCGTCGACATGAGGAACGGGTGGAAACGAGTGCATCGGATTGCTGGTCTACCTGACCGGTCGCGTCGTGGACAATTATGTGTTATGCGCGCCTCACTGCGAACAGATGCTTCCTCGACTGCCGGATTCCGAACTCGACGACTCGCTCCGGGACGGTGTCGACGCTCTCGCCGACTGCGATGCCACCGATGCGGCCGCGGAGCCACCGACGATCGTCTCGATCAGCGACATCCACGGCTATCTCGACGACGCCCGGAGCGCACTCCTGACGCTGACCGACCACCCGGAGTTCGCACCTGTCGTGGTCCAGGATGACGACGGACGGCTCCACTGGGCCGACGAGAACTACGTGCTTCTTTTTAATGGCGATCTGGTCGACCGCGGCCCGGCCAACGAGGGCGTCCTCGAACTCGTCGCCCGACTCATCGCGGAGGCTCCGCCCGGCCGCGTGCGCCTCACCCTCGGCAACCACGAGGCGCTGGCGCTCTCGCCGGACCAGTTCGGCTTCGACGAGTGGTTCTCCGGACAGGTCGACGACGACGCCCGCCGCCAACTCTACGAGGCGATCGTCGACGGCCACGTCGTCGCCGCGTATGCGGGCCACACGGTCACCTACGCTCACGCCGGTGCCGACGAACCCTACGATGTCAGCGCGGCAAACGAATCGCTCGTCGCGGCTGCCGAAACGCTCCAGGAGGCCATCAGTACCGACGAGGATCGAGCGATGCAAGGGCGAATTATAAAGGACTATCCGCAGGTGTTGGGCGTCGGCCGGAATCATTTAAAAGGCCCCGAGGCCGGATTGGTGTGGCTCCATTTCGACCATCTGTCGGCCGACGCACCCCCGCAGGTCGTCGGTCATACCCGTCACGATGCACCGACGACGAACGGACGAGTCCACTGTCAGAACGTGCTCCGGAACAATGTAGACTCCCCGTCCACGAGCAGTCGGGGACATCCCGACGACACCGTCGACAGCCGGGGCGGCGAAGCCGTCTTCGTCGAGACGCCCGAGGCACTCTCGGCGCTGATCCGGCAGTCCGATGGCGGTGTCGAGACTCGGACAGCTCCATTTAATTAGCCTACAGCCGACCGGGCCAAGATATCAAAACTGAATTTCCACACTACAAATATAAATACCGGTTGTGGTTTTATGGGCGTATGACTGATTACGCGGCGATGTTCGGCCAGGGTGGATTCAACGATCAGGTCGATGTCGAGTCGCTTGTCCGGGATATCGGTCTCGACCGGGACGAAATCGCCTGGCGGAAGGATTTCGTCAACTTCGACCAGGATGATGCCGAGCGGCTGGCGGCGCTCGAATCGCTGTTCGAGGACCACACCGAGGAGATCGCCGAACTGTTCTACGAGAACCTCACCCAGTACGACGACACCGTCGAGGTAATCGGCCGGTCATCGAAGAACGTCGAGGCGCTCAAACAGACCCAGAAGGCGTACTTTGCAACGCTCGCATCGGGCGACTACGATCAGCAGTATTTCAAAAACCGCGCCCGCATCGGCAAGCTCCACGACATCCTGGAGATGCCGATGAAACAGTATATCGGCCAGTACGGCGTCTACTACGACCTCATCCTGCCGCTGCTGACCGAGCGAACCACCGAACGACTCAGCGATCGCCTCCGGTCGGCACTGGGCGATGCTGCCACCGACGGGGGAACCGCAGCCGTCGAGGGCGGAACCAATGATGCACTGACCGCCGTCGACGAGATCGTCGCCGAGGAGGTCGACGAACTCCGGGCGGACATTATCTCGGTCCTCCGGATCATCAATCTCGATATGCAGGTCGTCGCCGACACCTACATTCACTCCTTCAGTCAGCGACTCGAAGAGGAGGCCCAGCGCCGCGAGCAGTTGGCCCGCGAGGTCGAAGACGACCTCGAAACGCCGATGGCCGAGCTCCAGCGCTCCTCGGACGATGTCGCCGACTCCTCCAAAGAGATCTCGACGCTCGCCGACGAGCAGTCGGGTCGAGTCCAGTCGATCGCCAGCGAAGTCTCGAATATGAGCGCGACCGTCGAGGAGATCGCCTCCAGTGCCACCGAGGTCGAACAGAACAGCCAGCGCGCCCAGGGGCTGGCCGAGGACGGTCAAGATGCGGCCGACGACGCGATGGGCGTCATGGACGACGTCGGCGAGGCTGTCGAGGACGTCTCAACGGATGTTGACGAGCTCCAGGAACGGGTCAGCGAGATCAACTCCGTCGTCGAGGTCATCAACGATATCGCCGAACAGACCAACATCCTCGCGCTGAACGCCTCGATCGAGGCCGCCCGGGCCGGGGAGGCCGGGTCGGGCTTCGCGGTCGTCGCCGACGAGGTGAAATCCCTCGCGAGCGACTCCCAGGAGCGCGCTCAGGAGATCGAAGACCTCGTGGCGGCCATCGAGAGCGACACCGAACAGACCGTCGAGAGCCTCGATCAGACGACCGAAGAGATCGAACGCGGCGTCGAGCGCGTCGACGAGGCGATGGAACTGCTCGACGATATCGCCACCGCAGTCGAGGAGACCGCCCACGGGATCCGGGAGGTCTCGGATGCCACCGACCAGCAGGCCGCCAGCTCCGAGGAGGTCGCCAGTATGCTCGACGAACTCGTCGACCGGGCCGACACCGTCGCCGAGGAGGCCGAGGAGATCGCTGCCGCCAACGAACAGCAGGCGAAAACGATCGACGAGATCTCCCAGACAGTCCGGCGACTCACCGAGTAGTTCAAAAACATCGATCCGCACAATTGCGGACCGGACGTCCATTCCCAATTCCCTTGAGGAGGGCGCATGCCGCACCTCAACCGCGGTGGCCATCCGACGAACGGCTGGCGTCTCGCGTACTGAATAATTTATAGGGACCTATAAAAACCCTCGCTATAGTAACCTATTTATACATCATGAATCGGATCCAGAGAGTCGACCGAGTCGACGGAGAGCACGCGAGATGACGACCGTCAGCGCACCGGGCAAGGTCTATCTCTTCGGCGAGCACGCGGTCGTCTACGGCGAGCCAGCGGTGCCGTGTGCTATCGAAAAACGAGCCACGGTCACAGCCGAGCTGCGCGACGACGACCACGTCCGCGTCGAGGCGGCGGATCTCTCGTTGGATGGGTTCGTCGTCGAGTACGCCGGGTCGACGGCCGACCGACCGGATGTCGATGTCCCTCAACCCCTCCTGGACGCCGCGATGGGCTACATCGACGCGGCGGTCCAGCAGGCCCGCGAGGCAGCCGATGCCCCCGAGGCAGGGTTCGATATCACCGTCGAAAGCGAAATCCCACTGGGCGCAGGCCTCGGCTCCTCGGCGGCCGTGGTCGTCGCCGGGATCGACGCTGCGACCCGCGCGCTGGGCGAGCCACTCGATCGCCGCGAACTGGCCGACTGTGCTTATAAGGCCGAGTTCGAGGTCCAGGATGGCCAAGCCTCCCGCGCAGACACCTTCTGTTCGACGATGGGCGGGGCGGTCCGCGTCGCCGGCGACGACTGCACGGTACTGTCGACGCCCACCTTGCCGTTCGTCGTCGGGTTTGATGGTGGTGCGGGCGACACTGGCAAGCTCGTCGCCGACGTGCGAGCCCTGCGGGACCGCTACGACTTCGCCGCCGACACGGTCGACGCCATCGGCGACATCGTGTCGACGGGCGAGGAGTTGCTGCGGGAGGCCGACCCCGACGCCGAGCCGAGCGACGACCTCATTTCGGAACTCGGGGATCTGATGAACATCAACCACGGCCTCCTTTCGGCACTCGGCGTCTCCTCGCGGTCGCTGGATACGATGGTGTGGGCTGCCCGCGAGGCCGGAGCCGAGGGCGCAAAGCTCACCGGCGCGGGCGGCGGCGGCTGTATCGTCGCCCTCGACCGCACCGAGGAAACCCAGACGAGCCTCAAATACACGCCGGGCTGTGAGGACTCCTTCCGCGCCGAACTCGCCACCGAGGGCGTCCGCGTCGAGGAGGGCGAAGTGGAGACATGATTGGCGCAGACACCGATCTCGTCGTCCTCAAACTCGGCGGCAGCGTCATCACTGATAAAGACTCGCCGGAGACGGTCGACGACGAGAATTTGAATCAGGTCCTGGATGCTGTCTCAACAGCTCTTAAAAATCCGGAGACGGATTTCCGGCTAATTCTCGTCCACGGCGGCGGGAGTTTCGGCCACGTCCATGCCGCCGAGCACGGTGTGTCGACGACCACTGGCACCTCGGATGCGGCGGCCGCAAACGCGATTCACGGCGCGATGAAGCGACTCAACAGCGAGGTGGTCGACCGCCTTCAACACCGCGACGTGGCCGCCCTGCCCGTCCATCCGCTCTCGGTCGCCGCCCGTGACGGCGAGGGCGGGCTCTCGCTGCCAGCAGTGGCCACGGGGCGTCTCCTGGACGAAGGATTCGTCCCGGTCCTTCACGGAGATGTGATCGCCCACGCGAATGAGGGCGTCACGGTCCTCAGCGGCGACGAGATCGTGACCAGTCTTGCCGACTCGCTGGGAGCGAGCCGTATCGGCCTCTGTTCGACCGTCCCGGGCGTGCTCGACGAGAGCAATGGGGTGATCGAAGAAATTCGGTCATTCGAGGACGTTGCGTCGGTGCTCGGCGAAAGTGAGTCGACGGACGTCAGCGGCGGGATGGCCGCGAAGGTCCAGGAACTGCTCGCCCTCGGCGCGCCAGCCCACATTTTCGGTCCCGACTCGGTTCGGGCATTTTTAAACGGCGAGCGGGCCGGGACGCTGGTCGACGGCCAGTAGCTGTTCGGGGGCAGGCCGACGCTGCTAACGTACGCGGACCAAACCCTTATTCAGCGGTCGCTCCGAGTGAGCGACATGAACGACGACGCCGTTTTCGAACTGTTGTCGACGGTTTCGGACCCGGATCTCGGCGACGATATCGTCTCGCTTGGACTCGTCAACGCGGTCGACACCGAAGGCAAGGCGGTCAAGATCTCGCTCGCTCTCGGGGCCCCCTTTTCGCCCCACGAGTCACAGATCGCCACCGACGTACGCGAGGTATTCGCTGAGGAAGCCCCGGAGATAGAGCTCTCGATCAGTGCTGGCCTCCCCAAGTCGCTGGGATCGGACGATGAGGTGCTACCGAACGTCCAAAACATCATCGCGGTCGCCTCCGGCAAGGGCGGGGTCGGCAAGTCGACAGTCGCTGTCAATCTCGCGGCAGGGCTCTCCCAGATGGGCGCGCGCGTCGGCCTCTTTGATGCCGACATCTACGGCCCGAACGTTCCCCGGATGGTCAAAAGCGACGAGGGACCGGAGGCCACCGAAGACAAGACCCTGATTCCGCCGGAACGCTACGGAATGAAACTGATGAGCATGGACTTCCTCGTCGGCGAGGACGACCCCGTGATCTGGCGCGGGCCGATGGTCCACAAGATCCTCACCCAGCTCGTCGACGACGTCGACTGGGGCCAACTTGACTACCTCGTGCTCGATCTGCCACCCGGAACGGGCGACACCCAACTAACCGTCCTCCAGACGCTGCCACTCACCGGCGCAGTTATCGTCACCACACCCCAGCAGGTCGCTCTCGACGACGCTGTGAAGGGACTCCGGATGTTCGGCCAACACGAGACGCCCGTCCTCGGCATTGCCGAAAACATGTCCGAGTTCCGGTGTCCCGACTGTGGCGGTCGACACGATATTTTCGGCAGCGGCGGCGGCCAGTCGCTCGCTGACGAGGAGGACCTTCCGTTCCTCGGGGCGATCCCGCTCGATCCGGCCGTCCGGGCCGGGGGCGACGGCGGCGAGCCGGTCGTCCTGGACGAAGGCGAGACGGCCGATGCGTTCCGAAATCTGACCGAAAACGTCGCCAACAACGTCGGGGTTATTCGCCGCCGCCACGTCCAGACCGTGAATTCACGGTGAGACAGACAGTCACGAAATCGAATAACAAGAGACACATACCAGCAGGCAATCACTACGTGTAGATGTACTCGTGGGTTAGTCGACGATTGGGACGGACATACGAGCGGCTCCTCCGCCGCGAGATCGGCGACGGCCCGACACACGTCGCAATCATCCAAGACGGCAACCGGCGTTACGCCCGCAAACAGGGCGACGACGCCCCGGACGGCCACCGTGCGGGTGCCGAAACCTCCGAACAGGTCCTCGACTGGTGTGACGACGTCGACATCAAAGAGTTGACGCTGTATACGTTCTCGACCGAGAACTTCGACCGGCCGGCCGAAGAAAACGAGCCGCTGTTCGATATGATCGCTTCCAAACTCCGGGAACTCGCCGACAGCGACCGGCTTCACGAGCGGGAGGTCTGTATCCGCGCGATCGGCGAGATCGACCGACTCCCCGACCGCGTCCAGGAGGCTATCGCCTACGCCGAGGCCGAGACGGCCGACTACGACAGTTTCCGGCTCAATATCGCCCTCGCGTATGGCGGCCGCAACGAACTCCTTCGGGCGGCCCGCGAGGTCACCGCAGCGGTCGACGAAGGCGACCTCGGGCCCGACGAGATCGACGTCGAAACGGTCGAATCTCACCTCTACCGCCAGCCAGTTCGGGATGTCGACCTCATCATCCGGACCGGCGGGGACGAGCGAACATCGAACTTCCTGCCGTGGCACGCCAACGGCAACGAGGCTGCCGTCTACTTCTGTGCGCCCTACTGGCCGGAGTTCTCGAAGGTCGACTTCCTCCGGGGGATTCGGACCTACGAATCCCGCGAGCAGTCGTGGCAGCGAACCAAGGTCGACCGCGCGGTCACGCTCGTGCGGGCACTGGGGAGTCTCGAACTCGACGAGGCCAAACGTGTGGCCGGACGGCTTCGGGACCAACTTCCGCAGGCCGGTGTGCAGGCCGTCGACGACGAACTCGAAACCCAGCGGTCGACCGAGATTGTCGGACCCGACGACACGGAGAACACCCCGGCGTCGTCGGCCGATTAGGAATAGACTACTCGCCGAACCGCCGCTGTCGGTCCTCGTAATCGAGCAACGCTCGCAGATAGTCCCGCTTGCGGAAATCCCGCCAGTTGACGTCGGTGAAGTAGAGCTCAGAGTAGACCGACTGCCAGATCATGAAATCCGAGAGCCGTTCGGCCCCCGTTTTGATGACGAGATCCGGCTCTTCCCGAAACACGAGCCGGTCGTCGATATGCTCGGCCTCGATCTCCTCCGGCGTAAGATCGCCAGCGTCGACGGCGGCGGCGAGCTGTCGGATGGTTTCGGTGAACTCCCGTTTCCCGCCGAGGCCGATCGAAACCTGGATCGGTTCGTCGGCCTGTTCAGTGTCGTCGGGGGTTCTGACCGCCAGCTGGCGGGGGGCCGACAGTTCGGCGAGTTCCCGTCGGAGCGTCGGCACGACAGCCTCATCCAGGACGCTGACTGAGACGGTGATCCGCTCGGCCCCGTACTCGACGGCCCACTTGAAAAACGACGACAGCGTCTCGTAGGCCCCCTGTTCGAGGAGGTCGCGTTCGGTGATGACGACCGCGACGTGGCGGGGCGGCTCCCGCGACCGACGACGGAGACGGACGGAGAGATAGGTGTCGTACAGCACTACCGGAGCCACACGCTACGGGGTGAAAAAACTCGCTGTCACCGACTCACACGGCGTTTCGGGATGTCGGGACCGTTAAGTGTGTCTCGGAGATATCACGTGGTGTGACAGACCGGCTCCGACGCGCTGGAGGGTTCGCCGCCGTCGCCAGCCTCGCGTTGGCGGCTCCGGTGCTCGGGCCGGCGATAGTGATCCCGTTTGCGCTGATCGGCGTTGCGGCGGCGGTGGCTGTCAGCGACGGGCCGCTGTTCGAACTCTTTGCGCGCCCCGGCGACTGGGAGGACGGCCGACTCAACGGGTTGGCCGGCTTCTCGCTGGCGGCGGCAGCCCTCGCGCTGCTGTCGACGATGCCACGGACGCCGCTGCCGGTCGGCGTCTTCGTCGCCACCCTACTGGTCCTCGGCTTCGGCAACCTCGGTATGGAGGCCGTCCGCTCCCGGACGAGTCAACCGTTTCTGACGGTCGCTGGCTTCGTCGCTACTGGTTTCGTGGCCGGAATCGGCGGTCAGTACCTCGTCGACCTCCAACTCGGGGGGAGCGCCGAGTGGTCAGTAATTACGTTTCTCTCGATCATTGGTGCGCTGATCGCCGCCCTGCTCCGAGAACTGCTCTACGAGCGGGACGACCCACTGGTGTTGCTCTCTGTGGGGCTCGTGCTCTGGCTGTTCGCCGAACTGGTCGGGACGGTGCCGCCGGTCGAACTCATCGCGGCGTTGGTGGTCACCGTCGTCCTTGGAGCGGTCTCCTACGGACTGGGCACCGCTTCAGTCTCGGGGATGCTCACTGGGGTCCTACTCGGTGTATTGATGATCGTCCTCGGCGGCTTCGGCTGGTTTGCGGTCCTAATCACGTTTTTCGGCATCGGTGGCCTCTCCTCGAAGTTCCGCTACGGTGACAAGGAACAGCGTGGTGTCGCCGAAGGCAACGACGGGGCCCGCGGTACGGGCAACGTGTTGGCGAACGCGGCGGTCGCACTCGTCGCCGTCCTGGGGTTCGCGCTCGTCGAAGGTGACGGGCCGCTGGCCGCCGTGTTTCTCTTTGCGTTCAGCGGGTCGCTGGCGACCGCTCTCGGTGACACCTTATCGAGCGAAATCGGCGGCCTGTTCGACAGCCCGCGACTCATCACCACCCTCGAGCCTGTCGCCCCCGGTACCGACGGCGCAGTCACCTGGCAGGGCGAGCTCGCGGGTCTCGCCGGAGCCGGGCTCACGGGGCTGCTGTCGATGATCGTCCTCCCGCTTGACGGGCTGTGGCTCGCAGCGGGTATCGTGGCTGTCGGTGGCTTCGTCGGGATGACCGTCGACAGCCTCCTGGGAGCGACACTCGAAGGCGGACGGCTCGGCAACCAGTGGGTCAACTTCTTGGCCACCCTAAGCGGGGGCCTGACGAGTACCGGCCTCGCCGTCTGGCTGCTCTGATGGCCCCACAATCACCACCCGTTCGTCCCGCCCGAGAGAACGATGCTGTCGCTCTCCGGCGGCTCCAATCACACCTTTCGGAGCCGAGCCCAACACTGCTGTCGACAGCCATCGCCGAGCTATCGGACTCGGTTCCGATCCAAACGTCACGGCTCCTGGTCAGCCCCGACAGCGACGACCGGCCGGTCGGCTATCTGCTTGCGGTCGGCGACGGGCCGATCCATATCGCGGAGCTCGCGGTCGACCCCGACCACCGTCGGGAACGCCGCGCGACGGCTCTTTTAAATAATGTCTGCGCCAGCGCAATCCAGGCGGTGACGGTTCACGTCGCGGCGGGGAACGACCCTGCCCGGTCGCTGTATCGGCGTGTCGGCTTCGCCGAAGCCGAGCGGTCGCCGGAGCTGTTCGAAGATAGCGAGGGCATAACGCTTCGGTATCCGGCATTTAAAAGCGAGTAGGCGTCGACTTACGCTTCGACATCGAGCTCCGCGGCCCGGAGCTGCTCGGCGGTCAGCACGCGGGTGCCGACCGGCTGTTTGACGAACTCGCCGGTCGCCTGGACGACGACGTGGTCGAGCCCGCGCTGAGCGGCCACATCGAGCATCTGTTGGGTGAGTTCGCCATCGAAGACCAGCGCGAATGCCTCGTCGGCGGTTTCGAGCGTCGCAACGAGTTCCTCGGCGTCGACCTCCGCCAGTAGCTCGAAGGAGTCCGAGAGTAGCCGAGCGGTCCCAGTTTCCTCGCCGATGACCGCCCGCACGTGACTCCGAAGGGTGGCGGGTGTATCGCTCTCCGTTTCGGCTGACGCGGAGTCGTCGGTCGCCTCGGAGTCAGCCACTTCTGGGTCGTCCGTCTCGGTTGTCGGCTCTACGTCGACTGTCTCGTCGGACGCCGTGTCGACTGCGGGCGTCGGCTCCGGGTCGGCTGTCGACATCTCGGCGTCGTCCCCGGTCAGGTCGTCCGAACTGGTCGGGATGACCTCGACCTCCGTCGGTGAGTCGGTCACCTCGGCGTCGTTCGTCTCGGTGGTGTCCGTTGGGGCGACCGCCGACTGGTCGTCGGCATCGCTCACGGCGAAATCGAGATCACTGGTTTCGATCAGCCCGGCGATGGTTTCGCGGATGTTTTGGGCATCTCCGATTCGGTCAGCGGCGATCTTCTCCCGAAGCAGGCCGTGGACTTCCTTTCTGGAGAGGTCTTCGACTGACTGGTCGGCCGGGGCAAAGACGACGTAGTCGACATCGCCGACCTGCAACAGCTCGCGGAGAATAAGCTCGCCGCCGCGGTCGCCGTCGACAAAGACGGTGACCGTCTTCTCGGCGGTCAGCGAGGCCACCGCGTCGGGGACGTTCGTCCCCTCGACGCCGATGGCGTTTTTGATGCCGTGTTTCAACAGCTGGAGCACGTCGGCCCGCCCCTCGACGACGATGATTGCATCCGAGGAGGTGACGCTCGGCCCCGCTGGGAGCCCGGCGTACTCGGTGATCTCCTCGACCTGGGCCGACTCCCGGACGTCGCTCAGTAGCTCCTCGCTGGAGATGGCCGTCTCGTCGAAGGCGGTGGCGAGCAGTTCCTTGGCACGGTCGACGACCGCGCGGCGTTTGGCCGCCCGCACGTCCTCGATGGAGGTAACCTCGATCGAAGCTCGGCAGGGGCCGACCCGTTCGATCGTTTCGAGCGAGGCCCCGAGGACGGCCGTCTCGGCCTTATCAAGGCTGGTCGCGATCGTGAGCTCGCCGAACGACTGGCCGTTTTCCGAACTGATTTCGACGTCGATGCGGCCGACTTTCGAGGACTGCTGGAGGTCTCTGAGATCTAACTCGTCGCCCAGAAGGCCTTCGGTCTGGCCGAACACCGCGCCGACGACGTCGCTCCGTTCGACGACGCCCTCGGCGGCAATCCGGGCGTGAATGAGGTATTTTGCTGTATCGTCCATGATGTGTTTCCCTCGGAAATCTGCTGCTGACTGTAGATGCGGAGCCGATCCGCGACTGCTCTAACACTCTTTATAAATACTGTGGTCCCAAATAGCTGTCGTCCACTCGAAAACTGTACATTCCGTTAGTCTACCGCCAGCAAACGGTCAGCAGTGAGTTTTTTCCGCGAGCCAGTCACCGGCCGTCTGCAGCGAGACCAGCGGTTCGGGGGGTGCATCGCACTCGAAAATGATCCACTCCACGTCGGCGTCGGCCGCGGCAGCCAGACAGCCGTCGAGATCAACATCCCCCTCGCCGAGGTCGACTGCGATGCCACCGCGCGGCGCGGTCGAGTCGAGCCGCACGTCCTTGAGATGGATCGCGGTCAGGCGGTCGGCATACCGGTCGATCAGCGCGACTGGGTCGGCATCGGCCGCGGCGGCCCACCCAACGTCGAGTTCGAGCCCGACGCCGGTTTCGCCCAGCAGCACGTCCAGGGCGAACGAATCGCCGACCGTGTTGAACTCGGAATCGTGGTTGTGGTAGGCCAGCCCGAACCCCTGTCGGTTGAGGGCGGTAGCAACGCTGTCGATGGCCGCCGCTGCCCCGCGGATCGTCCCCTCCTGGAGCCGCTTTGGATCGAGGGAGGGAACCACGACCGTCTCGACGCCGAGTTCGCGGTAGGGCTCGACTGCGCTTTCGACCCCCGCTTCGAGCGTCGACAGCGGGATGTGGGCGCTCGGCGCAGCCAGATCCAACTGGATGAGCGTCGACCGAACCGGCCCAGGATCGGTGCCGAGGCCCGCGAACTCGACGCCGTCGAACCCGGCCTCCCCGACCGCTTCCAGTTGGGCCGAAAGCGACAGCGGCGACGCGTCGAACGTGTAGAGCTGGACAGCCGTTTGCATACTCGCGGCTTCGCGTCGGAGCCGATTATAGCTCCTGACCGGTCGAAAGCGTCGACTGTCGGACCGGCGGAACTGTATTGAAGGAATAATCTCTTCAATAGGCTATTCCGAGAACGATTAGCAATATTTAGGTGTGTCTGTCGGCAATTCACAGTAATGACAGCGCGTATCCGAACCCTGCTGTGGGTGGTGACGTTCACCGTGATCGTCGGCCTCTCTGTACCGTGGTTCCTGTGGGGCGATCCACGAACTGCCGCCGGGCTCCCGGTCTGGCTCTGGTGGCATATCGGATGGATGGGGCTCGCAAGCGCCGTGTTTTATTTGTTCACACGTACTGACTGGGATCGCTACATGGGGGTGACCAATGGCTGAGCTGAGCCTCCAGCTGGGGATCGTCGTCGGCTATCTACTGCTCGCGTTGGGGATCGGCCTGATCGCCTACCGTGTGACCGAAAACGTCGCCGAGGACTACTATCTGGCCAACCGGTCGATCGGCACGCTGGTCCTGCTGTTTACGACCTTCGCCACGCTGCTGTCGGCGTTTACGTTCTTCGGCGGCCCCAACCTCGCCTACGCGCAGGGTCCCGAATGGATTCTCGTCATGGGTGTGATGGACGGGGTGCTGTTCGCCATCCTCTGGTATCTCATCGGCTACAAACAGTGGCTCATCGGCCAACAAGAGGGGTATGTGACGCTCTCGGAGATGTTGGGTGATCGGTTCGGGTCGACGCGTCTCCGGGGACTGGTCGCTGGTATCAGCCTGTTTTGGCTCTTCCCCTACGTGATGCTCCAGCAGATGGGGGCGGGCGAGGCACTCACCGGACTCACTGGCGGGGCGATCCCCTACTGGGCAGGGGCAGCCCTCATTACGGCGTTTATGATCCTCTATGTCGTGATTGCGGGAATGCGCGGGGTCGCCTGGACCGACACGATCCAGGGGCTGTTCATGCTTTCTGTGGTCTGGATCGCTGTCGCGTGGGTGCTATCGGCGGTGGGTGGACCGAGCGGGGCGACCGCTGCGCTGCAGTCGAGCAACCCAGAGTTCCTCGCGCTCGGTAGCGACTTTTACACCCCCGCGTACATCATCTCGACGGCGGTAGTGATCGCCTTCGGCGTCACGATGTTCCCGCAGATCAATCAACGGTTCTTTGTGGCCGGCTCCGACCGCGTGCTCAAACGCTCCTTTGTCCTCTGGCCGGTCCTGGTCCTGCTGTTGTTCGTTCCGACGTTCTTGCTTGGGACGTGGGCTGCCGGACTCGGTATCGAGGTGCCGGAAGGGGCGAACGTCCTCCCGGTCCTCCTGTCGGAGTACACGCCCGCTTGGTTCGCCGCGCTGGTGATCGCGGGGGCGCTGGCGGCAATGATGTCGTCGTCGGATTCGATGCTGCTGTCGGGGTCGTCGTACTTCATCCGGGACCTCTACCGGCCCTTCGTCGATCCGACGCTCAGCGAGTCCCGAGAAGCGTGGCTCGCCCGCGGCGGCGTGGCGGCCTTTGCGACAGGGACCTTTATCGCCAGCCTGAGCCGCCCCGGCACGCTGATCGAGGTCGGCAACACGGCCTTCGGCGGGTTCGCCCAGTTGACGCTCCCGGTGATGGTGGCGCTCTACTGGCAGGGGACGACCCGCGACGGGATACTCGCCGGAATCGTCGGTAGTCAGATCCTCTACCTCAGCCATGTGTTCATCCCCGAAATCGCGGTCGACCTCGCGGGGACGGCGGTGCCACTGTTTGCCAGAACTTACGGCGGGTGGGACGTTGCCCTCGCCGGGATGGCCCTCGGCGCGTTGCTCACTGTCGGTGTCTCGCTGCTGACGACGTCAGCGGCCGACGAGGACGACAGCCGGTTCGTCGTCGGGGCGGATTAGGCGGCAATTAACTCATCAATCCAAGCGGCTGTCGACGCTGACACTCATCGTGAGGGCCAAGCATAGCTTTGTGATACGTAGCTGTAGCTATCCGTAACCACCTGATGATAAATCGACGGGACTTTTTAAAAACGTGTGCGGTGAGCGGGCTGCTCCCGACGGGAGGTGCTGTCACGGGGAGCCGACCGACACGCACCGCCTCGTCGTCCGGTACGGTGCCGGTTGAGTGTGGTCGGCGCGTGAGGAATCAAGCGCGGTACGACGACGGGTCGAAACCAGCGTCCCCGCCGACCTACGAACCCGCGACGATACGGGTCGACCGTGGGATCGTCCAGGAGATCACGGCTGGCCGAAACCTGGTCGGTAAACTGACGGGTCGGCTCGCCGACGTGACCGACCGCCGTTCGGCGATGGGGACCGACAGCCGGCGAGTGAGCGTGAGCAGACGATCCACCGACGATGGCCTGCGGCTGTTCGTCGATTGTCCAGCCGGGGTTGAGGCCGACCGGGTCACCGGGGCTATCGAGCGTATCGCCGATGAACTCGACACCGGGCGAGTCACGAAACGGCTCCTGGAGAGCGGGCGCGTCGATGTGCAGGTTCGGAATCGACCAACCGAACGGCTGGAAGCCGACTGTCAGCACACCCTTGGCCGGTTTGCCGATGCCCGCTACCGGAAAAACGGCATCGCCATGGGGGCGGCAGTCAGAAGCGAGACGATCGGCAAGATCGCCTCGACGGGGTTCCGCGGGCTCCGAAACGGGCGGGCGGTGATCGTCACGACCGCCCACACCTTCGAGGAGAAACAGGACCACGATCCCGCTGCGCTCCGCGGGATCGAACTGTATCAGTCCAGACAACCCCACACGATCGGCCGGTGTTATGCGGCCGGAGACACGGTCGACGTCGCCGCCGTCGCCGTCGATACCGGCAGCTATCCGAGCCGGTATCTCGCCGATCCGGGCGGCAACAGCTACGACGACCGGCCGATCGTCGGGGCCGCGAGCTGGTCTGCGATCGAAGCCGCCCACGCTGAGGGGCGGCCGATCTACAAACAGGGCGCAGTTTCGGGCCGGTGTGCGGGCCGAATCACCGAACTCTCCGAGGCCCCCGACGGCCACCACGAACTGGGCGTCGACATTCACAGCACGGGGGGTGACTCCGGCGGGCCGTACTTCCTCGAAACCGACGAGGGGCTTCTCGTCGCCGGGATTCATAAGGGCGTCCGGTCGGAGAGCGGCCAACGGCGGGCGATCTTCGTCGGCTCGGTACTCGACACCCTTGACATCGACATCTACTGACACCGGCGCCGATCCCCGGGAGGCGCTCGACCGGTCGGCCGATGCCGATTCCAAATCCGCAGGATAAATGAACTAAGTTATGTACCTTATTCTGTTTATATGTACTGTATGTCTGATCGTAGTGTCAGGATACCTGTTCTGACGGGGGGCGTAGCCGATGCATAACGTGCTGGTTGTCAACACGGTCACCGAGGCACTCACTGAGGTACTCTCCAACGCGGTGGCTGCGTTCGTCAATTTCCTGCCGACACTCGTGACGACGCTACTCATCGTTGCCATCGGGAGTGCGATCGCGATCGGTCTCGGGCGGTTCACGACACAGCTCGCCAACTACGCGAACCTCGATGCACGGGCGGCAAACACGCCGCTCGCTGCGCTGTTTAGCGGTCGACCACGCCTTGCGCTGATCGCTGGCACGGCTGTCAAAGCCTACGGAGTGTTGCTCGCGTTGCGCATGGCCACCGGATACGTCGGACTTGGCGGACTGAACGCGTGGCTGAATGGGGTCGTCGGCTATCTCCCGCAGTTCATCGGCGGGCTGGCGATTATGGGGGCCGGGTTTTTCATCGCGAACTACGCCGGAACCGTCGCCGAACGCTCTATGTCGGGGATGGTCCAGGCGGTCGTTTCGCCGGTCCTCAAGGGGCTGCTCTACTTCATGGTCGTCGTCGTGGGTGTCGACACCATGGGGATCAACGTCCAGATTGTCTACGTAATCGGCGAGACGTTCTCGACGGCTGTCGGTCTCGGACTGGCGCTGGCCCTCGGGTTGGCGTTCGGTCTCGGCGGCAAGGAGTACGTCGCCACTCACCTCCAGGAGTGGGCCGACGGTACCGGATCGGCCGGTGGGGCTGGCGGCGATCCGACCGGCAGCACGGGCGATGATTGGGACGACAGCGCCCCGACTGACGACGGAACGAATGACGACTGGGATGGCGGTGACACAGGCGACGACAGAATGGATGACGACTGGGACGACGGTGACACAAGCGACAACGGAATGGATGACGACTGGGACGAAGGTGAAGACTGGGACGAGGGAGAGGATTGGGACGATGGTGAGGACTGGGACGACAACGGGGTCGAAGACCTCTCCGACGACTGGGAAGAGGACTTCTAACGCCGATTAGGGACAGTCTACGTCCGCGAACGACTCGGGTTCCGCCCCTTGGTCGACGGCCCGACTCGCTCCTGATTCGAGCGTGAAAATCACGGCTCGGCCACCGTAGCCGTGGGTCTGGTCGTGGCCGCGAACGACGACACAGTCGACGTCACTCGGCACGTCAACCGTCTCGGAGCGTTCGAACGGCTGTTCGTTCGGATGTGAATGGAGCAGGTCGCGCCGCCCGAGTCGGGTGCCGTCAAGCCGCTCGACCTGCCACCAGTCGGCGTAGCCGTCCTCGCCCGCATCGTCGTGGCGGAGTCCCACGGTGAACTCGTAGCTCTCCTGTTGGGCGGTCGCCTCTACGCTGACGACGTTTGCCTCCTGGAGATCGAGTTCCCCCGACTCATTGTCGGTCGCGTCGGCATCGTTGGTCGACTCGGTCTCTCCGGTATCAATACATCCAGCCAGCGCACCGACGGTAGCCACCACGAGGCCGTCGAGGAGGCCCCGACGAGTCGACGTGGATGCGAGGGTCATACTGCCTCTCACAGCTGCCACGCGAAAAAAGACACTGTCCTCACAGGTTCGACCCTACTGATCATAGGTTTCCACGCCCAACAGAGGGTATGCATCTCTTTTGGCACCAGCGAGATCTCCGGATTCCGGACAACTGCGGGCTGGCCGCGGCCACACGTGAGGACACCACGCTTCCGGTGTATATTCTCGATCCTGAACGCCGCGAGCAGGTCGGCGCGCGCCAGTGGGCGTTCGTTATAAACGGCGTCCGTCGACTCAAAGCGCACTACCGCGAGCTTGGTTCGGACCTGCTCGTTCGGGAGGGTGATCCCGCGGACGAACTCGACGAGATCGCCGCCGAATACGACGCCGACCGGCTCTACTACAACCGTCACTATCGGCCCCACCGACGTGATCGCCAACAGCAGGTCGACGACGCCCTCCCAACGGAGCCGGTGACCGATCTCGTGTTGGTCGACCCGGAAGTATTGGAGGCCCGGTATCCGAGCCACAGCCAGTTCTACAATGACTGGCAGGCAGCCGAGAAACCGACACCCGCGTCGGCACCGAGCAGCGACGCCCTCGCAGGGGTGACCGACGACGCCGACCTCCCGGAGGCAGCGGTCGACATCGACCTTCCCGAGGCGGGCTACCGTGCCGCGAGATCGCGGTACGACGAATTCCTCGATACGGGAATCGGGACCTACAATGACACGCGTGACGATATGTCCGCCGCGGTCGACCGGCCTGTCGGGGCGGTCTCGCGGCTCTCGCCGTATATTGCGGCTGGGATGATCGGGGTTCGTGAGCTGTGGGCCGACGCTACCGACCGGTACGCGGCTGCCAGCAGCGACGGCGAGCGGCGGAACGTCGAAAAGTTCCGCTACGAACTCTCCTGGCGCGAGCAGAACTACCACCTGCTGTACAACACCCCAGCCCTCCCAACCGAGAACTACAAGGAGATTCCCAATCCCATCGCATGGCGGAACGACCCCGCGGAGTTCGCGGCGTGGCAACGCGGCGAGACGGGCTACCCGCTGGTCGACGCTGGGATGCGGCAACTCGATCAGGAGGGCTACATCCACAACCGCCCGCGGCAGAACGTCGCCTCCTTTCTGACCAAGCACCTGCTGGTCGACTGGCGGAAGGGTGCGGCGTATTTCGCTGACAAACTGGTCGACTTCGATCCGGCGAACAACAGCGCCAACTGGCAGTGGATCGCCTCGACGGGGACCGACACGGTCGACGTGCGCATCTTCGATCCCGTCGCCCAGATGGCGAAGTACGACGACGCGGCGGTGTACGTGAAAAACTACGTGCCTGAATTGCGTGGGGTGGAGGCGGGGAAGATCGTCGACTGGCCGAATCTGTCATCCGCGGAGCGAGCGGAGCTGGCTCCCGAGTACTGCGAGCCGATCGTCGACCGAAACGTGGCCTACGAGCGTGCCCAGCGTGTGTTTGAGGAAGCACTCAGGAAGCGGTAGTCCGAGTCAGTTGGTTAGCTGTCTGACCGGTGTTGCGAGCCGAGAGCGACCCCAGCGCCGATAACGAAGAGAACGCGGTTGACGTCGGTCGACACCAGACCGAACGGAGTGAACGCCGGGGTCACCAATATATGCGCCAGAAAGCCGACGGCCGAGGCCACAGCGACCCGCATCCAGTCGACATCATCGGTCAGCTGGACCAGGAGCGCCGCGACGGCTGCAACACCCCCGAGGACGAGCGAACCGAGTATGTCGACGGTCGGGGACTGGTCCAGGAGTCGGTACCACAGCACGTGGGCGGCAACGAACCCGGCTCCGGCGAGCACGGCAGTCGACGTCGCGACCACGACTTTCCGAGGCTGCATGCCAACCGCTAGCCGGTCTCGGGAAGTAAGCGTATCCATCCGAGCGATTCATCCGGGGCGCAGTTGCTCGGTATGATGTGAACGAGGGGGTAGAAATGGGCCGGCGCGAATTCGAATCGCGGTTACGGCCACCCGAAGGCCGAAGGATACCAAGCTACCCCACCGGCCCGCAGTCGACCAGACGCCGCCATCGATTTTAATGGTTGTGATCCGTCGATCAGTACGTCTCGTAGCCCGCGGTGTCGAGCCAGTTGTGCACCACCGTCATCGTCTGGTCGGCGTGAAGGACCTCAGGGCCGACACTGAGCCGACGCTCGGCGGTCTCAGCCAACAGTTCGGATTCCGCGTCGGTGAAATCGTGGTGGTCCGACAGGACGAAGATCGGATTCTCGGGTGGCTCGGCCTCGGCCAGCGGCTTGCCGTCCTCGTGGAGTTCGACGACCGTGCCATCGCGGGCGACGGTTTCGAGCGTCGACGCGAAGCCCATCCGATACAGCTCGACACCGGGCGAGACCTCCGCGGGCTGGTGACCGATCGCGTCGGATGTCGATTCGAGCGCGCCCTGTATCCGCGAGGCGACCGCCCGCTCGTTGGGGTAGAGTCGCTTGGCCGTCGCGCCGTCGACCCGGACCGTGTACTCGTCGTTCAACACAAGGTGGACGCGGCAGTCCTCGCGGATGCCATGCGAGAGGAACAACCCGGCGTTGACACACCGACACAGTACGTCGAGGCGACCCGACCCGCCGGAGAGGTCCGACAGCGAAAAATCTGGCGTGGTTGGGGCCTCATGGCCGAGAACAATGAACTGACGCATACCGGTCGGTCGTGGTGCGGTGGCTTATTGACGGTGGTTTCTCGCCAGTGAGATCGGTTTCACGTCGCCGTGGGCAAGTAGTAGTTCCCCTCGCGATTCACGAGATCCTTGGTCACCAGCGTATTCAGGATCGGGAGCAGCGAGATGCTTTTCATCTCTAGGGATTGGTTGAGTTCGTCGAGCGTCGACTCGCCGGTGACCTGGAGGTAGAGGTAGACGAGCTTCGTTCCGTCCGACGTGAGTTCTGGGGGGACTGACACCGATTCGGGTTCGGCTGGACCGTACGACTCCGTTGGGTTGGACTCTGTGTTACTCATAATTGGTGTTGTACGCCGACGAGGAGTGGTGTGCTGTCGCTCACGGCACAGTACTCTGCGGGGGGATGTCTCGGCACAACCTGACTCGCCGGACGCTTCACCTCGGAGGTCTACCCCCGAACTAATAGCTGTTATGTGGGGTACAGTTGGAAGTCTACCACACTAGTTATACTCCTAAAACAGCCTGCAAAGGACAGTATTCGAGACGAATCTATCAATCAGCGTATTCGAGCTGGCCGCTGGCTTCGAGCTTGTCGAGACAGTGTCTGATCGTCCGGGTCGTATCATCATCGACATGAGGGTAGACCCCTCGAAGCTCGTCGTCCTCGTAGACAGCCAGACAGAGACACGGCAGCGACAGCACGCGGTAGGTTTCGTCGGTGATCTCACAGTCGACTTCCTCCACATTGAATGCCGATTTCAGCGCGACCGACTCCTCGATGGCCCACTGCTGGAACGCGGTGAAGTGATCGAACACCCGCTGGTAGTAGTTCGTCCCTTCGAGCGGCCCCGCGATCCGGATCGCTTTCGTCCAGACGTCGACCTTGTAGCGGTCGATGTGGTCGTCGGCGTCGAGCCCTTCGAGCCGATCCAACACCGCCTGTTTCTGTTTCTCGCAGCCGAGTTCGGGGTCGGCCCGGACGAAGAGCCGAACCGTTCGGTGCTGCGCTTCGCTCCCGTTGATCATTGTGGGAGCGGTACGCTGAGCATGGATATATAATGCCGCAACGGTCTCAGCACCGATATTCAGTACGCTAAGGTGGTTTCGTCAGGAAGAAAAGACACTCCGAACGGCCGACGCCCGCCGGTAGCTTACGCCGTGTCGGCGTCGGGGATCGGGTCGATCAACACGACGGCCTCGCCTTTGATCAGCTGTTTGTCCGACTCGTTGTGGACGTTCGTCGACAGAATGTATTTGTTGTCTTCGAGGTCGTCGACGACCTCGATGCTCGCGGTCAGCCGGTCGCCGATGTAGGCGGGCGCGAGGAAGGTCATATCCTGCGAGAGGTAGATCGTCAGACCGGGGAGCCGCGCGAGGGCGGCACTGATCAGCCCCGAGACGAGGGTGCCGTGGGCGATCCGGTCGCCAAAACGACTTTGCTCGGCGAACCCCTCTTCGAGGTGGAGGCGATTGGTATCCCCCGACACGTCCGCGAAGGCGGCCACATCCTCATCGGTGAGCGTTTTGCTAAACGAGATCCGGTCGCCAACAGTGAGGACACCCTCCTCGGCGGCCTGTCGATGGAGCTCCCACTCGGGCCGCGCGTAGGCGACCGATGGCCCGCCGCTTGTTCTCTCGGAGTCGGTAAGGCCATAGGCCGCCAGCGCCGCGCGGTTGACCTCAACGGCACTCTTGACCAGATGTCCTGTCGCCCGGGCCCATGCATCGGCCATGTTGTACGGTACTGCCTCGATTCCCGCGGTTGATTCGTCACCATTCATAATTGATGATATTCGGAACTCAGTGGGTACCGTTCTTATCCGTTTCGGTCACCACCCTTTCGTCGACTCTCGTCTGTGAGTCCAGTCGACATAATCTACGTTGTTCCATCATTTACCATTTGTTGCCATCAGATGGTACGTGTTGGTATTTGGCGACAAGCACTAAGTAGGTGACTGCCGAAGGTGTAGTTGAGATGACGAACGGCTCGGACGAAATGGCGTGGTCGCCGATGCAGTTCGCAGCACAACTGCAGGAGGCTGGCCAAGAAATGACCGCCCAACAGATGCAGGCGTTCACCGAACTCATGTCGACAGGTACCGACAGCCCCTCGGGACTCGACCCGACAGGGTTGGCCTCCCTCGGCACGGGAATGGCGATGTTCAAGACGCGTGTCCAAAGCGGTGGTCGGATCAGCATTCCCGATACCGAACGCGAGGTGTTGGATATCGACGAAGGAGACATCGTCCAGACGTTCGTCATTCCAATCAAGCAGCCCTCCAGTGATTCCAATGAGTAACACAGAACACAGTCCCCGCACGAACCCGATGGCATCGATGATCGCCCTCCAGCGACAGTCGATCAAACAGGGCCAGCAGATGCTCACCCAGAGCATGAACGCCCAGAAACAGGCCCCGCGAATGTGGAAAGACGCGATCGACTCCCAGCGGTCGGTCCAGAAGACGGGCCTCGAAGCGAGCCGCAGCCTCGCCAAAGGGATGGTCGAAATGATGGAAGCCACCGTCCCGAGCGACCAGTCGCTGGTCGGTGACGAAGACAGCGACGCCAGCGAGCAGCAACACGAAGCCTTCGAGAGCCTCTATCAGGCCGTCGAAGATCAGTTCGAGGCCGTAGACGAGATCAGCGACCAGACCTGGGAGGCGATCGAACAGCAGCTCGAGGAGAGCACCGACAACTACGCCGAGTTCGTCGACCAGTCGACCTCGATGACCGAGGAGTCGGTCAGCGCCGTCGTCGATTCGCTCGAAGAGGTCGAATCGGAGATGGGAGAAGGGATGCAGTTCGGCGTCGAGGCGAGCAGTCCGGTAGGGACGACCCGGATGGACACCGACATCGACGACGAAGAGACGGCCTAACGCCGCGCCCCCCATGTCAGAATCCAACCAGTCGACAGCAGCCGGTGAACAGTGGAGCGAGTACGCCGAGGAGATGAACCGATCGTTCGTCGAGGCCTTCGAGCAGAACATGCGGATGCAGACGGAGTTCCTGGATTCCTGGCGCGAGTCGCTCGCCGACAGCGACCTCGACGAGACGACCGTCGACGGCATGCAGGGAGCCAGCCGGGCCTACGAGGTCTGGATGGAGGCTGCCGACGCCCAGTACGAACTCGTCGGCGAGTCGCTTCGTGGCGAGGACGTCGACCTCGAGGGGTTCCGCGACGTCTGGCTCAACGCGGCCAACGACGCGTTCAAGGAGGTGATGGGAACCAGTGCGTTCGCCGCGGCCACGGGTCAGACGGTCGGTGAAATGCTCGACGCGAGCGAACAGCTCGACCAGCTCAATCGGGAGACGCTCGGCTCGTTGGGCTTCGCGACCGACGGCGACATCGAGGAGGTCGGCGAACGGTTGGTCGAACTCGAACGCCGACAGCACGCCGTCGAGCAGAAGCTCGACCACCTCATAGAGATGGTCGAAGAGGCCAACACCGAGGAGTCATGAACCCCTTTACTGCCGCCGTCGACACCCAACAGCGCAGCCTTGCAGCGACCGCGGAGTACCTCGAAAAGCTCCCAAAACTCGCCGAGCAGGTCGAACGCGTCTCCGACATCGAGGTCGGGCAGACGCCCAACGAGGTCGTCTACGAGGAGAACAAACTCGAACTGCTCCACTACACCCCCGAGATGGCGGGCATCGAGCCCGAGACGAGGCAGGATGTACCGATCCTCATCGTCTATGCGCTGATCAACAAACCCTATATTCTCGATCTCCAGCCCGACCGCAGTGTGATCCGTCGGCTCCTCGAAGGCGGTTTCGAGGTCTACCTGATTGACTGGGGCGAGCCCTCTCGGCTGGATTCCCACCTCACCATCGAAGACTACGTCACCCGGTATACCGACAACTGCGTCGACGTGGTTCGGGAGCGCTCCGGCCAGGAGTCGATCAACCTGCTGGGCTACTGCATGGGCGGGACGATGAGCGTGATGTACGCCGCGCTGTTCCCCGAGAAGGTCAAGAATCTGGGACTGATGGCTGCCGGGCTCTGTTTCGACGAGACCGGCGGTGTCCTGGAACTCTGGGGCGAGGAGGAGTACTACGACGCCGAGCAGGTCGCCGACGCCTTCGGTAACATCCCGGCAGACTTCCTCGATATCGGCTTCGCGCTGATGGACCCCGTCTCGAACTACGTGAGCAAGTATCTCCGACTGTACGACAACGTCGAAGACGACGAGTTCGTCGAGAACTTCGCCCGGATGGAGCGGTGGCTCGACGAGGGGATCGACGTCGCGGGCGAGACCTACAAGGAGTTCATCGAGGATATCTATCAGGACAACAAACTCGCCCGCAACGAGTTCTATTTCGGTGACACACACGTCGACCTCGCCGCAATCGAGATGCCGATCGTCCAGGTGATCGGCCACTACGACCACCTGATCCCGCCGGAGTCGAGCACGGGGTTCAACGATCTCGTGCCAAGCGACGACGTGACCACCTTCGAGGCACGCTCGGGCCACATCGGGCTGTCGGTGTCGTCGAGTTCTCACGACGAGCTGTGGCCCTCGGTCGCTGACTGGTTCGCCGAACGGTCCCAGCCCGAAGCCGAACACGACGAGGCTGAACACGACGAAGCCGAGCATGACCAAGCCGAACACGACGCCGAGGCAGTCGACGAGACGGCGTCGACTGGCAGTGACGCCGAGGCTCGCGAGGCCGAGCCGGAGGACGCTGCTGAGAAGCCGGACACCGTCGACGAACCGGAGATTGATGACCAAGAGCCCGAAGCGGCTCCTGACGAAGAGCCGGAACCGAGTGACGAAGCGTCGACGGACGATGCAGACGAGACCAGTGAGTCGACGTTTTCGAGGGGTATCGGTGGCGATCAGCTGGAGTCGATCCGCGGTATCGGCCCCCACTATGCCGAACAGCTCCGAGGGGCTGGCGTCGACAGCGTTGCGGCGCTCGTCGAGGCCGACGCCGACTCGCTGTCGGAGCAGGTCACTCCCTCTGCCGAGCAGGTCCAGGAGTGGATCGACAATGCGACCGATCACCAGTCGGACTGATACTGCGGGACCTCTTCTGTGACTGACTAGTTCGAATTAGATACTGTCGTCACTACTGCAACAAGACTTAATGGTGGATTCGACACACCAGTAGACAAGCGGCCAACACGGTGTGTCCCCCACTCCCTCCACCGATTGCAGTTCGACAGCCATCGAGCCGACGGCTTCCGAGATCCGGGGCGTCTCTCACATCCGGTGTTGCCGCCCGACCCCGCACTATGAAATTAGACTCCCAGACGTGCGTTGTGACTGGCTCCTCGCGCGGTATTGGCAAAGGAATCGCAACCGAACTCGGCGCTCACGGTGCGAACGTCGTCGTCAACTACCGGAACTCCGAACGGGAGGCCTACGATGTCGTCGACGAGATCGAGGCCGACGGTGGCACCGCGATCGCCATTCAGGCGGATGTGACCGACGGCAAGGCGGTCGACGCGATGGCCGACCGAGTGCGGAACGCCTTCGGCCCGGCGGACGTGCTCGTCAACAACGCCGGAATTACGATCGACAAGAAGTTCGAGCATATGACTCGCGAGGACTGGGATGCAGTGATGGACGTCAACCTCGGCGGCGTCTACAACTGCACCAACGCCTTTTTCGACGATCTGAAAGTCGCCGACGAGGGTCGACTGATCAACATTTCGAGCGTCGTCGGCCAGCAGGGCAACTACGGGCAGGCCAACTACGCCGCCACCAAAAGCGGGCTGTTCGGGTTTACCCGAACGGTCGCGCTCGAACTCGCCGACACCGGGACGACCGCCAACTGCGTCTCGCCTGGCTTCGTCAAAACCGATATGCTGGAGAAAGTCCCCGAGCGAGTCCAGAACAAAATCCTCAACCGAATCCCCCTGGACCGGTTCGCCGATGTCGACGACGTCGCCTGTATCGTGCGGTTTCTTGCCAGCGAGGATTCGAGCTACATGACCGGCCAAGTGTTGGGCGTCAACGGCGGTATGGAGTGGTAATCTTACTTATAGGTGGCCACCAAATCGGGACATAGGATGCCAACAGTGAGCGTCGATCTCGACGAGGAGCTTTTCGAGTGGCTCAGTCAGCGCGCCGACAGCGACGATACGTCGGTGGCGGTCGAACTCGCCGCGCTCGCCACGGAAGCCCGCTGCCGCGAATCGGCCGACGAGCCCGCGACCGAACTCCCGGTGGGTATCTACGAGGCTGACGACGGGACCACAGTCGTCGAACTCGGCGATCCCGCTGTCGACGAGACGGAACTCCCGGTGGGCGTCTACGACGAAGCCGACGCTGAAGACGACTAATCCCCTCCTGGTCGCGACAGCCCGTCCCGGTAGATTCATGTGAATAGATCACATTCGTCGAAAAGGTATGTCACGCGGGAGCACTGGTGGCGAGGGAACGCTCAGCACCGCCGACCGGCGTATTTTGCAGCATCTCGTAGCGTCGGGCGCGGATTATCCGGCGTTGATGGCCTCGAACACCGGGCTCCACATCCCGCTTGTCGAGCGCCGCTGCGAGGCGCTCAAAGCCGCGGGCCTCATCGAACCGGTTACTGGTGAGGTGCTCTACCGCGTGACCGAGTACGGTCGACAGGTCGCCCGGTCGGGGTTTTGAAACGGGCGTGCAGTGGACAACTCAGTCAGTCAGCCCGTAGCCGCGCTTGAAGAGGATGATGTCGGCAGTGACCACAATCGTGGTCCCGCCAGTCAGTACCGCCAGCGAGACCAGCGGGTCGACCTCGGCGACGCCGAGGAAGCCGTACCGAACGCCGTTGACCATGTACACCATTGGGTTCAGCAGTGAGATGTCACGGACGAGCGGCGTCAGATCCTGCAGCGAGTAGAACACCGCTCCGAAGAAGACCAGCGGTCGGAGCAGGAACTGGTTCATCATCGTTAGATCGTCGAAATCCTCGGCGACCAGCCCGCCGACGATGCCGAGACTCGAAAACAGCAGCGTGATCACGAGCATGAACGCGACGAGGAACAGCGGCTGCTCGATCGGGACCGGCTGGTAGAGGCCGCCGATGATCACGACCCCGAGGACGGCGATGAGCGTCCCGACGAGTACGCCTCGCAGGGCCGACGACAGCAGATAGGCCCACACCATCTGGGCGTACGACAGTGGCGAGGTTAACGTCTCGTCGATATACTCGTTCCACCGGCCGTGGAAGATCGAAAACGAGGCGTTCTCGAAGGCATTGGAGACCGCCCCAAGCACCACGAGCCCCGGCAGGATGAACAGGATGTACGGGACGCCGATGATCTCGCCGACTCGGCTGCCGAGGACGACCCCGAACACCGAGAAGTACAGCACATTGGTAATAAACGGTGGAATGAACGTGTTTCGCGGCCGACGCACATATCTGAGGATCTCGCGTTTGACCAGCGTATAAAAGCCGGTCGGGATGCCAGCCGAGGCAGCGACGCGGTCGACGACGCTCATCGGTCGACCTCCTCCGGCCGACGGCCGCCATCGGGAGCCACCGGCTGTTCTTCCTCCGGTTCGGCCTCGCCCACCGAATCGTTCGCCCGCTCTTCGGGCGTCGCGTCGCTCTCGTCGGTGCGGGTCATCTCGACGAAGATCTCTTCGAGGGAGGTCCGGGCGATTTCGAGATCCAGGATCTCCAGTCCGGCCCGATCCAACTCGCGGACGAGCTCCGGGGCAACCAGCCCGCCCTCGCGGGCGGTGACTTCGAGCTGGTGGCCGTCGAGATCGACCGACTCCACGCGGTCGTCACCAGCCAACAGTTCCGGCATCGTCGCCGGTGGGTCCCGGAGTTCGACGACGATCCGGTCGGCCCCGCGGCCTTTGAGTTCCTCGGGGGTGGCGACTGCCCGCACGCTGCCGGAGTCGAGGATGGCGACCTCGTCACAGAGGCGTTCGGCCTCCTCGATGTAGTGGGTCGTCAAGAGGATCGTCGTTCCCTGCTCGTTGAGTTCGGTGACCAGATCCCACAGGTCCCGCCGGAGCTGGACGTCGACACCGGCGCTCGGCTCGTCGAGAATGAGGAGGTCGGGGTCGGTAATGAGCGCCCGTGCCAGCAGAAACCGGCGTTTCATCCCGCCGGAGAGCCAGTCGAACCGGGTGTCCCGTTTGTCGTAAATGCCCACCTGTTTGAGCACTTCGTCGGCCCGGTCGCGCGCCTCGTCGGCCGGAATCCCGTGGTAGCCCGCCTTGTGTTCGAGCACCTCTCGAATCGGGAAAAAGCGGTCGACGTTGAACTCCTGTGGTGCGAGGCCGATCGCGTTACGGGCTTCCTGATAGTCGGCTTCGACATCGTGGCCGAAGACGCGGGCCGTCCCGCCGGATTTCCGGACGAGGCCGACGAGGATATTAATAAAGGTCGTCTTCCCCGCGCCGTTGGGCCCGAGCAGGCCGAAGAAACTCCCCTCGGGGACCGACAGCGAGACACCATCGAGGGCGGTCACGTCCTCGTATTCTTTTTTCAAATCCTGGATTTCGAGGGCTGGCGTCGACTGGCTCATTCGCTGGCCTCCGTGGCATCGTCGGAGCTGTCCGCTGTTAGGTCGGCCAGTTCGGTCGCCCGGTCGATCAACTCGAAGATCGCCGAATCGGCGACTGCATAGTAGGTCCACTTGCCCTCCTTGCGGGTCGAAACAAGCCCAGCGTCAGTCAGACAGCCGAGATGGGAAGCGACCGTCGACTGCGGGGCATCGACGGCGGTCTGGAGTTCACAGACACAGCATTCGCCGTCCCGAAGCGCCCACAGCAACCGCAGCCGCAGAGGGTTCGAGAGCGCTCCACACAGACAGCTCACCCGGTCGGCGACCGCAGCGTTGCCCGCCCGCTCGCGGAGGGTCGCCGCCTCCGCTTCGGGGTCGTCGTAGAGTCGAATCAGGGAGTCCGGCAGCTCTCCCGTCGACACGGTAGAATCAGTCATATCGTACTCTACCGATATGAGCTAGCCGCCTAAATACTGCGTGGTTAGCCGCTGTAGTGGCTGTGTGTACCACAGCCAGGACGACCAGCCGTTGTCCCTTACTCTAGGTGGTGGTAATCAAGTTCGTGCCGTTCATCGAGGGCCTCCTGGACCGGCTGGCTGGGTTCGCCGACCGACCGGCGACGGATCGCCGGTCCCTGCTGGCCGTCCGAGACGACGAGGTTCTCGCGGAACTGTTCGTCGAGTTCGGGGTAATCGGCCCGGTAGTGAGCCCCGCGAGATTCAGTGCGTTCGAGGGCGGTTCGGACTGTCGACTCGGCGACCGCAAGCGAGAACCCGAGGTCGACGGCCAACTCGAAGGCACGACTCGTTCGGTCGCCTTCGATTCGGAGCTCACCGACACGGTTCCGAACGGCCCGGAGCTCCGAGAGCGCCTGCCGAAGTCCCTCGTCATCCCGGATGATCCCGGCATCCGTCCAGAGGATTTCGCCGAGCTCGTCGAGCAGCTCCTCGGGAGTCGATCCGCCATCGGCGGCTTCAAGCCGGGCGAGTGCGGCGAACTCCCGCTCGGCACGGGCGCGCATCCGCAGCGAGAGGTCGGTATCGGTTTTGGCGACCACCGAGTCAGTACCGCCGTCTGCCGCGAGGCCACCCGACTGGAACGTCTCGGCGATATGTTGGCCGACCGGTTTGGCGACCGCCACGGTTTCGGCCAGCGAGTTGCCGCCGAGTCGGTTCGCACCGTGGACACCCGCCGTGGTCTCGCCGACCGCGTACAGCCCGTTGACGCCGGTTTCGCCCGTCTGTGGGTCGATATCGACCCCGCCCATCGTGTAGTGGGCAGTGGGTGCGACCTCCATCGGCTCACTGGTGATGTCGACGCCCAGCGAGGCGAATCGCTCGACCATGCTCGGCAACCGCTCGCGGATGTAGTCGTCGTCGCGGTGGGAGATGTCGAGATAGACGCCGCCGTTCTCCGTCCCGCGGCCCTCACGGATCTCTTGAGTAATCGCGCGGGCAACCACGTCGCGGGCGTCGAGTTCCATCTGATCCGGCGAGTAGCGTTCCATGAACCGCTCGCCCTCGCTGTTGTAGAGCCGCCCACCTTCACCACGGACGGCCTCGGTGACGAGTCGACCGTCCCAGTCGTCGCCGTAGCGGTCGCCAACCATTCCGGTCGGGTGGAACTGGACGAACTCCATATCCAGGAGTTCCGCGCCTGCATCGAGTGCGAGTGCCGGGCCGTCGCCGTTGTTTTCCTCCTCACGAGATGAGTGACGGTTGTACATCGCGCTGGAGCCACCTGCGGCGAGGACGACGTGATCGGAAACGAAGACGAGGTTGTCGCCGGTCTCCATGTCGAACCCCACGGCACCCTCCACGCGGTCGCCATCCGACAGCAAGCGGGTGATCATCACGTTTTCGCGGTAGGGAATCGACAGCGACTGGGCTTTGTCGACGAGCGCATCGAGCATCGCCTCGCCGGTCCGATCGCCCACGAAACACGTTCGTCGAAAAGACTGGGCTCCGAAGTAGCGCTGCTGGATCTTGCCGTCATCAGTGCGGGCGAAATCCATCCCCCAGTCGTCGAGTTCGTGGATGCGGTCGGGCATCTCGCGGGCGACGAGTTCGACCGCCGCGGGATCGTTGAGGAAGTGACCCTCCCGAAGCGTATCGGCGGCATGGATCTCCCAACTGTCCTCGGGGTCACGACTGCCGAGGGAAGCGTTGATTCCACCGGCGGCCCACGTCGTGTGCGCATCGCCGTGATCACGCTTGCCGATCACGAGTGGTTCGACGCCCTGCTCGCGGAGTTCGATAGCGACACGCGCCCCCGCAGCCCCGGCCCCGATAACGAGGACGGGAACGTGAATCTTCTCGTAGTCGACATCGCTTCCGGTCGCGTCTGTCGACCGGGAGGCCGATGCGTCGCTATAGATAGAACTGGTTGTATACTGGCTCATTTGATGGGTGAGACGCCGAAATGCCTCTACTAGAAGGAAGGGGACCGAGCCTCTTGAGGGCTTCGCGCCAGGGGATTAGTACACAACAAAACGCGTAATAATACCTCCTTCAGATATGAAATAAATCGACCCCTGCGGAGCCCCCGACGGCCGCACTGGCTGGGGATCCGACCGGCCGAATGTGGGGTCTGGTGACTGGTAGCCAGCACTGTCAGTTCGACCGAAACAATCCCTAACCCGGTCGACGCCCGTGTTGTAGCCACGCTCTCTAATGGTCTCTGCAATCGACTCCGCCCTCCGGTCGACCGGCCGCCGAGCCATCGATACCGCTCCGTGGCTCGAACCGCCGCTTTCGGCCGCCCGTACGGCCTACGTAAAAACGATCCTGGATACCGTCGCGTGGCGACACCGCCGCCAGCACGCCGCGCCGATCAACCCCTACGAACTGCTGTGGGTCGACCCAGCGGATATCGAGTACGTCGCAAGCGAGTTCGAGGGGC
>Ga0306877_1000020_pt1 | contig 101745 bp, 108 predicted proteins | sample AntDeeMetagenom2_FD_190419 | JGI IMG/M metagenome (GOLD analysis project Ga0306877, IMG submission 190419) | Saline lake microbial communities from Deep lake, Antarctica - Metagenome #2 (v2) (version 2) | ecosystem: Environmental > Aquatic > Non-marine Saline and Alkaline > Saline | place... | reverse complement strand
CTGCTCTGTTGAATAGCAGTCTAATCAGCCAATATCACCGGTTTAGAAGGATGAAGCCGAGGAATTCGATCTTGGTATGGAAATCGATCTCCTCGACTTCGTAAAGCAGTGTCGGCACCTAGCCAAACAAGCGTTGGGGAAGTACGCGGGCGAGCCCGCCAGCGGCGGGTTCGCCCGCTGGAAGCACGTCGTACTACACTGCTTCCGGCTCGAAGAGGGCCACAGCTACCGTGAAACGCCGAATCGGCTGAAGTATCTGACCGAGATTCGTGACGCACTCGGCTTAGATCGGGACGATCTCCCGGACTACAGCACGATCTACAAGTCGTTCGACCGGCTGAAAATGTGGGTGTGGCGGGTGTTGCTGCGCGTTTCAGCGCAGCAACACCCGCAGTCTGGCCACGCAGCACTCGACAGCACCTTCTTCGACCGGCGTTCAGCTTCGTCGTACTACCGCCAGCGATCCGGCAGTACCGTTCAGACGCTGAAAGTGACGACATTAACCGATGTAGAGTCTCTTGCCGTCCTTGACGTTCATGTCTCTGCCCGGTGGAAACACGACACGAAGACCGGGCCGCAGGTCGTCCGCCGGAACGCGGACGACCTGCTGTCCGTCGCGGCGGACAAAGCCTTCCACAACTGGCTGACCAAATACGAGTTCTACGCGCTGGGTGTCGACCCGCTCATCTTACAACGCGGGTCAAAACCACTAACCGTTGGACACAACGCGCTTATCCGGGCAAAAGGCTACTCTCAGCGCTGGATGGCCGAGACGTCGTACTCGACAACGAAGCGCTCGCTCGGCGACGCCGTGCGAGCGCTCGGCTGGTATCGACAGTTCCGTGAAATCGTCCTCATGTTCGCCATCGCCAACATAGAACCGCTCTGTGAGCCACTCTAACTGTGACTCAGCATCTATTCAACACGGCAGTTGTTCCAGCGCTGGGGAGGCCCGGGACGGTTCCCGACCCAGGCTCTCGCAGAATGGCTAGTCGGGAGAGAAATAGGTATGAACACCCTGTTTGGAGGTATGCTCATCGAATGGGGAGACACGGGGAATCGGCGGCATCTGAGGCCCGTGTTGATTTAGATGTGAGAAGTGAGGTTCGGTGACCCATTGGTTGAGCACAGGGGGTAGCGAGGAGTCGTGCCGAATACATGCTCTGTATCTCGCACACCGAACGCGTCAGTTTTTGAGGATTTCAACAGAGCCCAATTTCCCCGAACGCGTTCGGGACAACGGTCCCGGTGTCGCCGCCCGTTCATGCAGCCATGGCGAGTGAACTACCACGACCAGTTGACGATCTGTTCAGGCGAGCTGGTGTCCCAGATGAGACGCAGCGCGAGTATCTCGACGCCCGGGACCTCCCGCCACCCAAACCGCTCAGAGAGACACTCGAACGGCTCGAAGCAATGGCTGACGAGACCGTACTCGTCCAGTTCAACGACCGCGTGCCCCAGCACCTCTTCCCACGACTCACTGACCGAGGGTACAACTTCGAGACAGTCAACGACGATGTCGTCGTAACCGCGATCTGGCGAGAAGCAGACTGAGGCCCAAGAAGGGCCTTCATTTGAGTAACGGCCCTACTTCTTCGGTAACGTCGCGACGAACTCCTGGGGCCCGACCTGGTCGACGGTATAGGCCTCCGCATCGAACGTTGGCATCTCGGCTGCCATCTCGTAGTAGAGTGGCTGTGGGTCGTGATCGTTGATAATGACGAGCGATTCGCCCGAGTCGAGCGCCTCAAAGGCGTTGTGAATCTTCGGATGGCGCTCGGGCGGCGGCATCTCTCGAAGGTCGAGTCGGTCAGCTGGCTCCTGTTCTGTCATGCGATACCTAGTTCCATCCGCCAGAAGGTAGGCGTTAAGCCGAACCTGTTCGGTCAGTCGTGGGTGATGCGGACGTGCCACTCGTCTTCATCGACCTGCTCAGTGTCGTAGGAGAAGCCACGTTGTTCCAACACCGCGTACAGTGGCACGGGTTCGAAGCTGTTGACCAACTCAAGCGTCTCGCCCGTTTCAAGCGCATCCAGGGAATCGACGATACCCCCGAATGGTTCGCCGTCTGTCTCACGAACGTCGAGTGTCTCCGGTGCCATGGCATCCGCTTTGGTGTGGAGCCCTGTGTTGGTTGTGCCGAACATGCTCGGCAACTGATGCGAAGAGGCGAACATGTTCGGCAATGTCGACTGGTTTACCCCGCTGCAAGCACGAAATAGAGATATGCCAGAAGCGAAACTCACACTCAGCATTCCCGATCGGGCCTGGCCGGGAGAGATTACACGGGCGTATCCCGAGGCCTGCGTCCGGATTGTTGCGGCCATTTCCCAGGCCGAAAGCGGAGTCGGATTGGCCGAGATTTCCGGCCCCGACCTGGACGCGCTGCTCGACGACATGATGGAGCACCCTGCGGTACAGTCGATGGAAATCCTCCAGCACGGCGACGGGGAGAGCCTCGTCCAGTTCGAGACCCAATTGCCTCTGCTACTGTTTGCTGCACGAGACTCGGGGCTCCCCCTCGAGATGCCGTTCGAAATCGTTGATGGGGAAGCGACCTGGAACCTCACCACCTCACAGGACGCCATCTCGGCGCTGGGTGACCAGCTCTCCGCAATGGGGATTAGCTACAGTGTCGACTTCATCCAGCAAAAAATTACGAACGCAGACGACCTGCTCACTGACCGCCAGCAGGTGCTCGTCGCCGAAGCGGTTTCGCGTGGCTACTACGACACGCCACGCCGGTGCACGCTCACGGAGTTGGCAGACGCCGTTGACCTGGCGAAATCCACGACGAGTGAGACACTCCACCGTGCCGAGGAACGAGTGATGAAGGAGTTCGCCGCCACGGCACTGGACGACGTTGTCGAGTCGCTTGCAGAGAGCCCATAACCGCGGTCCTGATTTTCCGCCTCAGGCGTCCCTTCGCGTACCCAGTTGTGCCGACCCGAACACGTTCGCACGAGTATCTTCTGCCGAAGAGCGATTGGGTTCAAGCAGGGCCGTCTCACCACGATGAATCCACGTGCAATCGACATTGACGAACGGCCGTTCGTATTGGTGTGGGAACTCACGCAGGCCTGCTCATTAGCCTGTGACCACTGCCGGGCAGATGCCCAGGAACTACGACATCCTGACGAACTCACGACAGAGGAGGGCGAGGCACTACTCAACGAGGCGAGCCGCTTCGGCGAGGACCAACTCATCGTCTTCTCCGGCGGCGACCCACTCGCCCGCGACGACGCCGAGCATCTCGTCGAGTATGGGGTGGACCAAGGGCTACAGGTCACGCTGACACCCAGCGGGACCGCTTCGCTCACCCAGGACCGCATCAAGGGATTAGACGAGGCCGGCCTGCGGCGGATGGCGCTCAGTCTTGACGGCGGGAGTCCACGCACCCACGACGAGTTCCGCGGCGAGCCGGGCAGTTTCGAGGAGACGCTTCGTGCGGCCCGCCAAGCACGGGATGCAGGCATCCCGTTACAGGTGAACACGACCGTTTCAGCACGCACCGTCGGCGAACTCCCGGCTATTCGAAACCTCGTCGCCGACCTCGACGCAGTCCTCTGGTCGGTCTTTTTCCTTGTTCCGGTCGGGCGGGGGCGAGTACTCGACCCCATTTCCCCAGAGCGCAGCGACGCCGTGATGGAGTGGTTGCTCGACGTCGCCGATGCGGAATCGTTCGGCGTGAAGACGACAGAAGCACCCCACTATCGCCGTGTGGCGATGGAGCAACGTCGCGGGGAGGGCGGCACCGCGACCCCTGCTGCGGATACGGTTGGTCGCCGGACAGGAATCAGGGCGGGTGCAGGATTCGCGTTCGTCAGCCACCTAGGTGAAGTGTACCCGTCTGGCTTCCTTCCATCGACGGCTGGAAACGTTCGAGAGGATAGCCTCGTCGACCTCTATCGTGACGCCCCGCTATTCGAGTCGCTCCGAGACCCAGACCAGTACTCGGGCAAGTGCGGCGCCTGCCCGTATCGGCACCTCTGTGGCGGTAGTCGCTCGCGTGCGTACGCTACCACGGGTGACCCGCTCGCAAGCGATCCACTCTGTCCGTTCGTTCCGCCGGAGTACGAGGGACCACTGCCAGATTCCTGGGATGCTGACCAGGTGCGTAGCGCAACCAGCACCGAACTCGCGGACGATTAGTTTGGGGGCTCGTGTCACTATTCGGTGGCGCGCGAGCCGCCTTCGAGAGGAGGTTCTGTTTGTTACCCCATTTGAGTGCTGTGATTTCTGATACTGCAGGTTCGAACACACAGCTCCGGCTCCGGTTGTCGGTCTCTCTGTTCCCTCCGTAAGTGCTGCGCCGAACGTGTTCGTGAGTTCTAGCGGTGTAGGAACCGCCGGTCCGGTACTAAGGGTGGCATCTCCAACGCTGAAATGGAACTATGAGACAGGACCTATCGCGCCGACGGTTTGTGCGGGGGCTCGGTGCAAGCGGACTCGCACTGACCCTTGCGGGCTGTAGCTCGAGTAACGCCAGTTCGTCAGATTCACCGACGGACACGCCGACGGAGTCCAGTGGCGAGAGCTCTTCGGGGGAGACCTGGGAACAGACCAGTACGGTCGAGATGACTGACGAGCTCACGTTCGCGCCCAAGCGGATCGAAGTCGAAGCCGGGACCACGGTCACGTGGAAGAACGTTGGCTCAATTGGCCACTCGGTGACCGCCTATGGGGAGGAGATTCCCGACGGGGCGAGCTACTTCGCCTCCGGCGACTTCGAGAGTGAACAGGCCGCGAGCGACGCCTATCCAGACGAGGGGAACGTCACCGAAGGCGGCAGCTACGAGCACACGTTCGAGACGAAAGGTGAGTACAAGTACTACTGCATCCCCCACGAGATGAACGGGATGGTCGGCTACGTGAAGGTGGTCTAAGATGTCCTCAGAACCAACAGAAACTGACGAGCAGCAAGACCCGCTCGCTGAACACGAACAGCAACTGAACGACCTGCTGCTGGATGTCGAAGGCCCGGACGCCCCTGACGCCGAGAGTCACCTCTCGGGATTGGGGCTTGACGTCAGCCGCCGGGGCTTGATGAAGGCTGGCGCCGCCGCAGGCGCCATTGGAGCGTTCGCTGGCTGTGCCGGCCTGCAGGGCGGTGGGGCAAACACCGAGGCCAAGGGCGGCAGTGGTGACGTGCCAGACCACATGGTCCCGCCGGGTGAACACGACGAGTACTACGGCTTCTGGTCCGGTGGCCACTCCGGCGAGATTCGGGTGATGGGGCTCCCCTCGATGCGGGAACTCACCCGGATTCCGGTGTTCAACCCTGAGCCTGCGAAAGGCTACGGCTTCGACAACGAGACCAGCGAGATGCTGGACGACGCCGGCGGCTACACGTGGGGTGACTCCCACCACCCGAACCTTTCGGAGACCGGCGGTGAGTACGACGGCCGGTACATCTTCGTCAACGACAAGGCCAACGGCCGAGTGGCTCGGGTGAATCTGAAATACTTCGAAACCGACGCCATCGTCGACATTCCGAACGTCCAGTCCGTCCACGGCTGCTGTATCCAGAGCCCGGACACGGAGTACGTGTTCGCCAACGGTGAGTTCCGGACGCCGCTGCCCAACGACGGCCGGGACGTCAACAACCCTGAGGAGTACGTCTCCCTGTTCAGTGCCATTGACCCGGAGACCATGGACGTGCGCTGGCAGGTGAAAGTCGACGGCAACCTCGACATCGTTGACTCCGACAAGGACGGTCGCTGGGTGCTCTCCTCGGCATACAATGACGAGGAGGGTGTCGAGATTGAAGAGATGACCAAGGACGACCGGGACTCCGTCAAAGCGTTCGACGTCCCGGCCATCCAGGAACTAGTCGACGCCGGCGAAGGCACCGAAGTCGACGGAATCCCAGTCATCGACGGCACCGAGTCGAGCAAACACAACAGCGGCGACGACCCGATTGTTCGGTACATCCCGACGCCGAAGTCGCCCCACTGTGTCGAAGTCACGCCCGATGGAAAGTACGGAATGGTCGCTGGGAAACTCTCCCCGACCGTCTCCATCATCGATATCGAGAAGCTGGAGTCGGCATCCGACCCTGCCGACACCATCATCGGCCAGCCTAAAGTCGGGCTGGGACCGCTGCATACGACCTACGACGGCCGCGGGAACGCCTACACCTCGCTGTTCATCGACTCGCAGGTGGTCAAGTGGGATATCGAGGCGGCGGTCAACGCCGAGAAGGGCTCCGAAGAGCCGATTCTCGGGAAGATCGACGTCCACTACAACCCCGGCCACATCCAGGCTGTCCAGGCCATGTCCTCGGAGCCGACCGGTGACTGGCTGGTCGTACTGAACAAGCTCTCGAAAGACCGGTTCCTCCCGGTCGGGCCGATCTACCCGGACAACGACCAACTGGTCTACATCGGCAACGACAAAGACAACGACGCCGGCGGGATGGAGCTGGTCTCGGACCACCCAGTCTACCCCGAACCGCACGACGCGGTGTTCGCCCAGAAAGACAAACTCGACCCCGCGACCACCTGGGAGCCAGAGGACTACGAGGGCGAGAAAGAGTACATCTCGGAGGATGCCTCGACCGTCGAGCGTATCGACGACAGCACCGTCGAGGTCAAAACCTCCGTCAAACGGAGCGAGTTCGGCCTTCGTGACTTCACGGTTCAGGAGGGCGACGAGGTCCGCCTCACTGCGACCAACATCGAGGGGAGCAAGGACATCGTCCACGGGATGGCCATCCCCGAGCACAACGTGAACCTCGCGCTCGCGCCCAAGGACACGCGCGAGGTCACCTTCACGGCGGACAAGCCCGGTGTGTACTGGATCTATTGCACGTACTTCTGCAGTGCCCTGCACCTTGAGATGCGCTCACGAATGATCGTCGAACCAGAGGACTAACCCAATGCAACGCCCAGGCTGGAGCGATTTCATGGAACTGCGGCGACTGCTGCCGGTCACAGCAGCAGTGCTGTTCGTGGGCTCGCTGCTGCTCCCGATGTGGACCATCGAGATGCAGGCAGTGCAGTACCCAGACCAGGCGCTCCACCTCGGGCTCTACGCCTACCCACGGGTCAGCGGCGACTACGTGGAAATCGCTCGCCTCAACAAGTACATCGGGTTCTACTACCCGGACCCGGTCTACTGGCAACCGAACTACGAGCCCAACGCCGCGGCCGTTAACGTGCCCGAGTGGTCGCTGGGACCGTTCGTGTTCATTGCGGTGGCGGCCACCGGGCTGTTCGTCGCCGTCGCGCCGACGGCACGGAAACTCGAGCGAGGGCTGACGGCCCAACTGGTCGGGACGCTGACGGTGTTCGGCGGGATGCTGGTCGACATCCAGTACAGACTGTACCAGACCGGGCACTCGCTCGACCCGGAGGCGCCGGTGATGGGCGTGGACCCATTCACCCCACCACTGCTCGGAAAGTACTCGGTGGCGAACATCACGAGCTACTCCCGGTTCGGTCCTGGGGCCTACGTGGCGATGGTGGCGATTGTGCTGCTCGTCGTCGCGTTCATCGCCCGAGGTTCAACAGCGACACCGCGAGATGTTCCAACTCTGATTCGGGACCGCCTGCAGAAACTCCGCGGGAGACCCGTCAACGCTGAGCCCGAGGACACGGAGGCTGACCACCAACCAGCGTCACCGTCGGATGTGAGCAACCGATAATGAACCAACTCGAACGTGGCTTCATGGTCCTGGTCGTGCTCGTCGCGGCAGCACTCGCTGGGGTCGTCGTCGGCCCTGTTTCGGGCGACGTCGATCGGTCCATCGGGAGTCCAAGTGCGCCAGCACCAACCACGTTCGAGTCAGTCGACGTGGCTGGTGTCGCGGTCGTCGACGGCACGCAGTACAGCTCAGCCCAGGACGCCATCGACGCTGCGTCAGCGGGTTCGACTGTTGTGCTCCGCGGCCGCTTCGACGAGCACGTGGAGGTCACCACCGCAGACATCACCATCAAAAGCGCAGCCGGCTCGCTCGCTGTCCTCGACGGGAGTGGTGAGGGCAACGTCCTGACGGTGAACGCATCAAACGTCACCGTCCGCCGAGTCTGGGTGCGCAACTCCGGCTTCGACACCTCCGAGAACGACGCCGGTGTCTGGGTTGACGCCCCGAACGTTTCGTTCATCGACAGTCGCGTCACGGCGGCGACGTTCGGCATCTGGGTCGACGGCGTCAACCACGTGACGCTTCGGAACAACACCATCGTCGGTCGGGAATCGGTGACGCCACGGTCATACCGGGGCAACGGCATTCAACTCTGGAAGACGAGTGAAACGCGTGTCATCGGGAACCGCATCACCGACGCCCGTGACGGCATCTACTACTCGTGGAGCTCCGACGTCGTTGCCCGCGGGAACGAGCTCTGGGACCTCCGGTACGGTGTCCACTACATGTACTCGGATTACAACACCCTGGAGAACAACACCGCGTTCGACAACGACGTTGGCTTCGCACTGATGCTCTCCGAAGAGTTGACCGTCGCCAACAACACGGCAATCAACAACACCGGGACCAGCGGGCACGGCATCCTGTTGAAGCGCATCGACGATTCCACAGTGCGCGGGAACGTGCTCGTGGGGAACACGCGGGGCATCTACGCGCTGAACTCGGTCCGGGACTCGCTGGTTGGGAATCTATTCCTCGAGAACCGGATCGGCCTCCACATGACGGCCGGGACGGCGGACGAACACGTCGTCGAGAACAGTTTCGTCCACAACGGCCAGCCAGTGCTTGCGGTGACCGGGAGCTTACACGCCTGGAACGGAAGCGGCACAGGAAACTACTGGAGCGGTGCCCGGACGGCCGACCTCAATGACGACGGCGTGAGTGAACTCCGCTACCGACCTGCTGGACTGGTCGAACTGCTTGTGCTGGAACACCCGGCCGCAGCGGTCTTCGCCCAGAGCCCGGCGTTCAAGGCCATCCGCCGTGCCGAGCGAACCCTCCCGGTGCTGGACACGCCTGGTGTCGTCGACTACCACCCACTGACAACCGCCCCACACGACTGGAGACAGTACTATGAACGCAATCGAGACAACTGATCTGACGAAACGCTACGGCGACGTGGTCGCCCTCGAAGAGCTGAATCTCTCCGTCGAGACGGGGACGGTGTTCGGCCTGCTCGGCACGAACGGTGCCGGCAAGTCCTCGCTGTTCAAGCTCCTCATCGGCCACCTTCGCCCGGACGCCGGCTCCGTAACGGTTGGCGGCCGGGACGTGACTGAGGCGGGCCACGCACTGCGGCGGGTCGTCGGCTACGTCCCGGAACACGCTGGGTTCTCCCCAGCGCTGACGGGTCAGGAGGTGCTCGACTTCCATGCCAGAATCCGTGGCATCCCCTCGGCAGCGCGGGCTGAACGGGTGGCAGACGTGCTCGAAACGGTCGGTCTCGCAGACGCGGCCGACCGACGCGTCGGCGGCTACTCCAACGGGATGAACCGCCGGCTTGCGCTCGGGACGGCGCTGTTGCACCGGCCCAGAGTCCTCCTCCTCGACGAGCCGACTGCGGGACTCGACCCGCTCGGTGTCGCGGAGTTCCACCGCATCGTCGAGCGGCTGGCCAAAGCGGACGGGCTCACGGTCGTCCTCACCTCACACGTGCTGGCCGAGATTGAAGCGCTCTGTGAGAATGTTGCCGTGCTGCACGACGGGCAGTTGAAGTTCACCGGTTCTGTCGATGAGTTAGCCGAGGTGGGCAACGGGGCTGGACTCGATAGGGCGTTCACACACCTTGTCGGCGAGACGCGGACGGCTAATCTCAAACGGAATGGGATGAACAGCGCCGAGAACGCACACCCGACGGAGGCGCGCCAATGACTGTGTCCGAGACCGACAGTCGGGCTGCGACTGAGGTAGAAAACGTCGATGCCGTCCAACGTCCCGAGGAGCAACACCTCTGGCGACAGACGCTGACCGTCGCCAACCGGGAGTACACCCTGATGGTGCGGAACCGGTGGGCGCTCGCGTTGACGCTGCTGTTTGCAGGCCTCTCGCTGCTCGTCGGGGTTTTGGGCCAGCAGAACGGGGTCATCCGTGCGGATGCCGTGGTCGTGAGTCTGGTCGAACTCTCGACGCTGTTGCTCCCGCTGCTCGCGCTGGCGTTCGGCTATGACGCCATTGTCGGGGCGGACGAGGCCGGCTCGTTGGGCATTCTGTTCGCGCTCCCAATCCCGAGGCGGTACGTACTCACAGGGATCTACCTGGGTCGGCTGCTGACGTTCGGCGGCGCGGTCATCATCGGCTTCGGCGTCGGTGGGCTCCGAATCGCGATGCTCGGCGGGCTCCCATCGGGGTATCTTGGGCTCGTGGGTGCAGCCGTGCTCGCGGGTGCCGCGTTCCTCGCGCTCTCGGTGCTCATCTCGACGCTTGCAGCGGAGAAAACCCACGCTCTCGGTGGGGTGCTCCTGCTGTGGGTCTGGTTCGCGCTGGTCCACGACGTGCTCGCGCTGGCAGTCGTCGCCGCCGACCTCGTTCCAGCAAACTGGTTGGGGGCCTTCCTGCTCGCCAACCCCGCAGCCGTCTTTCGGGTACTCGCACTGCAGGCGGTCCCGACGGCGACTGGCGGGATGGCAGACGTGCTCGCGGGGACTGGGGTAACGCCGCCCGTGCTCATCGCGGCGCTGCTCACCTGGACGGTCGTTCCGACCTGGCTTGCAGGTCGACTGGTCGCACGGCGGAGCGTGTAGAGTTCCACCGAAGTCGCGGGACATTTTCGAGGGCGAACCAGTTCGGGAGTACCCCCAGATTCCTGGGGCACGACTAATCAGTATGGTCGGCATTCCTTCACCGTTTGACCGCGGCGGCGACGCCTTCGACACGTATGACGAGTTCGCCCCGGACCATCTCCCACGGCCTGGCCCGTTCCTCACTGGGCATCTACTCCTGACGGGCACGCGCCACGCTGCATTCCACAGACTCACCCGTGACCTATTCGAAAAGCGGGGCGTCTACGATGTCACATTTGGCTACAACCTTGCCCGCCTGAACCTCGACCATAACCACGAGAGTGCGGGCTTTCGGTACGCCGTGGACGCCGAGGACTCAACGGTTCTCCGGGCGGAATTCACGCCGACAACCGAGTTCTGTCCGCAGGCGAAGACCCTTGCCATCGCCGCACTCCGTGCCTGGAATGGGGAACGCGAGCGCCACGAGTACGAGTTGGTTCGGGTTCGAATTGCCGACATGCATCATCAGAGCGCCGCGAGTAATGAGCAACTCGCGCAGTTGGAGGAACAAGTTCTGGAGACGGGCGAAGTCCCGCAGAGCCTAGAGTCCGAGGGGACGCATGAGGACGAGCCGTCTGGGCAGGCAGGTCTCGACCAGAGTGAGACACCATTCTGAGAACCATCTGTCTCAGTGACTCAACGCAGAGGAACACGTTCGGCAGAACAGGAATATGCGGCAGGCGCGAGTTCTCCGCTATGCACCGACGAGCGCTCGTTGTCGCAACGACAGCAGTGGGGTTCGTGGCCGGAGTTGTGAGCGGTGATCTACAGCTCGCTGGCCTCGCCGCCGTGTTCGGCTACTTTGGTGGCGAGACGATTCTGAGCGTCAAGCACGCGGTTCGGCCGTAACGTGGAGGCGAACACGTTCGGAGTCAGGTGGAGGGTCGGTGGGGCCGTTTTCGCACCTATGAGCCACGTCCCTGGTGCCGTCGACACCGAGTATCAACCACCGATGGCGATTCCGCTTGCACACTTCCTCGTCGCCATCTTCTTTCTCCTAGCTGGACTCGGTGTCGGTCTCCTCATCTCTCTTGGGGCGCTCCAGGGATTCGCGACGCTCGCGCACATTCACCTCTTCCTCATCGGTTGGGTCTGCGTGACCATCATGGGGGCGATGACACAGTTCGTCCCGGTCTGGTCGGGCGTCCGCCTGCACTCGCGGCGTTTGGCCGTACTCCAACTAGTGCTGGCGACGCTCGGGCTCGCCGGATTTGCCGGCGCTCTGCTGACGGGCACTATCCGGGTATTCCCGGTCGCCGGTGGGCTGCTGGCGGTGGGACTCTGGCTCTTCGTCTACAACATCGCCCGCTCGCTCCCGAAGCCGACTGCGTTCGACGTGACCGAGCGGCATTTCGCGCTCGCACTGGCATTCTTCACGCTGGTGCCGCTTCTCGGACTCCTCCTCGGGATTGATCTGGTGGTTCCGTTGCTTGGGCCGTGGGGCATCCCGCGACACGCGGTCGTTGCCAGTCACGCAACGCTTGCGGTGTTCGGCGCGGTGTTGACCACCATCTTCGGCGCGCTCTATCAGCTTGCGACGATGTTCACGCAGACCGCACTCCACGGCGTCGACCAGCACCTCCAACGGATTGAGGAGTTCTGTTACCCGCTCGGCGTCGTGCTGCTCGCCGGGGGGCGACTGTTCAGTGTCCAGTCCGTTGCTACGCTCGGTGGCCTGTTGCTCCTGCTGGGGGTCGCAGCGTTCGCAGCCATCCTCCTGCGTCGACTGGTCGAGTCACGGCTCGGGCGCACGTCAATGATCGACCGGTATGCCGTCGTTGGTGTCGCGATGGTGCTCTGGGTCCTCGTAACTCTCCCAACATGGATTGACAGTCCGACCCGCGGAGCCTCCCTGTTCGGTGGGTCGACGCCACTGCTTCTGTTCGGCGTCGTCGGGTTCACAGTCTTCGGGTCGCTCTACCACATCGTCCCGTTCATCGTCTGGGTGCACCGCTACGGCGACATGCTGGGCTACGAACCAGTTCCGATGGTCGACGAACTCTATACTCACCGCCTGGCAAGCGTCGATTTCTGGACCCTGGTTGCAGGGACTGCGTGTCTCGTCGTCGACTCATTCGGAGGGCCTGCACGCTTAGGTCCAATCGGCATCGTCGCGATTTCAGTTGGTGGGCTATTGTTCGCAGTCAACATCGCCATCGTCGTCCACGAGCACGCGGCACCAGACCGAAGAGATGCGGTTCTGAGCCGAATTCGGAAGACAGTGTTGGGGCGAAAATAAATCAGAAACGGTGGGTGTTGGAGCCGGAACCGTGTAGAGAGCCTGATTCCGTGACGGTGCAGGCATCTGTCAGCATCCGCAGGGTGTGGAACCGCACACCCAATTCACCAACACGCCAATATGTAATCCAGTATGTCATTTTCATCGAAATAATCACTAAAAGTAAGTGGACCCGCAACTGAGAAAGCATATGACTAGCTTCGACGACAGTTTGCTTTCGGGCACTGGGAGTGGGCCTCCCTCTGACTCCACGCCCGAGGAAATCCGTGTGCTCCTCGTCGACGACGAGGTGGACCTCGTCGAACTCGGTCGAGCGGTTCTCGAACAAGAGGAAGAGAAGATGCGGGTACTCACCGAAACCTCGCCAGCAGGTGCGCTCGAACGCCTGCGCGAGGAAACAGTCGACTGTGTCGTGAGCGACTACGATATGCCGTCGCGGAACGGCCTTGAACTGCTTGAGGAGGTGCGAGAGGAACATCCGAACCTCCCGTTCATCTTGTACACTGGGAAAGGGAGCGAAGAGATTGCTGCGGACGCAGTGGCCGCGGGGGTAACCGATTACCTGCAAAAGCGTGTTGGGAACGACCAGTACAAAGTCCTCGCAAACCGCATCAACAACGCGGTTGCGCAGTACCGCGCCGAACAGGGACTTACGGAGACGACCCGGTGGTACAGCACGATTCTCCAACACTCATCGGACTACGTGATGATCGTCGACGGCAACGGGCTCGTCAAATATGTCACCGCACCGATTGAGCGAGTGATGGGCTATCGACCGACAGAGATCATCGGTACTGGCTCCTTTGAGTTCACCCACCCCGACGACAAGTTGGGTGCCGCCGAAACGCTCAGCAAAATTATCGCGGACCCAACTACCGAGGAGACTGTCGAATTTCGAGCCAAGCATAACGACGGTTCCTGGCGCTGGCTCGAGGTCAGGGGACAGAACCTGCTCGACGACCCCATCATTAACGGGATTATGGTCAACGTCCGAGACATCACCGAACGGAAGGAACGTGAACGGGCGATTGAACGGCAGACTGACCGGTTGGAAGAGCTCACGAGCTTTCTGACACACGACCTTCGAAACCAGGTGAACGTCCTCGACGGTCGGCTCGAACTCGCCAGCGAGGAGATACCCAATGGATCACTAGCTGAATGTAGTCAGGTCGTCGACCGAATCTCACAGATGGTCGAGAACTTCGGCGAACTGGCCGAAAAGGGCCATATGCCGACCGAGACCGCCCCAGTATCGCTCTCGGGACTCGCACGTGAAACGTGGAACAGCGTGATGCCTGGGTCGGCGACGCTGGAAGTCGACGAGACGCTGACGGTGACCGTCGACGTGGAGCGGTTCCGCAGCGTCCTCGAGAATCTCTTCAGGAACGCACGCTACCACGGTGGCGAGTCGGTCTCGGTGGAGATTGGACGGCTGGAGAGCGACGCGGGAGAGCCGAACGGGTTCTACGTCGAGGACGACGGCCCCGGAATCGAGGAGGACCTGCACGAATCGGTGTTCCACTCCGGATTCACGACGACCGAGGATGGCCAGGGGATGGGTCTCGCGATCGTCAAACAGGTCGCTGAGGCCCACGGCTGGACGGTTGCAGTCACCGACGGCGTCGACGGAACTGCACGATTCGAGTTCCGAACCGGTACCAACAACAACAGCATCGAGGTAGACCCTCCCGCCTCCGAATCAGGCGATGCCCGGTAAGGCCGAGCAGATCGACCATGCCATGGACAGCGACCGCGTCGCGTCCCTCCTCTCAGGGGTTGTCGACCACCAGCTCCCGCCGGTCCTGGACGAGCTCGTCACCGAGTACCAGTCGCTCCCCGACGCACGGCCCGAGTTCGTCTGGCAATGGGTGCACAAACTTGCCCCCCAGAACACGTTGCCCTGTGTCGATGCTGCCAACAGAGAGCGCGTCCTGACCGACAAGACGCTCATCGTCTTGTTTGTGACGCTGCTCGACGACGCGCTCGAGAAGCGGCGCGACGAGGCGACGTTCCAGACGATGGCGTCGATTCCCTTCGTGAGACGGGACGAGGAGCGGTCTCTAAATGGGGTCCACATCGAAGACGGCGGCGTGAGTCCACCCGACAGCGTCGGCGGCGACTTGAGTGGTCGTGTCGACAGTAAGTACGTCGAGTTCGCACAGCGCGTCTGGGAGGTGCTGATAACGCGGCTCGAACAGTCACAGCGGTACGACCGCTACGAGGACCTGTTTCGATTCGACCTCACGCAGGCGGTGAACGCGATTCAGTACAGCGACCTCGTCATCAGACACCCCGAGTTTGGGACCCTCGAGGAGCTCAAGCGGTACGAGTCACACAATATGGGGATGCTCGCGTACGCTGACGTCGACCTGATGTACAGCTCCGACGTCCCGGATTCGCTGGCGCTGCTCCGGAAAGGTGTCGAACACGGGCAGCAGATGGCCCGTATCGGGAACTGGGTCAGCACCTGGCGACGGGAACTAGTGGAGGGCGATTACAGTTCGGGGGTGGTGGTCTACGCGGTAGAACACAACATCGTGACCGTCGAAGAACTCCGGGCGTGTGCGTCTGCCACGGAAGCCGGTGTCGAGGCCTCGGTCACCTACGACGACCTCACCAAACGAATCGAGGAGGCGGGAGTCAGAGACACGCTCCTGGAACAGTGGAACGCAAATCATCAGTCGCTCCAGGCGGTCGACGCGGAACTGTCGTCGATGGATCTAACGCCGTTCATCGAAGGGACTGAAGAAGTGTTCCGGTATCACCTCGCCAGCACGGGGTTGAAGTGAACTACCGCTGGTGCGTTCGGCAGACTGCCGTCCCAGTACGCGTCAGACGATGCTCGCCACCGCGACGAAGAGGTAGTACGACGCAACGTAGCAGGCCGAAATCCAGAGGCCGAAGCCGACTCCGGCTGCGAGCGACGACCGCCAGCGCAGGAACGAGGGGAGCGCGACGAACATCGCCGCTTCGGCGGTCAGAATGAAGAACGGCGCGTTACCCAGGAACCCGAGCGGTGCCGCCACGTACTCCCAGATACCTGCCGGGCCAGCGCCGCTCTCGTAGACCGAGAGGAGCACAACGGCCACAGCAGCGGGCACGGTGGCAGCGGCGACCCGTCCCCAGGTCTCCTCGATGCGATGGGCGAGATACCCAACCTGCGTGATGAGAATCGCCCAGGCCAGCGGCATGTACGCCGGCGAGCGAATCAGTATTGTGAGCAACGGGGACTCGGGCGTCGGGTAGACGAGCGTCCCGGTGACGTCAACGAGAAACGCGTCGACGCCGAGTTCGACGACGCCAGCGACGGTTCCGATGACGAAAATTCGTCGCACGGTCCGGTCGAGGGTCGCGACGAAGCCCCCGACGAGGTAGAGGCCGACGTTGTACGCGTAGGTCACCCAGAGTGGCGGTCCCGCGAGCACCACGTGGGCGAACACGAGCGCGTTCAGGCACCACCAGGCCAGCATCAGCCGGTCGATGTGCGGGAGCGGCAGTCGCTGGTCGAGACGCGCCTCGAGGCTTGTCGGCATTCGTGTTTGTTGTTCTCAGGTGGTGTTTGCAAGAGCGTTCGGGAAACTGTGGGTGGACTAGAGCGGGGGCTTCCTGGATCGAGAAGCCGCTCACTATTTTTGTGAAAGTGAAAGTGGGGACGGAGGGATTTGAACCACGGTCGTTCCGCTGCGCTCCACTCCCTGCTTCAAATCCCTCCGACGTACACGTTGCAGCCGCTCGCGAACTTGCTCGCGGAAGCAAAGTGGGGACGGAGGGATTTGAACCCCCGATCGACTGATATCTCCGGTGCGCCTCGGTCCTCCAGAGGGTCGTCATCGCCAGCGATGATCAGTCGCCGACTCGGTATATCAGTCTGGAGTTCGTCACCGGGCGCGTAGCCTCTGGAGTCAGTCGCCATGCCGGGCTTGGCCACGTCCCCTCGCGCTCGATGCTACACCGCATCGGTGTAAAGGGATTTCGGTACGGGTTAGTCGCGGTCGGTCTCCGCCCAGTCACACTCCTGGCACTTGAACGCCGTCACGAACGCCGTCACGCTCGGCATGTAGCCGACGCTGATTACGTCGCTGCCACACTCCGGACAGTCACGGTCGGCGTCTTCAATGGGTTCGGCCTCCAGGACTGAGTCACCCTCGACCTGCTCGGCCAGTGATTTCGGCGTCACCATCCGTCCCTGCACGACACGGTTGCTCATACTCCAGCCTCGTCGTCGATGCCGTAAGCCCTGTCGGTCCGAAACGCGCTACTGACACCCACAGCGCCAGCATGCCCACAGGGTTTTGACGCTCCACCACATCTATCGGGGTATGGGCTTTGGGAGCTACGATGAATCCGAGCAGGAGAACCAGAACATGGACACCGACGACGACGCCGAAGGGGTTGAGGTCGACGGTGGCGAGGAGGGAGACCTCTCCTTCGAGTCCACCGAGTCGACTGACGAGCTCGTCGGGAAACTCGAGCAGATGCGCGATGACGACGACGACGAGTAACTGCGCCGTCCGCACCGTTTTCTGAGGCCTTCCGACCGAGCAACCGCTGTGTCTGTGGAACTGTAGCGACCGCGAAAAACGGAGAACCGCCCGCTTAGTCGAACTGCTCGGTCACCGCGCCGATGATCGCACTCTCGACCGCCTCACGCGCACCGGAGAGGAACTCGATGCGGCCCTGTCTCAGCCCGCTGGCCGAGATACCCGCGTTGGGCGCGTTTTCTGCTGCGTCGTGGGCGACCGCGCGCAGGTCTAGGTCCGTGTCCGCGCGGACCCAGAGCTTGTCCATCGAGATACCCACTGTGACCACGGCATCGCCGCGGCGGTGAAGCACGTCCATCAGGAGCGACGTGGGCGGGAAGTCGTACGTGTGGGTGTAGGAGTCGGTGTCCAGCACCGCCACGTCGACACCCTGCGCCTCGCTGTGCTCGATGTTGGCCTGGGCAGTTTCGACCTCCGTGTCGAGCTTCTCGCGGAACTGCGCCGCGATGTGGCCCGCCAGCGACTCATCGGCGGCCACATCCGCAGGTGCGCCCGCGACCGCGACGGCCTCCTGGCTCTCGCCGAACAACAGGTCGCCGACCAGTTCACGCTTGTCGTCGTAGGACTGGTAGTAGGCCTCGAGCGCAACCGCCTCCCGGAGATCAGTTACGGCCTCATCGTCGAAGCCAGCCTCGGTGGCTGCCTCGACGTAGTTCTCGGGCGTGTTCTCCCAGTAGCTCACGGCGGGCAGGTGGGCGAGCTCCTCGCGCACGTCGGCGTTGACTGTCGTCGCGAGTGAGGCTGCAAGCGCTCCTGTCGAGAGGTTCTGCTCGGCCTCGGGGTTGACCAGCACGTCCGTCGTGTCGGCGATTTCGGGGTCGGCCGGCGCGGCGTCGACCACGACGCGCTCGGCACCGTAGATGCCCAGCATCTCCAGACCGTCCTGACTCTCCACGGTGGAGGCGGTCCCAGCCAGCACGACCAGCGGCAGCTTCTCATCGTGACGGTCGCGGTCCTGCAGCATCCGCGTCACGTCGTTCGTGGCGTCGTTCATGCCGTAAACCGCGTCCTCGAGCGGCCGTCGGTTCAGGTAGTGGTACTCGGCGTCGCTGGTGGCGTGTTCCTCACGTACCAGCGGGAGCACCGCCCGCTCCAGCGCGACACCGGCGACGTAGCCGTCGGCGGAGGCGGCATGGCGGACAACAATGGGTCGGGACTCAAGCACCGCGCGGCGGACTGCCTCGGCGGCGTCGAGTAGCTCCTCCGAGATGGCCTCGAGACGCTCGTCGCCAGCGACGAGTTCGAGTTCGTCCGGGCGGGCGCGCTCGGTCATCGCGTCGGCCAGTCGGCGCTGCACCGCGGCCGCGTCGTCGCCCTCCAGGGCAACCAGCGCTTCGGTTTCGACCTGAATCTCGTCGTGTCGGAGCTCCACTTCCCCGTCCAGTCGGACGACGTCACCGAGCTCGATCTCCGGGTACGCTCGGACGCCGGCCTCGACGAACGCGGCGCAATCTGCCACACCCGTCTCGTCACGAAGTTCGAAGATGGTCGGGCCGCCGGTCTGGTGTGCGCTCACGACTTCGCCTTCGATGCGGACGAGTTCGCCAACGCGGTCGCCGAGCTCGCCAATATTGCGGCGAGTCACTTCCTTGGTCTCGGGCGGCTCTTCGGCGAGGTCGCCCGACGGCTTGTCGGGTTCGGGCTCCTCGACTGCCTCAGTCTCGGGTTCGTCGTCGACTGCTGTCTCCGGTTCGGACGTCGTCTGCGCAACGACCTCTGTCCCAGACTCCTCGTCGGCGACGGCCTCAGTTTCGCTCTCGGCGTCTGCGGTGACGTCAGTGTCTGTGTCGGAGTCAGCCGCTGGCTCGTCCTCGGAAGCTGCTACCTCAGTTTCGACAGCGGATGCGTTGCCGCCGTCGCTGTGGGGGGCCGAGCGCTCGTGCGTCGTTTCCTCGTCCCCCTCACTCGGATTTCCCTCGTTGACCTCCTTTGGCAGCTTCTCGTCGGTGCCGTCCTGAATCAGCGTTCCGCGGAACTCGCGATCGGACTGGCGGATGGATGAGGTGAGGTCGACGTTCCCGTTGTCACGGATGCTCTTGACCTGGACGTAGACGGTGTCACCCGGCTCCCAGTTGAGGCTCTCGAGACGACCGTCGAGCTCGGAGCGGTGAAGCAGCCCGGTGACCTTCGGCGAGAGGTCGATGAAGACACCGAAATCGGCGTAGCCATCGACGACTCCGCGGTAGAAGCGGTTGCGGATGAGCTGGTTCGGACTGTTGCCTCGGAAGTCGAAGACGACGTCCTCCTGGTGCGACTGGCAGATGCGGCCGTCAACTTCACGGCTGCAGATGATGCAGTTACCCATTTGTGAGAAAGCACACGGTCCGGCCTAAAGGTGTTGTCGAAAGCGTTTGGACCACCACCGGCCTCGAATTCACCTGCGGGCATGCAACACCCCCGCAAGAGCCCGTTCACTGCGAATCTGTACCCGCCGGTCCGGTCACTGCTTCCAGCTCGCTCGCGAGTTCGCCTGCGGCCTCCAGGTCGAGAGCGACTTCGACCTCGTTGCCCTCGTCGTCAGCAAATGCGAGCTTACACTGCTTGTCGCCGAAGGCGCTGGCCTCGGACGCTGTAACGTGATAGAGCTTCACTGTCGCACCGGTCGTCTTCGGTCCGACGTGTTTGACCGCGCCGTCTTCGAGTTCCAGCATCAGGTCGTCGATAGCGAGTGTGAGCATACCCACTACCCGGTGAGGCAGCACCTAAGCACTGTCCCTTGGGCTCACCACAGGCTGGCGGCCGCAGCGAACCCACCGAACCCGTAGCCGAACACCAACAGCGAGGGGAGCAACATCGCCAGCGCGGCTCGCGGGCCCGAACAGTCGTGGCGAACCATCGTGCCCACGACGAGCAGGCCGACGCCGTAGAGACAACAGAGCACCCGAAGTGGCGCCCACGGGACGGCGGTGAACACACAGGGCGCCGTCGCGTACGCGACCAACTGCACCGTCTCACTAACCCCGCCCCGGGCGGGCGCGAGGAGCGAGAGCCCCAGCGTTGCCAGGGCTGCGGCGAGGTGAAACGTCGCGGGCGCGAGAAAGAGCCCAACGACGAGCAGGAGCAACACTGCCTGCAGTGGTCCAGACTCCGGGATGAACGTCGGGAGCGGTGTGTCGATTCCGAACTGCGGCAGATCGCCAGTCACGAGTCGCCCCCCGGCGGCGACCAGCGCGACGAGCACGCCGAAGACCAGCCCCGGGGCTTGGTCGGCGGGAGCGACACCGTTCTGGAAGAAGCGGCGCGGACGGACAATAATCTCGACCCACGCACGGGCGAGTCCGCGCGGGCCACGAGCGCGCCCGCCTTCCGGTTCGGCGACCCAGGTCGTCATTGGCCCTCCCTCACCCCCATCAGTCACTACGCAGCGTGTGGCAGTTCCGGCATCGTGCCTCGTAGGACTCCTCGGCTCCGACGACGATAGTCGGGTCGTCAATGTGGGCGGGTTCCCCGTCCACCAACCGCTGGTTCCGGGTCGCGGGTTCGCCACAGACCGAACAGATGGCTCGCAGTTTGTCGACGTACTCAGCCGTCGCCATCACCGCTGGCAGGGGTGTGAACGGCTCGCCGCGGAAGGTGATATCGGTCCCCGAGACGACGACGCGCCGCCCGTCGGCGGCCAACTTCTCACAGACGTCCACGAGGTCGTTGTCGAAGAAGTTCGCCTCGTCGATGGCGACTACCTCCTGCCCGTTGAGGTGGTCCTCGATATCCCAAACGCCGGCCCCCTCGTTGTCGACAACCTGTGCGTCCCACTGACGGCCCTCGTGGGAGCCGATGGTTGTGTCGCCGTAGCGGTCGTCGATAGCGGGCGTGAAGGCGATGACGTCCTGGCCCGCGATCTCGGCACGGCGCAGCCGACGCAGGAGTTCCTCGGTCTTCCCAGAGAACATCGAGCCGGTGACCACCTCGACCCAGCCGCTCCCGGTGATCTTGTGCATGTACGAAGCCGGGAGAGCAACGGCTAAAGGGTTGCTGAAGCGGTTGCGGTCGGCGGCCGAGGACTCCCGCCCGTGGACCGTTGTCCCAGTGCGGTTGTCCTTCACCGCCCGTGGACCGTTGTCCCAGTGTGGTTGTCAATCACCGCCCATGGACCGTTGTCCCAGTGCGGTTGTCCCTCACCGCCCGTGGACCGTTGTCCCAGTGTGGTTGTCAATCACCGCCCATGGACCGTTGTCCCAGGCTCCTCACCAGCCAAAAACGCCGAAATTGCATCGGGGCCGAACACAGATGCCGGCACCCCGAGGTCGAGTAGTTGTTTCACTTTCGCGGCCATGCCACCGGTCACGTCTGCCGCAACGTCACTGCCACCGAGGACGGCTGCTACGTCCTCGAACGTCGTAATCTCCGGAATTACATCCTCGTCGTCGAGAACCCCCGGCACCGTCGAGCAGAGCCCAACGCGTTCTGCGTCGAGCGCCACGGCCGCTTCCGTCACGATCTCGTCGCCCGAAAGGACCGTCACGCCCTCCTCAGCCGTCGCAATCACGTCGCCGTGGAGGACCGGAACGAACCCCTCCCCGAGCATCGTCTCGACCTGCCCGAGCGGGAGCGAGAGCTCGCCCTGCTCGTCACGCGAGCCCGCCGATAACGGGTGCACAGGCAGCGCCGGGACGCCCCGCTCGTGGAGCCGCGAGAGAACGAACTGGTTCAATGCCTTCATCGCACTGTGGATGGCGATGGCGTCGGCCGTATCGTCCGTCCCGTGCGTCGTCGAGACACCCGCCTCGCTGGCGTGATGATGGCCGAAGCTCCCACCGCCGTGGACCAACACCAGTTCGGACACAGCGCCGTCGACCACCGCGTCGGCGACAGCATCCGCCGCCGCGTCCAGCGCTTCGCCGTCGAGCGTCTCGGCCCGGTGTTTCTCCGTGATAACCGAGCCGCCGAGTTTGAGAATGTGGGTCATTCTTCCGCTCGCACCCCCTCAGTCGCGAGTGCCGAACGGAAGCTCTGCTCGCAGTCGTTCGAGAAGCCGAGCGCACGCTCGGTGTCGCCGCCGGCGTCGAGGGCGACGATACAGCCGCCGCCGCCCGCCCCAGTCAGTTTCGCCCCCGAAGCGCCGGCGTTCCGGGCGGCCCAGACCATCGCGTCCAGCGAGCGGGACGACACTCCGAGCGCCGAGAGCAGCCCGTGGTTGATGTCCATCAGGTCGCCGAGTTCCTCGACCAGCGCCGCGTCAGGTGCCTCTCCGGGTTCGGCATCGGCGAGCAACTGCTCGCCCCGGCGGGTGATGTCGCCGATGCTCTCGACGGTGTCGGCCGCAAACTCGTAGCGTTCGCGCAGGTCGCGCACGCCTGCGACGAGTTTGCCGGTGTCGCCTGCGCCGCCGTCGTAGCCGACCACTAGCGGGAGTTCGGGGGCGTCGATGGCCCTGGTGTCCTCACCCTCGACGCGGACCGCGCCCCCCATCGCCGAACAGAACGTATCCGCACGGGAGGCTTGGCCTTCCTGAACGGTGTGTTCGGCCTGATACGCCCGGTCAGCGAGCGCTCGCGGGTCGATTTTCGCTCCTCGAGCGCGCACTGCGGCGTCGATGGCGGCGACGACGACGGCCGCAGAGGAGCCGAGTCCGCCACCCAACGGGATGTCGCTCTCGACAGTGATGTCGAACCCCGCCTCTGGGTCGTCGAGGGCGTCACGAGCTTGTGCGACAGCTTCCTCGATGTAGCCCATTGCGGCTTCGACGAGCGAGGACGGCACATCCACGTCGGGGTGGTCGTCGGCTGATTCGCCCCACTCGACAGTGAAGCCGTCGAGGGTGAGGTCGGTCGCCTCGACGCGGACCCGGTCGTCATCGCGGGGCTCTGCGGTCACCTGTGCCCGACGCTCGATGGCACAGGGCACTGCTGGCTCGCCGTACACCACGGCGTGTTCCCCGAACAGGTAGACCTTGCCGGGGGCGCTCGAAACGGTCATACTCCCTTCCAGCGCCCCGGTGGTTACAGTAGTTCCGACTGCCGTCGCGAGCAGTGGGGGCGAGAGTGGACAGTAAATTTAAGAATGTGCATCTCTACCACTGCATCGCGATGACGGCCGGCACGGCCGGCGCGTCATGCGCGGCTCACCCGCCGTGTCGTCGTCGACCGCCGCCGCCGTGGCGCACGTCGATGGCCACCACACATCCAACGCCGTCGGCCATTCTCCCCCCTTGGCTGGCGGCGATCCCCATTCTGTGGACGGCAACTCATCGCATCAGAGCGACGGGCCTGGGGCTCACCGGCGAGGAGAACTGCGAAAAGGTTCAGCGAGCCCTTAGAGCCCCGCCTCGAAATCCTCGAGGGCGTAGGCGGGCTCGGCGCCACGGCGGTCGAGCGTCTCGTTGGCCAGCAGCCAGTAGACGACCGACAGGGCGCGTCGACCCTTGTTGTTGGTCGGGATGACCAGGTCGACGTTCGACACGGCGTTGTTCGAGTCACACATCCCGATGACCGGGATGCCGACGGTGATAGCCTCCTTCACTGCCTGGGAGTCACCGATCGGGTCAGTGACAACCAGCACGTCGGGCTCGATGTAGCCGTCGTACTTCGGGTTGGTCAGCGTCCCGGGGATGAACCGCCCGGTGCGGGCACGGGCGCCGATGGCGTCCGCGAACTTCTTGGCCGGGAAGCGACCGTACTGCCGCGAGGAGGTGACAAGCACCTGCTCGGGATCATAGTTGGCGAGGAAATCCGCCGCCGTCCGGATGCGACCGTCCGTTTGGCTCACGTCGAGCACGAACAGCCCGTCGTCACGGACGCGGTGGATGAACCGCTCCATATCCTTGGTCTTCTGCTGGGTCCCGATGTGGACCCCAGCAGAGAGATAATCCTCGACGGGGATGAGGAGGTCTGCTTCCTCCTTGTCCGGCATGACGTCCTCGTCGAAGCGGGATTCGGCCTCGTCGGCCTCCTCGGTCTCTGCCTCGGCCTCCGCGGCCTCGGCGGACTCTACCTCCGCGTCGGTCTCGGTGACCTCGTCGGCCACGTCCTCCTCGGCGGGTTCTGTGTCGTCGTTCTCGGATTCGCTCATACAGCGTCCTCCGCGATGCGGATAAGTTCGTTCAGTTTGGCAGTGCGCTCGCCCCCGACGGTCCCCGTCTTGATGAACGGGGCGCCGGTCGCCACGGCGAGGTGTGCGATGGTGGCGTCCTCGGTCTCGCCAGATCGGTGGGAGACCACGGGTGTGAGCCCGTTTCGGGTCGCCAGCTCGATGGCGTCGACCGCCGCCGAGAGCGTCCCGATCTGGTTCGGCTTGATCAGGATGCTGTTGCCAGCGTCCTGCTCAATGCCCTGCTGGAGCCGCTCGACGTTGGTGACGAACAGGTCGTCACCGCAGACGAGCGTCCGGTCTGCTCGCGGGCCTTTCCCGCTCGCGTGCGAGGTGCTCCGCGCCTCCGAGCCCACTCTGTCGGTCAGGTCGGCGAAGCCAGCGAAGTCGTCCTCCTCCAGTGGGTCCTCGACGTAGACGAGGTCGTACTCGTCGACGAGGCCGGCGACGTACTCCACCTGTTCGGCAGGGGAGCGAGATTCGTCGCCGTACTGGTAGGCAGTGCCGTCCCAGAGTTCGGTCGCGGCGATGTCGAGGCCGAAGCCGACCTCGAAGCCGAACTCGTCTTCGACCGTCTCGCAGGCCGCAGCAACGAGTTCGAATGCCGCCGCGTCCTCGATAGCGGGCGCCCACGCGCCCTCGTCGCCCTTGGCTGCGGCGACGCCGCGGTCGGCAAGCAGTTCGCCGACTTCCTCGTGAACCGCCGCGTTGGCAAACACCGCCTCCTGGATGGAGGGGGCGCCGACGGGGGCCGCGAGGAACTCCTGAATGTGGGTGGCGTCAGCGGCGTGTTCGCCGCCGCCGACGACGTTCCCCAGCGGCACCGGGAACTCGTCGCCCCGGAACGTGCCGCCGAGATGCTGGTACAGCGGCGCCCCGAGCACGTCGGCGCCGGCTTTCGCTGCCGCCATGGAGATGGCCACTGCGCTGTTGGCGCCCAGCGCCGAGAAGTTCTCGGTGCCGTCAGCGCCTCGCAGCGCGGCGTCGACCTCGCGCTGGTTCCCCGCGTGGACTGTTTCCACGAGCCGGGGGACCGCGTGCTTCCGGGCCGCAGCGATGGCCTCGCCGGGCGGGAGCTCGATGGCCTCGTGCTCGCCGGTGCTGGCCCCGGAGGGGGCCGCCGCGCGGCCGAAGCCGCCCGACACCGTCAGCACGTCTGCCTCGACCGTGGGGTTGCCACGGGAGTCGAGCACGCGCCGGAGCGAGACGCCGCTGATGCGGGTCATTTACCCTCCCGTCGAACGGTGAACGGCAAGACGTCGGCGTCGTACTCCTCAGCTGCGATGAGGTACGGCTCCGTCGTCTCGGTGTCCACCAGCACCGGCGCGCCGTACGACAGCTGCAGCGCTCGGGCACCGATGATGCGGGCTTTCTCGTACCGGTTGAACTCCATGCTCATTGGTAGGGCGAAACGACGTCGACCAGGTCGCGGTGGCTCACCATCATCCGCCGGCAGCAGTGGCGGGTGACACCGAGGTCATCCAGCACTTCGCCGGGGTCCTCGTCGCCCTCGCGACCGCGCTCCTGGAACTCCTCCCAGTGTTCGCCGATGACCTTCCCACACGAGAAGCATCGGACGGGTATCATCATGGGTGGATCACCTCAGCGGTAGGACTTCTGGTAACGGGCACGTGCGCCGGGCCCGCCCCACTTCTTCGGTTCGGGCTGCCGGGAGTCGTTCACCAGCAGCGACCGGTCGAAGTCGAGGTAGGCGTCCCGCAGCTCTGCATCCTGTAGCTGCTGGACGAGCCCTCGAGCGATGGCGGTACGGGCGGCGTCTGCCTGGCCCGCGAAGCCGCCACCGGAGACGGTGACGTCGATGTCGACCTGTCCCCGGAGGTCCTCCCCGGCGATGCGGAACGGCTCCAGCATCTTGAGCCGGGAGAGCTCTGGTTCGACCAGCTCGACGGGCTGGGAGTTGATGCGAACGCGACCCTCGCCCTCGCTCACAGTGGCGCGGGCGACGGCCGTCTTCTTCTTACCGGACGTGTTCGTTACCATGTCTTGTTGGCGCCGAGGGTCTCGGAGATCTTACCGAGCGAGGTGAACTTGATGTTCGAGAGCCGGTCGAGCGAGGTGCCCTCGAGCACCTCACCGTCGCGGTCGTGGGGGTTGCCCACATAGACACGCACGCTCTCGAAGGCCTCGCGGCCACGAGTCTGCTTGTACGGAAGCATGCCACGGACCGCTCGCTTGAAGATGCGATCCGGGCGCTTGGGGTAGTAGGGCCCCGAGTCCGAGCCGATCTCAGCACGCTTCTCGTAGGTGGCCATCGTGGCTTCCTCGTTGCCGGTGATGACCGCGTGCTCGGCGTTGATGATGGCGACGCGGTCGCCGTCGAGGGCGCGCTGGGCGACCTCACTGGAGACGCGACCCATGATGCAGTCCCGTGCGTCGACGACCAGATCAGCGTCCCACTCTGCGACGCTCATCGGATCACCCGCACGTTGCTGCCTTCGGGGTTAGTTTCGAGCATCTGCTCGAGCTGTACTGCGTCGCCAACCTGTTCGATCTTCTTCCGGGCGGTTCCGGAGAAGGAAACAGCGGCGACGGTGATGTTCTTTTGAAGCACACCGCTACCGAGCACCTTGCCGGGCACGATGACGGTCTCGTCCTCCTGCGCGTAGCGCTCGATGCGCCCCAGGTTGACCTCCGCGTGCGTCCGACGCGGCTTCTCCAGGCGGTCGGCAACGTCTATCCAGACGTTGGCGCCGTCCTCCCGGGAAACCGACTTGAGCTCGGCGATGAGGCTCTGGAGTCTCGGGTTCGTCTTGTTGCTACTCATGGATTAACCTCTAAACTGAAAAACTGGGAATGCAGGGAGCAGGATTTGAACCGGAGCGAGACCTCACTGCGTTCGGTCCCGCAGGGCTCGAATCCGCCCTGACACGTATTCACGGCTCTCTCGTTAGGTCGAGCCGAGAAATGCAGGGAGCAGGATTTGAACCTGCGGACCTCTACAGGACAGCGCCCTGAACGCTGCGCCGTTGGCCTGACTTGGCTATCCCTGCCTGCATTCCCGACTACTGGACGGCCCTTCAAAGCGGTTTCGGTCCGCGCCCACGACCGACCGACGGCGTCCCCGTGAGTAGAACTCTCGGGGGCCAGTCGGAGACACGCGCCTCCGATGGCGTCCTCGTGAGCTGCGCTCTCGAGGGGGCAGCCGTCGATGTGGGGTCGTGGGTGAGCCATCATTCTGTTACGCTGCGACTTTGTCGCGAAGTTCGTCCGCGCGCGACTCGATCGAGTCGATTCCGCGGAGCACCAGTTCCTGTGCCGACATGGAGCCGTCCGTTTCCACGTGGAAAACGAACGCGCCGGGGACATCCTCGACGTCAAGCTCTTTGCCGGGGTATTTCTGTGTCAGATCGTTGCCGAACTCGTCCGTGTGGAGCAGCTCGCCATCCTCGGTCTCGATGACACCGCGGAGGATGTTGGGCTCCTCGTCGTCGAACTCGCCCGTGTCACCGACGACCGACACCTGCTGCAGGTGCCGGTAGCCGACGGCGACGCCGCCGGACTGTTTGACGTGGTCGGACCCACGCTCGAGAACCGCCTCGGCTTCCAGCTCGATACGCTGGTTCTCGCCGCTGGGGTTCTCCTTCAGCTCGATGATGGGGATGTTCTCGTCTGCGGGCTGTACGTCCGGGTCCGACGACTCGATGTCGCCGGAGTAGGCCGTTGCCGGCCCCTCCACGTCGAGTGCGAGGGTGACGGTGTCACCGATCTCGAAATCATCGGGAGTGGTCAACGGGACGAGACCGAGCCGAAGCCCGATCATCTCGTCGAACATCACCGAGGAGTTCTGGACCATCCGGACGGTGTCGATGCTCAGCGTCGGCACGTCGGCGACCATCGCGCGGCGGAGCCCGTTGGCGAACGCCGGCGTCAGGCCACGGACGAGCACGAGCGTGTTGCGGTCGTCGTCGCGGATGAACTCGACGTCGAATTCGTCTGACATGGTTACAGTCGGTTCTTCTTGGGTGCGCGCGTCCCGTCGTGGGGAAGCGGGGTGACGTCCTCGATACGGCCAATCTCCAGGCCGGCACGGGCGAGCGCGCGAATCGTTGCCTGCGCGCCCGGCCCGGGGGACTTGGTGTCGTTGCCGCCGGGGCCGCGAATACGGACGTGGACGCCGCCGATACCGGCAGCCTTCACGTCGTCGACGATCGCTTCGGCCATCTGCATCGCGGCGTAGGGCGACGCTTCGTCGCGGTTCTGCTTCACGACGGTCCCACCGGAGGACTTGGCGACAGTTTCGGCGCCGGTCGAGTCGGTCACCGTGATCAGCGTGTTGTTGAACGACGCGAACACGTGTGCGATGCCCCACTTGTCCTCGTTGGTGTTGTTCTCGCTCTCGCTCATTCTTGACCCTCCGCGCGAGCGGGGTGGAGTTCGTCGGCCAGCACCGAGATCTCGTCGAACTCGATACTGTCCTCCTCGTCGACGGTCACGAACTTCGAGGGCTCGGTGACCCGAGCGCCGTCGACGGTGATGTGGCCGTGGACCAGGAACTGTCGCGCCTGCTGCGGCGTCGACGCCAGTCCCTGCCGGTAGGCGACGGTCTGGAACCGGCGCTCCAACACGTCGGTCGTGTCGAGCGACAGGACCTGGGAAATGTCGTCAGCCTCGTTGAGGATGCCGATCTTCTTGAGGCGGGCGACAAACTCCGCGCCCATCTCGCCGGCGAGTTCGGTGTCACCCTGCGCGGCGCCAAGCAGGCGTCGCGCCTCGCGGCGGAAATCACGCAGACGGGACTCGGCCCGCCAGAGCTCCTCTTTCGTCTCGAGGCCGTACCGGTCGACCAGCCCAGCTTCCTCGGCGATACGCTCGCCCTGGAAGGGGTGGTTCGGCGTCTCGTACCGTTTGGTTGCGTTGCCGGTCGTCATTCGTCGTCACCCTCGGCTTCTTCTTCTTCTGCCATCTCCTCGCGGATCTCCTCGATGTTGACCCCGATGGTCCCCTCGGTTCGACCCGTGGACTTGGTTCGCTGACCGCGGACCTTCTTCCCGCGCTTGTGGCGAACCCCCTTGTAGGAGCTGATCATCTTCATGCGGTTGATGTCGTGGCGCCGGGACTCTTCGAGGTCACTACCCGTAACGTGGCTGGTCTCGCCGGTGAAGAAATCCTCCTGCCGGTTGACCATCCACGAGGGGACGTGTTCGTCGAGACTCTCGACGACGTCGATGACATCCTGGATGTCGTCTTCGTCGAGAGCGCCAAACGTCGCCTGTCGGTCGACGTTGGCTTTGTCGGCCACGATGCGCGCCATGCGCTTGCCGATGCCTTTGAGTTCACTGAGGGACCGCTCGACGGATTTCGTCCCGTCCAGGTCGGACTGCCCGATCCGGACGAAGTACTGGAGGTCGTCCTCCTCCGCCTCGCCGTCCGCTGGTTCTTCTGCACTCATATCTGATTGGTTTTGATGCGAGCGTTGCGGCGGGGATTTGAACCCCGGAGGCTGTGCGCCACAGAGTTAGCAACCCTGCGCCTTGGGCCAGGCTAGGCTACCGCAACTCGCGTTCTGGTATCGTCGCCCGTTTCCGCTCGGGACTCGGGACGCCTTGCCCCTACAGTTCACTACACTCTTGAGTTCCGGGAGTGTCTACTTAAACATCACGGAACAGGGGACGGTGTGTGAAGGCAACCCAGACGCACGAGGGCGTGGAGCCACACCCACCACACCGGGTCACACTTCGGCGGATAAGCGATCTCCCCGTCGCTCAGTCCTCAACCCGCGGCGAGAGACCGAGAACCTCCCGAGCCTCCGCCGGCGAGGCAACAAGTCGGCCGAGTTCCTCGGCAATACGGACCGAGCGCCGGACCAACTGCGCACTGCTCTCTGCGGGGTCGCCTTTCCGGTAGTAGAGGTTATCCTCCATGCCCACGCGCAGATGGCCGCCCAACAGGATGGACATCGTCGTCAGCGGGAGCTGGTGCGGCCCGAACGCGAGCGTCGTGAACTCGCTGCCCTGTGGCAGGTTCTCGACCAGATTGAGGAGGTTCCGCGGGTGCGGAATCGTCGTCGTGCCGCCGCCGAAGACGAGGGTGACGTACGGCGGCTCCTCAAGCTCCTCCCAGATATCCAGCGCCTCGTTGAGGTGGCCGCCGTTGAACAGTTCCAGTTCGGGCTTGATGCCGCGTGCCTGCATCTCCTCGTGGAGCGCCGCGACGAGAGCCCGTGTGTTCTCGCTGGTGAGGTGGTCGTACCGGTTCAGCGGTCCCATGTCGAGACTCGCCATCTCCGGGGCAGGGTCGGTGCGGAGCGGTTCCGCACGGAGGGCATCCGGAGCAGCCGTCCCGCCCGTGGAGTGCTGGATGATTGCGTCATCGGTAGCGTCTCCCACCGCATCAGTGAGTTCCTGAAACCGTTCGATTTCGAACGCGCGTTCGCCCGTGTCTTTGCGAGCGTGGAGATGGAGCACACTGGCCCCAGCTTCCTCGGCCTCGGCAGCAGCCGCGGCGACCTCCTCGGGCGTTTCGGGGACGTTCGGATTCGCTTCTTTTCCTTGTACACCGCCAGTGAGCGCCGCTGTGACGATCAGTGGCTTGCCAGCGCGGTAGTCGGCGTAGGTCACGAGTCGGCCTCCGAGTTTCCGGCGTCGTCGCTCGCATCGAACGGTTCTGCATCGTCTGACTCGCCTGTACGGTCCGGGTCACCGGCAAAGCCAGTGACTGAGCCGAGGTCGTGTTCCTCGCGGTAGTACTCACAGTCCTCGGCCGGGTCGAGGCCGTAGCGAGCAGCACAGATGTCCGCCCGCATCGGCTGCACGAACTCCTCGACGACCGTGCAGAACGGCCGTTCGTGGGCGAACGACGCCCCGTTGGCGGTGTCGCGGTACTCCAGATGTTCACAGGGCTCGGTCATGGGCTGTGTGTGGCGGCGTGACACATGAAGCTACGTTCGCCGGCACTGGACCACGCCACTTTTCCACGCGTTTGCAGTAGCCCGGAGCGTGCCTGCAGACGACGACGCGGACGCTGTCGCTGCCCGCCTCGACGATGCCCTCGAGCGGGTCGCCCACGGCGCCGCGTAGAACAGATAGCTGACCAGGAAGTAGACCGGGAGCCAGCGCACCACCAACGTCGGTGGCCCGGCTGCCAGCGCAAACAGCATCGGCGACACCGCAAGCGTGAGCAACACGACGGAGAAGCCGAGAAACGGCAGAAACTGGTCCCGCACTCCGGCGACGAAGTCAGGCTAGCCCCCTCGAAGACCGTCTCGCAATCCGCCGAGATAGCCCGCCAGCAGCACGCTCTGGAGGACAATACCGACCATCAAGAGACCGATGGCCGCAGCCGTTCTTGGAGCTGTCACCTGCGCGCCGCCCCCGACGGATGTTGAGACGAACGACCACAGGTCAGTAACCGGGAGCGGAAAGCCGAACGAGAGGCCGACGTGGAAATCACCGTCGCCGCGAGCAGTTTTTGGACGTTGGAGAAGCCCAGCAGCGAGGAGAGCAACGGCACGACCGCAAACAGCCAGAGGCCGTTTCGGAGAGCCTGTCGGACGCATCCGTCAAGCGAGTGGTGATGGAGGGAATCGCCCCCGGATTCCGGACGAAGTGACGTAAAACTACGGAGGTGACTCAGTCGGCGACGCCGGTCGAAATGTACTTCTCGTTGATCTCGTACTCGCCGCGGTCGTTTTCGACGAGATACTCGCCGTAGTAGGGGACCCGCTCGGCGACCACCTGCTCGAACGCCTCGGCGATCTCCTCACGGCTCATCTCGCCCATCGACTTCAGGTCGTCGTTGCGGTTGAGACAGCCTTTGAGGAAGCCCTCGTGGGTGACCCGGACCCGGCCGCAGTTGGCACAGAAGTTGGCGTTCTCGACGGGGTCGACAATCTCGACCATCCCGCCCTGGAAGCCGTCGAGCCCGGAGGGTTCCGGCGAGGAGGCGACAGATTCGGCAGCTTCGGGGTTGACGAAGTAGCGCTTGCGGTCGTGCATCTCTCGGTGCTCGACGTGGTCGGCGATGTCGGCAAGCCAGTCGTGGACGCGCTGGATGTCGATGTTCCACTCGGGCTTGCCCGTCAGTTCGGGCATATATTCGATGAGTTGGAGCTGGAGCCCCTCGTTCTCGGCGACGTGGTTGACCATCCCCTCGACGTAGTCCGCGGTGTGTTCGAAGACGACCATGTTGAGCTTCACGGGGGCGAGGCCGGCGTCGACGGCGGCCTGCACCCCCTCCATCACCTTCTCGTACGCGCCGGATTTCGTGATTTCGGCGAACTCGTCGGGGTCGAGCGCGTCCTGTGAGACGTTGACCCGGTCGAGGCCGGCTTCCTTCAGGTCCTTTGCGCGGCCGGGCAGGAACGTCCCGTTGGTCGTCATCGAGACTTCCATCGAGTCGGGCGTCCGTCGGATGATCTCCTCCAGGTCGTCGCGCAGCATCGGCTCCCCGCCGGTGAGCTTGACCGAGTCAACGCCGTACTCCGCGACGACTTCGAGGAAGCGGACCACGTCGTCGGTCCCCATCTCGTCGTCCTGCGGGTCCATCGGGCCACGGGTGTCGCCCAGGCCCTCGTTGTGGCAGTAGACGCAGTCGAAGTTACACCGGTCGGTGAGCGAGACACGAACACCGGTCACCTCGCGTCCAAACTCGTCCGAGAGCGGCATTAGTGGAATGAAGTGACCGAAGAGGCTTAAGCAATCGGGTGCCGACACCCCAGATGTAACCCTATTCGGTTTCGAAATGGGGATAACGAATCGTTATTCTGGTACAGACATAACGGATGCGAGGGGTAACGAGCGGGCTGGTGTGCCGCAGGGTCCCGCCTTCACAACCCTCATTAGTCGCACGCACTACCCGTGTGCATGGACGAATCCGCCGTACGCGACCTGCTCGCTGAGGTTCAGGACCCAGCCCTCGGTGACGACCTGATCTCACTCGGGCTGGTCAACGCCGTCGAAGTCGAGGACGGGACCGCCCGTATCTCGCTCGCACTTGGGGCGCCGTACTCGCCCCACGAGTCCGCCATCGCCACAGAAGTTCGCGAGGCACTCGGGGACGCGGGCCTCGAGGTCGAACTCTCCGCGAGCATCCCGGACGACACCAACCCCGACGACCAGGTGCTCCCTGGCGTCAAGAACATCATCGCCGTCGCTTCCGGGAAGGGCGGCGTTGGCAAGTCGACGCTATCGACGAACATCGCCGCCGGCCTCTCGAAACTCGGCGCCCGCGTCGGCCTCTTCGACGCCGACGTCTACGGCCCGAACGTCCCGCGGATGCTCTCCGCCGACGAGGCGCCGCGGGCGACCGAGGACGAACAGATTATTCCCCCCGAGAAGTTCGGTGTGAAGCTGATGTCGATGGCGTTCCTCTCCGGCGAGGACGACCCCGTCATCTGGCGCGGCCCGATGGTCCACAAGCTGCTGACCCAGCTCGTGGAGGACGTCGAGTGGGGCGAACTGGATTACCTGGTGATCGACCTGCCGCCGGGGACTGGTGACACCCAGCTGACGATCCTCCAGACCCTGCCGCTGACGGGCTCGGTCATCGTGACGACGCCCCAGGGCGTGGCCGTCGACGACGCCCGGAAGGGGCTGCGGATGTTCGGCAAGCACGAGACGCCGGTGCTCGGCATCGCCGAGAACATGTCCTCGTTCCGTTGTCCGGACTGCGGCGGCCAACACGACATCTTCGGTTCCGGTGGCGGGAAGGAGCTCGCCGATGAGAACGACCTGCCGTTCCTCGGCGGGATCCCGCTGGACCCCGCGGTTCGAGAGAGCGGCGACGAGGGGACCCCGGCAGTGCTCGGCGAGGGCGAGACGGCCGATGCGTTCCGCGTGCTGACTGAGAACGTCGCCAACAACGTCGGCATCATCCGCCGACAAGGTGTGCGACGTGGTGTCCGCCACGATGCCGACTGAGGGAGACGACGGCGACGACAAGGAGCCGGACTGGCAGATGGCGCCAGATTCGGAGTCGACGTTTCCCGAGCACAAGGAGAAGCGGGAACTGCTCCGGGAGGTCGCTGAGGAGATTCGGGCTCGTGATGAGTCGGCGGAAGCGTCGCAAGTCGCCGCCTTCCTCTACCGGGTGTCCGACCTCTACAAACCAGGTGAGGAAACGTCGCCGGCGGAGATCTACCTCAACATGCGCCACATCATGGAGATCAAAGCACAGGGCGACATCATGGAGATCAAAGCACAGGGCGACATCATGGAGATCAAAGCACAGGGCGGGCTGAATCGCGGCCGCGAGGAGTAGGGTTCTTGCGTGGCGACGGGGTTGGTATGCGGTGGATTCAGGAAAACGGCAGACAGCAACAGCAGGACGATCGTTGCCTACGGAGGACCCCCACCGCCCAGCACAGCCACAGACCTCCCCAACCGACGCCTTCACTTCGTTCATATTCATCCCTCGGCTGCTCGCGGCATGGGGGCGCCCACGCTTCGCGCCGACGCCAACAGCGGTGCCGTTCGCGGTGGTGGAGCTGATGCCGTTCGTCGTCGCAGAGACGGTACTGGTAGCCGACAGAACACGGCCGGAAAACGACATCGACGAACCTCTATGCGACCAGAACCGTTTTTCCAGAAGCCATCGAACAAACACAGTAGTGGACGCCCATCAGGACAAACTCTCGAACCCCTTCAGCATGGACGCAGACTGCCGGAACTGCCCGGCGCTGGCTGACTGCCGCGAGCAGGTGGTCCACGGCTACGGCGACGTGGGTGCGGAGTTTGTCTTCGTCGGCGAATCCCCCTCGGCTGCCGCGGAAGCCAACGGCGTTCCCTTCACTGGCGACGCCGCGGGCGAGCGCCTCCAGCGCATTCTCAGCGAACTGGGGTTCTCTCGCTCGCCGCCGGACGCCCCAGAGCCTGACCTGCAGAACGCCTATCTCACCCACCTCACACGCTGTCGCCATCCCGAGCGTCGCGCGACCGACGAGGAAATCAGGAACTGCGAGCCGTTTCTCAACGCCGAACTCCGGATGATCAACCCACACATCATCGTCCCGATGGGTGACCGGGCGCTCCGGGAGTTGGCCATTGAGTACACCACCAGAAAGCCAGACAGCTTCGACGTGTGTGCCGAGCACGCGACCACCATCCGCGGCCGCGGCTTCGAACTGGTCCCGATGATTCCGCCGGCAGACCAGACCAACGAGCAGGAAGCGGCGTTCGTCGAGCACGTCCTTGAGAACGTCTTCTCGCGGGACTACCGCCAGACGAAGGGGCGACGGAACCGTTGAGCAGTCCGGCCTGCGCTACCAGTAGGCGGTTTTATTCGGTTGGTCACGACTCCCAAGCACGACACCAGCAGCGACAGCGACAACGACCAACGCGAACGTCAGCGCGCTCGCGACCAGTGCGTCGGAACTGGGCAGGAGTCGGGCGTACGTTGCCAGGCCGCCGAGCGCCATCGCCGCGATGAACGCCGCGCCGAGGTGACCGACGAGGGGGTTCTCGAGCATGGCTTGAGGCTGGCGCGGGCAGGGCATAAAGGCGGGCTATCGAGCGTGCTCGGCGAGTACGGTTCCGGCGCGTTGAAATGCGTTGCCGGCCCAGAAGAGATAATGACCGTCGTCGCTCTGATGCTCGACCCGCCGCGTGCTGGACTGTCGCTGCCGGACCTCGCCGCGACCAGCCCGCTGAACGACGAGGAGGCCGCTGAACTCGCGGCGGCGATGGCCAAGGACATCATGCGCGCCGTCGACCGCAGCGGTGGTGACCTGCTCGTGAATTTCCGCCCGGACGACCTCCTTCCTGAGGCCCACCAGACCGACACGTCCGCTGAGGCAGAAGTGCGCGCCCTCGCCGCCGACGCGCTGGACGATCTCGGCGAGGTTCGATTCGAGCCACAGGTCGGCTCGACGCCGAGCGCCCGCGCGGGGAACACCGTAACACACCTGCTCCGAGAGGAAGGCGCTGGCTCCGTCGCAATCGTCCCGGGGAACACGCCCTTTGTCACCCGCACCGGCATCGACCAGGCGGCGATGCAGCTCCGGAACAATCAGGTCGTGCTCGGACCGGGACAGTCCGGAGCTGTCTACTACGCAGGGTTCAAAGACACGATCGACTTCAGTGAAGCGCTAGAGACGCCGCCACTCTGGCACCTGACGGACCTCGCTCGCGACGAGGAGGAGTACACCACAGAGTTTCTGCCGATGCAGCCGACGGTCCGCACTGGCGAGGAACTGGGCACCGTCGTCGCCCAGATTCGGGCGCGAGTGGCCGCACAGCGCATCGTCCCCGAGTTCACGGCGACTCGGATTCAGGAGTGGGGCCTCATCGTCGACGAGGACGACGACGGCGCGCCGACGCTCGTCCGGGAGTGAGGACGGAGCGGTAAGTTCAACCCTCCCCATCGAGAAGATGTGACTGCGTGGTGGGATGGCAGAGTGGCCTATTGCGCCTGCCTTGAAAGCAGGTGGCGTCAGCCTCCTGGGTTCGAATCCCAGTCCCACCGCATCAGTACCACTGTGAGCAGCGGTGCGGCTCGGATGCGACACCGGCGTCGATCGCCCTCGGCGAACGCAAAAGCTTTGCCCGGCCCGGCGGAACTGCGGGTAATGAGCTATGCTGGCGACTGGCCCCACGACCCCGACGGCGAGGAAGGCAGCGAAGGCAAGCGCAAGTACGGGCACGCGGTGCTCGCGAAGAAAATCGACGACGAGGAGGACTTCCCGCTCGCGGCCGCCGACTACGTCGAAGAGTACGGCGACCACCCGGTGCGTATCAGCTACGAGCAGGTCGTCTCTGTCGAGGAGATCTTCGAGAACGTCGAGCAGGAGTCGTTCGCTGATTTCGTCGAGTTCCACCAGGCCCTCGGCGAGACGATGCGCGCCAGCGGCTACTGGTTCTACGAAGGCCCCGAGCAGTTCGTCGACGCCTGAATCACTTCGAAGGCAGCGTTCTCAGCGACCGAACGCAGTAAGACGGTTTGTGCGCCTTTGTCGACCTCTCCGCGACTGGCTACTGCTCGTCTAAATCCATCCGCTCCCCAAGTTCCTGTTCGATACTCCCTCGCTCCCACGTCCGGGTACTGTCGCCCTCAACCTCGGCTTTCACCGTCTCCTCAAGCAGATTCACCGCCACCGAGTTGGCTCCCTCGGGGATGATGAGGTCGGCGTGTTTCTTACTCGGCTCGATGAACTGCTCGTGCATTGGCTTGACCGTCGAGAGATACTGGTCGATCACGTCCTCGAGTTCGCGACCGCGGTCGATGACGTCCCGACGGATGCGGCGCAGGATGCGCACGTCGGCGTCCGTCTCGACGTAGAGCCGCAGGTCGAGCATCTCGTTGATCTCCTCGTCGTAGAGAGCCAGAATCCCTTCGAGCACGATAACGTCCGTCGGCTCGACGGTAACGGGTTCGTCTTTTCGGTTGTGCTGCTCGAAGTCGTACCGGGGCATCTCGATCGGCTGGCCCTCCGAGAGCATCCGGAGATGTTCGCGGAGGAGCTCCCACTCGAAGGCCGAGGGGTGGTCGTAGTTGACCGATTCGCGCTCCCCCATGTCGAGGTGGCTCAGGTCCTTGTAGTAGTTGTCGAGTGGGATGCGGGTGACTGAATCACCGACGTTCTCGGTGACAAGTCGGGCGACGGTGGTCTTCCCCGCGCCCGTCCCGCCCGCGATACCGATTACGAACGAGGGGATCGTCATTACCGAAATGGACGGTGGGACCTCGTTTCAACCTGCTGTTTCGAGAGCCGCCAGCCTCAAATCCTCATGGATGACCCAAATTATAGAGCAACTGAGCAAGGTTTATAATGGCGGACCACACCTTCGTGTCTATGGTACGCAAACTCGACCGGCGCGAAGTACTTGGCGGCATCGGCGGCGCAGCCCTCGCAGGGTTCGCCGGCTGTATCTCCCAATCGGGGGGCGACAGCGAGTTCGAAGCACGTCTTGGCGTGCTGTTCCCGCTCTCGGGCGACCTCGCCTCCCTCGGTGGAACCTTCCGCGACGGCGCAATCCTGCCGAAAGCCATTATCGACGAGGGCGATGCACCCATCACCATCGACCAGCGAGTCGAGGACACCCAAACCGACCCGCAGGCGGCGGTCTCAACCGCGAACGACCTGGTTAACGCAGGCTATCCGATGATTTCCGGGCCAGCTTCCTCCGGTGTGAACCTGCAGATCACCCAGGAGGCGCTCATCCCCAACGGCGTCATCGGCTGCTCGCCGTCCTCGACGTCGCCGAACGTCACGACGCTCAACGACAACGACCTCATCTTCCGGACGGCCCCCTCGGACGCGCTGCAGGGGCAGGTGATGGCACAAGTCGGCGCCGACAACCTCGAGGCCAACTCGACGTCGGTCCTCTATGTCAACAACGACTACGGACAGGCGCTATTCGAGTCCTTCAAGAACTCCTTCGAAGACGGTGGCGGCACCGTCCAGACCGGCGTCGCCTTCCGGAAGGAGAAGGACTCCTACACAACTGAACTGGGCAACGCGATGGAGAGCGACCCCGATATGCTTGTGGTCATCGGCTACCCGGCCTCCGGGATTCAGATCTTCCGCGACTTCTACGCGGAGTACAGTACCGACACCGACATCCTGGTGACCGACGGGCTCCAGAGCGCCGACCTCCCCGGCAACGTCGGCGAGGACATGTCCAACGTGTTCGGCACGGCGCCGCTCCCCTCCGGTCCCGGCAACAAGGCGTTCACCAAGCAGTACAAGAACGCCTACGACCGCGCACCGCAGGTGTTCAACGCCCACGCGTACGACGCCAGCGCCGTGATGCTGCTGGCGGCAACGCGGGCAGGCGAGAACGAGGGCGACGTGATCAAAGAGGAGATGCGGCCGGTCGCGAACCCCGGCGACGGCGCAACCGAAGTCAGCCCGGCAAACCTGGTTGAGGGTATCCAGCTCGCCTCGGAGGGCGAACCCGTCAACTACGTCGGGGCCTCCTCCTCCGTCGACTTCGACGACAACGGCGACATGAAGGCGGTGACCTACTCCTACTGGCGGTTCAACACCGACGTGGAAGGGAGCATCGAGCAGATCAGCACCGTCGAGTTCGGACAGTAACGACCCCGACCCACCCCCGGATCTCGGTTTTTTGCCACAACGCACTTCTATCGAGCGACCGCAACCGTGGGTATGGTCGAAATCCGTCCGACCGACGAGTCGGTTGACCCGTCCGGAACGACGCTCATTGAGGGGATGCCCGGCGTGGGTCTCGTCGGCAAAATTGCGACCGACCACATCATCGACCGGCTGGAGATGACCCAGTTTGCGGAGATCCGCGGGGAGGGAATCCCACCGGTCACAGTGTTCGATAGCGAGGAACGTGGCGTCAATCCGCCCATTCGGCTCTACATCGACCCCAGCGAGGAACTGGTGGCGCTGCGGAGCGACGTACCCGTCCACGTGATGGACGCACCGCTGTTCGCCGAGAAACTCACTGAATGGGTCGACGAAAACGACGTGCTCCCTGTCTACCTTGGCGGCCTCGCCGCCGAGCGCGGCGCCGACGAAATGCCGTCGGTCGAGGGAATCGGCGTCCGCAACGGCCAGGATATCCTCGAGACAGAAGCGATCCCTGCTCCGGACGAGGGCGGCATAATCTCCGGGCCCTGCGGCGCGCTGCTCTCGAACGCCGCCGACGTGGGTGTCGACGCGATTGGGCTAATGGTCGAGACCGACCCGCAGTTCCCTGACCCGCAGGGCGCCCACGTGCTCATCAAGAGCGCCATCAACCCGGTCGCCAGCATCGACGTGCCGACCGACCGGCTGGTCAAGGATGCCGAACAGATAATGGAACAGCGCAAGGAACTCGCCGCGCAGATGCAGCAGGCCGACCAGCACGAGGCCTCACAGGTCTCCCACACCGGAATGTTCCACTAATTTAGGCCGAGATCGAGACGGAGACACCGTTCTCGTAAAACTCCCGGGTGAACGCACCCGCACCACCCAGAAGCGCCCCGGCGACACAGCTCATCGGGATGGTGAAGACGGCGGCGATAGTCGCCAGCAGCGCCGTCGTGATGGCCACGTCGATCTGCCACCGGAACGGAAGTTGTGGGAAGAGGAGATACCGACCGACTGCAAGCCCAACCACTCCGAGCAGGTAGCCGCCACCGATGGCGGCCACGCCTTCGAACGCTTTCGAGTCCACCGACCGGCTCACGAAGCCGGCGACGAACGGACCGACGCCAGCGAACACCACGAACTGGAACGGGAGCCGTCCGAACCACGTGGCGATGATGGCTGTCGCCGTAAGCAGCACGCCGACGAAGATGGCCCGGTTGTCCATAGCCACCTGTCGACCCGCCAGAAAATAACCGTTATCCAACCGACCTGTGGCCTGTGGGAATCAGCGAACTGCGTCGGCCGCTTCGGCCATGATGTCGAGCGCCTCGTGAATCTCCTCCGTGCTCGTCGCGTAGGAGAGACGTGCGTACCCCTCGCCGTGCTCCCCGAACGCTTCGCCGGGGACGACGACGACGCCCCGTTCGATGCACTCGTCAACGAACCCCTCGGGTACTTTCGGCATGACGTAGAACGCACCCTCGGGTGTTGGGACGTCGAAGCCGATATCGGTGAGGCCGTCGACCACGATGTCGCGGCGCTTCTCGAACGTGTCGACCATCTCGTCGACAACGCCCTGTGGTCCCGTGAGCGCCGCTTCGGCGGCGAACTGTGCGGGCGCGGAGGCACACGCCTGCACGTACTGGTGGACCCGGAGCATTCGCTCGATACGCTCCTCAGACGCTGCGACCCAGCCCAGCCGCCAGCCCGTCATGGAGTAGGTCTTCGAGCAGGCGTCCACGACGACGGTCTGTTCGGGCGCGAACTCGGCAGGCGACCGGTGCTCGCCGTCGAAGATGATGCGGCCATACACCTCATCAGAGATACAGAGCACGTCGTGTTCGCGGGCGATTCGAGCGAACGCACGAACGTCTTCGGGGGGCGAGACGGCGCCGGTGGGGTTGCCGGGGCTGTTGACGACGAACGCCGCGGTGTCCTCCGTTATCGCCTCCTCGATGGCCGCGGGGTCGATAGTGAGGTCGTCCCGGAGTGGGACCGGAACGGGCTCGCCGCCCGCTAGTTTCGTCAGCGCGTCGTACGCCACGAACCCAGGGTCCGGGAAGATCACCTCGTCCCCAATGTTGACGTGGGCCTCCAGCGCGATATGGAGCGCCTCGCTCCCACCCGCGGTGGCAATGAGCTCCCCGGGGTCGTAGTCGAGACCCAAATCCCGCTCGTGTTTGGCGACGATGCCCTCGCGGAGCCCTTGGACACCTTTGTTGGCGGTGTAGGCGTCGACCTGTCCGGTTTCGATGGCCTCGATAGCGCCGCGGCGCGCGTGGTCGGGCGTCGGGAAGTCGGGCTGGCCGATGCCGAGGTTGATGGCGTCGTCGCCGGCCGCTTCGAACACTTCGCGGATGCCGGAGATGGAGATGGCCTCCACTCGGTCGGAAAACTGGGACATACAGAGGGGCGCGCGGGGAACCCCGTTAACAGTTGCCTCTCGGGCGCAGTCACCGGTGTCAGAGTTACCGGCGTTTGTTGCCGATACTCCGGAGTGATAAAGTCAAGATAGTCCGCCGCCGAGCCGGCCGCTAAGGCCCGCTCCGACGGTTCCTGGCTACGGTAGCGTCACCGACAGCCGAGGAACCCGCCGCCGCCGGTTCACTGTTACGTACGGGTCCCGTAATGGACGTAATGAGCAATCGACCCCGTAGTGGCGTCTCACGGCGTGACGTGTTGAAGGCGAGCGGAACCGCAGCAACGCTCGGCCTCGCCGGCTGTGTTGGCAGCAGCGGCGGGAGCACCGAACTCAGCGTGGCCTACATGCCCATCTATCCCGATATGCAGCATTTCGTCATGGAGGGCGAGGGGTACTACGACACCATCGACGCCGAGGTGAGTACCGAGCAGTTCAGCGACGGCCCCAGTATCATCCAGGCGTACGCGACCGGCGACTACGATGTGGCACTGTTCGGTGTTGTGCCGGCGATGATTGTCATCGACAAGACCGGTTTCGCGAAGGTGACCGCCGCCAACATCCAGAACGCGATGCAGGTCCTCGCTCGCGACGAGTTCGCGCCGATGTTCGAGCAACACGGTGCCGACGCCTTCGGCCGCTGGGAGGAACAGGAGGGCGAGAAGTTCACCTTCGGGACGTTCCCGCCGGGTTCGGTGCCGGATATCCTCCTGCGCTACTGGCTGGAGCAGGAACTCGGCCTTGACCCAAAGTCCGACGTGAACATCGAGTCGCTAGGTGGGGCCGGGCCGGTTCGCCAGGCGCTCGCTGCCGGGAAAATCGACGGCACCTCCATTATGGAGCCGGTGCCGACCCTCGTCACCGAGAAGGGAATGGGCTACAGCCCCATCGCGTGGGCCGGCGACTTCATGCCCGGCCAGCCGGCTGCCGTGACGATGATGCACGACGACCTGCGCACTGATCGCCCCGACGTTGCCAAATCGTTCATCGAACAGCACATCCGCGCGACGGAGTTCACCGAATCGGACCCCGACACAGCCGCCAAACACGCCAGCAACGCTATCGGGCCGGACGTGCTGTCGGTCAAGACGGCCCGGAAGGCGATGAAGTCGCCGGCTTCGGACTTCATTTCGAACCCCCACAGCATCGAGTCCGGGACCGAGATATTCGCGGCCTACGCCAACCGGCTGGGGAAAACCGAAACCGAGCTCTCGATTGACAGCATATTCGACTACAGCCTCTACGACGACGTGGCTGAATGAGCGTGGGAGCCGAACGGGCCGGCGGGAGCGCGCCGGGAATCAACCGCGGCGCGTCGTCGCCGAGGCAGCGGGCCGTCCGTGGCGCGGCTGGGACCGTCGCATTCCTCATTTTCTGGCAAATTGTTGCCATGCCGCTACCGACCTATCTGCTTCCAACGCCGGTCGAAGTGGCTGCAGCGTTCGTCAGTCAGTTCCAAATGACGGCTGGCTACGAGCTGCCGTTCGTCGGCGGGAGCGTGACGCTGCCAGCATTACTCACCCATCTCCTCCAGAGCCTCCAGCATTACCTCCCCGGCCTGATTATCGGCTCGACCCTCGGCGTCACGCTTGGCGTCATCGTCGGCTGGTTCGCGGTCGTCGACGACGCGCTCACGCCGGTGATCCGGGTGCTGCGCCCCATCCCACCGCTCGCGTGGGTGGCGTTCGCCATCATCTGGTTCGGCATCGGGCACACGGGCGCGACGTTCATCGTCTCCATCGGCGCGTTCTGGATCACGTTCTACAACGCGCTCAGCGGGGTCGAGGCCGTCGACGCCGCGTTGCTCGAGTCCGCTGCCAGTCTCGGCGTGCACGACCACCTGACGATGCTCCGAAAAGTGGTGTTGCCCGCGGCGAGTCCGAGCATCTTCACTGGGATCCGCACCAGCATCGGGCAGTGCTGGATGATTGTCGTAGCCGCTGAACTCGTCGGACCGCCCGGGGTGGGCGAGGAGATACTTATCGCCGCCCAGAATCTCGCACTCGACGTGAGCGTCGCCTACATGCTCGTCATCAGTGCCGTCTTCCTCGCGAGTGACGCTGCGTTTCGTGCGGTCGAACGGGAGGTGCTCGAATGGCGCCCATGAACGACGAGTCAAAAGTAGTCGTCGACGGCATCGGCAAACGGTTCGAGGGTCGCCAGAGCGTGCAGGCGCTCGAGGATGTTTCCTTCGGCGTCGAGGACGGTAAGTTCGTCTGTATCGTCGGCCCCTCTGGCTGTGGGAAGACGACGCTGTTCCGCATTATTGCGGGGTTGGAAACCGCCACGAGTGGTGAGGTCCGACTGGCCGGAAAGCCTGTACAGGGGCCAGGGACGGACCGCGGGATGGTGTTTCAGGGGTACGGTCTGTTCCCGTGGCGGACCGTTTCCGGGAACGTCGCGTTCGGACTGGAACAGCAGGGACTCTCCGAAGCCGAGCGGGAAGCCCGAGTCGAGGAGATGCTCGACTTGGTCGGCCTCACTGAGTTCGCCGACGCCTACCCGAAGGCGCTCTCAGGTGGCATGAAACAGCGCGTGGGCATCGCCCGCGCGCTCGCCGTCGACCCAGAAACGCTGCTCATGGACGAACCGTTTGGGAGCCTCGACGCCCAAACCCGTGGGCTGCTCCACGAGGAACTGCTGTCAGTCTGGGACGAGACAGGCAAGACGGTGCTGTTCGTCACCCACGACGTGGGTGAGGCCGTGACGCTGGCCGACCGCATCGTCGTGATGGCGCCGAGTCCAGGCCGGGTGCAGGAGATCGTCGATGTGGACCTCAAGCGCCCGCGCGAGCCGACTGACAACGCGTTCGCCGAGCAAGTAGCGCACGTCCGCAGCCTGATTAGCGAGTAACGCTACTCCTCCGCTGCGTCTCGAAGCGTGTCGATTCTGGTTTCCAGCTTCGAGAGCGCTACGTCGGCGTTCATATACCCCTTGTCGTACTCGCTCAGCACCTTCTCGGTCTCCCCGAGGAACTCGTCGACTGCGTCGTCGAGGTCTGCGTCGCTCATACTTGCCGCTACCGACCGTGGCGGGGTAAGCGATTCCCTTCGCACCGTTGGCGCTCCCCGAAATCCACAAACACCACACGGTCCAACGGAGGGTATGGCGCTCACGCTCCGGTTCGAGAGCGGGACGGTCCGGGTCGTGAGCGACGACGATAGCGACCTCCCCGAGCCGCTCGCAGAACTGGACTATCTCGAAACCGACGAGCGAAGCGGCGGCTATCGGGCACCGGCCTTTCGCTACGCCGACCTCCGGCGGGCGCTCGACGACGCCGGCTGGGACTACTGCGACCAGGTACTCGACACTGAGCCACTCGATCTCTCGACGCAGTACCAGCTCCGGGAGTACCAGCAGGACGCCGTCGACGCCTGGCGCGGTGCCGACAGCCGTGGGGTTATCCAACTGCCCACCGGAGCGGGGAAAACAGTCGTCGCTATCGCCGCGATGGCCGCGCTGGGGGTGCCGACACTGGTCGTCGTGCCGACTATCGACCTGCTGAACCAGTGGCGTCGTGAACTGGAGGTGGAGTTCGACGTTCCCATCGGCCAGTTCGGAGGCGGCGAACAGCGCCAGGAACGAATCACCGTCTCCACCTACGACTCGGCCTATCTGAAGGCCGACGATATCGGTGGGCAGTTCGGTCTCGTGGTCTTCGACGAGGTCCACCATCTCGGTAGCGAGGGGTATCAGGAGATCGCACGGCTGCTTGCGGCGCCGGCCCGACTAGGGCTGACCGCGACGTTCGAGCGTCCCGATGGCGCTCACGACCGTATCGAGGAGCTCGTCGGGCCGAAAATCTACGAACTCGGCGTCGACGATCTTGCCGGCGAACACCTCGCAGCGTACGACATCAGACGCATCGAACTCTCGCTCACCTCGGAAGAGCGCGAGCGCTACGAGGAGGCTCAAGGCACGTTCGTCGACTACCTCAAGCGGTCGGGTATCTCGATGCAGCGCGGGAGCGACTATCAGGAACTGGTCAAGCGGTCCGGGCGTGACCCCGAAGCTCGCGAGGCGTTGCTCGCGAAGCAGCGTGCGCGGCGAATCGTCCGGGAGGCCGACGAGAAAGTCGTCGAACTCGCCGATATTTTCGACCGACACCGCGAGGACCGTATCATCGTCTTCACTGCGAGCACGGAGTTGGTCTACCGGCTCTCCGAACGGTTTCTGCTCCCGGCGATGACGAACGAGACGGGCGCCGCCGAGCGCCGGGAAATTCTGGAGCGCTTCCGCTCGGGAGAGTACTCACGGGTGGTGACTGCAAACGTGCTCGACGAGGGTGTCGACGTGCCCGACGCCAACGTCGCCGTGCTGCTGGCCGGCTCCGGGAGTGAACGTGAGTTCACCCAACGGCTCGGTCGGGTGCTGCGACCGAAATCTGATGGCTCGCGCGCGCTGCTCTATGAACTGGTGAGTGCCGAAACCGCAGAAGAACGAGTCGCTGACCGCCGACGGTGACTCAGAGCTTGCCCACCCAGCCGTAGTTCAGGCTCCCGCTCCCTTCCCAGTCCGCGTAGGCCACTTTGAATTTGAGAGTAACCGTCGCCTCGCTCTCGCCGGGGAGGGAGACCTCCTCGCTCGCTTCGTACTCGGTTCCCTCAACCGTGGCGGTCCCGACGAGCGTGTCACTCCGACGGTCCGCCGCGCGGTTTTCGACGGTGATGCTGAGAACGAGTGAGCCGTCGTCACCCTCGCCAACCTCGGAGTCGATGATTCGGAGCTGTCGTTCGAGCCCAGTTTGTTGCTCCCCACCCTCGGGCGTCGTCGGTGGGTTCCGTGGTCCCGACTCGTCGCTGGCGCTCGTCACACAGCCGGCGAGTGCGAGGGGGGCGAGCGCGAGGAGTCGGCGTCGCTGCACAGTCGTCGCTATCGACGACGGACAATCAGCGTTCCGCTGTGGCGAGCAGACGGCAGTCGTCGCTCCGCAGGGGGTCTGCCGTGCTCCCGCCTCGGCCACCCCGCGGCGTCAGTCAGACGATGGCGGCAGTGGTCCCGTTCTCCTCCTTAAAGGAGGGGGCGACCTCCGGCGGGGTTTTAGGCCGCCGTCGCGAATCCGGGCTGTGCTGCGGAAAGAACACCTCCGTGTCTCCCGGGCAGGTGGCGGCTACCACCTCCAGTTCACCGACGAGTGCCACCGCTCGCTGGCAGCCAGCCTGCTTGGCGTCTTTCAGGGCCACATCGGGGAGCGCCGCGCGGTGCTCGAGCGAGCGCTCACCGAGGCAGAGCGCGAGGCGGAGTCGTTCAAGCTGGTTCGCGGTCTGGCCGCGCTGCTGGAGCGCGAGGCGACCTTCGAAATCCAAGCTGCCGTGCCACCCCGACGAGCGCGCCGGGTGGCGTTCGAGAGCGCCGAAGCCGTGTCGGTTGTGACTGCGGAGGAGCGCACGGAAGCACTGTCACGAGCGGGCGACCGGCTGGGCGTTGACCCCGGTACCGTCGAGCAGTCGCTCTATGCGGACCGCGAGCCGAACCAGATACTGGCCTCGTTCGAGCCGCGCTGGGGGCCAGCGGAACTCCTCGAGCAGTATGACCTCTCGCTCGCCCAAACCGCATTATTTGATGCGACAGAAGTTCGAGTACGCTGCGCCGAGCCAGCAACGCTCGTGAGCGCGGTCAAGCGCCTCGGCCTGATGTACGAACTCCGGCAGACCGACGCAGGCCGGGAACTGGTGGTCACCGGACCGGACTCGCTGTTCCGCTCAACTCGGCGCTACGGCACCGCATTCGCCCGCCTACTCCGGACCGTCGCCAAGACCACGGAGTGGCGGCTTTCGGCGACCATCGACGACCGCGGCCGCGAACGGGAACTGGTGCTGACTGAGGAAGACATCTCTGTGCCGGGGGTCGAACCAGTCGCGGAACCAACCTACGACTCGGCGGTCGAAGCCAAGTTCGCAGCCTCCTTCCAGAGCCTCGACACGGACTGGAACCTCGTTCGGGAACCCGAACCGCTGGAGACCGGAACTCGCGTGATGATTCCCGACTTCGCGTTCGACTACGCGCCCGCGGGTGCAGACGCCCAGTCCGTCGCCGACCGCTTCCGCGTCTACTTCGAGATTGCGGGCTTCTGGACACCCGAATACATCGAGAAGAAGCTCTCGCAGTTGGCCAATGTTGAGGACGTGGCACTACTCGTCGCCGTGGACGAGTCACTCGCAGCGAGCGAGGAGATCGAGGCCCGCGGCCACCGAGCAATCCCGTACTCGGGCTCCGTCCGTGTGAAGGATGTAGTCGATGCACTCCGAGAGTTTGAGTCCGAGTTGGTCGCCGACGCCGCGGAGCGGTTGCCCACAGCGTTGGTCCCGGAGGCAGATGTCGTCTCACTCTCTACACTCGCGGCGGCGTACGGTGTGAGCGTAGACGTGGTCGAGTCGAAAACGTACCCCGAGCACGAACTGGTCGGGCGGACGCTCGTTCGGCCGGCAGTGCTTGCATCGCTGGCTGCGGAACTGGCGGACGGAATGGCGCTCTCGGAGGCCGAAGACCTGCTCGCCGAGCACGACCTCAGCGACGCCTCCGCGGCGCTCTCGCGACTCGGCTACCGGGTCGAGTGGGAGGGGCTCAGCGGTGGGACGGTCCGCGAGAAGTAGTTACTCGTCGAGCACTGCGAGTTCCTCCTGATTCCCTTTCGGAACCGTCGAGCGGAGTTCGCCGTAGACGTAGAGACCGACCCCGATGGGTGCGAGCTCGCCCGCGAGTTCGTGGGCCGCAGCGAGGTAGCCCCAATCACCCTCCCAGCGGTCGATTTCCTGGTCGTGGCCCGCGGCGAACGCAGACGCCTCGCCCGGTGATAGTTCGATGACGTTCTTCGTGGCGTCGGCGGCGAACCGCTGTACCCCGGAGGTGGTCGGCTTCCAGTGTTCCTGCCGGGTCCGCAGGAAGGTGATACCCAGACCCTCTGCATCGATGGGTGAGGGGAGGTCGGCGCTGAACGCCCAAAGCTTCCCGGCGCCTTTCTCCCAGAACGTCACTTCCTCGAAACGCTCCGGCGGGACGCCGAAACGGTCCTCCCACCACTCGAGGACCTCCTCGCGAGAGGCCCGACCGGAAATCTCGCGCTCGGCAGGCGTGGCTGGTAGCCTGTCGAAGCGCTGGCCGTCGTTCTCGTGATCGGCCATTAGGCGCTCACCTCCTCGTCCGCGGCGGCATCAGCCGTAGTCTCGTCCTCCGAGTCGCCGACGACCCGGAGTTTCGCGACGAAGAAGCCGCCAGTGTCGTTGAAGTGCGGGTAGACCCGGTGGGCCTTGGTCAGTGAGTCGTCGAACTCTTCGTCCTGCCACTCGGTGATCCCCTCGGTCGTCTCCAGCGGCGCGTCCCACTCCACCAGTTCGCAGTCTTCTACCTCGAGGGCGTGGTCGACGACTCGCTCGTTCTCCTCGGGCGCGAACGTGCAGGTGGAGTAGACCACTTCGCCGCCTGGCCGAGTCAGTTGGATGGCGCGGCGCAGAATCCCCTTCTGAACCCCGACCAGCCCTTCGACGTGGTTCATCGTCCACGTCTCGAGCGCGTCGGGGTTTTTCCGGCAGGTCCCCTCACAGGAGCACGGCACGTCCGCGACCACGCCGTCGAACTCGTCGACGCCATCGAGCGCGAACGTTCGGGCGTCGCGGTTGGTGACCACGAGGTTGCTCACACCCAAGCGCTCGGCGTTGTGCCGGAGCGCCGAGATGCGCCCGAGGTTGTTGTCGTTGCCCACGAGCACGCCCGTGTCGTCCATCAAGTCCGCAAGGTGACAGGTCTTGCTCCCCGGCGCCGCACAGGAGTCGAGCACCCGATCGCCCGGGTCCGGGTCGAGTGCGAGTGCCGGCAGGGCGGAGACTTCCTCCTGGCCGTGGAGCCAGCCGTGGACATACGCCCAGTTGGTCCCTGGGCTGCCCTCAGGGAGTTTAAGGAGGCGGTCGTGCCAGTCGACGGGTTCGTAGGTGACACCTTCTTCGTCGAGTGCGGTCCGGACGCGCTCGGGGTCGGCCTTGATACTGTTGACGCGGACGACGGAAGGCAACGGCCGGTTGCAGGCCTCACGGAACGCCTCGTAGTCGTCGACGAGGGGCTCGTAGCGGTCGAGCGGATTCATTATCGAAGCTGGGGTGCCGCGGCGCTTGTCGGTTTCGGAGCCGTTGCGTGGGGTCGTGTCGGGTGACGGCGGGGCCGCCTCCCGGGTTTTGCCATCCAAACGAACGCCTCGGAAAACGAATGTAGGACGGCAGCAAGTCGAGTTCGGCGGCCAAGCCGAGGGATGGTCCAGTAGTCAGTCGCCGCCGGTATCGTACTTGTACGTTGCCTTGTCCGGGTCGATACCGAAATCCTCGGGGTTCTCAACCGGCTCGTCGTCCGGTTCGTCACCGCCTTTTTTAGCCTGTTTGAACCGTTCGCGGAGCGCCGCGGTCATCTCGAAGCCATCGGTCTCGATGGCCAGTGCGACTACCTCCGCACCCACACTTTCCCGTTTCTGGTCGAGCCGTTTCTCGACGATTGGCGGGAGCGCCTCCTCGACCCGCTCAAACCCGAACTGCGTCAGGTAGTCGTCCTCATCGGTGAGGACGTAGACAGTCTCGAACTCTTGGTCGGCCGCGGTGTCGACCAGCCGCTCGAGCACGTGCGCGCCGACGCCCTGCCCGCGCCAGCTCTCGACGACGCCGATGCCGGTCAGCTCACAGACCTCGCCGTCATCGGTCTTGTGAATCCGGTAGCGACCGAACCCCGCCCGCTCGTTCGACCCTTCGTCGACGGCGATGACGTAGTCCCGTGACCGGAACGCCGCCTCGTCGAGACCCATGGCCTCGATTTCGTCGAGTAGCCACGCCTCGTCCCGGTTGCGAGCATCGCGGACGTACATGTACACCAATATGTGGTGGGCCGGGATAATGGTTGCCGCAGTTGGAGTCTGACGGTCCGTCGGAGACGAGGCTACGCGTCGCCGTCGCTTGGGTCGTCAGCCGTCGGGTCGACGCCGAGCATCTCTGGTGTGATGGTGTCAGGGATGAGCGTGCCCAGCCGATGTTCGGTCCACTCGCCGTCGCCTTCGTCACAGAACACCGGGATCTCCTCGTCACCGAACTCCGCGAGCGTCTGCCGGCACATCCCGCAGGGAGTCACGGCATCGCGTGCGGCCGAGGTGACGGCGACGGCGACCAGTTCACGGTGGCCCGCACGCACGGCGCCGCCGACGGCGACCTCCTCGGCGTGAAGGGAGTTGCTGTAGTTGGCGTTCTCGATGTTACAGCCGGAGAACACCTCACCCTCGGCGGTCAGCACGGCGGCGCCGACGCGGTACTCCGAGTAGGGAACGTATGCGGTCTCGAGCGCGCTCCGAGCGGATTCGATGAGCGCTGCCGGGTCGACGGAGGGATTCTCGCCCATGTCTGGGGTTGTGGCGACTCGACACTTCAAGGAGTCGGAAATAGGAGCCCGAGCGCCCCGAGCAGTCACGCTTTCGCTACGAATTCAGTCGCCAAACCGCATTGTCTCGGCCCCACAGTCCGCACAGCTGAGTACGTAGGTTTCGCCGTCGTCCTTCGTCTCGTACTCCCGACCCGTGCTCTCGCCACACTCGGGGCAGGGCTCCTCGATGATTGCCTCGTCGCCTTCCTTCGGTGCGCCCATCGCGAGCAGTCTGCAGGGCTCGTCGCCGGCCGCGACAGCGCGGTTCCAGTGGTTCGCGGGCACGTAGAAGGCCTCGTCCGGTCCGACGGAGAACTCCCCGTCGGGCGTCTCGACGCGGAGTCGGCCCTCCAGCACGTAGAACGCCTCCTCGTGGTCGGGGTGGCGGTGGCGACCCCACGGCACCTGCTCGCCCGGGTCGGCGACGAAGTAGTTGAGGCCGAACGTGGAGATGCCGAGCGCCTCGTCCAGTTCGCGCTTCACTCGGGTAGGGTTCGGCGTGTTCGACACCGCAGAGACGGCCAGTTTCCGGTATCCGGACATGGTTCCAGTAGGCCCAGCACGGCGAAAAAGCCGCCGGACGTCGCGCTGGTTGCGGCGAAGTATTTAAGCCGACAGAATCACCATCGATAGTAGATGCAGCAGTCCGGAATGAGCACGATAACTGGCCGACGTCGGCCGGAGCTGGCGCGATGACCGCGATAAACATCGACATCGCAACTCGCGGGACGAGCCTCCACGTCACCGACGTCATCGAGCAGCGCCAGTGCGTGCTGCGGACGCCGACGCCCGCCACCGCTGAGGCCGTCGACGGCGACTCCTTTTACTTCCCCGTCGACGCCGCGGCCGTGCTGAACGTCGGGAGCGTCACGCTCGGCAACTACGTGCCGACGTTCGTCCGCAACGGCGACGGCGACGTGGTCGCGGAGGTCGACCGGTTCGACGAGCAGACGTTCGATGACGGGGAGTTCCTTCTGGAACTGGAACAGCCAGTGAAGCTCTACATTCGCGTGCATGGCTCGCTCCGTATCGAGACCACAGGCATGACGACGACCATCGAGACGGATGGCCAGCTCTGGGTCGGCGCCCGCTCGCGACACAACCACCCTGCGGCCACAATCACCACGACCGGCGAGCCCGAGGAGCTGCTGGAGGTCGTCTCCGCACTCTCCTCCTCGCTGAAGAGCACGTCGCCGGAGCGGGCCTACCCGACGCTTCGGGGTCACCCGCCCGAAATCGAGGTGGGCGAGGAACTCCACATCCCGGAGGGGCTCTCTTCGCCTGATTCAGGAGTCCACATCGAGGTGCCCGTCCAGCGACGATTCATCTACCCCGTCGCGCCGCTGGCGTTCTACCTCGGCGCGGAGCTAGTCCCGGGGACCGTCCCGCGCATCGTCGGCGAGGACGGGTTCACCTACCGACTCGACGGTCCAGTCGGCCACGGTCCGACTGCCAGCGGAACGGAGTTCCGCGACGCCAATGGGTTCGAAGAGACAGTCGCACGGACACTAAAGCAGGTCCTCTTGCTCGACTGCGTGACGCGGACAGAGGGGTTCTACCAGCTCGATCTTGCCGAGCGCGAGCACGTCGAGGAGTGCGTCGACCTGGACTGGGCGTCGCTCTATGAAGGAACGATCACGGAGCAGCTCCGGGCCTACCTGGACGTCCCGTACGAACGGATTGCCGACCACGTCCCGGAGTGGAAGAGCACGGGCTACATCGCGCCGACGACCGAGAACGCCGAACTGCTGCCGTTCCTCCTCGACGATCTTGCGACAATCCGGATGCCGGCTGGTGAGAACGTGACAGCGTCTGAAGCACAGACTGCCTCGATGTTCGACTTCGCGAGGAGCGAGGGGGAGATGACCCGAAGCACAGCCCTGAGGGGATCGGAGTCACGGTCCAAGACGGTCGAGAGCCCGATGACCCAGTTGGTCGAACCCGAACCAACGGACGCCTTCCAAACTGTCTGGGCCGACGAGGGGATGCCCATCGGTGCGACGAAGGCCTCAATCGCGGGCTACCGGAACGGACTGGACCACACACCTTCCGAGGAGATCGGCGTCACGGTCGTCATCAACGACGACGGGATGGCCGACGAGGGCGACGTTGCTGAGGACGTGTACGGTGACGATACGGAGTTCCCGTTCGACCTCCGAGTCTACCGGAACCTCACCACCGACCGCCTGAAGGCGGTTCTCGAGACCGAGCGGGAGTTCCTCCACTACGTCGGCCACATCGAGGCTGACGGCTTCCAGTGTTCGGACGGTCGGCTGGACGCGCGCGACCTCGACTTCGTCGGCGTCGACGCGTTCTTCCTCAACGGCTGTGCCTCCTACGACCAGGGGATGGCGTTGCTGGAGCGCGGTGCCATCGGCGGCGTCGTGACGGTGACGGAGGTCATCAACAGCGGCGCGACGCGTGTGGGGAAGGCAATGGTGAAGCTACTGAACCACGGGTTCCCGCTCAACGCCGCGCTCTCTGTGGCGAGCCAACAGTCGTTCGTTGGCGGTCAGTACTCAGTCGTCGGCGATGGTGATGTGGACGTGGTGCAGCGGATGGATCTCGCTGCAACGATCCTGGAGGTAGAGCATACCAGAGACGGGTTCAGCGTATCACCGCATGCGTTCCCGACGAATGATCTCGCCCCGGGCTCCCAGAGCAAGACGGTGTTCGATAAACGTGGGCAGTATTACCTGACGCCGGGTACGCTGGGCCCTTTCAATCAGTTCCGCGACGACGAACTAAGTACGCTACTCGAGCAGTCGAACGACATAATCAGGAAGAATCAAGAGCTATTCCATCCAGAAGAGTTTGATTCTTCTTCCTCGGCACAGTGAACTGACAGAACCGAGTCAGGGCCCAGACATAGAGGAGATGGCGACGGTGTTCCCTGCCTGCGAAAGGAACAGCATCATCGTGAACAGTGCGCCCATCATCTTCGGGTTGTCGGCCAGGAACGACTTGAGTTCGCTCATTACAATTTATCCGAGGGGAGTTTCCTGTTTATATTTATAAATTCGCCAGTCTGATTTTCAGCAGTGATAAACGCGAGTGTCAAATACCCGGGGCGAAAACTGCATTGGGACAACTGAGTAGACAAGTCGGTATAGCGCTTCTGACCATCTGTGTTCGGTTAAGAAGTAGAATCAACAGACTGCGATCTGTTGACGAAGTTATCGTTGTAGACCGCGTGGGGAGAGGTTGTGCTAACCGAACTCTCCCCAGACCTCATTCGACGGCGGCTGACTTCCCTCTTTCCAGCAGCGCTTATCGAAGACATCGCGCGCGAGCGCGATGTCGTCCAACGCCACCGGACAATCGACATCACGATGCTCGTCTGGACACATATCATGGGCTTCGCCGTCGACGGCGAAGCCCGTACTATCGCCGGGTTTCAGCGGGCCTACTCCGCGGACCAACCAGACTATTGCTCGCTCCAGCTTCTACGACCGGTTCACACCGGCACTCGGTGCATTGTTGAGCGACCTCATCGAGCACGCTCTCGATGAGGTCGCGGTTCCCCACACGATCGCTCCACAGTTCGAGTTGTTTCGTGAGGTTCTGATCGCCGATGCAACCGTCTTCAGGTTGCATCGGCTCCTCAGCGAGTTCCCAGCCACTCACTCGGATCAGTCCGGCGCGAAGCTTCACCTCGTCCATAACGCCACAACGCAAAGCATCGAACAGTTCCAACTCACCGACGAATGCACTCACGAGAGCAGCCAGCTCCGCACCGGGAGCTGGCTGCGAAGCCGGTTGATGCTGTTCGATTTAGGATTCTACAGCTTTCGTCGCTTCGCGTTGATCGAGGAGAACGGCGGGTTCTTCCTGACACGCTTGAAATCGAACGCAAACCCGTTGATCGTCGGGAAGCGGCGGAAATGGCGCGGGCGCGCCATTTCCTTGCCAGGGCGTCGCCTCCAGGATGTTCTAGGCAATCTCACACGAGAGATTATTGACGTGACTGTGGAACTCACGTTCAAGCGACGGCCATACGCTGGAAAGCAGTCGACCGACACGATGGAGTTTCGTGTCGTCGGTGTCCGCAACGAGGACACCGGCGACTACCATCTGTATATCACGAACTTGCCCGATGCGTTCACTCCCAAGCAGGTCGCGGCCCTGTATGGGTTGCGGTGGGAGGTGGAATTGCTGTTCCGAGAATTGAAATCGCTGTACGGACTGGAGAGGTTCCAGACGAGTGATCCAGCAATCGTCCAGCTGTTAGTGGTGGCGGCTCTGTTGACGCTGACGGTTAGCAGAGCCTTACTCGGCGTGTTTCAGGAGTTATTCTCAGAGACGGTATTCCCCCGCGAACGCTGAGCGAAGACCTTCCGGTCTCTCGCCCAGCTCATCCTCGAAGATGTCGCCCAGTCGTTTGGGCATCCACCGCCGAACTTGTCGGAGTTGCTGTTTCGTGACGCCCGCCAACCAGAAAAATCGCGTCTCTTACTCAGCGAACGAGTGGCTGAAGCCTTCATGAGGCGACTCAGTGCTTAACCGAACACCAATGCGCTTCTGACCTACTCCAGATAGCCCAGATTCTCAAGCTGCTCGGCTATCTCGTCAAACTCCGCCTCGGTGAGTTCGCCGCGCTGCTGGTGTTTGATGACGATGCTGCGCAGCAGGAATCGTACGAGGTCGCTGGTGCTGGAGAAACTGGTTCCCTCGATGGTCTCGTCGACCCGGTCGGCGAGCTCCGTCGGGATGGAGACAGTGGTGTAATCGGTCATACGCTATCTCGGGCGTGAACGCCGAAAAGCACGTCGGCCCGGTAGCTGGTGGTTTTTCAGGCCGGAGCCATAATCTGGGTATATGGCCGCGAGACCGCCCGCTGGCGACGGCGACGACGACACCCCGGAGACGCTGGCGTTCGGTATCTCCGCACTCGATGCACGGCTCTCTGAAAGCGAACTGACGTTCCCGGCAACCGCGGCGGCGGTCCTCGACGCGCTTGAGGACCCCGACATCCCCTACGACACGGCGGGCCACACGCTGGCGCTCTCCGAAGCGCTGGCGGAGCTCCAGCAGACGAACTTCGAAACCGAGACCGAACTCAAAGAGGCGCTGCATCCGGTTTACGAGGAGAAACGCCGCTCGGCGGGGAACAGCATTGTCGGGCAGATGCGCCGGCTGCTGCCGTTCTGAAAATTAGTCGTCGCCGCTGTGCTCTTCTGCAAGTAACTCGATACGGTCGAGTTGCTCCCGATGCAGCGAGAGCAGGAGGTCAGAGAGCACGCCGAACATCAGGAGCTGCACGCCAAGGAGAGTCGCCCCCGCACTGCCCACGGCAATGACCTGGTGTGGGATGCCGTATACGAACCACTCCACCGTGACGTAGAGCGCGAGTAGCACGCCGAACAGCCCTGAGCCGAAGCCGACACTCCCGAAGTAGAACAACGGGTTGCTGGTCTTGGCTCGCCGGAACAACTCGAGGAAGATGATGCCGCCGTCCTTGATGGGGTGAAGATTGGTGTTCGAGCCTGACGGCCGCTGGAGATACGTGATGGGGACGACTGCCGTGGGGATATCCCGCTTTGCGCACTCCACCGCCATCTCCGTCTCGATGCCGAAGCCGTCGGCCGAGAGGGTGAACTGCTCGAACGACTCGCGGGTGAACGCGCGGTAGCCGCTGAGGAGGTCCTCGAACGGTTCGCCGTGGATTCGGGTGAACAACCAGTTGGTCAGCTTGTTGCCGACCTGATTGAGCTGGGTCATCGCCCCCGCCTCCATGTTCCCGAAGCGGTCGCCGATGACGTGCTCGTAGCCCTCGTCCAAGGGTTTGAGCATGCGGTCGGCCTCCTCGGGGAGGTACGTACCGTCGCCATCGGCCATCAGGACGTACACCCGGTCGATGTGTTCCCGAACCGCTTCGCGGACGGCTTGGCCCTTTCCCGAGTCCGACTGGACCTCGACACGGGCGCCGTGCTCCGTCGCGATTTCTTGGGTGCCGTCGGTCGACCCACCGTCCATCACGAGGATGTCGTCGAACCCTGCCTCCTGAAAGCTGTCGACGCAATCGCCGATAGTGGCGGCCTCATCGTAGGTGGGGAGGAGGACGGTGACGTGGTCGCGGTCGGGCATCTATTTGCGTGTCGTCGACGGGGGAGGTGGAAAAGCCTTCTACTTGCGGTACCGTGGGATCGGCCGGGAGCGTTCCGACTGTCTCAGTCGACCGGGGTATCGAGACCGTCTGTCGGCGCCTCCGAAGCGCCGTGACATGGGACCGTCAGCGGCGGCGACGGTCAGATGGCTCGGAACTGACGCGAAACGCGTGGCAGGGGAGGACGAGTCAGCTGACCGCTAGAGAAACGTCTGATAGCCGATGACGCCGGCTATCACGAGACAGACGAGCCCGAGCGCGCGAATCAGCCATCGGTAGCGCGCTGGAACGTCGCCGTCGGCGCCGTACTCGCCACGACGGTTCTGGGGTCCGCCGGCCACCGAGAGGTGGAACGCTGCCCGTGGCGCCGCGAGCAGGACGAGACCGAGGAGGAGCCCAAGTCCCACTGCCAGCAGATCGCGGACGTCGGCCATCTACGAGCGGAGGCGCTGGATGCGCTCCTCGACGGGCGGGTGCGTCGAGACGAGCTTCTGGAGCAACCCGCTGTTGCTGCCGAAGATGCAGAGCGCGCTCACCTGCTCGTCGACGGCGGAGTCGCGGGCGGTCTCGTTGCCACGCTGGATCTTCTCCAGGGCGCGGGCCAGCGGGTCACCGCCGCCGATGGCCGCCTTCGCGTCCGCGTCCGCGACGTACTCGCGATAGCGCGAGATGGCGAGGACGAACAGCATGACCAGAAACTGAACGATGTTCCCCACCACGATGGCGAGGAAGAAGTCCGCCAGGTCGTTATCCCCCGAAAGGAGGACGATGAACTGCGCCGCGATGCCGACGATGGAGGCGATCCCCTGCCCGATGACCATCGTCACCACGTCGCGGTTGGCGATGTGGGCGAGCTCGTGAGCGAGGACGCCCTCGAGTTCGTCCTGGTCGAGGATCTGCATGAGTTCCTCGGAGATGACGACGACGCCGGCGCCCTTGCGGCCGACGGCGAACGCGTTTGGCACGCCCATGCGGGCGATCTTGAGCGTGGGCTTCTCGATCCCCATCTCCGTGGAGAGCTGCTCCACCTGACGGTGGATTGTCGGATACTGCTGTTCGGAGAGATCCTCGGCGCCGACGCTCCGGAGCGCGCCCCATTTGCCGACCTTATACTGGACGCCGACGAGGAGGACCGAGCCCACGACGGCGATCGGCCAGATTTGCAGGCCGTATAGTGCTACCGCCACGCCGACGCCGACGAGGTAGAACGTCGCGAGGATGGCGCCGACGATGGCCATCCGGAGTTTGAGACCGAGATGTCGCATGGTGGGTGGGAGACGTTTGGGAGGGATAAAATCCCCGAAGAGGCAGGGAGAAGGCTGTGCGGCGCCGTCAGTCCCTCATGTCACGGCACCCTCCCTTATAAGTTCCCAAAGGCAGTAACCGTGCGTATGGTTGATCTGCTCTCGCTCGGCGGCCTGCTGCTCGCCTTCTTTCTCGTCGTGATGAACGGCGTGTTCGTGGCTGCGGAGTTCGCCTTCGTGAAGATCCGGCCGACGCGGGTGAACACCCTCGTCGAGCAAGGCAAAGCCGGTTCGGGGCTGGTCCAGGACGCCGTCAAAAACCTCGACGGCTATCTCGCGGTGAGCCAACTCGGCATTACGCTCTCCTCCCTGGGTCTAGGCTGGATCGGTGAGCCCGCGGTCGCGGCCCTCATCGAGCCCGTGCTCGGGGAGCTGCTCCCCGCTGGCACGATCCACATCGTCGCATTCACACTCGGCTTCGGCTTCATCACGTTCCTCCACGTCGTCTTCGGCGAGCTCGCGCCGAAGACGTTCGCCATCCAGGAGGCAGAACGCGTGGCAATCCTGGTGGCGCCGCTGATGAAGTTCTTCTACTACGTGTTCATGCCCGGCATCATCGTCTTCAACGGCACCGCGAACTACTTCACCAGCCTCTTCGGGGTCTCGCCGGCCTCGGAGGGCGAGGAGACCCACTCCGAAGCGGAGATCCGGATGATTCTCAGCCGCTCCGAGGAGACCGGCGAGATCGATCTCGACGAGATGGAGATGATCGAGAGCGTCTTCGAACTCGGGGACACCGTGGCGCGAGAGGTGATGGTGCCCCGACCCGACGTGGAGACCCTGCCGGCGTCGATGGCGCTAGCAGAGCTCCGTTCGGTCGTCGCAAACGGGGAGTATACCCGCTACATTGTTCTTGACGACGACGGCGAGCAGCCCCTCGGGTTCGTCCACGCGAAGGACGTGCTGCGGGCGAGTGAGGAGCAGGCGGTGGACGACGCTGGCACAACGGCCGGCGAACTCACCCGCGACGTGCTCGTGATCCCGGAGACCCGGCGTATCGATAAGGTGCTCGCCGAGTTCCAGAGCCACGGGGGCGGGCAGATCGCGGTCGTTATCGACGAGTGGGGCGTCTTCGAGGGGATCGTCACCATCGAGGACATCCTTGAGGAGATCGTTGGGGAGATCCGCGACGAGTTCGACACCAGAACCCAGGAGCCCACCATCGAACACCGGGAGGACGGCGCGTACGTCGTCGACGGCGGCGTGCCCGTCCATGAGGTGAACGAGCGGCTCGAAACCAGGATCGACCTCGAGGACGTGGAGACAATCGGCGGGTTCGTGTTCAGTCGCCTCGGTCGCGTCCCCAAAGCCGGGGACGAAATCGAAGAGCAACGCTATCTGTTCCGGGTCGATGCGGTGGACGATTCCAGAATCGAACGGCTCGTGATCCAACCTGGCGAGGGACGAACGCAGAAGGAAGCGAGGGAAGCGGAGGAAGCGGAGGAAGCGAGGGAAGCGGAGGAAGCGGAGGAAGCGGAGGAAGCGAGGGAAGCGGAGGAAGCGGAGGAAGCGAGGGAAGCGGAGGAAGCGAGGGAAGCGGAGGAAGCGGGAGAAGCGGGAGAAGAGGCAACTGGGGGGAAAAAGAAAGGGTCGGATGCGGAGTCAGACACAGCCGACAGCGACGCCGAATAGCGCGGCGGATTAGGACCGGTCGACGGTTCGCTCGAACTTCTGGATCGCGCTGTCGCTGCCGGCGATGAACACCTCGTCGTCCGACTCGATGGTGATCCCATCGTCGGTGTAGATCGAGCCGTTGCGTGCCAGTCCAACCACGGTCCAGCCGGTCTCTCGGTGCGCTCGGGTGCTTGCGAGCGACTCGCCCACGAATGGGGCCGCGTCCGCGCGGACGAGTCGGATTTGGCTCACCGGGTCCATGATGCGCTCGCCGTGGACCGCAGCGGCGACGAGGCGGGCACAGAGCTGCTGGACCGAGAGGACGTAGTCAGCGCCCGCGCGGAACGCCGGCGCGGCTTTCTCGCTATCCGTGACTCGAACCAGAATCTCCAGGGTGGGGGCGAGCGACCGCGCCATCGCGACGGTGAGCAGCGCGGTTGCGTCGTCGCTCATGGTGACGATCAGCGCCGAGGCTTCGTCGATTTCGGCCGCCTCGAGCGTCTCGGGTTCCGTCACGTCGCCGACGATATCGGGCTCGGTTGCTGCTGCCGCGTCGACCGTTGTCACCGACGTGGCCGCCGGGAGTGCCTCGGTCGCCGCCATCCCACCCTCGCCCATCCCGGCGACGACAATGCGGGCGGGCGCCGCACGCAGGGCGCCGCTGACCCCCTGCATCTCGTTCCTGAGTTCGTCGATCACGTTCTCCGGGCCCGCGACGACGAGCACAGTGTTGGGCGTGAGTCGCTGGTCGGGGGCGGGGGAGAGCCGGAGCTCCCCATCGAACCAGCCCGCGACGAGCGTCAGCTCGGGGTGGCCAGCGATCGGGGAGTCAGCGATCCTGGCGCCGTGATAGGGGTTCTCCCGACGGATGAGCACCTCCCGAATGACGATCTCGTCGCCCTCTGAGGTGTCGCCGGTCGGGCGCTCGACCGAGACCGGCGTCGTCGCCTTCTCGGCCAGGCGCTGTCCGATGAGGGCATGCGGGGCAACGCTGCGGTCGACGCCGATCTCGGCGAGGGCGGCCTTGCGGCGCGTCGACGCCGTGAAGCTGATGACCCGGAGGGACTCGTTCGCTTCGAGCGCTGTCAGGACGATGCTCGCGGTGCTGTCGCCGGCGTCGGTGATGAGGATTGCAGCGTTGCCGATGCTGGCGCGCTCGAGGTCCTCGCGGTCCTCCGGGTTGCCGTCGATGGCCTGGTAGCCGTCATCCGAGAGGCGTTTGGCCTCCTCGGCGTCGGACTCCAGCAGGACGTAGTCGACGTCGAGTGTTTCGAGTTCGTCGAGCAGCAGTTCGGTGTCACGGCGATACTCCGCGACGACCACATGGTCGTTTTTGGAGGATAGCTGGTCGTCGAGGTTGATCGGTGTCCGCTCGAACAGCGGGATGACGAGGACTCGCAGCGTGATGAAGCCGATGACGACGCCGGAGATCTGCATCGCCGCCACGAACAGGTTCATCAGCGGCGACGACCACGGCGAGTCCGCCCCGTAGCCCGTCGTGGTCATCGTCTCGATGACGGTGTTGAACGCTTGGAAGATCGACCGGGGGTTCCCTTCGAGGGTGCGCATCCCCCAGTAGTAGACGCTGGTGAAGAGGAGGACAATTGAGGTGAGGCCGGCGAAAAAGACGAGGATCAGCCGTTGGCGCTGGCTGAGGTTTTCGGGGTCGAGATCGTTGAACGAAAGGAGGTCACGCATTCGACTCTGTCTACTGCTGGGGGAGCGAGATTGTAAATGCTGGGTTGGGAGGAATCGCTCATCATCAATCGAGTTTCCTGCAACTGTGGGTGTCGAGTGTGTGGTCTGTGGAGGGATTATTGGAACAATCGAGATTCGGCGGTGGGGGCCACAACGGACTGCGGCGGCCTGGCCAGCGTCGACAACGGGTTCTACAGGCGGAGCAGGCCGAGTGCCTCGGGGTCGTCCGGAAATCTTTGCTTTCCGTGATGGTGAGATGCCTTCGGCGTCTCGAATCACTTGACCCCGAGGCGGTTCACTTGTCGTGGGCGGTGAATCAAGCAGCAGGTGCGATGGAGGCTTCCCTCGAGGGCGATCTCCGAGAGTATGGGCTTACGACCATATCTTCATGTCCATGGGGTTTGTACCATAGGTTGTAGATAGTGCATGAGGTCATCGAGGATGTCGAAGTACGAGAGGGAGTCCGAGTGGTGCGACGACGCGTCATTCGGACGGATGACCCCCAGTACCCGAGCGGGTTTCGGTATTCGCGCCACTACGGCTGCGTCGACGGCCGCGGCACAATCTTGCGCTACGACAACGAGAACGAAACTGTCGGACGCCACGAACGCCACGATGCCGACGGCGTCGCCCGCATCGAGTTCCCCGGAATGATGGAGCTCCGGGAGCGGTTCCTGAACGAAATCGAGGATTCACCATGACCACTGACACGCTACAAATCACGTACGGACAGCGTGATGAACTTCGCGAGGCGGGCCGTGAGCGGCTCGAGTGCGCGCTCGATGGAGAGACCGACGCCGTCGAGCAAGACGACCTGTTCGTTCTGGACTTCGAGAGCTACGCCGACGTCGCGAAGCTGATGCGAACCTCGAACTACTGGAAGCTATCGTCGGGGAGGAACCGGCGAGCATCAGCGAGGCAGCACGCGCAGTCGGTCGGGACTACAAAGAGGTTCACCGGAACCTGAAGGAGCTGGAAGATCTCGGCGTCGTCGAGTTCCAACAGGAAGGCGCGAGCAAGAAGCCGGTCCTCCGTGGGGGAGCGAAGAGTATCGACTTCTCGTTGCAGTTCTCCGGAGATGTGAGTGGGGATCGAACTGGAGCGTCCGTGTAGTCATCGGAGCAAGCCAATGTCTCAGGAAGCGTTCGTCGTGACGGTCAGAACGCTGGAGGAGTCTATGGGTCGAACGGAGGACGCGATGGAGGCTGTCCTCGAAGGCGACCTTCCGGACGAAGAGCCACCGAAGCGGATTACGTGAGAACCCGGACGAGCTTCTGCGCGTGTTCAGTCAGCGCGCGATCGAGGTGGACTGAGCATCTTGGTCAATACTGCACGAGTTTTGGCGGATTTATGGACGCATATTCCGTTAGAGGGTCTCTAGGGCCGCTTCGACAGTTTCATAATCGGATTCGGGCCCCGCAAGGTGTGTACTACCTGAATACGGCAATTTGACTGTGACTAAATAGTTACTCCCCGTGACGGGTCAACCCTTCGGGTGGTGCAGAGAGCGCCTAAGACGGCCGATAATGCGGGATACTGTCGGCGACAGGTGCATGCGCTGAAAAGCAAAACCGCTAGCGGGAAATCGATTATGAAGATTTTTCGCGCCGGTTTTGGAGGGAGCGTCGTGGTCGGACGACGTCAATCTGGCCTCTACAACGCCTCTGGCTGGCTTCAACAGGCGTTCGCCCAGAGGTCGGCGACGACTGTAAATCGGTTCTGAGCACCGTATATTGGGTTACTTGCGGGGATTTCGGCCGATTATGAAGGTGTGCTCGACCAGAAGTGGAACGCGGTAGTTTCATAATCAGTTCCCATCTTGCGATTATTCCGTTCGTAGTTTCAGGGAATGTTTCGTGTGGAACCTGCGTTTTGAGTGTTATCGAGATTTGGCGTGAGATGGACTATCGGGTCCTACAGGTACCCAGCTTGTACGCGAATCTGGGGTAGATCCTTGGCAAACTATCGGTTTGTGGTGGGTCTGAAGTAGGGATGGGTTCCCCACATCGCTGCAAGAGCAGTTGAGTTTCGATCGGCGGTCGTAGCGCGGCGTCACGCGGTACTCATCCGGGGAGTAAGGTCAGGTCACGGTTCCGAAACCCGTTCGGGAGGTACTCGGAATTGAGCCGGGAAACGAGATCACGTTCGATCGGACGGATTCGGGCTACGAACTCCAGATGGAGGCGACGACGACAGCAGAGGGCGGCGATCAGTTCGAGAAACATTGGGGAAGCGCCGAGAGCAACGAGACGATGCCCGAGCGGATGCGGCGCCTGCGACGCGTGTGGCGAGGCACTCCTCCTGGCCAATACGCTGCTGAGTTCCCCATCGGCGGGCCCGCCACGAAGGACGGCAACGCACTGTCAGCTTCGCCGGGGGGGTTACACGACGTACTTGCTTTAGGTAGCCGTCAGCCCGAACAGTAGGCTAGGGTGAGAGATGTTCGGGGACTGCCTCAAGTGAGCCTCGTGTGCCCGACTGGATTGTTTCGCCTCTCCTACCACATTAGGTTCCAGATCCGTAGTAACCCAGAAATCATTTGGTTGCGCTCTGACTCAGGGTAGTTAGTGAGAGTCTCGGTCATCCTCTGTACGTACTCGCTGGACATGTACGAACACTTTCGAGAGGCTGCCGAGAGTGTGCTGTCCCAGTCGTACGACGACCTTGAGTTGGTCGTGGTCGTTGATGGGACGGAAGTAGTCCACGAACGCGTTATCGAAGACTACGGCGACCACGACGACGTGGTGGTGCACTGCAACGAGGAGAACGTCGGCCTGCTGGAGAGTCGGAATACCGGCGCGGAGCTGGCGAGTGGGGATGTGGTGGCGTTCATCGACGACGACGCCGTCGCCGACAACGAGTGGGTGGCGGCGTTGATCGACGGGTACGAGGAACAGGATGCGCTGGCCGTCGGCGGGAAGATGGTCCCCGACTGGGTCGCCAGCAAGCCACGATTTTTACCGGATGAGTTCTACTGGCTGGTCGGCGTCACGCATCGTGGCTTCGCCGACGGTCCCGGTTGGGTCCGGAACACGTTCGGGTCAAATATTTCGTTCGAAATGGACGTGTTTCTGGAGCTCGGGGGGTTCGACACAGAGATTGGCGGTCGGAAGGGCGATGCGAACCTGCAGGGTGGCGAGACGGAACTGTGTGCGCGGCTGACCGCTGAGTACGGGGAGGAAGTGTGGTACAACCCTGACGCCATTGTGGCGCACAAGGTGTTCGACTACCGGACGGAGTTATGGTGGTTGATTGATCGGGCGTTCTGGCAGGGGTACTCGAAGCGAGCGATGGAGACGTTGGTTCCTGAGTCTGGTGGCGAGGAGGGGGAGTTCTTGGGGCAGTTGGTGACGGAGTCTGTTCCGGGCCGGGTGAAGGGGCTGGTGCGGTCGCCATCGGCGGCGGCCGTGGAGCAGTTGGTGATGTTACTGGTGTTTACTGGGTGTGTTGGTGGTGGGTACGTTTCCGGCTTCGCTAACTATCGAGGTGGCTTTATATGACAGTCAAAAACCGTGTTCTCTGGCTCACGCCGGACAAGCCGGACAACATCAGCGTCGGGCGAGAGCGCATCGCAGACCATCTTGAATCTCGTGAATTCGACGTGACTCTTCGGGGGACGACGCCGCGAACAGTACTCCAGACCTTACGGGAGGCTGGCGAGTACGACGCCATCATTGGTACGACTCGGGCTGGCGCCCTCGCCGGTGCACTATTGAAAGTTATCTATCGGTCTCCATTTATTGTGGACCACATCGATCCAATCCGACAGTTCAGCCAAACCAATCCCCAGTGGATTGCTACGGTTGTCAGGGTACTCGAAAACATTACATTCCGACTCGCCAATTACGTCCTCTACGTGTACGAGGAGGAACGACAGCGGGTTGCCCGATATGCGGGGAACGTTGCCGCGACGGATCTCGGCGTGGAATTCGACCGGTTTGCCAATCCTGACCCGGAGTCGATCAAGTCTGCGCAGAGGAAGTTCTCAAGGCTCGATGTTAAGGAGAATGTCGCAATCTACGTCGGTGGGCTTGAACCAATCTATAATATTGAGTCAATGATTGCAGCGATAGATCGCCTCCCCGAGTGGTCGCTGGTAGTTATCGGCGACGGAAGCTTGCAGGAGACCGTTGCTACGGCCGCCAATGAAATGTCGAATATACATTACTTTGGTACAGTCCCTCATGAAGAGGTTCCGGGGTACCTCCACGTATCCGACGTCGGACTTTCCTTGGTCGACGATCCACACACGCTGAAAGTCCTAGAATACGGTGCGGCTGGCTTAGCGGTTGTGCAGACAGCGGGGAGAGCAGAGGACCGGTTCGGAGACCTGGTGGAATACTGCGAATCGGATCCGGTATCGATAGCTGGAGCGATTGAGGACGCCGTTGCCAATTCGGAGTTCCAGTCTTTCGTCTCCGAGTTCGACTGGGCGCGGATAGCTGACGACTACCAAGAGGTCCTCACAAGGGTCATGTAGGAGGGCAATCTCCCACACGAATATGCGTGATATCGTCCTGGTGACCGTTGATTCACTCCGTGCCGACCATGTCGGCTGGCATGACTACGAACGCCGGACAACCCCGAATCTCAATGACTACGCAGAGACATCACAAACATATACTCAGGCGTTCGCACATGCTTGCTCAACTCGTCCCTCCTTCCCCTCTATTCTGACTTCGTCATATGCACTCATGTATGGCGGCTTTGAACGGCTCTCTGAAGAACGGACGACGCTCGCAGAGCGACTCTCAGATGGGGGGTACGAAACTGCTGGATTCCACTCGAACCTCTATCTCTCCGCTGACTTTGGGTACGACAGGGGATTTGACAAATTCTTTGACTCAAAATCAGATTCGTCCGTGCTCGCTAAACTTCGACAAACGGTGAAAACACATGTTGACGATGAGTCTCGCATCTATCGGCTGCTCCAGCAGATTTTCAACGCGACCGAGAAACGCGCCGGTATCGAACTCGGGTCGGCGTACGTTGATGCGGAAGAGTTGACGGACCGGGCTCTCTCGTGGGCTCGAACGACAACTTCCGGTCCCAGATTCCTCTGGGTTCACTATATGGACGTGCACCATCCGTACGTGCCACCAGATGAGTACCAACGTCGGTTCCGTGACGAGCCGATCGACGATCGGCGCGCTGTACAGCTACGGCGAGAAATGTTGGAGGCACCTGACTCGCTCTCCGACGACGAGGTTGGTGACATTGTGGACCTTTACGACGCCGAAATCGCGTATATGGACGCTGAAGTTGACCGTCTCGTCGGAACGCTCCGAGACGAGTGGGGTGAAGATACGGTATTCGCCTTCACTTCCGACCACGGTGAGGAGTTCAAGGAGCATGGAGGATTCAGCCACCGAGCGACGTTCCACGACGAGGTGCTCCACGTCCCGCTATTCGTCGACGCCGGCGATTCGACGGACACATATGAAGATCTCGTCGGCCTACTCGATTTAGCACCGACACTTACACAGTATGCCGATCTCGAGTCGCCCGAGAACTTCTACGGTAATCCGCTTCAACGTGCGGGAACGAATAGTTGGTCCCGTTCATCCGTCATTAGCGAGTGGGCCGACACCGAAACCGGAGATCGCCGGTTCAGTGTCCGAACAACAGACTGGAAATACGTCCGTGAGGAGGATGAAAGCGAGCGGCTGTACGACCTCAATAAGGACCCCAGGGAGACGAAAAACGTAGTCAGTTCGGCGCCGGACGCTCTCGATAACCTCTGCGAACGCCTCGACGATCATATAGGACGACTGGAGCGGACTCAAGACGATCTCGGAGAGGTCGGCATGGACGAGCAGACGCGACAGCGACTTCAAGACCTCGGCTACCGGGAGTAGTCAACCACATCGTCCCAAACTTCGATGTGCCGACGGGCACACTTCTCGTTGTATGTTTCCATCTTGGCCGCGCTTTTCTCGCTCAGTTCGGCGCGTAGGTCCTGATCCACGATTACCCGACCAACGGCGTCCTCGATGCCGTCGGGAGTAGTGGGACAGATGAGGCCTGCCTCGCCCACGACCTCCGGAACGCCCACGGCGTCGCCCCCGACAACTGGGAGGCCGGCGGCCTGTGCTTCAAGCACGACAGTGGGATACGCATCAAGGAAACTGACGTACACGAACGCATCTGCATTAGTTAACAACTGAGGGATGTCTTCCCGATAGCCCAGTACATTGACTCGGTCGGCGTATGGGTAGGTGTGCAAAAACTTTTCGAGAGACTCCTGATAGGTACCGTCGCCGGCGATTGAGTAACGGAGATCAGGGTGCTGTTCAAAGAGTTTGGAAAGGCCTTGCAGTATCGTCTTCACCCCCTCGAACTTGTCCGCATAGCGGAGGTTCGTGACCGTTAATAGTTCGAACCTGTCTGTGTTTTCAAGGACAGTTTTTTTCCCGTCAATTCCCCGGTAGTAGTCGATATCAATCGGACGACCGATAACAGACGATTTGCCGACGGTGTAGTGCTCCGAGAACTCCTCGCAGGTCCGTTCGCTGAGAAATATCGTTTCGCTCGCAGCACGGAGAACCAACTTTGACCGTAGATTAATCGTCAGGTTTCGGAACCGACCATACTGGTCGTGGGCATTGGTGTAGTCGGCCCATCCTCGGATGGCCACCACGAACGGGGTTCTAGACAGTACTGAACCGCCCCCCGCCAGAACCCCATTGACCAACAATTCGTCCACCTGAACGATGTCGTATTTGTCGTCGAGCAAGTGACGGACACGGGTGAGAAGAGGTTCGCGAGAGACAACGTCGACGTCGTATTTCGTGTCTAGTGATGTAATCGTATCCGAAAGCGACGTAGCGTATTCGGTGTTAGTGTGTAACAGTAGTACGTTCGGCATCTATCGAGTTGGCGTTGAACGAACCAGTAAACTCGTTCCACCGAGCATTTGGAAACCAAATCGGTACAGAAGGCTCGTAATTCCCGTCGTTGATGCCTTTACGTACTCTATCGAGGTGACCTCAAACTGGTGACGAGTTAGTACTTGTTGGAGTGTCCGTTCATCGAACCAGCAAGTGTGTTCCTTGTTTGCAAATACCTCTCCAAAACCGGCCTGTTTGAACCGATGGAACGCCCAGGGGTTCGGTGTTGTGAGGATGAATTCTCCATCACCCTCGAGATGTTCGTGGACACAGTCAAGGAAACCACCGACGTTCGATAGGTGTTCGATGAGTTCCCCAGCTATGACTACATCAAACGTATCTCCTAAATCGAAATTTTGCGCATCGCCGTGAATGATGTTGTAGCCTTGTTGTTGTAGCTTTCGGACCTCATCGGCCTCGTAGTCTAACCCAACGACTTCCTCACCGATATCGTATAGTTCCTGATGCACCCAGTCCTCATTCGAAGCATTCTCCGCGGTGTGCTGTACACAGCCGATGTCGAGAATACGTGTATCAGAGGGAACTGCATTTAAGAGGGTCTCTACCCTCAGGTTCGTTGCCATCACGTAGAGAACGCTACCGGTTTAATTAAATCTACGCATCTGAATAGAGCCAATTTCCTAAAAGGGTATGTGATCGAGCCCTCCCGACAATCTCACGATAGATATACTTCAGCGTTACCCGCCAGTTACGCTGGTCGGTCGAATATATAGGCCCAAGCTCCGGGTTCACGGGCTGAAATTCAGGGTCACGAAGGTTTTCGAGAGCAGTTGATAACAGCGACTTTGCGGCCTCGCACTGGCGTCGTCTGACCTCTCTCCATCGACCTGCATTGCGTATATTAACAGGTTTGAAGGCGAGAACGGCACCCCCGTCGAGGGTCTCTGTGAACTGTTGAACAGTGACCCCTGTCTCAGGTCGGCCGTGGATAAACTCCCACAATCCAGGCGGACCTCCACGGTACGCCCCCAGGTCACCGTGGTGAAACCCGAGGATCCCATATTTGGGACGATCCAGGATATCGCCACGAAGGATCCCGATACCGAAATGCAGTACGACATCTGCCGCGTTTGTGACGACGTCAATCGTTTCGTCGTCGAAGTTAAAGCCGTATTCGTCTGGGGACGTGACGGTCGTCCGATGGCAAGGGACGTCCTCTATACCGTTTATATCGCCAATTTTCCGGGGCTTCGCGTACCCGGGAGGTCCGAACAATGTTTCAGATACTTTCTGTAGGATGGCAACGATTGTCCAAGATTTCTTCTTAGAGATGTCGCTTAGGAGTCCGACCGAGTTCGAAGACGATGCTTTCGCCTGAACCACTAGCGACACTTCAACGTTACTCGTCTCAAGTGTTGTTTCCAACGATCGGGCGAGCCATTCTGGGACGGCCTCATTCCCCAATAAGAGGCACTCCGAAGTGGCTCTTGATCCGGCATCAGATACGACTCAATTCGCCGAAGCAAAGTCATTTATGGCTAATCGGCATCCGTCTTTAGCTAAGAGACGAACCGCGTGACAGCGGCGGCTTATCGAGGCTATTTTTCGATAGGAGTGAGGAGGCATCCGCTGTGCACACAGAAGCCTCCTCATCGAGAATCATGCGTCGGCTCACTACACTGTTTCCCTCTGAGTTCCTCGAAGAGCACGCCGAGGAACTCGGCGTGGTCGAGCGAGAGGGCAAGCTGCAGATTCCCGTCCTCGTGTGGGCTCTTGTTCGGCTTCGCCGCAGGCGAGAGCCGAACACTCGCTGGCTTCCGACGCAGCTACAACTCGACAGCTGACGAGACGATCTCTCCGGGCGGCTTCTATCATCGGTTGACGCCATCGCTCTCGGAGTACCTCCGCGAGCTCGTCGAGCGTGGTCTCGACGAGGTCGCTGTTCATGACGCCGTTGACACTGATATCGACCGATTCAGAGACGTGATGATCGCTGATGGAACCGTGTTGCGGTTGCACGAGTTTCTCTCTGATGAGTTCCAAGCGCGTCACGAGGAGCAGGCTGGAGCGAAGCTCCACCTGCTCCACAATGCTACCGACCAGACGATCGAACGACTCGACGTGACCGACGAGAAAACGCACGACAGCACGTTGTTCAAGATGGGTTCGTGGCTGTGCGGACGGCTTGTTTTGTTCGATCTGGCGTATTTCAAGTACCGCCGGTTTGCGTTGATCGACGAGAACGATGGCTACTTCGTGAGTCGGCTGAAGCAGAACGCGAACCCGGAGATAACGGAGGAGCTACGGGAATGGCGCGGGCGCGCCATTCCCTTGGAGGGCAAGCAGGATGTAGTCGATGAGCTCTCGCGGAAGTACATCGACGTGGCAGTCGAAGCGGAGTTCAAGCGCGGTCAGTACGAGGGGACGCAGTCGCTGGACACCAAGCGGTTCCGCGTCGTCGGCGTCCGCGACGAGGACGCCGACGACTACCATCTCTACATCACGAACCTCCCCCGAGAGGAGTTCTTGCCGGCGGATCTAGCGACGTTGTATCGGTGTCGGTGGGAGGTGGAGACGCTGTTCCGCGAGTTGAAGACGCAGTACGAACTGGACGAGTTCGACACGAGCAACCCTGTTGTCGTGGAAATTCTGCTGTACGCGGCGTTGCTGTCGCTGCTGGTGAGCCGAGAGTTGTTGGATCTGGTCACCGAGCAGGCCGACGATGAGATCGTGTTCCCACCGGAACGCTGGGCGGCGACCTTCCGGTCGCACGCCCAGCTCATCCTCCACGAGCTCGGCGAGTATCTCGGCTACTCGCCACCGCCGCTGTTGGAACGGTTGATCGGAGACGCACAGAAGATCCACAAGCAACGACCCATCCTACAAGAGACCCTCGCTACTGCTACGCAACCGAGGTGTGAGTCTTATCTAAAGACGAATGACATCAGCAGTGCCCCGCTAGTGCTAGATGACTTTAATTTTCTCATCACGAACAAATATTACAACAATTCCATTGACGATAATGTTGTAGGCTGTGGTGAGCTCGGAGGAAATGTATCAGTCTCAGAAGGGGGACCAAATATCCCCGGAGAGACAGTCCAACAGTTCCACTACGAAACCGATTCATCCGAAGCCATCCAGACTGCTATCCACGAGGTGGGACATAATCTTGAGATGCAGCACAAGGTAGGAGATCGTAGTTTCGAGGATCGGAAATCGGATAGCGGGGATGAATATGTTATTACGCCTCTTCCTCCCGGCAGCAACGAAGACAACGTCTGTGGTGCCACCGTTTCGTCAAATGACGGATCCACAGTAGTGCTTGATATGAGGTACTTCTACTGCGCGCTAGAAAACGATTATTTCTAATCCGTAAGTATTTCAAGGTAGAATATATTAATTGTTTCATGGATCTAATTGAAAGGAGAGAGTATATTGCGTCGGGTTTATTCATACTATCTTGTGGGTGTTTGACAGAAGGCGAGGAAGAGAGTAAACCTTCACCAGATTCCTCAAGCGGCACCCCATCTCCTCCGGTAGAGAGAGGCTTAGAAATCAGAAATGAGTTTAAAACAAAAAAAGAAGTTTCGATTAAAGTTATAGAATATCAGGAAGGTTTTGAAGGTGACGGCTACGGAGAGTCGTCTGGTGTCAATAGAGAGTCTTCTACTCCTAAGGGCAAAGAAGGTATTATTAGCTATGACGCAAAAATAAGCATAGATGGAGAGGATTCGACATATATTGAGTCTGTACTTCAGATATATGCTGAACCTCGCAGATATTACATTAAAGTAGATATCTCTGGAGAAACCTCGATAAGATTCTCATTTATTGCACAATATGGGGTGGGGTTTAGCTATCTCCAACTTACCCTCGATGGACAGCCAGACCTTGTGATTGTGACAATCTAACGTAATAATCAGTCGATCACATCGAGAACTCTCTACCTCTCCAGTAGAGGTTGAATTTGCGTCTTCGATGCGTGGTCAATTCTCGAAATGACACGGACAGTGAATTTCGGCGGTGAGGAGTCGCTGTCGGCGGCGGACTGCCGCCGACGCGACAGTGTCGCCACTCACGATTGCTGTCCCGAGCGGTGGACAGCTACCGGAAGAACCGATCGTTGAGTGGTTGATTCGCTGGAACAGACCTACGGACGCCAAGCGCTGTCCAGGCTGCCCGCAGCACCATCTCACAGAACTCCGTGAACGACCATCTCCAGAGGCGGCGCCCCCCGCGGCGGGGCGCCGCCACGTACCTCCAGTGAAGATACCGCCAGCTGTTCTGAAGCAACAGGCTCACTACAAACATCACCAGCCGCAGTCCAGCATCCTGAGAACTGGTGAACGCGAGGCTCTGCTTGGCTAATCGGTAGCTTGCTTCGATGCCGAAGCGCTTGCTGTAGTGGTCTCGTGCATCGCGTGGCGTGTCGATAAACGGCGCGTCAGCGGCGTAGCCGTGACGCGCCACTCCGTACTCGTCGCACCGTCCTTGTTGGTACACGCAGTCGATGAACACAGGGAACGTCACTTCGCCGGCTAGTTCATTCTCAATTTCGCGGCTCCAGCCTTTGCTGAGTTCATCTTGAATCGTCTCACCCCACTTGACGATCGGCATCACGTAAGCGTAGTTGTGTGCGTACAGCAGTTTGAGGCAAGTGCTGTTGTAGAACCCGCGATCGAGGTAGACGGCCTTGACGCCGAGGTCAAGGCCGTCAAGCAGTTCGAGAAACTCACCGAGGACATCGCTGGTGGTGTCGCCAGCGACGAGCTGGCGCACCGCCAGCGTATACCGCTTGTTGCGTACCCGTGCGTACAGCGTCGCATAGGCGTGAAATGTCGTCGTTCCGCGTTTTGCTTGCGACGAGTACAACGCCTCTGTCTCGTCCTCGTCACCGTAGTAGGGATCGAGGTGGAGGTCGGCGACGACCTCCACCGGTCTATCCGGTAGCGTTTCAAGAGCATCTCGTTGCAGAAGCGTGTCTCCGACCGTCTCGACGGAGTCCAGCTCGAATTGGTCAGTGAGATGTCCACGGACGGTATTGGCGTGAGGCGAGTCGTCGGTCGTCTCACAGACGTGGTTGATCGAGGTCCCGCCGGCGCTGGCGTCGGCGAGGACCTCGTAGAGCTTCTCAGTCGTCACCTCTACATTCTCTTCGAGGTCAATCGGAAGTTCATCTCCGAGACTGTTGACGACAAAATTAAGCAGATGCTCTTCCTCTAACTCACTGTCTGCTTGGTTAGGCTTCACACCGCATCCAAGCAGACACTTCCTCTAACCCGATGTGATCGACTGATGATTGAACAAGGTTGACGACAGATCTCACCAAACTCGCTATCTGAATAGGTCCACAAGAGATAAGCAAACATACCTGCTATCCCTCAGTAGTGTTTCGGGGAATCAAATATGCGTTCTCAGAGATCCAAGAGAACTACGACAGGCCCACTTGGTGGCGGACCCGTTTCGCGTCACGTATTCTCTCTCCGATCCAGATCGCGCTGTCCGACGGTGAATCGGAAATCGACGTAATGGATGAGTCGTGGGACGTTCTCATCGTTCTTGACGCCTGTCGAGCTGATCTCTTTGAAGAGGTCGCAAACATGGACGAATACGACAGTTATGAGGTCCGCGAGAGCGCAGGGAGCGCGACCCGCGAATGGACAAAAGCAAACTTCAGTGGACAGGCCCGAACTGATACAATCTACGTGACTGGTAATCCTGTAGTTTCTCGCTGGGTCGGGACAGCGTTCTACAAGTTCGTTGAAGTTTGGCGGGATGCATTCGACCCGGAACTCGGAACAGTCCCAGCTCAACCAGTTACTGAGGCAGCTATCGAGGCTTACGGGTCAAACCCTGAAAAGCGTCTCATCGTCCACTACCTCCAGCCACATTACCCGTTCGTCAAGGACCCAGACCTCAGATTCACGAGGTTCGAGGGAACCGATGAACTCGAAGTTAGTGAAGCACGAACCGGCGCTTCGGACGTCTGGGAAGCAGTCGCGCTTGACCTCGTTGGTTCGAAGGAAGCATGGAACGCTTACGGTCGAAACCTCGAATACGTCCTTGAAGAGATCAAACCACTCTTGGAAGCTGTCTCGGGACGCGTAGTCATCACATCAGATCACGGAAACGCAATCGGCGAGCGGGCCCGGCCAATACCGATGAAGCTGTACGGTCATCCGACCGGTATCCGACATCCGGTCCTTCGAGACGTCCCATGGGCGGTCATCGAAGGACAAATGCGTCCGGAGGAACGGGAAGACCTCGAATCCGGCGTTGAAAATAAACTTCAACAGTTGGGCTACATCAATTAGCTGCCCACTATTCCGACCCCCTTCGCTAGTGGTCACAAACATACTCAAACGGTATTGATTATAGAATGGAACGTGGACGAAAAAAGACGATTCAGAGCCTATTTAAGGGCGGGAGTATCGTCTTCGTCGGGCTCGGACTAGAGCTGGGGGTCTCGTTTTTTGCCAAGGTCCTCATGGCTCGTCTTTTGGGCCAAGTGGACTACGGTGTCGCGACCCTCGGTATCACGACGATTTCGTTCTCATCAGCTATCCTTCTACTGGGACTCAACAACGGGGTTGGGAGATACCTCCCACGGTTTGATAACGTTTCCAAACGGAAGGGAGTGATTCTTTCAGCGATGGAGACCGCGTTGCCGATCTCGATACTTGTTGGAGCTGTGCTGGCACTATTTGCTGGAACAATCGCGTCGACGGTGCTCAAAGCGCCGGAAGCGACGGGCGTTTTGCGGGCTGCAGGGGTCGGCATCCCCTTCGCAGTGCTTCTGAAACTGTTCGCAGGCGTCGTCCAAGGAATGGAGCAGACTGTTCCGAAAGTGCTAGTCCGGAACATGCTCCAGCCAGTAGTCCGGTTTGGGCTCATAACTGCGGTTCTCCTCGCCGGTCTCGGCTCGTTGGCAATCGTGTGGTCATATACTGCCACCTTCGCCGTTGCCGGACTCGTCGGGCTCTGGTATATCTTGACCCGGACGCCCGTACTCGAACAGGCAAAGGGTGTGCGTATTCACCGGGAGTTGGTCTGGTTCTCCGCCCCGCTGATGTTGATGACCACGATGGTGATGCTGCTCTCAAACCTCGACATATTCTTCCTGAGCTACTTTCATACGTCCGGTGATATCGGGCTGTACAACGTCATCTACCCGCTCGCGGAGCTATTAACGATGACGCTAAGTGGGTTCAGTTTCATTTTCCTCCCGACGTTCTCACGGCTCCATGCGGATAGCAAGCGCAGAGAAATGAATCGGATATATCAAGTCGTGACAAAGTGGGTATTCCTTCTAACATTCCCTGGTCTGTTCTTTTTTCTGCTTTTCCCAGGGGTGACGATCGCGATCACATTTGGTCCAGAGTACAGCGAAGGCATTGTCGCGCTAACTATTCTCTCGCTCGGATTCTTTGTCCAATCCGTCGCGGGACCGAACATGAACGCACTCACCTCGATTGGGGCGACCCGGGCAATCATGATCATGAACTTGATTGCGGCAGGGGCGAATATCGGATTGAACTACCTCCTCATTCCACCGTATTCTTACGTCGGCGCCGCGGTGGCCACCGCAATTTCCTACACCTTGCTAAACCTTCTCTACTCGGCAGCACTGTACTCGCAAACCGGTATCCATCCACTCACTACGCATCTCCTCAAGCCTGCGACTGGAGCACTCGTGCTGATGGGGGTAACGTACGCCCTCCTGTCAACGGTACTCGTTCGAACGATCCCCACGGCATTCGGTACATTCGCCGCGTTTCTGGTCGTCTACACCGTTACAGTCCTCCGTCTTGGCGCCATTCAAGAAGAAGAGGTGATGTTGCTCCGGAGTATCGAGGAACGGTTCGGAATCGACCTAACGGGGCTCAAAACACTCGCAGACAGACTGATGGGGTGAACACAGGCTTCCACTCACTACTCCACAGTAACACTCTTCGCCAAGTTCCGCGGTTTGTCAATAGACCGCCCCTTCGAATCAGCCACGTAGTAACTGAACAACTGGAAATACACATTAGCCACCAGCGGCTCCATCTCTCCCAGCTCCGGCACCGGGAACACCTCGTCGACAAACTTCTCGGCATCCCCCACAGCACCAGACACACACCCCAACACGGGCGCACCCCGCGACTCGACCTCCTTCACGTTGTTCAGCGTCTCCTTGGCGTTCGACCCCTCAGTCAGCACCGCCAACACCGGCGTGTTCGAGGTCACCAGCGCCAACGGGCCGTGTTTCAGTTCGCCTGCGGGGAACCCCTCGGCGTGGTCGTAGCTGATCTCCTTGAGCTTCAGCGCGCCCTCGAGCGCGACCGGCGCCCCCAATCGGCGCCCGATGAAGAAGAAGGCGTCTCCGTCGGCGTACGCCTCGGCGGCCTCACGTACGTCTGCTTCCGCATCAAGTGCCTGCTGCACCGCGCCCGGAAGCCCGCGAACATCTGCTAACAAACTCCGCGCTTCCGACGACGAGATCTCGCCCCGGCGGCGGCCGACGTGGACAGCCACCAGCGCCATCGTCGCCACCTGCGAGCAGAACGTCTTGGTGGCGGCAACGCCGATCTCCGGGCCGGCACGGATGAACACCGCGTCGTCGGCCTCGCGGGTGACTGTGCTCCCGAGCGTGTTCGTGACCGCGAGCGTACGCGCACCGGCGCGCTTGGCCTTCCGGAGCGCTGAGAGCGTGTCTGCAGTCTCGCCGCTCTGTGTGACGGCGACGACGAGCGTCCGCCACGGGTCGCGACCGCCGCCGAACTCGTACTCCGAGGCGATCTCGACCGACGTGCGTACGTCGCCGTACTCCTCGAACAACTGTGCGGCGTACAGGCCAGCGTGGTAAGACGTGCCGGCAGCGACGAACTGGATCTCCTCAACCGACTGGAGATACTCCGTCGGGAGGTCGACTTCGAGGTCCACCTCCCCCTTCATCTCGTCGACCCGGCCCGAGAGCGCCTGCCTGAGCGCCTGCGGCTGCTCGTGGATCTCCTTCAACATGTAGTGGTCATAGCCACCCTTCTCGGCAGCCTCGGCCTCCCACTCGATTTCCTCGACTTCGCGGTCGGCGACGTCGCCCTCCACATACGTCGTCGCCCCGTCGTCAGTCACATGGACTACGTCGCCGTCCTGTACGTAGCTCACTTTGCGAGTGTGTTCGAGAAAGGCCGTCACGTCGCTGGCGAGGAATGTACCGTTCTCGGCAGGGCCGACGACAAGCGGGCTGTCCTCGCGCGCGGCGACGACGCCATCGTGTCCATCGGCTACCACACAGATCGCAAAACTCCCCGAGAGGCGGCCGGCGACGTGCTGTACCGCCTCAACCAGCGAGTCGCCCGCCGATACCCGCTCCTCGACAAGATGTGGAACGACCTCCGTGTCCGTCTCGCTGGTGAAGGTGTGCCCTCGCTCCGTGAGTTCGGACTTCAGTGCGTCGTAGTTCTCGATGATCCCGTTGTGAACGACCGCCACATCACCTGATTCGTCGGTGTGGGGGTGTGCGTTCGCGTCAGTCGGCTTCCCGTGGGTGGACCAGCGAGTGTGGCCGATCCCACCGGTTGCCGGGGAACTTTCCGGTAGCACCGCTCGTAGCGCCGAGAGCTCGCCCGCCCGTTTGTACACGTCAAGCCCGTCGCTCTGCTGAAGGGCGATACCTGCGGAGTCGTAGCCGCGGTACTCCAAGTTCGAGAGCCCCTCCGTCAGTATCGGGAGGGCCTGTTCTTCACCGAAGTAGCCGATGATGCCACACATGGTTATCCCCTCCGCACCTCCGTTCCGTCATCGATTCGCCCGTCGACTGCCGTGCCGCTCTCAACGATCGTGTCGTTGCCTAACACCGTTCCGGGGGCGATCGTCGCTCCACCCCCGACGCTCGCGTTGTCGCCGACGACGCCGCCCAGTCGGACGCCTTCGTGGAACGTTCCGTCGACGACCATCTCGGCGTCACCGCCTGCGACGGTCGTGTTGGCTCCGATAACTGTGTTCTCACCGACGATGCAGTCCCGAACGACTGCCCCGTCGCCGATCGTTGCGTCGGCCAGCACGACCGCGTTCGAGACGACGGCGTTCGAGCCTATCTCGACGTTGTCCCCGAGCGATGTGCCCGGGAGCACTCGCGCACCGGGACGAACACGAACGTCGGACCCCAGTGCCACAGGATCGACGATCGTCGCCTCCTCGTGAACGTCCGCGCTTTCGGTCGTCGTCCCCGCAAACCCGTCGAGCGACCGGGCATTGACCGAGAGGAGGTCCCAAAGGTTGGACACGTCGAGCCAGAGTCCGTCGAACGTGGCCGCACGGAGCGTTCCAGCTTGCTGGATTGCGGCGGTGATTGCGAGTTCGCCGTCGGACTCGACCGACCGGAGCAGGTCGAACACCGATTGGTCGAAGCCATACACTCCGGCGTTGATGAACTCGGTCGTAACGGTCCAGGCCGGCGGCTTCTCGGTGATTGAGACGACTTCCTGACCATCGGTTTCGACGACCCCGTAGTCCTCCGGTCGCTCGACCCGCGTGATCGCCATGACGGGGCCACCACGTTCGCGTTGTCCGTCGACAACGGCGGAGATTGCGCTTGGTTCGACGATTCGGTCGCCGTTGAGCGCGACGAACTCCCCATTGACGTACGGTTCAGCCTGCAGGATCGCGTGGCCGGTGCCGAGCTGTTTGTGCTGGGTTGCGTACTCGATATCGACGTCCCACTCGTCGCCGTCGCCGAAGTGATTCTGGATCCGCTCGCGGTTGTACCCCACCACGAACACGAACTCCTCGACTCCCGCCTCGCAGCACGCTTCGAGTACGTGTTCGAGTAGCGGTCGGTTCGCGATCGGTAGCATCGGTTTCGGCCGGGTTCGGGTCAACGGCCGGAGCCGCCTCCCTTCGCCCGCCGCGAGGATGACTGCCTTCATGGTTCGTTTTGTGGGTGCATGCAGTTAGTACTCCGTATCGGTATCTCGTATCACCGTCTCCCCGGGATCAGTTCGAGCGTCGGCACCGAGCTTCACACCAGCGTTGAGGCTGGTGTCGATCCCGGTCTTGGCGCCGTCGCCAACCACGAAGGCGATCGATTCCCCCGCGCGGATGGCCGCCTCGGCCGTGTGGGCTACCAGGGGCTCGTCCCCGACCGGCAGCATCGGCTTCGGACGGCGGGCGGTCAGCGGACGCATCGTGTTCCTTCGCCGGCGGCGAGGATCACTGTCTGCATCAATCTTTCTCCGAAAGCAGACGGCGGACTGTCTCCTCGACGGTGTGTTCTGCCTCAAACCCGATCATCTCTGCCGCTCGGGAGGTGTCGACGCTGAAGTCCGAACCGGCTGCCTCCTCACCCCGTGGGTTCGCTACGAGCTCGACTTCCGGCTCGTAGCCACGTTCCTCGCCACAGACTCGCTGGACGAGTGACGCGAGGCCGAGGACGCTCATGTCCTCCCCGCTGGCGATCGGGATCGTCGTCGCACCGTCGTCGTCATCAGCGATGACGTCAAGGGATCGTTCATACGCGCGAGCCACATCTTTCACGTGGATGAAGTCACGCGCTTGCGTTCCCGGTTCGTGAACAGTCAGTATCTCGTCGTTGAGCGCCTTCTCGACAAAGACGTTGATAACTGTCCGCTTGCCGATCGACCGTCCACCGACCTCGTGGTTCCCGTAGAGGTTCGACTTCATGTACACGTGCGCCGGGAACGCGCCCGGCGCGAGGTCGTGGATGTCCTCCTCGCTCATCTTCTTCGAGAGGCCGTACATGTTCACCGGCGCCCGCGGGTGATCGGCCGTGATCGGTAGCTCGACCGGCTCGCCGATAATGGCCATCGAACACGGGAAGACAAGTGGGATCTCGTGCTGTCGGCAGAACCACGCGACCGTCTCGGTAGCTCGAACGTTCACGTCAAACGCACGGTCGGGGTCCGAATCGCACGACTGCACACCACTCTCGGCGGCGAGGTGCAGTAGCACGTCCACGTCACGGAACTGTCGTTCGAGGACAGCAGCGTCGCGCACGTCCCCGTCGACAATTTTGCCGCCCGGGACGGCGTTGATCTGCGCCGCGGAGAAGTCGTCGATCGCTACCACGTCGTGGCCGGCATCCAGTAGATTGACCATCACGCGCGAGCCGATGTAGCCGGCGGCGCCCGTCAGGCCGATCGTTCGTGTTTTAGTCATTGGTGAACCGTTCTGCAAGGTCGCGGATTCCCGCTTCGAGGGTGTAGTTCGGTTCGAACCCTGCCTCGTCCATCCGATCGAACTGCACGTGGTAGGACGGGCCGGGATCGCGCTCTTCCATGTATGTGACGTTCACATCGTTACCGACCTCCGTGGCGACCGAATCAGCGACTTCCTCGATTCGATAGTTGCCGACACCGACGTTGTAGACGTTGGGCTCCCAGTCGAGCGCCGCTTCGAACGCACGGGCGGAGTCTCGAACGTGGAGATACGGACGCCAGTTCGTGCCATCGCCGTAGACGGTGAGCGGCTCTCCGGTCAAGGCGCGGAACACGAACGTGTTGACGACGAGGTTGAACCGCACACCTGGACTGTAACCGAAGTTCGTCGCCATCCGAATCGAGACCGCGTCCAGCGACGAGTCCTTGACAATCTCTTCGGCGGTTAGCTTCGATTCCGCGTACGGATTGCCCGGCGCAGTCGTCGACTCCTCGGTGAGTTCCTCCTCGTACGTCGCCCCATAGACGTTACACGAACTCGCGAGAACGATCCGGTCGACCCCCGCCTCCTCGGCGGCGTCAACGATCGTCTCGGTCCCACCGGCGTTGACCGACCGGACCTCCTCCTCGATCTCGTGAGACGTTGCCGCACCCGTGATCCCCGCGAGGTGGATCACTGCGTCGACACCGTCGACGGCACGAGCGGCGTCATCGGTATCCCGCACGTCGCCACGGAAAAACTCGTAACTCCGGATATCCGATCCGACGAGGTTCCGCGGCGTGGAGAGGCTGAACTCGTCGAGCACGCGAACGTCGTGTCCGGCGTCGACCAACCGCGGGATGAGCGCGCTCCCGATGTAGCCGGCACCGCCCGTGACGAGTAGCTTAATCGGTCAGCACCCCGGGGAGGAAGCGGTCCTCGTGGCTCGTGATACGGTCCTCGTGTTCGACCAGCGTGCCGAGGACGTCACGGATCCCCTCTTCAAGGGTCTGTTGCTGCCCGCCGACGAGGTCGAGGAACGCCTCGTTTTCCATCTCCATCTTGTGCTCCTCGTTCTCATCACGAGGGTTCTCAAAGTGTTCCACGTCGGCGTTGAGGTCAAACTCTTCACCGACCTCCGCGATTGTTTCGGCCAACTCGACGATGGCGACCGGTCGAGTCACTTGATTGTAGACCGCGATATCGCCGCCGTCGTGACCTTGTTCGACGAGGTTCACGAGGCTCTCGACGGTGTCCTCCAGACTCACCATCGGCTTGCGCTGCTCGCCCTTGCCGTAGACGGTGATCGGATAGCCGGCGACTGCCTGTGCACAGAAGCGGTTGACGACGGTTCCGAAGTAGTAGTCAAAGTCGAATCGGGTTTGAGAGCCGACAGCGTTCGTCTCCGCGGTCTCCGTTCCGTAGACGATCGCGGTTCGTACGTCACTGATATTGAGTCCAAACTCGGACTCCGCGAGCCGCATGTTTGCGGCGTTGAACGATTTCGTCTGGTGGTACCACGACCCTCCCATCGCCGGGAACGGGACGTCGTCGCGCTCGCCCTCGTTCTCCATTTTGGCCCCACCTTCGGGGATTGGGAATTCGGGCGCCCCGTAGATACCCGTCGTCGTCGTCTCGATGAAGTGACTGTCCGAGAGGCCCATCTCGTGGAGGCCGTGGAGCAGGTTCAGTGTCATCGAGATGTTGTTCTGCTGGGTGTAGAGTGCACGCTCGCCGTTGATCCCCGAGTATGGGGCCGAAGGCTGCGCAGCGGCGTGGAGGACCGTCTCTGGTTCGTAGACTTCGAGCAGTTGGAGGACGAAGTCTCGATCGGTCAGGTCACCCTCCACGAAACTGACACCGTCCAGTTCGGCGAATCGCTCTTCGGCGTCCTCGACCGGCGTCGCGGAGACGCTGCCGGACTCCTCGACCCACTCCCGCCGTGCAAGGTTGTCGACCGCGATGATCCGCTCATCGACCTGATCGGCCAATCGCAGCGTGGTGGGCCATCCGAGATATCCATCGGCGCCGGTTACCAGTATTGTCATACTTACTCAAATCTCGAGTAACCACCTAATAGTTTCGACTACTGCCGCACACGAGAACTTTCGTACTCCCAGATGAGATTAAAGTACCGGGCGAAGCCGGCGACGAACGCGGCGTTTTCTGTTACCGCGGCCTGCCGAAGGTGGTTAGCAACCTCTTCCTGCTCGACGAGGAAGGTTGCCTCCCCCGAGTCGTACTCCATGCTCGGGTCGATGAGGGTCCCCCGCCATGGCATCCGCTCATCGCTAAACCGGAGCTCGATCTCCGGGTACGAGTCGTGTAGATAGTCGATAATGTCCGTTTGTCGCCGTCGGTTCTCCGCTAAAAGGTGGCGTGGTGCAAGCAACAGGGCGGACACAGAAACCCCGCGCTCCACTGCGTCCGCTAGTGCGGACTCCACCTCGGACACGTAGCCAAAGCTCTTGGTGAGTACCCTGATTTCAGACTCCGCGCTCTCGTACAGCGCTCGTGTCTCTCGTTGACTCGGCTCGCCCACATCGACGACGTAGAACAACTCCTCGGTCGGCCTGATGTCGTCAGCCGCTTGGTCATAGATCGGTTCGTACTCCGCGAGGAACTCCTCCCTCACGCTCTCGATCTGCTCCCGATAGCTTTCGAACTCTTGGCGCCGGCTTTCGAGGGCTTGTTCGACGAGGTCATCCGGGTGTTTTGCCTGATACTGTTTCGGTCGTCCCGGAATCACTTTCACGTATCCTTGATTAGCTAGTGAGTCAAGCACGCCATATATCCGCGCCTTCGGGATGCTCGTCGCTTCCGCGAGATCAGGGGCTGAGGACTGGCCGAGATGGAGTAGCTCCCGCAGCGCGGCCTCCTCGTACTCGGTCAGGTTGAGAACAGAGAACAGGTCAGTGTCGGTCATACCCGCCGTTTGCTCCGCCGACGGAATAGCGTAGCGTTCACCGTAAAGTATTTACAACTATCTTGATATGGTTACTCACAAGATGAGTAACTCAACGCGGACTACGGACGAGCACCTCCAGGACGTTCCCGACGGTGCCGGCTGCACGGAAATCTGGGAACACCTTTCCAACAACCGAGACAGCGACGATGACGGCGAGGCCGAGTAGTCCGCTACGATAGCGGTTCTTCTGTATTCCGCGCTGAACGTGTGCCCTGTGTACGTTCTCTTTCTGCCCAGTCGATGATATCGCTCTTCGAGACACAAACCTTATCCCCCTTTTGCTACGATTCAGGCCAATGAGTTCGCGCAGCGAAAGCGACGACTTCGGCCAGTCCCTCCTTGACGTCGCGGAGGACTGGTACCACGTCCCCGCGCTCCTCCTCGCGGCTGTCTGGATGTTCTGGGTACGGGTACAGAACTACTCCCAGTTCGTCCGGGACGGCCAAGTGTACTTCTCCGGGAATGACGCCTGGTACCACCTCCGAGAGACGAACTACGTCGTTCGGAACTTCCCATTCACGATGCCGTTCGACCCGTGGACCGGGTTCCCGGTAGGCACGTTCGTCGGCCAGTTCGGGACGCTCTACGACCAGCTCATCGCGCTGGTCGCCCTCATCGTTGGTCTCGGAAGCCCGAGCGACGCACTTGTCGCGAAGACGCTCCTCGTCGCACCAGCCGTGTTCGGCGTGCTCGCGATCGTCCCCATCTATCTCCTCGGGAAGCGGTTCGGTAACCGTATCGGTGGCCTGTTCGGCGTTCTCATCCTCGCACTCCTCCCCGGGACGTTCCTCCAACGCACGCTCGTCGGCGCCGCCGACCACAACTCCGCAGAACCGTTCTTCATGGCGCTCGCGGTGCTCGGACTGCTCGCGGCTATCAATGCTGCCGAACGATCGATGCCCGTCTGGGAGGTTGTTCAAGAAGAACTCATCGAGAACCAAAACCCTGAGACACTAACAACTCCTCTTGTGTGGGCCGTGGTCGGCGGTGTACTAGTGGGATTATTCCTCTGGGTCTGGCCACCAGCGGTCTTCCTTGTTGGGGTGGTTGGTATCTTTGTCGCCGCAAACGTCACGAGCGACGTTGTCAACGGTGAAATTCCCGAACCGGCCGCTTTCGCCGTGACGGTCTCCATGCTGGTCGCGGCGGTCATGAGCTTGCTCGCTTTGGACACGTTCGACTTCTCCACGACGAAAATGTCCCTGATTCAGCCAGCTGCAACACTTGCAGTCGCTTCTGGGGCCGTCTTCCTCGCCTGGCTCGCACGCTACTGGGAGCAAGAAGACCTCGACACCTCACTCTACCCGCTGGCCGTGCTGGGTATCGCTGTCGTTGGGACCGTCTTCATGGCCGTCGCCGTGGAAAGTCTTTACAACCAGATTGCGAGAAATCTCCTCCGCATCGTCGGCTTCTCCGCCGGCGCCGCAACCCGCACCATCGGCGAGGCCCAACCCTTCATCGGCGGCCGGCTCGCCCAACAAGTCGGCGCCGCGGGCCGCATCACCTTCGAGTACGGCCTCACCTTCTTCAGCGGCCTGCTCGCGGTCATCATCCTCCACGCGCGCCCGCTCGTCCGCAAGGGCACACAGCGTGCGTACTACTACCTCGGTGGGAGCCTGCTGACCATTGCACTCATCTTCGCCACACCCGTCCTCGGCGCCGTCGGCGGCGTCATCGGCGTCGACCCGCAGGTGCTGGGCCTGCTCGTCGTCGCTGGCCTCCTCGCTGGTGCGACGCTCATCGCCGAGTACGACAGCGAGGAGCTGTTCTTCGTCGTCTGGGCGGCGTTCATCACCTCAATGGCGTTCACCCAGGTTCGGTTCAACTACTACCTCGCTGTCGTCGTCGCCGTGGCGAACGCGTTCCTGTTCGCCCGGATTCTCGACTGGATCGATATCTCGGGAACCCTCCGAACGGCGACCGAAGACATCCAGGGCTATCAGATGCTCGCGGTCGTCGCCGCGCTCCTGCTGATCGTCGCCCCAGTGCTCGCGTTCCCCATCACGCTTGGCGGGACCGCACAGGGCGGCGGTGTCCAGACCTCAACGGCGGTTCAAACCGGCAACAGCACCGGTCCCGGTGCGATTCTCGGCTGGGAAGGCTCGTTCGACTGGCTGCAGAACAACACGCCCGAAGAGGGGAACCTCGGGGGCGCAGGGAACGCCGAGCAGATGGCGTACTACGGCACCTACGAGCGAACTGACGACTTCGACTACCCCGACGGCGCCTACGGCGTGATGTCCTGGTGGGACTACGGCCACTGGATCACGACCCAGAGCCAGCGGATTCCGAACGCGAACCCGTTCCAGCAGGGTGCGACCAACGCGGCGAACTTCCTGCTGGCGCCCACCGAGAGCCAGGCCAACGACGTGCTCCGTGAGGGCGCAGCCGAACAGGAAGAGACCCGCTACGTCATGGTCGACTGGCAGATGGCGTCAACGCGCTCGAAGTTCGGTGCCCCGACAGTGTTCTACGACGCCGAGGAGAACGTCTCCTCGGATGACTTCTACCAGACGATGTGGGTACCACGCGGGCAGGGTGCAGTGCCCGGCGCGCAGGTCTACAGCCAGCGCTACTACGACAGCATGATGGTGCGACTCTACCGCTACCACGGCTCCGCACAGGACGCTGCCCCCATTGTCACTGACTGGGAGACCCGAACCTACACCACTACGAGCGGCGAGGAGGTCGACCTCAAAATCCCGCCGCAGGACAACACGTCGATGGTGAAAAGCTTCGACAACATGAGCGCCGCACGCGCCTACGTCGAAGAGGACGGTAGCTCCCGTGTCGGCGGCGTCGGGCCGTTCCCGAGCGAGGACGTTCCCGCGCTCGAGCACTACCGGCTGGTGAAAGCCAGCGAGACACAGAGCCAGCAGGTGTTCGCCAACGAGCAGTTGCAGGCCCGGCTCTCGGGCAACCCGCTCTACCAGCTGATCTTCAGCCGGACCACCCCGTCGTGGGTCAAGACGTTCGAGAAGGTGCCCGGCGCGACCGTCGAAGGGTCCGGCGCCCCCGCAAACACGCGCGTGACCGCGACGGTCCAGATGAAGATGCCCGGCCCCAACAGCACGTTCACCTACCAGCAACACGCCATGAGCGACGAGAACGGCGAGTTCACGATGCTGCTGCCCTACTCGACGACGGGCTACGAGAACTTCGGGCCGGAGAACGGCTACACCAACGTGAGCGTCCGCGCGAACACGAGCTACACCATGACGACGCCCACGACGACCAACGAGAGCGGCGTCGCGACGAACTACGGGCAGCAGGTCACCGTGAGCGAGGCGAAGATCCTCGGCGTCAACGAGAGCGCAAAGCAGGTGACGCTGGAGCAGCGAACGGCCCCGCCGGAGGGCGCCCAGACCACCAACAGCACCAACACGACCAACACCAGTAGCCTCGTCACGCCAACCCAGCCCCTCGACGCGACCGACTCGGTCGACAGGAGTGAGGACAGCTCCGGACCAGTCGATGAGCCAGCGACGGCGGTTGCGCCCGTCAGCACTGGCGTCGTCGCACCCACACTCGACTGATGGGAGACGGAGACACACCGACTGACGGGCCCTCGCTACTGGGGGTCTATCTGCGCGGAGCCTGCATGGGCGCCGCCGACGCAGTGCCGGGCGTCTCCGGCGGCACCATTGCGCTGCTGACCGGCATCTACCAGCGGCTCATCACCGCCATCACCGCTATCGGCCCCGATCGAGTGCTGGCTGTGCTGGCCGCACCGCTCCCAGGGCGCCGGGAGGAAGCAATCGCGGCGTTCCGTGAACTGGACGGCTTCTTTCTGGCGGCGCTCGGGGCCGGTGTGCTGACCGCAGTGGTCACGTTCTCCCGCGTGCTCGAGGCCGCGATGCACAGCTACCCCATCGTGACGTTCGGCGGCTTCTTCGGCCTCATCGCCGCCACCGCCTGGTTACTCCGGACGCAGATGCAACTCGATACGGGCACTCGTCGACTCACCGCTCTCTCGGGGCTCATGTTGGCGTTCGTTCTCTCGGGCCGCGCCGAGGGGGCGCTCGGCCACAGCTATCCGGTAATCTTCCTCGCCGGGAGCGTCGCGGTGAGTGCGATGATTCTCCCCGGCATCTCGGGGTCGCTCATCCTCCTGCTGCTGGGGCAGTACGAGTTCATGATCTCGCGATTGAAGCAGTTCGTCGACGGCCTGCTCGCGCTGGTGAGCGGCGAGGCCGGCCTCCCGCCGGAGACGGCCACCATCGTCGCGTTCCTCGCAGGGGGCGTGTTCGGCCTCTTCACCATCTCCCACGGCGTGAAGTGGGCACTTGCGCGGTGGCGGACCGCGACGATGACGTTCCTCGTCGCGCTGGTGGTTGGCGCGCTCCGGGCACCCGTCGTCCAGGCCGGCCGCGAACTCCAGACCGGCTGGACCCCCACAACAGCTGCAGCGTTCCTCCTTGCAGGCGTCGTCGGCGCAGTCGCCGTGCTCATCGTCGAGCGAGCAGCCGGTGAGAACGCGCTGTCGTAGCTTATTCCATCGCACTGTCGTAGCTACGCGATCACGAGCGTCCAGATGTTTCAGCCACACACATCTCAGCTCGTCGGTTCCTACACGCTTATCGCTCGTTTGCGACAGACCACACGCATAGGTCGGGACACGCCGGCTTGACAACTCACAGAGTCCGTGAGGGCAGTTCGCCGCATTGTAGAACAAATGCTGTCGGAGCGACATAATCTCCCCCCTGAACAGCGTTTCGGGGGGCTCGCTAGCCCGTCTCAACAAAGCTTAATCCCTGCCGCTGTTGGGTGGGTGTATGAGCGAAATCACGGTCGTCCTGCCGGACGGCTCGGAGCTGTCGCTGCCAGCGGACGCCACGGTGGAAGACGCCGCCTACGAAATTGGGCCCGGACTCGGGAAGGACACCGTCGCAGGCGTCGTCGACGGCGAACTCGTTGCGAAGGAGGCAGCCGTCCACGACGGCGCCCATCTCGTCATCGTCACCGACCAGTCTGACGAGTATCTTGACGTGCTGCGCCACTCTGCAGCCCACGTCTTCGCACAAGCGCTCCAGCGGCTCCACCCAGAGGCGAAACTCACCATCGGGCCGCCGACGGACGAGGGGTTCTACTACGACGTCGCGGCGGTCGACCTGGACGAGAGCGACCTCGAAGCCATCCAGCAGGAGATGGAGGCCATCATCGAGGCCGACTACGACATCGTCCGCGAGGAGCGACCCCACGAGGACGCATTCGAGCAGTTCGCAGACAACCGGTTCAAACAGGAGATTCTCGAGGAGGAGGCTGCCGGCCAGGAGACGGTCAGCTTCTACGTGCAGGACGACTGGGAGGACCTCTGTCAGGGGCCCCACGTCGACTCGACGGGTGAGATTGGCGCGGTCGAACTGCTCAACATCTCCTCAGCCTACTGGCGCGGCGACGAGAACAACGAGACGCTCACCCGAGTCTACGGGACGGCCTTCGAGTCCGAGACGGACCTCGGGGAGTTCCTCCAAATGCGCGAGGAGGCAAAGGAACGCGACCACCGGAAAATCGGCCAGGAGATGGATCTGTTCTCCGTGCCGGACGTGACGGGGCCGGGGTTGCCCCTCTACCACCCCGCCGGGAAGACCATCCTCCAGGAGCTGGAGAACTACGTCAACGAACTCAACCGTGAGGCGGGCTACGAGCAGGTCGAGACGCCTCACCTCTTCCGGACGGAGCTCTGGAAACAGTCGGGCCACTACGACAACTACCGCGACGACATGTTCCTCCTCGACGTGAACGACGAGGAGTACGGCCTGAAGCCGATGAACTGTCCGGGCCACGCGACCATCTTCGATCAGTCCTCGTGGTCCTACCGCGACCTGCCCGAGCGCTACTTCGAGAACGGCAAAGTGTACCGCAAGGAGCAACGCGGCGAGCTCTCCGGGCTCTCTCGGACCTGGGCGTTCACCATCGACGACGGCCACCTGTTCATCAAGCCCGAGGACATCGAGCGGGAGGTCCGGGCGACGATGGACATGATCTTCGAGCTCATCAGCCACTTCGACCTCGACGTGGAGGTCGACCTCGCCACGCGACCCGAGAAATCCGTCGGCAGCGACGAAATCTGGGAGACCGCCGAAGAGCAGCTTCGGGAAGTGCTCGACTCCGAGGGGTACGACTACGGCATCGAAGCCGGCGACGGTGCGTTCTACGGCCCGAAAATCGATTTCTCGTTCCGTGACGCACTCGGGCGTTCGTGGGACGGCCCGACGGTCCAGCTTGACTTCAACATGCCCGAGCGGTTCGACCTGACCTACACGGGCGAGGACAACGAGGAGCACCGCCCGGTCATCATTCACCGTGCGCTCTATGGCTCCTACGAGCGGATGTTCATGGTGCTCATCGAGCATTTCGACGGCCAGTTCCCGCTCTGGCTCGCGCCCGAGCAGGTGCGCATCCTCCCTGTTTCTGACGACGCGCTGGGCTACGCCCACCGCATCAAGAACGAACTGGGCGAGTTCCGTGTCGAGGTCGAGGACCGCGACTGGACGGTCGGCCGCAAAATCCGGCAGGCCCACGACGACCGACTGCCGTACATGCTCATCGTCGGCAGCGACGAGGAGGAGACCGGCACCATCTCGGTGCGCGACCGCTTCGAGCGGGAAGCCGACGGCGTCGACCCGACGGCGTTCCGCGAGCATCTCGAGGCCGAACGCGACGAGAAGCGTATCGAGCCGGATTTGCTCGACGAGTAGCGCCCCTGTAACTTCCCCTTAAACTGGCGTGCCGTATCGCTGATTTTCGCTCTGTTCGAACACTGCCAGATAGGGGTCCCCGCTCTCACCCGTGGGGCAGCCCTCGGTGCGCTGGACGAGGAACCGCTCGCCGTCGACGCCTTGGCCGTGGAGCCGGAGGACAGCGGCGTAGGCCCGCTGGCCGAAGCCGAACACGTGGTCACCGTAGCCGTGGTCAATCCGCAGATACGCATCCACCGGCTGTTGCTCGCCATCCGACGTTTCTGGCCGGTACGCGCTCCAGTCACCGGCCGTGCAGACGCTGTATCGGGGGATATCCACCCGCTGCGGGAACGGCCCCGGGTTGGAAACAACAACCGAGCCGAGCTGTGCCCCTGGCTCTTGGCCTCCAGTCACCTGGACCTCCTGCTGCTGGTTCAGTTTGTAGGCCAGCCCGCCGGTCACCACGTCGACAGTGAGTACCGCGACCGCCAGCACGGCGACCGCAGCGAACGCCTGCTTCGCGCGCGGACCGGAGACGAGGCGGCTCTCGCTCTCCAGCCGAGTTCGGAGGCTGAAGAAACCGGCCGCAAGTGCCAGCAGGCCGACCACCAGTAGCGGCGTCCCGACGTGGAACTGCTGGGTCAGGTGGAACAACAGCGCAACGGTCGCGATGACGACGACGCCGTAGCTCAGGAGCGTCAGCCGGTCGTCGTCACTCAGCTGCGAGACGGCGAAGATGCCAGTGGTGAACGCGGCCACGAGCATCGCCTTCGAAACCGGCGAGTACGGGAACTGGGTGTCGAGAATGAACAGCACGACGGCGATGGTCGCAACCGCCGCTGCTGCGGTGTTGAACAGTGTCTCTGAGTCGAACTCCATTATTTCTGCCCAGGGCCGGCCGTTGGAAATAGGCATCGTTGACACAAAGAACGGTTTGAGTCAGTCTGTGAATTGTCAGCAGCCACCGCATATTTATCCCGGTTGCCACCCACACCGAGCCATGGCTATCGACCCCGCCGGGCTGGGGGACGCCCCGCTGCCCACACACGGCACAGACGGCGTCGCCGACCCCGAGCACACTGCACTTGCCGCGGACCTCGACAGTGCCGTGGCGGGTGACGTGCGCTTCGACGAGTACGCGCAGGTGCTCTATGCGACTGACGGGAGCATCTACGGTGCTCGTCCCGCGGGCGTGGTGATTCCGGAAGACGAGTCAGACGTCGTGGCCGCCGTCGCGGTGGCAGCCGACCACGGCGCACCAGTCCTCCCGCGCGGGGCCGGCTCATCGCTGGCCGGGCAGACCGTCGGACCGGGCTGTGTGGTGCTCGACTGTTCGAAACACCTGAACGATATCCGCGAAATCGACGCCGACGCGAAGCGGGCCCGCGTTCAGCCCGGCGTCGTGCAGGACGACCTCGACGCTGCGCTGGCCCAACACGGTCTGAAGTTCGCGCCCGACCCGGCCTCATCGAACCGCGCGACGCTGGGCGGTGGCATCGGTAACAACTCCACCGGCGCCCACTCGGTTCGCTACGGTATCACCGTCGACTACGTCGAGTCAGTTCAGACGGTGCTGGCCGACGGCACTCTCGCCGAGTTTGGGGAGGTAGTGGTCGGGAGCGAGGCGTGGGAGACGATGCTGGCGGCAGGCGGCCGCGTTGCTGACCTCCACGAGGCGGTGCTCGAACTCGTCGAGACCAACGAGACAGAAATCGCCGAGCGCTACCCCGAAATCCAACGCAACGTCTCGGGCTACAGCCTCGATGCGGTCGCCGGCGAAACGGAGGAGGGCGAGCGCACGCTCAACCTCGCGAAACTGTTCGTCGGCGCGGAAGGGACCCTGGGCGTTGTCGTGGAGGCCGAACTCTCCCTGGTGACAGTTCCCGAAGAGACGGCGCTCGCGCTCTACTGCTACACCGACCTGCTCGATGCGATGCGGGCGGTCCCAGAGGCGCTGAACCACGACGCGAGCGCAGTCGAACTGATGGACGACGAGGTGTTCCGCCTCGCGCGGGAGTCCCCAGAGTTCGCGGCCTACGCCGAACCTATTCCCGAGGAGGCGGGCGCAGCGCTGATGCTGGAGTTCGACTCGGAACTGCACGATGACCTCGAAGATGCAGTCACTGAAGCAGACGCCCAGTTTCTGGACGGTGGTGCTGCGTTTGACGCGCTTCACGCCTTTGAAGCCGATGACCAGCGCAAGCTCTGGAAGCTCCGAAAAGCCGCAATCCCGCTGCTAATGTCGCTGGAGGGCGACGCCAAACCGTACCCGTTCATCGAGGACGCCAGCGTCCCACCAGAGACGCTCGCGGAGTACGTCGAGGCGTTCGAGCGGGTTCTCGAGGACCACGGCACCTCCGCGGCCTACTTCGCCCACGCCGGGGCGGGAACGCTCCACATCCGGCCGATTCTCTCGCTCAAGGAAGCCGACGGTATCGCGATGATGGAGTCCATCGCCGAGGACGTGACCGACCTGGTGGCCGAGCGGAAGGGCTCGTTTTCGGGCGAACACGGAGACGGCCTCGCGCGGACGCAGTTCAACCCGAAACTCTACGGCCCCCAGCTCTGGGACGCGTTCAAGCAGCTCAAAACCGCGTTCGACCCGGACTGGCGAATGAATCCGGGGAAAGTGGTGTTCCAGGATGAGAACCCCACAAAGATGACCGAGCATCTGCGATACGGTGCCGACTACGCCAGCCTCGAACCAGCGACGACGCTGGATTTCGACGACGAGGGTGGCTTCTCCCATCTGGTCGAACTCTGTAACGGCTGTGGCACCTGCCGGACCACACAATCCGACGTGATGTGCCCGACCTACCGCGCGACGGGGGAGGAACTGGCGACGACGCGCGGCCGCGCGAACCTGCTCCGGGCCGCAATCAGCGGCGACCTCCCCGAGGGGGAGATCCACTCCGACCGCTTCCACGAGGCCGTGTTGGACCTCTGTATCGGCTGCAAAGGCTGTCAGTCGGACTGCCCCACGGGCGTTGACCTGGCGAAGCTCAAAGCCGAACTCAAACACCAACGCCACGAGCGGGACGGATCGACCACGCGGGCCCGACTGTTCGCGGATATCGACCGCCTCGCAGCGTGGGGGAGCCGGCTGGCACCGGTCTCAAACTGGCTCACCTCCCTGCCCGGAAGTGGGTTCGTCACTGAACACCTGCTCGGCATCACAGCCGAACGTGATCCCCCCGAATTCGCCAGTGAATCGTTTGAGTCGTGGTTCGCAGCCCGAGAGGCACGCGTCGCCCCCGAACACGCCGACGAGAAGGTAGTGCTGCTCCCGGACACCTACACAAACTACGTCTACCCGGACGTGGGCAAGGCGGCTGTCCGCGTGCTCGAAGCAGCGGGCTGCCACGTCGCAGTTCCAACTGGGTTGGAGCCGCCGGGGCGCGCAGCCGTTTCGGGTGGCTTCCTGGACCTCGCGACCGAACGGGCACAGGCCAACGTCGACGCCTTGGCCCCGCTCGTCGACGACGGGTGGGCAGTCGTGACCGCCGAACCCTCAGACGCCGCTGTGGTGCAAGACGAATACGGAGACCTACTCTCTGGCACCGAGGTAGAGACTGTGGCGGCTTCGACGTACGGTCTCTGTGAGTTCCTCGACCGCCACCGACGGGACGCCGTCGACGCCGACGCTGGCGGCGAGCAGATTGCCTACCACGGCCACTGCAACCAGAAGGCGCTCAACCGCGACCACCACGCCGCCGCCGTGCTCGACCGCGCGGGCTACACCGTCGAGACGCTGGACTCGACCTGCTGTGGGATGGCCGGGAGCTTCGGCTACGAAGCTGAACAGTACGACCTCTCGATGGCCATCGGCGAACGCCTGTTCGAGCAGGTCGACGCGACAGCCGCCGAACCGGTCGCGCCCGGCGCCTCCTGCCGGACCCAGTTGGCCGACCGCCGTGACGGCGAGCGGCCGCCACATCCAATCGAGAAACTGGCTGCTGCACTGGAGTAGGCGCTGTCTGGTGGTTTTGTGAATAGACACGAGTTCCCCGCTTCCCGCGGCTTTTTGCGGTTGCCTACCAAACCCGCACTCATGTCCAAGCCACCCGAGGCACCCGATGTCGGAGAGCTGACCCCACCCAACCGCACCCTGATGGGGCCCGGCCCGAGCGATGTGGACCCGCGCGTGTTGCGCGCAATGTCCACCCCGCTGGTCGGCCACCTCGACCCCTCATTCATCGAGATTATGAATGAGGTGCAGGAGCTGCTGCGCTACACGTTCCGTACCGACAACACGTGGACCATCCCCGTTTCGGGTACCGGCTCGGCGGCGATGGAGGCTGCCATCGGCAACGTCGTCGAGCCGGGAGACACGATGCTCGTCCCGACCAACGGCTACTTCGGCGGCCGGATGGCCGACATGGCCCAGCGCGCCGGCGGCGACGTGGTCGAAGTCGACGCGCCGTGGGGCGAACCGCTCGATACCGCCGACGTGGCCACGGCGTTCGAAGAAGACGATATCGACGTGTTCGGCTTCGTTCACGCCGAAACCTCGACCGGAGTGCTCCAGCCCGCGGTGCCGGAGCTCACAAGCATCGCTCACGAACACGACGCGCTCGTGATCGCCGACACGGTCACCTCCATCGGCGGCGTCGAACTCAAAGTCGATGAGTGGGGCATCGACGTGGCCTACGCCGGCCCGCAAAAATGTCTCTCCTGCCCGCCGGGCGCCTCGCCGCTCACGCTCAACGATCAGGCGATGGAGAAAGTGCTCACCCGTGAGGAGGATGCCCGCTCGTGGTATCTCGACCTCTCACTGCTGGAGGGGTACTGGGGTGAAGAGCGGGCCTACCACCACACCGCCCCTATCACGAATGTCTACGCCATCCGCGAGGCGCTACGACTGGTCGCAGAGGAGGGTATCGAGGAGCGCTGGGCGCGCCACCGCCGTGTCGCGGGCGCGCTGAAGGCCGGCTTCGTGGCGATGGGCCTGGAGATGAACGCCCCCGACGAGTACTGGCTGCCGAGCCTCAACGCCGTGCGCGTGCCCAACGGCGTTGACGACGGCGCAGTCATCGACTACCTGCTCGAAAAGTACGACCTCGAAATCGCCTCCGGGCTGGGCGATCTCGAAGGAGAGATCTGGCGGATCGGCTGCATGGGCGCCTCTGCGACGCCGAAGAACGTCTCACTGGTCGTGAGCGCGCTCGCAGACGCGCTGCAGCAACAAGGGTTCGACGCGGATGCTGGTGCGGCGGTCGATGCGGTCGCGGAACACCTCTGAGAGCCTGCATGTCAACTACCCCGCCCTGAGCGCCTTCGGCGCTCTGAGGACGGGGCTTGCGTGGCGTCGGGCGGGAGTTGTGGTCCCGGGCCGACTTGTGTGCCGGTGCGGTCGGTCGGCAGAGGCAATGTAATTGTCAGTGTTCTCGCGGCGGTGTTCAGATACGGATTAACGAGTGAGGCGTCGCGTTTTCTGCGTGTTCTATGCCCGAAAACGCTAGCCTCAGCGGTACCATCGACCAGATTGACTTAGGTTTTGTGGAGCGAGAAGCGACACCGCGACTGCTGATGAAGCGGAGTATTCAGCTGTATCTGGCGGAACTATCACGTTCTCAAACTGTTTCAGCAACGCCGAAGCCGAAACAGCCGACGACTGGCTCAGACCGTTCAGCGTTGCATGGAATCAGCGTATCTGAACACTACCGCACGAAAGGGGCTGTTAACTAACCGTTCCCCTCACGTAGCGACGTCAATGGTATCATTGAGAGCGCTCGTAATCAACGCGATCGTCGGCCTCGTAATCCTGTTCGTCGCGAACCTCCTCGGACTCGGCGTTCAGATATCCCTCTTCACGCTCCTGATATGTGCGATCTTCGGCGTGCCCGGCGCGGTTCTCGTCATACTGCTCGCGGTGTTCGACGTCGCGTTCGCGGCGACGATACTCCCGTTGTTCCCCGTGTAGCCACCAGCTAGCGCTCGCGTAACCGACATTGTCGACGAAGCGGCCGACGAGGTGGCGGCGACGATCGAACGGATATTCGAACGCTCCGTCGAGGAAGCCGTCATCGAAGCCGGCAGCCCGCGACACCTCGTGCACTACGACGCATCGGCCGGTCCGTCGCACCGACTCGCCGACAGTCACATCACTCCCCTCTCTACCGCTCGCGCTTGAGGATAGTGCGGAACCGGAGGTCGGCTGACCATGCGAACGGCGAACCCGTGAGCAGAAGGGGCTCCGCGCTACCGCTCATAGTTGAACGACAGCGGTAGCCGAACGGCTACCGTCCAGTTGCTTCCACCCCAAGCCGTAGGTCACGAGAAGCGAGAGGGTTTTAGGTATTCTCCAGAGAATACTGGAGTATGACCAATCAACAGCCGTCGGCCAGATCGTCGGGGGAACGACCCTCTCGTGGGCGAGTGCGACCCGACGGCGGAGAAGGGAACCTGCGACGCCTCGTCGTGGGCGGCGAAAGGCCGATTCGCATCAGTGCGGGCCACCGCCTGCTGCACCACGACGGCAAATGTTCGCGCCCTCACGGCCACAACTACGAGGTGACGGTCGAGCTCACCGGAACGCTGGACGATGCGGGGTGGGTCGCCGACAAAGGCGAAGTTACCGACGTCATTGACGACTGGGACCACATGTTCCTCGTCGAGGCGGGTGACCCGCTGGTCGAGGCGTTCGAGGCAGCGGGCGACGAGGACGCACTGGTCGTGCTCGAACGCCCGCCGACTGCGGAGGTGATGAGCCTGCTTCTCGAAGAGAAACTCCGGGCATGCCTGCCCGACACCGTCGTATCTGTTTCGGCATGGGTCTCTGAAACCAGCGAACTCCAGACCGGCGGGGGCCGTTGAATGCCGGTCAACGCGGATGCTGATGCGGTGGGCCAACAGGTCGAAGCGACCGGAGAGCACCCCGAAGACGGCGATGGGCTCCCCATCAACGAACTGTTCGTCTCACTGCAGGGTGAGGGCGTTCTCAACGGCGTTCCCTCCGTGTTCGTCCGGACGAGCGGCTGTAACCTCCGCTGCTGGTTCTGTGACTCCTACCACACCTCGTGGGAACCGACGGGGGCGTGGATGGCCGTCGACGACATCGTCGCGGAAGTCGAGCAGTACGACGCCGAGCACGTCGTCCTGACCGGCGGCGAACCGATGCTCCACGAGGAGTCTGTGGAACTGCTTGAACGGCTCTCGGCGGCAGGCTACCACACCACCGTCGAGACAAACGGAACCATCCACCGCGACGCGCCCATTGACCTCGCGAGCATCAGCCCAAAACTGGCCAGCAGTACGCCCACAGCCGAGCGCGACCCGAACGGCGAGGGCGAGTGGGCAGAGAAACACGAACAGGACCGCGTCGATATCGAGGCACTGACTGGCCTCGTCGAGGACTACGGCTTCCAACTCAAGTTCGTCGTCACCGGCGAAGCGGATATGGACGAAATCATCTCGCTCGTCGAGTGCGTCCGTGAAGCCGCCTCCGTCCCCGTCCGGAACGAGGACGTGCTGTTGATGCCGGAAGGCGTCACCCGCGAACAGTTAGACGACCACCGCGAGCAGGTAGCAGACCTCGCACTCGAGTACGGCTACCGCTACACCCCGCGGCTCCACGTCAACCTCTGGAACGACGAACCCGGAACATGAGTCAGGAATCCACTACCGACAGCGCTGTACAGTCCGCCGACCGCCCCACTGCCGTCATCCTCGCGTCCGGCGGGATGGACTCAGCCACAGCCGCCGCCGTCGCCCGCGATCGCGGCTATGACCTCGCCTTTTTCCACACCTCCTACGGCCAGAAAACCGAGGGGAAGGAGTACGACTGCGCCCGCGAACAAGCCGAGGCCTTCGAGGTACGGGAATTCTTCCACGCGGAGACCAGCCATCTCTCGAACATCGGCGGCTCCAGCCTCACGGATCCCAAGCAGGCCGTCGGCGACGCCGATACCGAGAGCGACGAGGTGCCCGACAGCTACGTTCCGTTCCGCAACGCGAACCTGCTCTCGATGGCGACGTCCTACGCCGAGGCAACGGGGTCCGAAGCAATCTTCGTCGGGGCGCACTCCGAGGATTTCTCGGGGTATCCCGACTGCCGACCCGTATTCTTCGAGGCGTTCCAGCAGGTGGTCGACGGTGGCACCGAGGACTCGACAGATATCGACATCGAGGCGCCGTTCGTCGAGTGGTCGAAAACCGACATCGCCGAGAAGGGGCTCGAGCTCGGCGTTCCCTACGAGTCGACGTGGAGCTGTTACCGGGAAGAAGGACCGGCCTGTGGAACGTGTGACGCCTGTGCGTACCGCCTGCAGGCGTTCCAGCGCCTCGGGGAGCACGACCCTATCGAGTACGCCGAACGCCCTGACTACGTCGAACAGTAACGCGACCGCCTCCATCTCTCGGCAACTCTCCAAAGAAAAATGTCACCACTCTGTCAACGCGCCGCGGCCGTGGAACCGCGTCAGCACCACGGCGAACGTGAGCGCCCCAGTTACTGCGAAGAGGCCGCCGACGAAGAACACCGTCTCGATACCGTACTGGCTCCAGAGCCACCCGGCCATGATGGGGCCGAGCACGCTGCCTGGCCGCCAGACGAGTTCGCGGATCCCGAAGCTCGCGGCGATCCCCCCTTCGTCGGCGCCCTCGTCCGCGAACAGCGCCATGCTGGCCGGTTCGCGGAAGGCGTCGACGACACCGAGCAGGCCGTTCAGGATCAATAAGGGAATGAACGCCGGCGTGAGCACGCCGAGCAGCGAGTAGCCCGCCGGGAGACCAACAGCGCCTGTAAGCGCGGATGGGATCACCAGCTCGTAGGTCCCGGGCAGCCCCATCGCCGCGCCCATTGCGGGTGTGAACGGGATGAGGACAGCGATGAGTCCGTAGCTCCCCCCGCCGGCGAAGACAAACAGCGAGCGACCGAATCGGTCCGAGAGTCGGCCCGTGAACGGCTGGCAGAGCATGTTCGTCAGCTTCTCCGCGACGATGACCAGCGACACCGCGAGTGCAGCGTACTCAAGGCCGCCACGGGCGGCTGTCACGCCGGCGAAGATGCTCGCCCAGGCGCGAACCAGCGTGACCGCGACGGCGTACTGCGCACGGAAGGAGGTGAGGGTGATGATGCGCTCGTTGAACGCCAGCCCAGCGAAGGGGTTCCCCGATGATCGGCTCTCGTCGGCCGGGAGGTAGAGCCAGACACCCGCTAGCGCGAGGGCGAATGTAACGATGATGGCGGCGTAGATTGGGGTGAACCCGAGCACCTGATAGAGCCCGCCAGCAGAGAGTGAGCCGACGATAGAGGCCAGAAACCGCACGGAGTTCGCTTTCCCGATGCTGTTTGCCCGCTCGCCGTGGTCTGCGAGTTCACCGACCAGCGCGAGCGTCATCAGCCCGGAGCCGGTGACGGCTGCCCCCTGCAGCGCCCGGATGCCGATGAAGGCTGTGCTGTCGGCCAAGGACTGCGGTATTGAGATGCCGAGCAGGCCAGCCACCGTGGCGACGGCGTCGCCGAGCACCCCGACGTTCGCGAACGCGATGTAGGCCACAACACTCACCAGCAACACGCCCAGCAACACCTTTCGTTTGTCGCGGCGGTCGCCGGCCAGCGCCAGCGGGATGACCGCGATGGTCTGTGCCAGCGTGAAGCCGGTGATGAACAGCCCCGTCATGAAGTCCGAGGCCTCCAGCACCTCGATGTAGAACGGAATGAGCGTCACAAGCGTCACGTAGCCGAAGCCAGAGGCGAACCGCGCCATGTAGAGCGACCAGAACCGCAAGCGTTGCTCGTTCACGCCGGAGGTGGTACTGAGCGGCGAAAAGGCGTTTCGTTTCGGAACGGTGGGTCAGGCGTCGGGCGCCAACGCAGCCATCGTCGTCTCGATCTCCTCGGCATCCGCTCCGCGTGGGAACGAGACTGAGATGGCGTCCACACCGTCGATGTTTCCGAACTCGGCCAGGCGCTCTCGGGCGTGTTCTGGCGACCCGACGGCCGCGAGGTCGTCGAGCAGCGGGTCGATCGCTGCGACAGCCGTCCCGCGTTCGCCGGCCTGCCAGGCGTCGTAGATCTGCTCTGCAGTGTCGGCGTGGCCCTGCCGGGCGAGCGCGTCGCGGTAGAACGTCCCCATCCCGCCGATGTAGAACGCGAGATGCTGGCGAGCCAGCGAGCGCGCCTGCTCAGCGTCCTCGAGCGCACAGCAGGGCAATGACAGCGTCACCCGAACGTTCTCTGGGTCCCGGTCACCCATCTCGGCGCCACGGCGAAGGTCCGCCAGCCGCTCGCACATCCCGTCGGGCGTGAAGGTCAACGCGTGCCAGCCGTCGGCAAACCGGCCAGCGAGCTCCACCGCTTTCGGGCCCATGCCGGCCGCGTCGACCGGCGGGGCTGGCTCCGGGGCGTCACAGCGCAGTCGGAACCCCGAGAGGTCGAAGTGGTCGCCGGCGTACTCCACAGGCTCACCGGAAAGTACCTGTTTGATAATCTCGACCGTCTCGCGTGTCTGCCGGAGTGGTTGCGTGAACGGCTGGCCGTGCCAGTTCTCGATGACGGCCGGGCCGGAAGGGCCGATCCCCAGCCGAAAGCGGCCGTCACTCGCTTCCTGCAACGTCGCGGCGGTCTGGCCCAGCAGCGCGGGCGACCGTGAGTAGACGTTGACGATGCTGGTGCCGAGTTCGACCGTCTCGGTCCGCTCTGCGGCAAGTGAGAGCATCGTGACCGCATCACGGCCCCACGTCTCGGGGAGCCAGACGCGTTCGTAGCCTGCGGCCTCGGCGTCGACGGCGAGCGAGACCACGTCGTCGAGCGAGGGCTGGGCAGCGACCGGGAGCGACAGCTCCATTGCAGCGTCCATGCTACCGACTCACACCGGTCCGAAAAAAGGGTTGTCGAGTCGGTTCGAGCGGTCAGTCGTGGCGGCCGGCCAGCAGCGCGGCGCCAGCGAGTGCGAGCACCGCGACGACGGCACCGAAGCCGGGGCCATCCGTGCTCGTCGTTTCGGTAGACTCAGCGGCGTTCCTGCCGTCAGTCGCCGTCGTGGTTTCCTGTGTCGCGGTGGCGGTGGTGGTGGCCGTCTGCTGGGCCACGGTCTCGCCGCTCCAGGACTGGTTCAGCGCGGCCG